>Ga0163162_10000652_pt1 | contig 32127 bp, 24 predicted proteins | sample S55metaG_FD_115310 | JGI IMG/M metagenome (GOLD analysis project Ga0163162, IMG submission 115310) | Switchgrass rhizosphere microbial communities from Kellogg Biological Station, Michigan, USA - S5-5 metaG | ecosystem: Host-associated > Plants > Roots > Rhizosphere > Soil | place: USA... | reverse complement strand
TGACGCAATGAATCGCTTGGGGGGACTTCCCTTGTTTTTCCAACCCGGGGAAAAATGGATGTATGGATTGAATGCCGACGTACTGGGATATTTGATTGAGATCTGGTCGGGCATGTCGCTGGAAGATTTTTTTGCCAAGCGTATTTTCCAACCACTCGGAATGAAGGACACTTATTTTAACCTGCCACAAAGTAAAGGATCGAGGCTGGTAAATTTCTTTCAGCAGGATTCAACAGGATTAATAAAAAAACAGGATAAAGTGTTCGGAGGTTTTCTTGATTTGAACTACCCACTTCAGAAAACAGATTACTATTCTGGCGGCGGCGGTTTGGTTTCTACCGCGTATGACTATGCGATTTTTCTACAGATGCTGTTAAATGGCGGAGAATATAATGGTGTTCGACTCCTTTCACACAACTCGATTCGATTGATGACGATGAATCAAATTGGAGATTTGTTTGTTAACATTGGTGGCGTGAAGAGTGAAAATAAATTTGGATTTGGATTTTCTTTGATCACAGAAAATGGAAGTCGTTTAGGCCCAAGTCAGGCGGGCACATATGCCTGGGGAGGTGTGTTTTCCACTTCGTATTGGGTAGATCCAAAAGAAAATATGCTTGTAATAATTTATCGCCAAATATGGGGACCGCATGTAATGGATACTGATAAGCAGTTTAAGCAGTTGGTTTACCAGGCGATTAATGATTAGACTGGAATGTTTTGTTTCACACAAAGGCACAAAGTGGTATCTTGTGTCTTTGTGAGAAACAGAATTCAACCAATCGATCCGCTGTCTTTTTGATACTTTTCTCTAAGTGCCGATTTTTGAAATTTGCCTACTGATGTTTTCGGTATCGCTTCGATAAATGCAAATCCATCCGGGACCCAGAATTTTGCAAACTTGCCGCTAAGAAATTCTTTCAATTCTCCAGGTGAAACTTTTTTTCCTTCTTTCAAGACAACATATGCAAATGGGCGCTCGATCCATTTATTATCAGGTATTGCGATCACGGCGGCTTCCAGCACCGACGGATGTCCCATCAACGAATTCTCCAACGCAACCGAACTGATCCACTCCCCACCCGATTTGACAACGTCCTTGCTTCGGTCTCTTATTTCGATTCGACCATCTTCACCAATTGTAACAATATCTCCCGTTTTAAGCCAGCCATCGCTTGTGAATTTATCACCGGGTTCCGACTCACGGTAATACGCAGACGCAATCCATGGTCCACGGACTTCGAGTTCTCCTAACGTAGATCCATCCCATGGTATCAATCCCAATTCGTTTCTCCCGCGTATCTCGACAAACGGAACCGGGAATCCCTGTTTCGTCGCATGATCATATTGCTCATCTTTAGACGCGTTTTCTAATTCGTTCGTCATAACTGAAGTACTTCCTAACGGTGACATTTCCGTCATTCCCCATGAATGAAGTACCCGAATTCCATATTGTTCATCAAAAGATTTCACTAAGAAACGTGGCACCGAAGAACCACCGACAAGTATGATGCGAAGAAAAAGTTTGTAACGTCGCGGATCAGCATCGAGCATATTTAAAATACCAAGCATGACTGTAGGCACTCCTCCTGTTAATGTTACTTTTTCTGATTCGAATAGTTGAAGAAGATTTTCCGCATCCAGAAAAGGACCGGGAAAAACTTGTGTAGCCCCAACAAAAGTGCAACTGAATGGGAAACCCCAGGCGCTTGCATGAAACATGGGGACGACAGGAAGCATCACATCTCGCTCCGTGATACCAAATCCACTACAGCTTAAAAGAAATGCGAGGGAGTGTAACACGATTGAGCGATGAGAGTATAATATACCTTTCGATTTGCCGGTCGTGCCGGAAGTGTAACACATGAATGCCGCAGCGTACTCATCACCTTCGAAAGGTGCAAATAAAGAATCATCGCCGCTCACAACCACATCTTCATATTTCAAATAATCGCCTGGCAATATTGAGTCGTCATGTGTAATGACAATAATCTTTGCAACATTGATCGCCGGTTTAAATTTTTCGAACAAAGGCAACAGTACCTGGTCGACGATAATGATTTTATCTTCTGCCCGGTTAATTATATAAGCAAGATCATCTGGATTGAAGCGAATGTTTAGCGGATGAATGACTGCTCCCATACAAGGCACTGCAAAGTAAGCTTCCAGGTGCTGGTGATGATTCCAACAAAGTGTAGCCACACGGTCGCCTTCGTTAATACCGAGTTGTTGAAGCGCCACTGACAATTTTTTCGTGCGGACAACGAAATCTTTGTAGGTGTATCGATGAATGGTTTTATCCGGAAGCCGGGTGATAATTTCTTTTTTTCCAAATAGACTTTCAGCCCTTCGCAAAATCGTGGGAAGGGTGAGTTGATAATCCATCATTAAGCCTCTCATGGAAGTTTTTGTGATAAGATAGTTAAAAAATGCGATCGGAGTCTCCCCTTTGTGTGAAATAAAATTTCGAATAAGGGTAGATTCAAAGTCAGTTGTCATAATAATTCAATTCAAAAAAATTTGAAATCTTATCATTATGCACTGCCTATCATTTTCGAAAAAGATTCGAGCCGTCATCTTATCGGTATTCCTGTTGGCATCTCTACCCGGTTTCAGTCAATCTGACTACAAACAAACTATCAAAGGATATATTGTCGATGCAGAATCGAAAAAACCTTTGCCGGGAATAACTATCCAGGTAATTCCTGGCAACGCCAGTGTGATTTCAGACAGCAGTGGTTTCTATCTATTGAAAGATATCCCTGTTGGACGGTACGCCATTCAATATACTTCAATTGGGTATGAAACCAAATTTATCTCCGGACTTACCCTTTCGTCCGGCAAAGAACTGGAACAAAACATATCGTTGATACAAAGATTTAATATACTCGATAGTTTCACGTTGCACCTGCGAAAGAATACTGCGAAACCAATCAATGAATTTGCAACAGTAAGTGCTCGCTCTTTTACAATGGACGATACCAAGCGCTACCCCGCCGCATTCTCCGATCCGGCGAGAATGGCAATGAATTTTCCGGGCGTTAACGCGGCAGATGACGGGAACAATTCGGTTGTTGTGAGAGGTAATTCACCGCTGGGTGTATTGTGGAAATTGGAAGGAATCGAAATTCTAACGCCGAATCATTTTAGCTCGCTCGGCAGTACCGGCGGCGCCATCAGTATGTTAAGCAGTAATGTGATCGGCAAGTCCGATTTCTACACCGGCGCATTCCCGACAGAAATCGGCAATGCTACTTCCGCCGTATTTGACTTGAATTTCAGGAACGGTAATAAAGACAAGGCAGAACATTCGGTGATGATTGGAACGCTGGGTGCGGAAATTTCTTCGGAAGGTCCAATCGGTAAACAAAAAAACAAATCATATCTCGTGAACTACCGGTATTCTACACTCGCTTTATTAAGACCGATATTAAACCTGCAAAGTCAGCCCGATTACCAGGATCTTTCTTTCAAATTCAATTGGGATACCAAACGAGCAGGCTCATTCGCAGTTTTTGCTTTGGGTGGATATAATAAATTCACACTAGAAGCAAAAAAAGATAGCACGAAATGGAACTCAGATGATGAAGTCAATTCAGCGGGTGTCGGCAGTACAACGTACGGCGTAATCGGTTTGTCACATCAAATTTTTGTTAACCCTTACTCCTATTTTAAAACTATCTTATCCGCATCTTATAACGGTTCATCGTTTTACCAGGACACACTCAACCCGGCTGACAATTACAATGCGGTCCGTACAATCACTCAATCTACGACTGACAAGGCGTTCAGGTTATCCTCCTATTTTAACAGCAAGCTAAATTTGCGCAACACCATCCGGACTGGATTTGTTGTACAACAATTATCCTACGATCTCGGCCAACTTTACTATAACGATGTCGAAAAAAGATGGATACAAAATTTGCAGGGCGATGGCAGTACACAATTTTACCAGGCCTTCTTCCAATGGAAATACAGGATCTCTGATCAATTGACATTGAATTCCGGCGTAAATGCATCTTATCTCGCGTTGAATAAAAAAGGAAGCATCGAACCGAGAGTGGCTCTGTCATATCGCGTAAATAGTCAAACATTCACAATCGCCGCAGGTATGCATAGCCGCCCGGAACATATTTCAACATATTTGTTTGAAGACGTGCCACCTGGTGCAACTCATCAGTATCCAAATAAAAATCTCGATCTTTCGAGAGCCGCACACGTTGTGTTAGGATATGAAAAATTTTTCAGCGTAATCAACGTCAGGGCAAAGATTGAGGCCTATTACCAGTATTTGTATAAAATACCAGTTGAACAAAACATCCCAAGCGGATTTTCTGCGGTCAATATGATCGACGTGTATGACCTGTTGAATTTAAAACCACTGGTGAGCACAGGTACCGGGCGTAACTATGGAATAGATTTTAACCTGGAGAAACCTTTCTCAAATAATTATTACTTCATATCAAATCTTTCCATTTTCAAATCCACCTACACTAACTATGCAAAGCAGGAATTTAATTCCAGGTACGACCGCAATTATTCATTTTCATTGATTGGAGGAAAAGAATGGCAATCAAACAAGAACTCCAATAAAATTTATGGTGTGAGCGCAAAGATCCTGACAAGCGGCGGACTTCGTACATCCGTAATCGACCTGCCTGCATCGATTGCGGCAGGCAAAGAGGTGCTTGTTACGGATCAATACTTTATTAAAAGAGGTCCGGCTTATTTCAGATTCGACGCGAGTCTATATATCAAAACGAACAGAAAAAAATCAACACGTACTTTGAGTATCGATATTCAAAACCTTACCAATCACAGGAATTTTTATGCGAACTATTTTGATAGAAGGACCGGTGAGCAAAAGACGGCGTATCAGTTGGAGATTTTGCCGAATATCAGTTATAAAATTGAGTTCTAGTATTGGCAAGCCCGGTTTTTACACAAGGCACAAAGAGTTGTCATTTGTGACTCTTTGTGCCTTTTTGTGAAACTCCACTTGCCAACCTGATCAACTTGTCAAGTTATTTTCTGCCCTGCATAAGGGTAACCTGGAATTCAGTTGTCTTATGTAAAAAGGGATTTGACAAAAGCTGGTATCTTTAGTGCCTACTCCGAAATAGCCGACATGGAATGGAATGAATCTGTTCGGGATGAAAGAATAATAGCCGGTAATGAAAAAGTTTTCGAAGAGGTTTTTAAAACACATTTTAAGAATCTGCATGCTTATGCCTGCACCGTATTAAAAGATGCCTCGGATGCAGAAGAAATGGTTCAACAGGTATTTTATAAAATTTGTGAGAAAAAAATAAACCTGGATATTCACACTTCCATAAAAGCGTACTTATATAGGTCGGTGCATAATGAATGCATGAATCATATTAAACATCAAAAAGTAAAAACCGTTCATCAGCAACACGCAATGCGGCAGGACAAACAAGAAGTTGATCCTGCGCAACAGCTTACCGGAAATGAGCTGGAGAAAAAAATAATCGATGCACTAAATGAACTTCCAGAACAATGTCGCACTGTTTTTCAGATGAGCCGTTTTGAATCATTAAAATACCAGGAGATCGCTTTTCAACTAGGCATTTCCGTGAAAACCGTAGAGGCGCAAATGGGAAAAGCGCTAAAAAGATTACGAGTGAGTTTAGTTGAATATTTGCCGATATCAATTCCATTAGTATACATTGTATTAAACCTGATGTCTTGAGTATACCTGCCAACGATATGAATGATGATCTGTTGATCAAATATTTGGTCGGAGAAACCACGAACGAAGAAAGTGTTCAGGTGAATCAATGGATCAATGCCAACGAAGCAAATAAAAAATACTTCGAACAATATTTATTGATCTGGGAAAAAAGTAAAGAGCTGGCTGCAAAAAATAATATCGATGAGGATAAGGCCTGGGAGCGTTTTTCAAAATACAGGGATGAAAAAAAGCAGGAAGGAAAGATTCTCGCAATGGAATCCCGACAACCTATTCCATGGATTCGGATTGCAGTCATTTTTGTGTTGGTACTTGCAGCCGGACTTATATATCTCTTCAAATACAAGGACTCAACAAAACTTCTTGCCGTTCACTCTAATGAAAATGTATTGGTGGATACGCTGCCGGACGGATCGATCGTAACACTAAATAAAAAGTCGGTGCTTTCATATCCAAGGCAATTTTCCGGGAACATGCGTACGGTTAATTTGGAGGGAGAGGGTTTTTTTACGGTGACACCGGATAAAACAAAACCATTCATTATTCATTCAGGTGACGCTGATGTCCGTGTAGTTGGCACTGCATTTAATGTCAGGAATACGCCGGGTAAAACAGAGATAATTGTTGAATCCGGAGTGGTAGAAGTGAGTAAACAGCAGCAGAGTGTGATGCTGGTTCCGAGTGAAATGGCTACCGTTTTTAGCGACCAGGCCGCCCCGGTGAAAAAGAAAAATTCCGGTCAGCTTTACAATTACTATCGTACAAAAGAATTTATTTGTAATGCGACCCCCTTGTGGGAATTAGTAGACAGATTAAATGAAGCATATTCAGTAAACATTATTATTTCCGACGGTCGATTAAAAGATTTGCAGATAAATACTACTTTTCGGAATGAAGGGCTGGATGAAATATTAAAAGTAATAAGTGGCACTTTTAACATACGTGTAGAAAAGAGGGATGGACAAATTTTTTTACAATAAGCGGGCATTATTGAAATGATTATATCTGGTATTGTCAAAAAAAAAATCTTCCTGCTGTTTTTTATACTGGCTTCGGTTCACGGATATTCTCAAAGCTTGCTTAATAAGATCGTATCCGTTAATACAAAGAAGGAACCACTTGCAAAGGTGCTGGAGTCGATAGGCCAACAAGGAAATTTTTTTTTCTCTTATAATAGCAATTTTATCAAGAGCGATAGTGTTGTTACGATTATTGCTGAACATAAAACAGTAAGACAGGTATTGGATGCGCTTTTTGCCGGGCGCTGCCAGTATAAAGAAACCGGTACCCATGTCATTCTGCAACCCGCTTCGGGTTCACAAAATTATTCTGTTAGCGGCTACGTGTACGACGGCGCGAGCGGCGAAAAATTACCCGATGCTACTGTTTACGAACCTCACCAGCTAGTTTCAACGTTCACGGACGAAAACGGATTTTTCAAACTGGATCTGAAAAATAAACGCGATTCGGCGAAGATCGTTGTTAGTAAAATTTCTTATAGCGACACGTCCTTTACAGTTGAATCTGGATTTGACCGGGAACTAACAATCACCGTTACCCGCACACCGTCAGAATTGAATGCAGTTGTTGTGACCGACAAGGTTGAAAAAACATGGCTGGCAAAAATGTTTCTGACTTCACGGCAAAGGTTGCAGAGTCTTAATATCAGTTCTTTTTTTGCATCCACCCCGATGCAGTTTTCGCTCGTACCAGGGTTGGGAACTCATGGTGACCTTTCAGGCCAGGTAGTAAATAAATTTTCGCTCAATATTATAGGAGGATATACGGGCGGAGTAAATGGTGTTGAAATTGGCGGAATGTTTAATATCGTAAAAAAAGACGTGCAGTATTTCCAGGCAGCCGGTATTTTCAACACGGTGGGAGGAAGCGTGAAAGGTGTGCAAATAGCCGGACTTTATAATGGTACGTTGGATTCAGTGGCAGGTGTTCAGGTTTCAGGAATCAACAACACAGCAAAGGGTCCCGTTTCAGGCGTGCAGATTTCCGGGATCAATAATACTGCGAAATCCGTTTCGGGGGCACAGATTGCGGGTCTTCTTAACTCAGCCCGCGGGCCGGTTTCAGGTATGCAAATCTCGATGCTTAATAAAGCTTCCGGACCAGTCAAAGGCATGCAGCTGGCGCTGTACTTTAATACAAGCAAAACCAGCATAAGAGGTGTTCAGATTGCCGGCGTTTCAAACACGAGTCTCCAGAAAGTTGAGGGTGTACAAATTGCCGGGTTATTTAATTATACTAAAAAATTAAAAGGTTTTCAGCTCGCTCTGATCAATTTTGCTGATACATCTCTTGGATACTCATTTGGAGTTCTCAACATTTCTGGGAACTATCATATCGTTTCTCTATTTGCAGATGAGACAGCCATTACCAATTTTTCTTTTAAATCCGGGAACAGAAAACTTTATAATACATTGAACGTGGGTTATAATTTTGCCAACGATCACAAATTGTTCTCATTTGGTTTGGGCATTGGCAGCGCAGTAAATATTAGTAAGTTCTTTTTCATCAACCCGGAATTGAAATGGATGCTTGTTTACAATGGCAACTGGGATCATCTGAATCAAATGGGAAAATTCACTACGAGTATCAACTTCAGGGTAAACAAATGGATATCGATATTTGCAGGTCCATCCTTTGCTGCATATTTCTCCAACCAGTCGGCTGCAGTGCCTGGATATCAGTTCCCGCTTCCTTCCGAACACTATCACACGTTTGTTTTACGGAATAACATATCGGGATGGATAGGATACCAGGCGGGCATCAATTTATTTTAATGGTCGCATAAGGGTAGTAGTTCGTGAAGTTGTCATAATGAAAAAAGAAAAAGCGTTATGACACACAGAATTTTGTTCCTGGTTATTTTATTGTTTGGATTTAAAATTTCTTCCAGTGCTCAAATATTAGTGAGAAATAAATCTGTGCATGTTGGATTTGTTTATCCTATCAGTAGCAATGGCGTAAATGCCGGAGAGTATACGAATGTATTTTCATTACATGCAATCGGCGGCTATTCAAAAAGCGAAACCGGATTTGCGTTAAGTGGTATGGCAAGTGTAATACGTGACAGCGCGTGGGGCGTGCAAATTGCCGGGTTCTCCAATGTTATTCAAAACAGGGCGCATGGTGTACAAGTAGCCGGGTTCACCAATCTTGTAAAAAATAAAACAGACGGAGTACAGGTCGCCGGGTTTTTCAACGCGACCGGAAGTCTGCAGGGTGTGCAAGTGGCGGGCTTTAGCAATATGACCATGGAAGCAAAAGACGGTGTACAAGTTGCAGGTTTCATGAACAAATCGGGAAACGTCAACACGCAGATTGCAGGATTTATCAACATTGCAAGGAAAGTAAAGGGCGTGCAAATAGCCGGCTTTATGAATATTGCTGACACCGGCGACTACCCGATCGGGATAATCAACATCATCAAACATGGAGAAAAAGGAATTGGAATTTCAGTCGATGAGACAAGCACGGCACTACTTTCATTTCGTTCCGGTGGCCGTATCATGTACGGCGTTATCGGTGCGGGGTACAATTTCAAAAATAAAGACCTGCAACTCTTCGCATGGGAAGCGGGAATTGGTGCGCACATTCCAATATCATATTTGTTTCGCATTAACACGGAAGCTGCACTGGTCAGTCTCGATGATTTTAAAAAGAAAGGTGAATATTATCGGGCCTCACTGCGGATTCTTCCGGCTGTGCATTTAGGTGATCATATTGAATTATTCGCTGGGCCAACTCTTAACTACGTACATTATTCTGATGACCTCGGGAAAGATTTGGTTTCACGCTATCAATGGAGCAAAACAACCAGTGACAATCACTTCCAGGGACTTTATATCGGCGTGATGGGTGGCATACAGATCCTTTTGTGAAAAATTATCGCATTGAAAAACCAGTGTTCGCATATGGGTGAGCGTTAGTTAACAATTCGCAACGATCCTGTCGGCAATTTGTCGAAGCAGTTCATCATTGTCGTGTACAAACTTGAGACCCGCCTGGTGAAGATTCGTGATATTCTCAGGAGAGGCGATATCCATTTCAGAACAGGCTTCACCCAGCTCGGGCTCGAGCCGGAAATAATCCGTCTTGTTCTGTGCATCCAGAGTCAGGTACATTTGACGAAGTTGATAGTCGACCGTTTCAGAATTACCTGACATCAGGATATCGATGATAGGCTCAAGCCACTTGATCTCACCAGCGTGTTTGAATGAATCGTAGTGATATTGTTTTTTGACAGATCCGGTTCCGATGGAAACAAAGATCATGTCTTTCACCATGGGCTTGTCGGGCTTCTCCAGGTTATTCATCACTTTGGAAAAATTAGTTTTCCGTGCCTCGGCGTAGGCGCATAGTGCAGGATTATTTGCAAAAACGCCACCGTCACAAAGCGCCCAAACTTTTCCGTCCATCGATTTGATATGCGCAGGCTCAAAGTAAGTAGGAGCAGCGGATGTTGCTCTTGCCACGTCTTTCAAATAAAAATTGTAGATCTCGTCCTGCACAGCATTCACACTCGTGAAGAAAACGGCTCTTCGTTCTGTAATAGCATAGGATGTGATCAAACTTGGACGAATACATTGAGCGAGCGTAGTCTTGTCAAAATATTTTTCAAGTAATTCCTCCATTGCGTCTTCAGAATATTTTTCCCGAAAAACACCACCGGCAGTCAGAATTTTATGAATGACTGTACGGGCAAAGATTTCGTGACCGTTGTTGATGTACAAATCGAGCGCTTGTTCTGCAGAATATTTTCCATTCCCATTTTCATCTGGTGTCAAATACAGGCACGACAGGATGCCGCCCGTACTGGTTCCTGCAATCATATCGAAATAGTCACCAATCTTTTTCGGGCCATTGGGATCCCTGTCGTTGAGCAGTTTTTCCAGCCTGACAAGAATGGTACCTGGCAAAATTCCGCGAATGCCGCCTCCATCGATGGAAAGAATTCTTATTTTTTTCATATGCAATGTTTGACGTTGAAATCATCAAAACGAAAACAAAATTATTTGTGCATGACGTTATTTAAAAAAAATAAATGTTAATGCTTATTCTAATTGGCAAACGTGTGACATTTTCTTTGTGTTGAAACTTTGCTTACGCTATCTCTCGAACACTGGCGCCGGTGGTTAATCAAACCCCGTCAGCCGCCGAAGACGCGGACGGCGGTCGGGTAAAAAAGACAAATCCAATTCTGCAATCTATTCTCAGTACAAGGTCACAAATGTATCTAAACCGTACACATTTGTACGATTTTGCACTTTGAATCAACAGCGTAATTTCTAACCGGTTACTTAGTAACTATTTATAACATGGCAGATAATTTGTTTCCAATCCAGATTCAAACTTATCATTGCAATGATTAACCACTATCTGAAAGTTATCTTCCGGAGTATCTGGAAAAATAAATTCAATTCTTTCATCTCTATTATTGGACTTGCGATCGGACTTACCGCAGCGATTTTGATCCTGCTTTGGTGCCAGGATGAAAGAACATATAATCAATCTATCAAAAATTCGAAAAATATCTACCGGGCCGTTCCAGCTTTTATGTCCGGTGGAAACAAGAGTTACTTCCCAACAGTCCCGCCGGCACTTGCGTATGTTTCCAAAGAGGTGCCCGGCATAGAAAAAGTAGGAAGGGTCACACCGAATTGGACCGAGATGGTGTTTAAATACAAAGACAAAACCTTTTCTGAAAAAAATTCCGCATTTATTGATCCTGATCTATTTGGTATTCTTGATTTTTCTTTTGTTGCAGGAAACCAAAAATCACCATTTCAATCCAACCGCTCAATTGTGGTTACGCAGGCCTTCGCAAAAAAATATTTTGGCGATGAAGATCCTATCGGGAAATTGATAGAACGTGAAGATAAAAAGGAAAAGGAAAGTTATGTCGTTACGGGCGTTGTCAAAGTGCCGCACAATTCCCAGATAAATTATGACTTCTTTGTTCCGTTCAATATTCTAACTGAGGGCGCACAAAGTTCGGGGGACAGCAAAAATGGACCCATCGGCGAAGATGCAGACTGGAGTAATTACGATTTTGAAATGTATGTGCAATTGAATCCGGCAACCTCACCAATATCAGTAGCCGCACAATTGGTTAAACTTCAAAAAGCGAACATTTCAGACAATATCACCAAAACCGTCGAATATACGCTGCAACCACTTGCGAAAATTCATTTATACAATCTCGATGGATCGGATGGATTGATCACGATGGTAAGAATATTTAGCTGGGTGGCAATCGTTATTCTCTTAATCGCATCGATCAATTATATAAATCTGACGACCGCCAAAGCCGCACAAAGAGCGAGAGAGATCGGGGTGCGAAAAATTATCGGCGCGGAGAAGCGACAACTTTTTTTCCAGTTTATCAGTGAATCTGTAACGATTTTCTTATTATCAATGTTCGTTTCCATCCTGCTTGTAAAACTATTGTTCCCGCTTTACAATGAATTGACCGGGAAAGACCTTTCCTTTAATTTATTTGATGCTTCCGTTTGGAAAATATTGTACATGACCATGGCCGTTACATTGGTCGTCTCATCCATCTATCCTGCAATATTACTTTCATCTTTCAAGCCGCTGCAAGCTATTAAAGGAAAATTCTCTATTGGAAGAGGGAATCATTTTTTGCGAAAAATTCTTGTCGTTAGCCAATTTTGCTTTTCAGTGGTCTTTATCATTTGTACAATTATCATCGGCAGGCAATTGAATTATGTCCAAAAAAAGAACCTGGGGTTGGACAGGGAAAACGTAATTCGCTTCGAATTAAAAAATATGTATGGAAAATATGATGCTGTCAGAAATGAGTTGATGAAGGATCCATCGATAAAAGATGTAACAGCAATGGGACAAAACGTCTTGCAAGTCGCCTCGAATACCGTTACGAATGACTGGCCGGGAAAAGATCCGGGTCGAACGCTTTTGATATCTACCATTCCGGTTGAAAGGAATTTTTTGACAACAATGAACATAAAGCTGACGGAAGGAAAAGACTTTACCGGAACCGCTGCCGACTCTTCATATTTTATATTAAACGAAACAGCAATCAAAGAAATGGAATTAAAAGACCCGGTTGGCAAACCATTTTCCTTGTTTGACATGAAAGGAACTATTGCCGGAGTAGTCCAGGACTTTCACTTCCAAAATATGCATGCGAAAATAGGACCTTGTGTAATATTCTGGAAACCGCAATGGATGGGACAGTTGTACGTGAGGACAACCCAGACACACACCGCAGACGCCATTGCTGCTGTAAATAAAACCTGGAAGGAATATAATCCTGAATTTCCATTTCAGTATACATTCCTGGATGATGTTTATAATAAAATGTATGAGACAGATCAGCGAACTGGCTCATTGTTCGAAGTATTTGCTTTCATTGCGATTTTTATTTCCTGTCTCGGCCTTTTTGGATTGATAACTTATACTGCCCAATTGAAAACCCGGGAAATCGGAATAAGAAAAATTCTCGGCGCAAGCGCTATATCCGTCACCGGACTGTTAGCAAAAGATTTTATCGGTCTTGTTTTGATAGCAATTTTTATTGCGTCTCCGTTTGGCTGGTATTTTATGGATCGGTGGTTGCAGGATTTTGCTTACCGGGTATCCATTGGATGGTGGGTATTTCCAGTCGCCGGCGCATTTGCATTATTCATCGCGATGGTGACAATAAGTTTCCAGGCTATCAAAGCCGCATTAGCAAACCCGGTAAAAAGCCTGAGAACCGAATGAGTATTTTGGTGTTAATTCATGCAATCCCTGGCACTTGGAAAAAAGCTTCGGCATCAAGCAACATTTTAGATTTTCTTTTCTCTTTATTACTACCGGTTTGAATTGACGATCATTTTCAATTTGTTTGCACCATGTGAAACCAGTCAATTATTTCCATAGTCACAACACTCTAAAACTTCTTAAATGTTCAAAAATTATTTCAAAATCGCCTGGAGAAATTTGTTGAAAAACAAAATTTATTCGCTGATCAATATTGCGGGACTCGCGTCGGGCATGGCTGTGGCAATGATAATTGGCCTTTGGATATATGACGAAGTGTCCTCAAACAAACATTTCAAAAATTACGACACTATTTACCAGGTAATGATGCATCAGACCTTTGATGGTGTGCGCGGTTCACAAACAGCAATGCCCTATCCTGTTGGTGAAGAATTGAAAAGCAAATTTCCTGATCTAAAAGCGATTGCTATGTGCGATTGGGGCCAGGAACATTCTTTGATTTACGGTGAAAAAAAATTAAGCAGGTTTGGACATTTCATTGGGGAGGAAGCTGTTGGCATATTTTCATTAAAAATTTTAGATGGCGATAAAAATCCCTTGCATGAACCTTATTCGATCGTGCTGACTGATGAACTGGCCAGGATGCTCTTCGGAAAGGAAAACCCGATTGGAAAAGTTGTCAAATTCGATAACAGCACGAACCTGAAAGTAACTGCCGTAGTGGAAAAGCAACCGAAAAATAGTTCGTTCGGATTTGATTATCTCATCCCGTGGCAATTGGAGGAATCATTATATACCTGGATCAAACTATATCACAAAACAAATTGGGGAAATAATTCCTGGCAGGTCTTTGTCCAGTTGAATGATCACGCGAATCCCGCAACAGTGAATGCAAAAATTAAAAACGTCGTCATTTCGCATTTCACTGATGAAAATACATTAAAGCATATTATCCCTGAGGTTTTCATTCACCCGATGGCAAAATGGAGATTATACAGCGATTTTGAGAACGGAAAAAATGTCGGCGGTTTTATTAAATATGTCCGGATGTTTGGCATCCTTGGATTAGTGGTTTTATTAATTGCCTGCATCAATTTTATGAACCTGAGTACCGCACGCTCCGAAAAAAGAGCAAAAGAAGTGGGAGTCAGAAAGGCAGTTGGATCGGGAAGGAAACAACTCATCAGCCAATTTTTAAGCGAGTCGTTGTTAATATCGACATTGGCATTTTTTGTCGCGCTGGGAATTGTAGCAATTGCTTTACCATATTTTAATAAGCTCACGGATAAAGCAATGAGTTTACAAGTGGCGAGTCCGCTGTTCTGGATTACTATGATTTTGTTTACTGTTATCACCGGTCTGCTGGCAGGAAGTTATCCCGCGTTTTATCTCTCTTCGTTTAACCCCGTTCGTGTGTTGAAAGGAAATCTTAAAGCAGGCAGAAGCAGCACGCTACCAAGAAAGATTCTTGTGGTACTACAATTTGCAAGTTCAACGGTGTTGATGATCGGGACGATTGTTATTAATCAGCAAATACAATTCGGAAAAAACAAACCAATTGGCTTTAATAATAAAGGATTAATTTCTGTGTACTGGTCAGATGATATTGGAAAAAATTATGAAGCAATGCGGCAGGAATTGTTAAGCACGGGCGCTGTGGTTTCTGTTTGCCAAAGTAACTCACCACCATCCTATTTATACAGTAATAATAATGGGTGGGAATGGAAAGGCAGCCAGCCTATTGAAAAATCGGTTACGTTTTCAACGATTGCCACAGCTTACGATTATACGAAGACGTTAGGGATCAAGCTTATCGCAGGTAGGGATTTCTCAAGGGAGTTTGCAGATTCAAATGCTGTTGTCTTAAACCAGGCTGCAGTAAAACGTATGCATCTGGAAAATCCTGTCGGTGAAATGTTAAAGTGGAATGATAAACCGATGAAAATCGTAGGCGTGATCCCGGATATTCAAATGGAATCTCCATACCGACCGATTTCTCCGTTGACTATTATTTTTAGCCCGGGCTGGGTAGGTTTTATGAACATCCGAATGAACCCGAATATGTCTGCATCAAAAGCGATCGCATTAATGAAACCAATTTTTGACAGGTACAACCCTTCGTTCCCGTTCGAATACAAATTTGCAGACGAAGAATATGCAAAGAAATTTAATTACGAAGAGTTGGTCGGCAATCTCGCCGGCATTATTGCCGTGCTCGCAATTTTTATTTCCTGTCTTGGTCTTTTCGGCCTCGCATCTTTCACAGCTGAACAACGTGTTAAAGAAATTGGTGTGAGAAAAGTACTTGGTGCCAGTGTTCTAAATTTGTGGCAATTGCTTTCAAGAGATTTTGTGATACTTGTTTTGATTTCCTGCGTGATTGCAATGCCTGTTGCCTGGTATTTAATGAAAGAATGGCTGAAGACTTATGAATACAAGACCAGTATCGGAATTGGCATTTTTGTCGGAGTCGTAATAGTTTCTGTTGCAATAACATTAATCACCGTGAGTTTCCAGGCAATCAGGGCAGCGATGGCCAACCCGGTAAAAAGTTTACGAACGGAATAAATTTTATTCTGCATACTAAGTCGATGTCGCAGAATTGTATCTCAAGAAATCTCTCCGGAAAAAATCGATGTGTAATTCATTCGGATAATATTCGTGAATCACACATCAACATATCAACTCATACCGATAGTATCGAAGTCGCATTTGCGATTTATCCTGACGTACAATTGCGGCGATGACACCCCAACATCCGCTAAAGAGACAAACTCTAAATTTATATGCCGACGAATAATTCCGGGAACGAGGTTTGCAGCTATAATAGCACACCTTAAAAATTCCTTTATGCAAAAAATCAGCCCTTTTCTTTGGTTCGACAACAATGCTGAAGAAGCGATGAATTTCTATTTGACCATTTTCAAGGATTCAAAAGTGGTGAGAGTCGCGCACAATCCGCCGGGTTCGCCCGGCCCACAAGGTTCCGTGCTGGTTGCAACTATTCAATTGGAGGGACAGGAAATAACTTTAATGAATGGTGGTCCGGGCCATCCATTAACGGATGCCATTTCACTAAGTATCAATTGTAGTTCCCAGGAAGAAGTCGATTATTATTGGAACAAACTTCTTCATGGTGGCGGGAATGAAATCGCGTGCGGTTGGCTTAAAGATAAATTCGGTGTTTATTGGCAGGTCACACCAATCATGTTACCACAATTGATCGCCGATCCAGACCAGGCAAAAGCAAGTCGCGTGATGAAAGCGATGATGAAGATGATCAAGCTTGATATTGCGGTGTTGAAAGCTGCAGCAGATGGGAAATAGTTCTGAATTTTGATGATGAGGTCGATGGGTGGATTCAGTGCAAACTTAGTGCGATGATTCCACCCAAAATCGCCGCGCTTGCGACGAGTCTTCTTTTACCATCCTGCTCGTTTAGCACTTTCGAACCCATAAATACGCCAATTAGAATGCTAGTTTCCCTGGCAGGTGCAACTACTGTTAAAGGCGCATATTTCAACGCTTCCATCACTAGAATGTAAGCTGCGGGACTCAGTATTGCAATGGAAATGATTATCCATTTGTGCAATTTAATTTCTCGTGTCAATTCATTTTTTTTAGACACAACGAAAGGCAGAAGGAAAATTGTGCTGATAGCTCCTCCAACAAACGTTATTATTAATGGAGACGCGGCATAGGATTTAATTGCAAGGGCATCGTTGAAAGTATACAGCGCGATAAAAAATCCGGTGAGCACTCCCCAAAAAACGCCACTCATGATTTTACTGTTGTTCTCTTTCTTAAAACTCAGTCCGGTGATGATCAAGACACCAACCAAAATCAATAGCAGTCCGATGCTTGCACTTACTTTTAACTGTTCATGTAAAAATAAAATCGCGGCGACAGATGAGAATAATGGACCCGTTCCCCGTGCAAGCGGATAGACAACTGAAAGGTCCGCGCTTCTATAACCCTTTTGCAAAACCATATAATACCCGATATGTAACACAGCGCTGCTTAATGAAAACCATAACACGGGCTGCGAAAAAACAATGTCGCCGTGATAAATTCTATATAACAAAACCGGGAAATATAATATCGTGCTGGCAACATACATTAACCAAACGAAGGGAGTTTTGCCTTTTGCTTTTTTTGCAAGCAAATTCCAAAATGCATGAAGTACAGCAGCGGTCAATATTAGGGTTAAGACATATAAACTCATCTATGACTAATGTTTTTCAAGTCAGAATGAAATGTGCAACGAAATGGTATGAAAATCTACCGCTCACATTTACCAAGGTTTTAATTTAAACAATTTTGCAACAATGTCGATTGCGGCACACCTGGTTTATTTTTGCGCGATCCGCCTCCTATTGGTCGCAATTGCACCCGCAATATCGTTGACAGACTTTAGAAATTTGTACAGAAATAAACACAAACTATTCATTTGAAAATATAAAATGATGTCAACATTATTAAAAGATCTTGTTGGCGTAGTTCCAGCTCCGTAAAATTCTTCGACGACTCATCGAAAAATATTTGTCATTAAATGATTGCAAACTCTAGAGATATCGGATTGAGCCAGCTGCATTCGATTTGCTTTAATATCACCATAAACTTATTAAATTTATAGAGTCACCTGCTTGTGCAATAATTCGTTTTTTCGAAGATCGCTTTACAATCCAGTCCCGGTTCCGACTTCTCTATGTGAACTCTATTCGACGTTGATAAACTTCGTAAACAACATATATGAAAAAGTTCACGCTTTATTTTCTTTTTGTTGTTGTTGCAGCGTGCAACAATAACGGTTCAAATAAGACAAGCTCGGACTCCACGGCATCCCAAAAGTCAGCAACTGTTAAGGACACATTAGAATCAAACCCGGAAAAAAACTGCTACTTCGGCGACCTACATTTGCATACTGCATTGTCTGCCGACGCAAATTTTTTCGGAGCAACTTTATTTCCTGAAGATTCATACCAATTTGCGATGGGCGAAGAAGTGACTTATATGGGACAAAAAGTAAAACGCACTGCACCACTAGATTTTCTATCCGTAACTGATCATGCTGAATACCTTGGTATCATTAATTCAATGAAAGACCCAAATAGTTCTTTTGCCGGAACAGAAATAAGCAAAAGATACCTGAGTAAGGACCAAAAAGACATTGCTAAAAATTTTGCTGACTTTGCAGCGGATATGGTTACCAACACGCCACGTCCGGATTTAAATAAACCAGAAGTAATCAAAAGCAACTGGCAGCGGATTATTGATGCGGCGCATAAATATAATCATCCCGGTAAGTTTACAACATTTGTCGGCTTCGAATGGACATCAATGCCTGCCAATGCAAATAAACACTCTCAAAATTTACATCGTTGTGTAATCTTTAAAGGTGAAAAAGTTCCTGCACTTCCATATTCTTCTTTTGATTCGCAGGATCCTGAAAATTTATGGACATACCTTGAGAACGCGCGCAAAGAAGGTGATGATGTAATCGCCGTTCCACATAACGGAAATATCAGCAACGGATTGATGTTTGATACCAAAACACTTTCTGGTAAACCGCTTACAAAAGAATACGCCATTAGAAGAATAAGCAATGAACCTTTGGTAGAAATGAACCAGGGAAAAGGCCAGAGTGATACACATCCTGATATCTCACCCAATGATGAATTCGCCAATTACGAATTAGTGGAAGTGTTACTTAGCAGCTCGGAGAAAGCAAAATTTCGCACAGGTAGCTATGTGCGCCAGGCTTATGGAGTGGGACAAGAACTTCAATCAAAAATTGGCGCTAATCCTTTCAAATACGGTTTGGAAGGAGGGTCAGATTATCATTCAGGTATTTCCGCTACCGAAGAAAATAATTATCCGGGATCACATGATTCGCAAGATGACATTGGAAAAAATTTTGAAGCTATATTGAAAGCTACTGAATCGGTCGGTGGCGAACCGCCCACCAGAATTGCCGCGGCAGGGTTAACCGGCGTATGGGCGGAAGTAAATACAAGAGAAGCTATTTTCGATGGGCTGAAAAGAAAAGAATGTTTCTCCACTTCAGGCAACCGGATGAAAGTGCGATTATTTGCAGGATGGAATTATTCGGGCGATATGATTAAACAGTCTGACTGGGTGAAGCAGGCCTATGCTAGTGGAGTCCCGATGGGATCTGACATGCCTGCCGGAAATGGAAAACCAAAATTTCTTATTTGGGCTTTAAAAGATCCTAACTCGGGGAACCTCGACCGGATACAGATGATCAAAGTGACAACCAAAAATGGAAAAAGCACTGAAAAAATTTTTGATGTCATTTGGAGTGGTGATCGTAAAAAAGACGCAAAAGGAAAACTGCCTTCGGTTGGTAACACAGTCGATCTCAAAACTGCTACGTTTACAAATTCAATTGGCTCTACCGAGTTAATTGGGTATTGGGAGGATCCTGAATTCGATGCGCAATCGTATGTTACTTACTACGCACGCGTACTGGAGATTCCAACGCCGCGCTGGAGCACTTATCTCGCGGTCAAACATAATCTGCCATTGACCAAGACTGTTAGCCCAACCATCCAGGAGCGAGCATGGACAAGTCCAGTCTGGTACACGCCGGCTAAATAAATGCTGCTATGAAAAAGATTTTAAAAGAACCGCTATTTCATTTTCTGCTAATTGGTTTGATATTATATTTTACAACTGCATTTATAAAACAGAAACAAAATCCCGGAAACACCATCGATATTGATAATGCGATCCTGGGGCGACTTGTTTCAAGATTCATCATACAAAACGGTGCAGCTCCCAACAAGGACCAATTGGATGCGCTTATTGAAAGCGAAATAAAAGAGGAGATACTATACCGCGAGGCATTGAGAATGGGACTTGATAAGGACGATGAAATCATCCGCAGAAGGTTGTCGCAGAAAATTGAATTTCTTAAGACAGATCTCACCAAAGTACCCGATCCATCTCCTACTGAATTGAAGAATTATTATTCGACACATAGCGAATTTTTCAGAGATTCTTCAACAGTGAGTTTCACACATATTTACTTCAATGGAGACTACAGCACGACAGACGACATAATGAAAAAAGCAAGCGCAATACTGAATATGCTCAATCAAAAAAAATTGACAAGAGCCCCGGAACTTGGTGACCGTTTCATGTTGCAAAATGATTATGCGCATGTTGATAAATTAGAAGCTCAACAATTGTTTGGCGCTTCACAGTTGTCCGATACATTATTTAAGTTACCGTTGCATCAATGGATCGGTCCCGTAAAATCAGGTTATGGATGGCACCTCGTATACATACAGCAAAAAAAAGAAGGTGCTGTATTACCATTTGAAGAAGTAAAAAATTCAGTTAGCGACCGATACGTTTCTTATCTCAAACAACTGCAGAACGACAAAGAATGGGAAAAGACAAAAAGTAAATACTCCATTCATAGAACCTACCTCGAGGCCAAATGAAAAAGATATTCCTTCTCCTGCTGTGTCTTTCTAACGCCTTTGTATATGCGCATGAAGTAAGACCAGCTTACCTGCAGCTGACAGAAAATACAGATCAAAGCATAGATATCTTATGGAAACAACCTGCAATGGGCGATTTTTCATTGCCGCTCCATCCCCAAATATCCGCAGGCTGGATGCAAGATTCTACAGCTGATATTTCTCTTACAGAAACTTATGTAATAAAACAATGGCATATAAATAACACTCGCGAGAATTTAAACAATCAAATCATCCACATCGTTGGACTTGAAAAAACAATAACGGATGTATTGGTCGTAATTCAGTGGGCAAATGGAAAAACGATTTCGTATATTCTCAAACCTTCCTCTCCCTCGTTAAAAATTTCACGTGAACAAACGGTTCCGGTTTGGGGATACCTGAGATTGGGCATCGAACATATCTGGACCGGGATTGATCATTTACTATTTGTACTCGGATTATTATTGCTCGTTAGCAATCGCCGAAAATTGATTGCAACCATCACTACGTTCACCATTGCGCATAGCATTACACTGGCACTCGCCACGCTCGGAATAATTCACGTTGCGTCTTCTTTTGCGGAGACTTGTATTGCATTGAGCATCGTTTTTTTAGCAGTAGAACTTGCAAGACACTATCGTGGTCAGGACGGAGTCACTTATCGATATCCATGGGCCATTTCATTTATATTCGGATTGATGCATGGATTGGGTTTTGCCGGAGCGTTGGCCAGTGTAGGATTGCCACAGCAATCCATTCCGCTCGCACTATTGCTTTTCAACGTTGGCGTGGAAATAGGTCAGTTGGTATTTGTAATGGTGGTATTGTTCATCATGCATTTTGTGCGGAAGATAATTTTGTCACGACAACACTCACTGCGATGGATACCTGTATATGCGATAGGTGGAATGGCAGGATTTTGGTTTGTGGAAAGGTTGGTTGGATTGCTTAATCTGCCGTAAAAATTATTGCCACATGATTATTGCTAGTAATAAAGGCGATTTCGAGAACATCCTTAAAATCATAAATGATGGGGCGTCTGCATACAAGGGAATTATACCAGATGACAGATGGCAAGAGCCTTATATGTCACGCCAAGAGCTACTGGCTCAAATAGAAGACGGCGTAAAGTTTTGGTGTTACCTCGACAGTAATAGAATCATTGGTGTAATGGGAATTCAAGAAAAATCTGACGTTACGTTGATTCGGCACGCATACGTTAGAACGTCCGCAAGAAATAAAGGCATCGGCAGCAAATTGTTGAACCACTTAGCAAAGCTCACTACAAAGCCAATATTAATTGGCACATGGGCTGATGCAGCATGGGCCATCAATTTTTACCAAAAGCATGGTTTCAAATTGGTGTCGCATCAGGAGAAAGAACATCTGTTAAAAAAATATTGGACAATTCCAATTCGACAAATTGAAACATCCGTGGTACTTGCAAGTTCCGGCTGGACGAGTTCCAGTACGTTCAAGCTTGCTTAAACTAACCATCGAAATAATCGCGCAGGCTGTAGGATGCAATTGAGAGATAGTAAACGAAAAAACGTGCAAAAAACGATCTAAATAAGGTATAAATCCTTATACCGGCGCGAGTTGTTCGACTCGCATGCACGATGTTTAACTTGCTTTAATGACCCGTCGAAACACTTGCGCCGGGTTGGGTTTTGACTTCAACGATGTTACTACAAAAGCAACCACATTAAAAACATCCATAATCATGTGCAAAATAGGTGCGAAAAGAATTACCGCTTCATAGAACACGTTCACATTTCAAAAAACAAAAACCCCGTAATTTCTTACGAGGTTTCAAAACAATCGTCTCATCCGTCCACTGTCATCATCTGACATTGTACCGCGTACGGGAATCGAACCCGTGATTCATCCGTGAAAGGGATGCGTCTTAACCCCTTGACCAACGCGGCGTGCTGCTCAGTAGCCTTAACGGTAACGGTTATTTACCGTGAAAGGAGTGCAAAGATATAAGTGGAGCGAAAATCTGCCAAAACTATTTGTTCCTTTCGTAGCTCACTCAGGCCCAGTCGGAAACCCACAGAGATTATATCCATATTAGGCCCTCCAAAAAAGCTGAATATGTCGTAACTTCGTGCCCTTAAATTTTAAACCTCAAATTGTTAAGCTATGAGCACAGTTAAAGTTGCTATCAATGGTTTTGGCAGAATCGGCAGATTGGTATATCGCCAGATATATAATATGGAAGGAATCGATGTAGTAGCGATCAACGATTTAACAAGTCCTAAAGTTTTGGCGCATCTCCTTAAATATGACAGCGCACAAGGCCGTTTTAATGAAGAAGTAAAGGCTACCGAAAACTCTATCATTGTAAATAAAGACGAAGTAAAAATATACGCTCAAAAAAATCCCGCTGAAATTCCCTGGAAACAACACGATGTGGATGTCGTTCTTGAATGTACCGGCTTCTTCACGGACAAAGCAAAGGCTGAAGCACATATCACTGCCGGCGCAAAACGCGTTGTGATCTCCGCCCCTGCTACCGGTGAAATGAAAACAATCGTTTTCAACGTAAACCACAATATTCTTGACGGTTCAGAAACAGTGATCAGTTGCGCTTCATGTACAACGAACTGTCTCGCCCCAATGGCTGATACACTCGATAAAACATTTGGTATCGTTTTAGGTGTTATGACTACCGTTCACGCATACACGAACGATCAGAATACACAAGATGCTCCACATGCAAAAGGCGACCTTCGCCGTGCAAGGGCAGCCGCTGCGAATATCGTTCCGAACAGCACCGGTGCCGCAAAAGCAATCGGATTGGTTTTACCAGGTCTAAAAGGCAAACTGGACGGAAGTGCGCAACGTGTACCGACATTGACCGGTTCGTTGACTGAACTCACAACTATTCTCAAGAAAAAAGTAACCCCTGAAGAAGTGAATGCTGCCATGAAAAGCGCATCAAACGAAAGCTATGGTTATACTGAAGATGAGATCGTGAGCAGCGATATCATCGGCATGCGTTACGGTTCATTGTTCGATGCAACACAAACAAAAGTATTGACTGTGGGCGATCAGCAACTCGTAAAAACAGTAAGCTGGTACGATAATGAAATGAGCTACGTGAGCCAATTGGTAAGAACAGTGCACTATTTTGCAACACTGATCAGCAAGTAATAAAAGACTCAATAAAATAATGTCTCGCCAACGGCGGGACATTTTTGTTTGCATTACCTTTATTTCTCAAAAAAGCACGGATATGTCGACCTTCTCTGATTATAATTTCGCCGGACAAAAAGCATTGATTCGCGTGGACTTCAACGTTCCGCTGAATGACAAATATGAAATCACTGATGACACGCGCATAAGAGCCGCTATTCCAACCATTCAAAAGATCCTAAAAGATGGGGGAAGCGTCATTTTAATGTCACATCTCGGTCGCCCTAAAGATGGCCCGTCGGAAAAATATTCATTGAAGCACCTGGTAAAGCATATCGGTGAGTTGCTCGGTGGTAAAACACCAGTTCTCTTTGCAAATGACTGCATCGGTGAGCAGGCTTATATGACAGTCGACATGCTGAAACCTGGTGAAGTGTTACTGCTCGAAAACCTCCGGTTTTATAAAGAAGAAGAGAAAGGTGATGAAGCATTCGCACAAAAACTCGCGAAACTTGGTGATGTATATGTGAACGATGCATTTGGCACGGCGCATCGTGCACATGCTTCAACGGCCGTAATCGCTAAGTTTTTCCCAAAAGGCAAAAAAATGTTTGGACTGCTGATGGAGGCCGAAGTTAACAGTGCAGAAAAAATATTGAACAACCCGCAAAAACCACTCACGGCAATTATTGGTGGCGCAAAGGTGTCGGATAAAATCCTAATCATCGAAAACCTTCTTGAAAAAGCAACAGATATCATCATTGGCGGAGGCATGGCGTATACATTTATGAAGGCTACCGGTGGACATATCGGCAATTCGTTATGCGAAGAAGATCGCCTCGGCACTGCAAGTGACCTGATGAAAAAAGCAATCGAGAAAGGAGTTTGCATTCATCTCCCCTCCGACTCTACGATCGCGGATAAATTCGACGCAAACGCAAATACTTCTACGGCACCTAGTAACAATATCCCGGATAAATGGCTCGGACTTGATATCGGTCCGAATGCATGCGATCAATTCTCTAACGTTATCCATAAATCAAAAACCATTTTGTGGAACGGGCCCATGGGTGTTTTTGAAATGCAAAAATTTCAACATGGTACAAAAACAATTGCAGCAGCCGTTGCAGAAGCAACTCAAAAAGGCGCGTTCTCGTTAGTTGGTGGCGGCGATTCGGTAGCTGCTGTCAACCAGTTTGGTTTTTCTGATAAGGTCAGTTATGTCTCAACCGGCGGCGGTGCATTACTGGAATATTTTGAAGGAAAGGAATTGCCGGGCATTGCTGCAATCAGGCATTCATAACAACACATATATATTTCCGGATTATATTTTACTTTGTTCCGCGGAACATTACGCTGACACATGATTAAAAAGCCGGGCACGGATGCATTTTCATCGTCGTTTCTTTTGCAGGCATCTGTAGTGGTTTTATTGCTTCTGTATGTGGCAAATTGTTTTACGCCGCTTCGCCTTACCCATGACACGATTCGCTATTTCCAAATAGAAACGTGGATGGAAAACCGTCTTGATGGAACCGAAGGAACAATGCACGATTTTCTTCCATTTGGGTACAGTGGCTTATTACTTTTACTTTCGATCACCCATTTGCTTCACCCCTTCGTAATTACATTTATAAACCTGGCCTTTCTTATTGGCTCAATATTTTTTGTATCGAAAATATTTGGGACGATGATCAGTCAATTACAGTTGCTGATTGCCGTGTTGCTGAGTTGGCTCTCCATAAAATTTGTGATCACTCCACTTTCTGAAATGCAATTCTTATATTTTTCAACCGGCGCTTTGTATTTCTATGCGAGGTATCGAAAGGAAAATCGAATCGTTTTGCTTTTCGTCTCTTTTCTATTTTTTTTGATTGCGTTGTTCACACGTTCAATTGCAATCGCACTCATAATCGCTTTTCTTTTTACTCTTTTGATTGAAAGTAAAAATCGTATCCGGCAGCAAATTGCGACGCACAAAAAGATATCGGCTGTAATTGCGGTTGGGCTGATTGCTCTTATTTATTTCTTCAAAGAACTGCGGATAACTGTTTATGCAAATTATTTTATCAATCCGATCAGGCGACTTGGTCCTGCGATATTAATGCGAAATGTATTACATCATTTGTCTGATTGGGCGGAATTATTTGTAAATGCTCCTTCTTCCAAAATTAGTTTTTTATCCGGAGGCTTGCGTCTTATATTATTTGCGATCATCGGTATAATTTTCCTCGCCGCCACGATTTACATTCTTCTAAAAAAGAATAATGGAATTCCTTCCGTTATAAAATGCTACGTGATTATTTATATCATCATCGTCTTGACATGGCCATATTATGAATCCCGTTTTTGGTTGCCGGTTATGCCATTTGCTATTGTTGCACTGCTGCAAATAAAGAGCGAGCGGACCACCATGCCAGGCAAACTCATCCTTCTCGCAAAGTACTTCTATGTCCTGGCTGGAGTTTTTGCGCTGTCTTATTACACATACACTTCATTTAATAAGAAAGCACTTGCGGAAAAACAGGACGCCGGTATTTGGAAAGATGCTTATGAAATTCATTTCTTTGGAAAAACGGGGGAAGATTCATTGCCGCCAAAGAAGCAACAAGCTTTGGATTTGTTGAATCAAATTGATAAACCTTTGTTTCGTGGCAATCGATAAAATTTGATCTCGTGATCATTTGCGCCTTCGAGAGAAAAACATCACGCAAAGGCGCAAACGCGCAAATGGACAGCCTACAAAATCATTTATTTTTTAATTTTAGAAAATGGACACATTCGCACATATTCGCATACTCATCGGAATGGTCATGAGTTTGAGCATTGCTTTAATGCTGAAAGGGACAGTAAAGATGGTTCAACACCCAGGTCGCGACAAACCATTTTGGATACATCTTTTGTGGGCGGTGTATGTGTTTTTATTACTCATCCATTTTTGGTGGTGGGAATTTACATTTCACAATTTCTCGAAGTGGACATTCGCCCTTATATGTTTTCCTGATCTGCTATATCATCGTATTTTATGTGATGAGTGCACTATTGTTCCCGGACGATTTGAGAGATTATACAGGGTATGAAAATTATTTTTATTCGAGAAAGAAATGGTTCTTCCTTGTGCTTGGTTTTAGTTTCGTCATGGATATTATTGACACATCTCTGAAAGGAAAAGAATACGCAGGTCATCTCGGTATTGAGTACCCGCTGCGAAATATCGTTCACTTGATCTTATGCATTATTGCCATCAGGGTAAGCAAAAAAATTTCATGCGGCGCTTGTGTTGTTTTTCCTGTTGTATGAGATATCATTTATTTTAAGGGCGTATTATTCTCAATACGCGTGATCTCTTACACGATTTTGATCACAAGTTTTCCGAATTGGCCCGCCTCGTCCATTTTGCGCAGCGCTTTTTCTCCGTCTGCAAAAGAAAATATCTCGTCGATAACAGGATGTATTGAATGTTCTGCTACAAACGAAATCATCGATCGAAAATCTTCCGGGCTTCCCATGGTTGATCCCAATACATTTAACTGTTTCCAGAATATGCGGCGGATCTCGATGTTGGCAGGATTTCCGCGAGTCGATCCATAAAAAATAATTCTTCCTCCGGGTGCCGCAAGATTTAAAAGGTGACTGATATTGTCACCCGCAGCGCCATCGATAACGATATCAAAAGATCCCGCTTGCTCCTGGAGTTTTTCCACCCAGTGCTCGTCTTTATAATTTACGCCGGCAGTAGCACCCATATCGATTGCTTTTTGGATCTTTTCCTGATCCCCCGAAGTAACATACACGTCGGCGCCTGTTGCCACTCCGTATTGCAGTGCAAACAATGCCACGCCGCCTCCTATTCCTGTTACAAGTAGTTTTTCATTTGCGTTTAGGCGTCCACGTGAGAACAATGCGCGATAGGCGGTTACGCCAGCCAAAGGCAACGCGGCAGCCTCTTCAAACGATAAGTGCATTGGTTTTTCGCTAATGTTTGTTGCGGGCACTTTGCAATACTCTGCTAATGTGCCGTCATTTGGTAACCCGAGTATTTTAAAAGTAGAAGGTGATTGATACCGCTGATCATCGCCCCAGTTCAACGCTGCATCGATAATGACTTCTTTTCCTATAAGCGATTCATCAACATTTTTGCCTACCGCAGTTACGACTCCCGAACCATCAGATCCCGGCACAATTGGATATTTTAATCCTGCGTATTGTCCTTTTTGTATCCAGAGATCACGATGATTTAACGCGGCAGCATATATTTTCACTACCACTTCGTCATTTCCCGGGCTAATGTCCGGAACATCTTTCAATAACAGTGATTGATTTTTTTCTTGAAGAACTAATGCTTTCATCCAACAAAAATACGTAGATCAATTATCCGTTGGTAAAACTCTTACAATCTTATCATTATTTCCTCCATTGCTTGTACAAAGGAATACAAAGCCGTTTGGTGAAATGCAAATGTCTCTAATCCTGCCATATTTGTTAACATAAAATTCATTTGTGGCAACAATCGAATCATGTGCATCATTTAGTTGCATTTGGATAAGCCTGCTATCTTTAAGCGTAGCGAGTAACAGTGAATTTCTCCATTGTGGGATAGCTTCGTGGTTATAATAGTCGAGCCCACTTGGAGCAATCGTTGGTGTCCACGCTTTGATAGGTTGTTTTACATTATTGGTGTTGCAAAATCCCTGTTCACTGATATCGCAATAACCTTTCACATTCGGCCATCCATAGTTTCTGCCTTTTTCAATAATATTAATTTCATCATCCGTATCGGGACCATGTTCGGAGCTGTACAAAATATCATTGGCAAATACGAGTCCCTGAGGATTACGATGACCAAAAGTCCACACGGGATTATTTGGATAAGGATTGTCAGCAGGAATTGATCCATCCAGGTTAATGCGAAGAATTTTTCCATTCAACGCGTTTGTATTTTGCGCATCGTCCTGGTAGCTTGCATCGCCTGTTGTAATAAATAATTTTTTATCAGGTGTAATCAATAGCCGGCAGCCGTTATGATTATTGTTGGCGTGGATATTATCGATGATCGTAGTCGGATTGATCAACGTGCCGTTTTCATATTCGAAGCGCACTACTTTTCCTTTATATGATCCTGAATTTGTGTAATCGTATGCAACATAAACAAAATGATTTGCAATGAAATCAGGATGCAATGCCATCCCCAACATACCTCCCTCATTTCTCGAATCAACTTCACTCACCGTAAGCACCGTGGTAACAACACCAGTAGTAGGATCCACCCTGCTAATGGTTCCTCCACGTTGTGTCATCCAAATATAATTATCGGGACCCCATAAAATCTCCCACGGAAAATTCAATCCTTCTACTAATATGGAGTCTTTCAACTCAACTGGTGTATTTGGTGGATTTTTATCGGGTGGTGTGTTATCCTTTTTATGACAGCTTGCAAAAATGCAAATACCAACAAGAAGTACAGGAATAAACTTTTTCATAGCTCAGATGTTTGTGATAAGTAGTTGATACTAAAATCGTGCCTGAGAACAAATGTGATGAATGTGACAAATGTGATGAATGTGATGAATTCTGAGATCAAAAAATGATTTAGTACGACTGACAGGTTTTGGGCGCGTAGAAACCAGAGAATTCATCACATTTATCACATTCATCACATTTGTCACATTGCTTAAAAACGCGCGCTTAATAATTTTATTTGCCTAACACTCAAAAGTCTTAATTTTAACATCTAACTATTAAATCTTAGAAAATATGAATACCCGCAATCTAACGTTGATAATTATCCTTGCAGTGATATTGATTTTCGGAGGTTGTGCATGTAGTGGATATAATGGTCTAGTTAACCAGGATGAAAATGTAAAGAAAGCCTGGAACAATGTTCAAAGTGACTATCAGCAAAGAGCTGATCTCGTCCCCAACCTCGTGAATACGGTTAAGGGTGCTGCAAATTTTGAACAACAAACGCTCACCAATGTTATTGAAGCCCGCGCTAAAGCAACTCAGGTTAAGATTGATGCAGGTGATTTGAGTCCTGAAAAGATCCAGGCATTTCAACAAGCACAATCGCAGTTGAGCGGAGCATTGGGCAGATTGCTTGCAGTGGCAGAAAACTACCCGACCTTAAAAGCTACGGAAGGTTTCCAGCAATTGCAGAAACAACTTGAGGGTATTGAAAACGGAATTCGCAACTCACGTAATAATTTCAATAGTGCAGTGAATGATTATAACGTAAAAGTAAGATCATTCCCGATGAACGCATTGGCGGGAGTTTTTGGCTTTAAAGCAAAACAAGGCTTTACTGCTGAACCCGGATCCGAAAAAGCTCCCGAAGTCAAGTTTTAAATTATGGCAGCAAACCAGCGTAGCAGAGTTGGATTAATTATCCTGGGTCTGCTTGTTATTCTTGCTATTTTCTTTGGTGTTACTTATAACCGGCTTGTTAAGCAAGACGAAAATGTCAAGCTTACGTGGGGCGATCTGCAAAACAGTTACCAGAGGAGATTAGACTTAACACCAAATTTAGTCGCGGTAGTAAAAGCTTCATCGGACTATGAGAAGCAAACGTTGGAACAATTAGCGGCGGCGCGGGCGAAGGCAATGCAGGTGAGTGTAAACTCAACTGCAGTAAATCCCGAGAATTATAACGCACAGGAACAAGCGCAGGGAGAGGTTGCAACGTCAATTAACCGTGTAATTGGTGTGATCGAAAAATATCCCGATCTCCAGACAACAAAAAGTTTTCTATACCTTCAGAGCCAATTAGAAGGTACAGAGCGCAGAATAAAAGTTGCAAGAAACGATTTTAATTTAGCCGTTGCAGACTACAATAAAAAAGTGAGAGGATTTCCTGCGAGCATCGCTGCATCCATTTTTGGTTTCAAATCCAAAGAAGGATTTAAGAGTGATGTTGGTTCGGAAAATGCGCCCGAAGTAAAATTTTAATTTATCATTCAATTGTAACCGTTGAGGATCCCATTTCTAACCAAGAAAGATTTCTTTACTGCTGATGAAAAAAGTCAGATTGTGGAATCCATCCGCAAAGCTGAACAGAAAACCAGTGGGGAAATTCGCGTGTATGTGGAAAGCCGCTGCCGTTTTGTGGATCCGCTGGATCGTGCAGTGGAAGTTTTCTGGATGCTAAAAATGGAAGCGACGGAACAAAGAAATGCTGTGTTGGTATATGTCGCAGTTAAGGACAAACAACTGGCCCTGTTTGGCGACAAAGGCATCCATGAAAAAGTGGGAAATGTTTTTTGGGATGAGAAAGTCAGGTTAATTCTTCAACGTATCAATAAAGAAAGTTATGCAGATGCCATCGTGAGGATTGTTGGAGAGATCGGCGAAGCATTGCATTTTCATTTTCCTTATGACCGGAGTACAGACAAAAATGAATTATCGGACGATGTTGCGTATGGCAGATAAAATTTCTTATAACGGATTTAATGACTGCGTTTGGTATTAATGAAAAAACTCTACTGGATATTATTCTTTTCCTTCGCATATATAACATGCTTTGCTCAATCGGTTGACGAGATCATCAGCCGGCGGCCCGCTCAACAACGACTTGTCAACGATTATGCCCATGTAATGACGCCCGACCAGGTAAGTTCATTGGAACAAAAACTGGTTGCTTACGATGACAGCACATCAACACAGATTGTTGTAGTAACCTTCAAAACAATCGGCGGCAAATCCATTGATGATGTTGCGTTATCTATATTGAGGAACTGGGGTGTTGGCAATAAAAAAACAAACAATGGTGTTGTCATTGTTGCGGCTATAGATGACCGTAAGGTTTTTATCTCTACGGGCGGAGGTATGGAAGAATCGGTACCTGATATCACCGCCAAAGAGATTGTCGAAAATGAAATCGTGCCGAACTTCCGCGAAACAAATTACTATCGTGGGCTTGATGCAGCGACCGATGCAATCATTCAAGCTGCGGCCGGAAGATACCAAGCGCCTGAAGGATATCGTAATCGTCGTGGCAGCGGTGGCGGAGGCAATATTTTC
>Ga0163162_10000651_pt1 | contig 32150 bp, 45 predicted proteins | sample S55metaG_FD_115310 | JGI IMG/M metagenome (GOLD analysis project Ga0163162, IMG submission 115310) | Switchgrass rhizosphere microbial communities from Kellogg Biological Station, Michigan, USA - S5-5 metaG | ecosystem: Host-associated > Plants > Roots > Rhizosphere > Soil | place: USA... | reverse complement strand
GGAAGGGTGGGTGAACAGGTTGGTACGTGTCCCGCCCAACACCAGCTGGGATATGTACCCCGTGCCGCTCGGGCGCTGGACCGAGAAGGTGTGCGACTCGGAGGCAGTGGGGACGCGGTAAACGTTCGCTGAGTAGGCGCTGGCCGCGAGCATGAGGTCTGTCTCTGACCACCCAGCAGACGGGGTTGTGGCCGTGACGGTGCTGGCCGCGTCGGTGCTGTAGGACATGCCGAAGACAATCTGCCCCGGCCCTGCCGTCTGCGCCGGGGAGGACTGGAGGCCTGTACCCGAGGCGGTCACACCGACAGCTGTGGCCGTGACGCCGTTCGCCATCGCCACAAAGAGGCTGCGGGCAACCGCAGTTCCCGTAGTCGTGATGGTTCCGCTGGCTGTTGCCCCAACGCCAACCCAGACATCAAGGACGCCGTTGGTCGAGATTGCTGACGGCACCCGGCTCCATGTCGCGCCACAGCCTGTGACTGCTGAGATGCTGGCGGACACGCCGCCAGTGGCTACGAGGAGGACAAGCACGTCGCCGGGTGCGGGTGTATCGGTGACGGCAACCGCCGGGTTCGCTACAGCGCCGGGGGCTGCGGTGTAGGTGTGCCTGACATCGACAGGCAGTGTCTCAGTGGATGTGGAGGCGTTGGCTGCCCCGTCCCACACGTAGCGGAAGCCTGTCGCGGTCGTTGAACCATCGAAGAACTCGCCCCCCGCACCGACTTCGAGAATGGCCGCGTCAACATCGAGGGTGTTGCCGATGGACCAGTTGCGTCCGTAGCCGCCTGCGTTCGGGAGTACCACCAAGCTGTAGCCCGTGCCGCCCACGGCGCTGGCTGTGAAGGTGAGCTTCGTCCAGGTATTCGCCGGGACATCCACAGCTGGGCCGGTGGGCGTGTTGAGACTGCCACCCATGCTGAGGCGCAGTCTCTGTGCCACGTTCACACGGACCATGACAGATGCCGTGATAGACCCTGCGGGTACGGTGGAGGTGGTTGCCAGCACCATGCCACCGCTCAGCGCACTAGAGCCCGTCGTCCACGTCATGCGGGCAAAGGAGTTGCCTGCAAAAGCCCCCGAGGCGGGGCGCGTCAGCGAGCCCGCACCGGAGGTGCCGTAGTCGGGCGTGACACCTGTGAGGTCCACCTCGAATGAGGGGTTGGTCATCAGGTTAGTGCGAGCTGCCACGGGGGTGGTTCCTTCCCTAAGTACAGGAGTGGCGGGGCACTAAGGCCCCGCCACGGTTTTGGGTGTCGGGAAGGTTTAGCTCTCGGTGAAGGTGAACGTGACCGTCACGGTGTCCTGCGTGGAGAAGGTCTGAGAGGTCACGGTGTTGCCGTCGAGGTAAGTGCCGCCCGTCGCTGCCGAGTAGACACCCGTTCCGACAACGGTGCAGGCCGGTACGTCGAAGGTGGCCGTAGCCGTAATGACGCCGCCCGAGGGAGCGCCCCAGGTCAGCGCCTTGCGGGCGTAGGCAGGGGAACCGCCCGTAACCTCGGTGCCAGCGGAGCCACCCGGAGCCGTGGTGAACAGGGCGCCGTATGCCGCCGCCGTGCCGTAGGCGCTGGCGAGGCTGTTCTTCTGCGTTGAGGTCTGAATTGCCATGCGATGTTCTCCTTGAAGCTATTCGACCTCAACAAGGCCGAGCGATAGCCCAATTCTATCAAACCTCTTTGTCTGTATATTTCCTGTGAGATTTTCAGTAAATGACACAGCTCCGACGCCCTTGCCCGGCAACCGGGTGGAATCGCCCGTCGAGCCGGTGAGGTTGATGTGGTCCAGCGTCAGGGTCGAGCCGGAGGGAACGTAGAGCTCCAGCTTGATCGCGCTGTAGGTGTTGGCCGCGCCCTCGGCGGCAGAGATGATCGCCACCGGGCCGGGCGAAGTGCCTGGCACACAGGAGACTGGGGAGGTCCAGAGGTTGGTGGCCGCGTTCAGCAGTGAGACCCGGACGGCGCCGCTCCCGGTACGCGCACCCCAGAGGCGCAGGTATGCGGGCTGGCCCGGCACCGTGGCGATGATCTGGGGGATGCCGGTGTCCGGGAACTGCCCGAGGTTGCTGAAGGTCACCGCCTCACCCGAGAGCGCCACGGCGCTGGGGACACCAACAGGGGCAGCCCAGGCGCCCGCGACGTGGCGCAGCATGTAGGCCGAGGCCCAGCGTGTCGGCAGGATGTTGCCGGCAGAGTAGTTGAAGTCCACGAGGTAGTACGGACCCCTGCCATAGACCCCGGTGTAGATGTCCACGAGGTTCTGCAGGTCAGTGGTCCCGGCCTTGTACTCCAGCTTGTAGCGGAGGTAGGGCGTGGGCGCCTCATAAACGTGGCGTCCGCCGGATACCAGAGTGGTCTCCTCAATGTCCCGTCCGTGGTCCCATCCCATCCCCGCCTCGGGGTAGGGAATCGGCAGCATTCTTCCGAGCGGGCCGAACAGCATGGTCTTGGCGGTCATTAGCGTTGTCCTTCTGCAGCAAGTTGCCGGTTGCCGGCGTTGGCGGATTCCGCGATGACGCGGTTCTCGGTGAACAGCTTGATTTCCTGACGCATCTCGGCCATGGCCGACAGGGTGGCCGCGCCGAGCTCCACCACGGAGTCGCGGATCGAGCCGGCCCCGCCGCCCGCGCCGGAGGGTGAGCCGCCCATGCTGAACTTGGGCAGGCTCATGGTGCGGATCGCATTCATGAAGTCGAGGCCGTAGTAGTCCACGGCAGGCTCGGGCTGGATGAACTCGCGCGAGCGAATCCCGATCAGGCCCTTGCCGTCCACGCTGGCCATGAGGTTATCCACGGTGGGGTCGCTCGGGGAGCGGCCGGGAACCTGCCCGCCGCCGTAGAAGCCCCGCATGGCCTTGCCGGCGAGGCCGCCCGTGTAGGCGCCGCCGCGCAGGCTGCCGTTCTGCCGACCGCCGATGGAGGAGCCCGTGCCTGCAGGGTCTTTCAGCGTGATCTGCAGGTTCGCCTCGGCGCGGGCAATCGCCCTCGCAACGTGTGCGTCGAAGGAGCTTGTGTCAGCCGCAACAGGGATCACCACACCCCGGCCTGCCCGGTCCATCTGCGCCTGAACCCCGCCGATGGCTCCCGAGGCCTGCCCGGTGTCAGCGGTAACCGTCGTGGGCTTGACCCGGGGCACCGCGTTGACGACGCCGATGTAGCGTTCGAGTGAGCCCTGCAGGTTGCCCACGGCAGCCTTGTTGAGACCCAGCTGCCCCGCGTCGATCTGGTACTGGGCCGTCAGGCCCTGTGCGTACCGGCGGACCTCATCGGTGGTGTGACCGGCGGCAGCGTAGGCGCCAATCATGTCGATGACCTTGGTTTCGAGGTTGCGCAGCGCCTCGCGGTTGGCGATGGCCGCATCCGAGTAGCCGGTGAGCAGTCCAATGCCAGCCTGTACCGTCGCCGCTTCCTTGTTGGAGGCGTCGATTTCCTTCTGCTTCGCGGCAGCGTTGTTCAGGGACTCCTGGGCCTGCTGGCCGTAGTCGGCAGCCCGGTCCACCTCGCCGTACTTCATCGAGATGCCCTGCTCGATCTTGGCCTTGTTGGCTGAGATGAGCTCCTTGTCGCGCTCATCGTTCAGCTCGCGCACCTTGTCCCGCAGGTCAGCCACCTGCTTGATTTCATCCTCGCGCTTTTTGGCGATGGCGTTGAGCGCGGAGTGGTAATCGTCGGTGGCCTTGGTCAGCCCGTACTGCTGGTTGTAGGCAGACATCAGCGCGGTCTTCAGGCGGTTGCCGTAGTCCTCCGCTGCCTGCACCGCGTCGTCAATTCCGTCCGCGATGTCCTTGGCTGCATCCTTGGCGGACTTGCCGGCCTTCTTGGCTGCGTCGGCTGCTTTGTTGTAGCCGTCAGCGATGCCGCGCATGGGCGTGGAGGGAATGGCGGGCCGTACCTGCACCGGAGCCTTGACAGCCCGGGGCACCGCCGCCGTGGCGGTGATCTGGCCGTACTGGGCCTTCTGGGCCGGGCTCATCGAGCCCTCGCCGTCAGCGAGGCCGACGCCGCCGTTCATCTCCGTCTGCAGGTGTGCCAGCTCGGTGCGGGCGTAGGCAACAAAGTTCTGGACGTTGGCGATGGCAGCGCTGGTGTCAGCGTCCACCGGAGCCACATAGGTGTCGTTGGTGATCGCCAGCAGGAGGTTTTCAATTTCCCTCGCCTTGTCGGAGGCAGGGTTGGTCACGGCGTCCATCACCACGTCGTAGGGCATTCCGGTGATCTGGACCAGCGCGTTCACGAGGACATCGAGCTGTGTCTCCAGATCGGTGGAGTTGACGCCGAGCTTGACGCTGATGTCGCCGTTGGATGCGAGCCAGTTCTTGACCAGGTTCATGGAGTTGGTGGTCGAGCTGACAACCTGCGCCTGATCCACGGTCACGGGCACACTGACCGGGCTGCCTCCGATGATGGCCTCGAACTTGGCGCGGGTCTGCTCGGCCAGCTGCTCGACGTAGGAGGTGTCCCCGCCGTAGGCGCGGATTTCCTTGACGAGGCCCTGCACGAAATCTGCGTAGCCCTGCGCCGCTTCCTGCGCAGACAGCTGATCGGTTTCCTTCAGCTGGTTGTAGTAGTCCCTCGCCTTGCTCAGTGCATCCTGGAAGTTCTGGATGTTATCGCGCCCGCCCTCGGACATGGGGGAGTACGACTGCGACTTCTGCAGCCCCTCACCGATGTTGGCGAGGGCCGACTGCAGGGCAGCCTCGGAGTTGATGGTGCCGAAGACCTCATCGTTGAGTGCCTTCAGGGCATCGGTCATCTTGTCGATGTCCGTGGCGCCGTCCTCGAACTCGCTTGCCGCGTCGTTGACGCCCTTGCCGGCCAGCGGGGCAGCTGCCGCTACGTCCTTCAGTCCCTTGGCAGCGGTGCTTTCCGAGTTGGCCATTTCCGTGGCCACGCGGCCCAGCCAGCCGTAGGCGTCGGTCTTGAACTTGTCGAAGCCGGCCTTGCCCTTCAGCTCCTCCATCTTGGCCTTGAACTTCTCAGCTGAGTCGGTGCCGCCGGCAACGGCGTCCACGATGTCGTTGAAGTTCACGTCCACCGAGCGCGCCACCTCGGTGACGCTCTGGCCGAGCTTGTGGAAGGCGATGTCGCCCTCGGTGATGGAGAGCTGGACCTTGCGGTTGTTCAGCGCCTCCGCGACGGAGCGGCGTCCCGCGTCCGCACCCTGCTGCATGGCATCGGCAATGGACTTGCCTGCCTGCTCGGCCTCAATCGAGGCGTTGATGAATCCGCCTACCAGCACGGCCAGCGCGCCGACAGCGATACCGATGGGGCCACCCGCCATGCCCAGCAGCGCGGAGCCGGCGCCCTTGATGCCGCCCGTGGCCCTGCCGGTTGAGGTTGCGAGGACACCGAAGGAGCCGGCGGCGCCGGAGCGCAGCTGGGCCGAGGTGGTGGTGGAGGCAATCATCAGCGCGCGGTTAGCGCCCACCTGCTCCAGCAAGGCGCGGGACTGCTGCTCGGTGGCGCCCTTGGCGATGAGCATGGTCTGGGCCAGCGTGCGTACCTGGTTGCCCAGCGCCAGCCCGCCGCCCATGCCGCGAGCGGCAGCCTGCTGGAAGCCGATCATGCCGGCCATCACGAAAGCCTGCGCGGCCTTGAAGCTGAGGAACAGTGCCGTCACCGAGGCAATGGCCATCAGCACCTGGAGCAGCTTCCCGATGGGGGTGATGCTCCCGTCAGCGTTCTCGGAGATAGACCGGAGCCCGATGGCCACGTTCTTCGCCATGTCCACGAACAGGCCCAGAGGGGCCAGCGCCCCGCCGCCGAGGGTGTCCCCGAGGTTCTTCCAGGCGTTGGACATTTCGGTCAGGTGGGCAACGATGGTCTCGAAGACCGGCTTCGACATCTCGTTCAGGGCGGTGCCCTCTTTGAAGCCCTCGTTGGCGTAGCCCATGGACTTCACCAGCACGTCGTTGCCGACAGCGAGCTTGGTCAGGGCGTCCGAGACGCGGAGTTCCTTGATGCCGAGGTCATCGAGCGTGGTGGTCAGCTCGCCGTTCTTCTGCAGGGTGGTGTTCAGCCCTGCAATCATGTCCGTGAAGAACTTGGAGGAGTCGGTCTTCCACAGGGTGGCAGCCTGATCGCCCGTGATGCCCAACAGCTTGCCGTACTTCTCCAGCCGGGGTGAGCCCTCGGCCACGTCACGGTTGATGTTGGCGAACACCTTGGTCAGCGCGCCTCGGGCAAGTTCCGGGCGGACGCGGACAGAGGCGAGGGCAGCCGAGAGGCCGGTGACCTCAGATGCGCTCATGCCGGCGGCGGCGCCCAGGGGGCCGATCTGGTTCAGCATGGCGGCGATTTCGGGATCAGTCGCCACGGTCTTGGCTCCGACGTAGGCGATGGCTGCGCCAACCCGCTCGAAGAAGTCCGGGAATTTCTGCACGTCCTCGCTGAAGGAGGTCTCCATGCGCCCGAACAGGGTGGCTCCGGTATCAGCCGAGATGCCGGTGACGGCCACAAACTTGGCCGTGGTCTCGGTGAAGGCTGCCAGCTTGTCGTTGGCCACACCCATCTGGGCGCCGAGCTGGGTGATGCGGGTGAGGTCATCGAAGGCCACCGGCATGTCCGTGGCCAGGTCTTTGAGCGAGTCCTTCATGGCGGTCGCTTCTTTCGAGGACTGCTGGAACTCCTCGTTGACGCGAATGACCTGAGCGAAGTCCTTCTGGTACGCGGCAGAGACGGCGGCGGTGGCAGCCGGGATCGCCAGCAGGCCAGCCGAGATGACACCGTAGGTGGCCCCAACGTCGTACATCAGGTAGCGCGAGTTGGACATCGAATCGTGCATGTTGGTCTGCGCGGCGGCAGCCCGCTGGGTGGCCGTGGCGTGGCGCTCTGTGGCCAACGTGGCGCGCGTGGTGGACTCGGCGGTGCGCGCGGTGGCGAGCCCGGCCTGTGCCGTCGCGCGGCCAGCCTGTGCTTCCTGGTTGGCCTTGCGCGCCAGCGTCTCGCCCACCTTGGCGTCAGCTGTGTTGCGGATACCTGCAGCGCGGGCGGCTGCGATGTCCGCCTGCGCGGTCTCCTTGGTGGCGGCAGCAGCCGTGCGCTGGGTCGCCACGAGCTTGGTGAACTGCTGGGCAATGAGAACGATGTTCTGCTTGCCGGCCTTGATGATGCCATCAAGCTCTTTGAGCTGTTCGCCTGTGTTCTTGACCTCCTTGCGGAGAGCAACCAGACCGTCCCTGGCATCCTTGGTGGAGATTTCCACTTTGGCGTCAAACGCACCAGCCACAATTCACCACCAATTCCCTAGATTCTGTTGCCATTCTATCAGTTTGGCTATTTACAAATCTGGAGAAAAAGAGTAAAGCACCAATCCCTACAGATGTGGGGATTGGTGCTTCTCTTACTGCTGGCCGGTTTCCTTGGCCCGACGCTTCATCTCGCGCTCATGCTCGGCTGCGTGCTCCTTGGCCAAGCGCTCGAAGTAGTCCCTGCGGGAGGGTAGCTTCTCGGCCACATCCTCAGCCGGCACAGCGTAGACCACCTGGGATTCCCCGGGCTTCCGGTCCTTGTGCTCCGGCCCGGAGGTCTCCTTGTGCTGGCAGCCGAAGCAGGTGATGGTCTTCAGCTTGTACTCAATCTCAGAACTGGAGGAGTACGCCCACCAGCTGGGCACACCACACTGCTGGCATTTCTCGGCCAGCAGTGTTTCCACCGCGTGGGCGAAGTTGTAGTCAGCCGGGTGAGGCTTGCGAGGGTCTTTCGCCTGCCGGATGACTGCCGTTGGTGACCAGCCCCATTCCTTGGCCGTGAGAACCATCGAGACGTACTCGCGGTTCCTCGGCCAAGTTAGGGCCTCGACAAAAAATCTGCGTCCTGCTCGACCGCGATGTGGAACAGATTGTTGGCGAAGGTCAGCTGCTGCACGAGGTTCTTGATCTTGTCGTACTCGGACTCCAGGTAGGTGTCGAAGATGTGCTTGACATCATCGACCTTCCAGACGTTGGTGTCCTCGGCGCCGTCGTGCTTGCGGACCACCTTGGTGATGGCCGAGGCGATGGTGTCATGGTTCACCGAGTCGTTGCGCTCGATGTTCCGCTCGTGGACCTCCAGCTCGTACTCCTCCTCACCGTCTTCGGTGTTGGGGAAGTTCTTCCGGGCCGGCGGCTTGATTTCCTTGCGCCACTTCTTGTGGATGAGCCGCCACTGCGCGGGGGCGAGCCCTCGGAGGTGGAAGGTCAGCACGGTGCCCTGGAGGGCTTCGAGCAGGCCGGGCACCTTGGCCTCCAGCTCCTCGGCTGCCGCGTTGGCCTCGGCGTAGTCGGGGGCCTCGGTGCCGTCGCCATCGTAGGGCTCGGCCTCCACGCCCTGATCGGCTGCGGCCTCCTCGCGCTTCTGCTTGGCGAAGCGCTCCTTGATGGAGTCCGCCAGGAAGCGCGCCTGCGCCGCGTCGTGGACGGCGATGTTCAGCTCGTGCGCCAGCTTGGCGTCCGAGTACACGTCGATCTTGTCCTGCGGGTAGGTGGCCCCGGTGACGGCCCTGCGGGCGTCGAAGGACTTCTCGGACTTCAGACCTTCTGCGATTTCTGCTGCTGCTTCAATGCTCATTCGGACGGTGCTCCTGAAAATAGTAGTGGCCCCATACCTTGGTAGGTATGAGGCCAATACTATCAAACTACCTAGTAAGGACTAGGCAACGCAGGTGACGTTGGGATAAGCCTCGCCAGCCTTCAGGAACTCCACCTCGATCATCACGGGGGTCTCTCCCGCGTCACCTTCGATGGTCCGGTAGATGTCGTTCTTGAACTTGAACGTCGAAACGATGTCGCCTTCAGCCACCGGCACGTCGGCCTTGGGGCCGTAGCGCGAGACCAGCCAGCCGGTGACGTAGGGCACCTTGAACAGGTTCAGGACCGTGGTGAAGACCGTGGCCGGAACCGGGAGCAGCTGGGTGCCGGTGCCCAGCTCATCGCGGAAGAACTGCAACTTGCCTTCGTAGTTCTTCAGCGTCGGGGTCTCGACGTTGCCCTCATCCTCGACGGTCTTGGAGTTGTCCGTGTTGGAATCGCTCATCTTCAGCGTGTAGCCGGTGACGAGCGCGGGGGAGACGCGGGTGCCGGCGTTGATCTGTGCGGCGCTGGGGTTCTCGCCGTCAGTCAGGCCCAGCTCGGGAATCCAGAAGACCGCGATGCGCTTCTGGTTGACCATCTTGTGTGAAGACATTGTTCAGGACTCCTTACGCCACGAGGGCTTTGTCGAGTTCCATGCGGCCCTGCTGCAGGAACTTGGTGGAAAACTGGATCAGGTCATCATCAATGGTGTCCTGGGGCTCATCGGCGGTGACCTTGAAGCTGTCCACGATCTGGCCCACGGCCAGCGGGACCGAGCGGGAGATGGCCGAGCGCCGCACGAGGTAGCCCGTCCGGCGTCCGTTCTTGAAGAAGCCGAACGCGCGAGCGAACGCGGAAGCGGTCTCGGCCAGATCGCCTTCGCGGAAGAAGGTCAGAGCCGCCTCGTAGTTGTACCGCACCGGGGTCTCGGACTCGGCATCCTCGCAGATGGTCCGCTTGGTGTTCACGTCCGACTTGGTGGGGTTCAGCGTGTAGCCGGAACCGATGGAGCACGAGATGTCGGTGGCTGCCGTGAACAGTGCCAGGGACGGAGCCAGAGGATCGTAGTCCGGGTCTTCGATGAAGTGAATAAGCGTCTTGCCAGAAATGAGCTTGCCCATTTAGTTGCCACCTTCCTTTTCTGCCTCAGAAGGCTTGGGAGCCGCCTCGGACTTGTGTGCCGGGGTGATGTATTCCCCGAACATTTTCTTTTCGATGCCTCGCTGGCGCTGCACCATCGACGCCTCGGAAACCTCCTGAAGGTCAGGATAGATTTCCAGGTAGGTGCGCGGGACTACCTGCACCAGTTTCGTCTTGTTGTGCTTTGCAATGACTGTCAGGCTTTCAGACACGCTAAACTCCAATCGCTTTATTCCAGTTTATCAGCAAGGCAATTCCGTGCTGGGCTAAGGGTTTATCAGGTAACGGTAGGACTGTGTGGCGGAAAAGCGCGTCGGCTGCCCGAGAGTAGAAATCTCCCCGATGCCGGCGAAAAATGCCGGGCCAACCTCGCCGCAATGCGCCGGCTCGAATCCGATGATCTTTCCCCACGCGATGGAATGCACCTGCCGCGCCGCGTCATCATCCCCGGCGATGCCGTAGGTGGAGAACCCCTGGATGAAGGAATCCTCGGTGGCGCCGATGATGCCGTTGACCTTCTTGGGCGGCTTGGTCAGGCCGGCGAAGGCCACCACGAGGTGCGGCTTGATCTTGCCGTAGGCGTCCATCGGTATGGCTGCGCCGTCCGGCACACTGCCCTCGAAGACTTCGATGAAGGGGAGGGTGCGGAAGTGGGCCAGAATTTCCTGCTGGGAGGTGTATGGGTTGATGGTCATTGGACTTTGATGCCCCAGCCTTTCAGTGTGTCTTTGATGGCGTGCTGTCCGTTCATGAGGGCGTTCATCGGGGTGATGACCTTCTCCCCGAGGTTCCCGCCGTCGTTCTGGATCAGGAAGTATTTCTCCTTGATGCGGAGCCAGCCCACCCGGATGGTGGTGGTGTTGCCGTTGCGGCGCACATCGACATCGAGGGCCTGGTTCATCTGGAAGGTCCAGTTGCGGTTCGGCTTCCCGGGGGAGAGCGAGGAGGGCGTGTTGTCGATGGTCCACCGCGCTGCTTCGAGGCCCGCGACTCCGGCCTCCAGCGCTGCTTCCTCGACATCGGCCATCATGCCCTTCTCGGCCTGCAGGACGTGCTGGAACAGCCCATCTGTCAGCGCCTTGTGCCCGAGGAGCCCGGCCATTATGCGCCGTCCTGCTTGGCGTTGAAGCCGCAGTGCAGGACGTAGGCCCAGTCCTCCGTGGCGCCGAACCAGCCACGGACAAACAGCCGCTCGCCCAGGATCATGTCGTTGCCCTCGGAGTCGGTGGCCAGGATGGTCACCATGTCGTTGGACTGCCAGCGCAGGTCTGCCGGCGCCGGCTCGGCCTCGTTGCCATCGAAGGGCAGCATCAGCTGGGTCATCTGGTTGTCCGCTGCGTCCGATACGAACTCGCGGCGCGTGGGGCGGGCGATGCGGTCAATGTTGGCCCGGCCCAGATACAGCAGCTGGGGCACACCACCCTCGTAGGCGCCGATGGCTTGGTTCCACTTGGCCGTGGTGGCGCTCACGCGCTCGATCTTCACCCGGCCAGTCATGGCCGAGTTGATGACGGGCATATGGTGCTCGGCCCACCCGTCCGGGAAGACGGATGTTCCTAAGCCCACAGCGAGCCCCCGTGGATTGCCTCGAACTGATCGAACGGGGTCACCGGGTCAGAGAAGTCCACAACGAGGAACGTGCCGTCAGCCGCGTCCGAAGTCTCCTGGACCCGGTTGCCCCGGGCGCGGAGGTCTTGCGCGAGCAGGCGCATGGCGTTGGCCACGGCGGGGCCATCGGTCTGCAGATTCTCCTTGCGGATTTTCTTGGAGACCATGGCCTCATTTGCCGCGAGGGCCGTGATCGCGTCGGCGGCGGCATGAAATACATTTCCTGAATTGATGGAAAGGTAGCCGGTGATGAATGCGTCCGAGAAGTAATACTCGCCGGGCGCCGTGGGGTTCATCGGATCGCGCCGGAGCTGCGTGTCAGAAATGAGGAGACGCACCTGCCCAACAGGTGTCTCTGGGTCCAGGGGATTTGCGTCTTCAGCCATAGACCAATTCTACCGGAATGCAAAACGGCCCCGGCTATTACCGGGGAGCAGCCGATAAAAGCCGGGGCCGTCCACCACACTACCGGAGGAGTAGCACCACAATTCAATAGTACAGCATTCTGAATTTGGCCGGGAATGGCAGAAGCCCCGCCAGGCGATAAACACCGGCGGGGCTTCTTCGGTCAGAACTAGGGGACGATGTACTGGCTCGGGGCTGCGGTAGCCTCGGCGCCAGTGGAGGCCAGCAGGCCCTGACCGTTGAGGAACGCGCCGGCCACAACGTGGCGGACGCGGTACTCGCCCGTGTCGTTCAGCAGCGAACCTTCAGTGCCCGGAACAGCGCCGCCACCGAGGTAGTTGCCACCCGTGCCGGAGATGCGAAGCTCGGGAGCCTCGTGGTTCTGCAGGAAGGCGACACCGATGGAATCGCGGGTGCCGTCCTTGCCGCCATCCGGCACCAGGTACCAGGTGGTGGCCGCGTTGCCGGTCTGGTCGATCTGCTGCAGCCAGTCCGTCGCGGTCAGAGCCACGTCGGAGTTGGTGGTGCCGGCCTTGATTTCGCTGGTGTTGTTCGCGTTGCGGATCGTCAGTTCCTTGACGGAGAGCAGGTATTCGGCCTGATCCTTCATGGAGGTCGGAACGATGAGGCGGAACTTGGGGACCGTCACAAAGCGTCCGTTGACCTTGCGGGCACGGATGGCCTTCTTGGCGAGAGCCAGGGAGTCCAGCGACAGCTTGTACTGCTTGTCGAACAGGCTGCCAGCGTTCAGGTTGCCGTTGCCGGCAGAGAACGTCGCGGAGTTCGGGCCACCAGCCGAGGCGAGGATGCCGTAGGCTTCCGTGTCCTCAGTGTTGGAGGCAAGCTCCAGCATCTTGGTGGGGATGGACTTGATGAGGTTCCACTCATCGTTGATGACCATTTCCCAGGTGAACGGGAACCGCGCGCCTTCCTTGTAGAGCATGATGCCCGACGCGGAGGTGGTGAAGCCGAAGGAGGGGTACTCCGTGCCTTCAGGGACGCGGGGGAGGGACTGCGGCTTGGTCTTGGCGCCGCCGTTCTCGTCCAGGTTGGTGTTGTCATCGAAGTTGAACTCGCGGAACCACTGCGGCTTGAAGTCGTTGAACTTCAGTTCGACGGCGAAGTCCTTCCACGTCTGCACGCGCTGGGCGTACTGAGCTTTGAGCTTCTGGGAGACGCCGATGCCGAACGCGGCGGCGAGGTCCGAGCTGGAGAAGGATTCCGTGATGTACGCGGTGCCGTCCACGAGGGCCTTGACGCGGCCCTGCGCGGTGCGGTCGCCGTTGAGTGCAGCGCCGAAAACCTTGCCGGCTTCTGCAACGTTCTGGATAGTCATTTCAGCCTTCCTTATGCCGCGTCTGCGGCGATGCCGTTGTTGAGAATCTTGACCAGCACCGGGCCAGCCGGAGCGGTCTTGACGCGGAGGGCCACGCCAAACAGCTTCGAGCCGGCGGCAAGGGTCGTGGTCAGGGTGTTGTCGGCCTTGATGTAGACCGGACCACCGACAGTCGTGGCTCCGGTGACCGTCAGGAGCGCGGAGCCCTTCAGAGCAACGGAAGCGAAGCCGGGCTCGTTGCCGGAGGCAGAGCCGGAAGGCTGGGTGAGGGAGGCGCCGGCACCGAGGGTGATGGTCTCCGTGACGGAGGCCTCAGCGGTAACGGTGACTGCGTTGAGGATGCCGATGCGCAGCGGGACACCGGACTTGGTGCCCGTGGGCACCGGAAGGGAAATGTAATCCGCTTCCTTGAAAACTGAGTTCTTCATTGTGACGCCTTTCGGTAGCCGTACCTATTTACTAGTGTACGGCATTTGGAAAAAAGAGTAATTGAGTAAAGCGTGGCCGAGATTGTGTGCCCGTGAAATCCTTCATGAGGCACACAACCCGGCCTACTGCATTGCCCGAAAGCCGTCTGCAGCGGACGAGATTCAGACCACCACCTAGTTAGTCACCGAACATGGTGGCGCCGATTTTGGCGCCTGCTGCTTCCTGAAGTTCCTCGGAGCCGTTGCCCCGAAATTCCTTGCCGGATTCCTCAACGATGGTTTCCAGGTACTTCTTCTCGGCGGAAATGGCTTCCGCGAGTTCGGTCCCGGATTCCACAGCTGCGATGACCTTGGCGTGGGCTGCCTTGGGCAGCTCGGCCTCGACCAGCGCGCCGGCAATCTCGGCTGCGGACGGTGCCTTGGGCTCCCCGGCCTTCTGGGCTTCCACCAGGGCTGCCTCCTTGTCGGCGTCTTCCTTGGTCTTGGCCTCGACCAGGGTGTTGACTGCTTCGGCGGTCTTGTTCGTCGTCTCGATGAGAGCGCTCAGAGCCGCTTCGAGTTCCTTGTCCATCTTGATGGGTTCCTTTTCTTCTAGGGGCTCTGCACCACTCTCGGATGCAGAAATCTGGTTGCGGGCGGATTCCAGCATTTCGCCAAACTGGCCACCGGCCCCGCCCTGGGTCACGATGTCCACCGAATGCACGGCGACAAATTTCTTCAGCTCCATGCCGTTGGTGCCTTCAACCATTTCGCCGGCAGCCCGGATCGAAATGTCAATCAGGCCGGCCTCGGCCAATTCCTTGATGCGCTCGCGCTCGGACTCGACAATCGTGAGGTTGGCCCACAAATCCTTGCCGTCGTATTCGGCGGACTCGGAAAGGTAGCCAACGATGTCGTCAATGCTGCGCTCGGGGCGATTCCACTTTTCATCGGCGGAAGGGTGGTTCTTGAAGCTGCGGACGCCCTTGCCGAACAAATGCTTCCCGGCCTCTACTACCTCTTTGGGGTAATAGGCCGAGGTGCCCTGACGGTCGCCTTCGATGATTTTGATGCGCCAGGTTTTGCCTGTCAGTTCAGCGGGCTGTAGTTTCCGCGCCTCGCTGATTTCTGTAACAGTCATTGGGAATCTCCATTCGTCTATTCCATATTACCAGTTTGATTTTCTGGGGCTCTTGGAATAAACACCAAGGCAGTGAGCGCCCTACTTCCCGGCGCTCACCGCTTGGCCTGCTGCGCGTCCTTGCGGTACGAGTTGTCGCCGTTGGAGGGGGCGGTGGAGGCGTCCTTCTTGACCTTCGGCGCCTTGCCGCCCGCCGGCAGGGCCGCAGGTCCGGGCTTGCCCGGGACGCCGCCGGCAGGGTTTTCCTTGGCCAGCTTCTCTGCGTGCTGGGCAGCCAGCTCGGCCTGCTTCTCTGCCTGCTTGGCCGCGAGGATCAGGTTGCCCAGCTCCTCCTCGGTCGGAACCTTCTCGGGATCGTAGTCCAGATCGAGCACCTTGCAGACCAGAGCACGCATCTCCTTGTCACCGAACAGGTTCAGCGGGAGCAGGGAGACAATCGACTGAATCTGGCGGTAAACGGCCTCCTCCTCGATCTTCTCGAAGGACACCTTCACCTCGAAGCCGAGGTAGTTGAAGATCGACTCGAAGAACATGACGTGCTCGGACTGGCGAGCCCTCATGACCTTCTCGTTGGAGCTGCCCAGCGTCTCGGCAGAGGCGCGGTTGGCGTTGCCGGCGTCGGCGGTCAGCTCGTTGAGCGGCACGTTCAGGCCGGCGGCGACGTAGCCCGCCAGCGGCAGGCCGGCCTCGAAGTCCACGGAGCCGCCCGTGCGGCCCACCGAGGAGATGGTGGAACCCATGCCGGTGACGGCGGTGGCGCCCACGGACTGGGGCTGGCCGGTCAGCGGATCGGTGCTCGGCGCGGAGCCGACCTTGGTGGCCGCTGCCTTGGCGTTGGCCGCTGTCGGCGTGGCTACCTTCCAGGCGAACCGCGAGTAGGCCTTCACCAGCGTGGCCTGGCACTCCAGGAACTCCTTGTGGGCCTTGGCCCAGAAGATCACGCTGAGGAGGTCAGGGACGCCCCACTTCCACCCGGTCTGCTTGTTGACGCTGTGCGCCGCGATGCGGGAGTCCTGATTGACCTTCTTGCCCTTGAACTGCCGGGGAAGCCTGCCGTACTCCTCGGCGTCGTAATCGACGGCGGGGTAGTATTCGACGTTCTCCTTCTCCACTTCCTCCAGCGTGGTGGCCTTGGTGGTGATGGTCTTCCACTCCCGCCTGTAGAACCAGATTTCCTCGGAGTTGTCCGGGTTGGAGACCGTGCCGGTGATCTGGCGCATGGGCACACGGGCCACAGAGCCGTTGGTGGACTTGGGGCCGGGCTTGGTCACCAGCAGGAAGAAGTTGCCGTCCGTGGCAAGGCAGTTCTCCATCTCCTCCTGGGCCTTGTCTGAGAGGAGGTACTTCTGGTTGACGGCAGACTTGACGAACGCTGTCTGCTTCTCCAGCCCCTCCAGCTTGATGCCGTTGCCCCAGATGTAGGCGTGGCGCACCGCGAGGCCGCGCTTGATGATGGGGTTGATGACCGCCAGCGCGCGAGTGACCTGGGTGTAGCCCTTGATGGCCGACAGCGGGAGCTCGTTCATGTCCGCGTCTTCGCCCAGCGGGCGCCAGCCGATGTTGTCCAGCGCGAGCTGCACGTCGGCCAGCGACTCGGCCAGCTCGTTCACCTTGCCGGCCAGCGCGGCGTTGGCTGCCTGCGTTTCCAGCAGCTCGGCCATCGGTGTTCCAGCCGACTCCGAGAATGTCATTGCCACTCGCTGGCGCGGTGCGCGTTTCCTGGACATGAAACTCCTAAAGTCAATGGCTGAATGGACAGCACTCAGTCCATTCTATCAACTGGTGCTTTATTGCTTTTTGCGCACCAAAACAGCAAATCAGTAAGGACTAATGCTGGTTTCGTAGGCGAACAGGAAATCCTCGGGCATGGTCTCGAATTGCGTGCCGGCCTCCAGCTTGTGGACGGCATTTTTCGGATCGAAGCCCAAGTTCATCTGGGCATAGGCGGCGGCGTCGGCGTAGTCAGGGGATTTGCCGGTCTTGGCCCGGATTTCCTCTTTCGACGCCACCTGCAGGGCGCTCCGGGTGTTCTTGAAGTGGTATTCCAGATCGCCCAGTTCCTTGATGAGTTCGGTGTCCGCCTCATCAATATCCACCCGGCCATTCAGCATGTCCTCGCGCAGGGTGTCGTACATCTGGGCGCGGCGGTTCAGCCATTTGTCGTTGTCATCCGAGGCCGCGTTGCCGATGATGCCGATGGTCTCGAAGCGGCCCTCGGACTTGTTGGTCACCATCTCGTAGACGCCGGCACCGATGCCCACGCCGTCGATCCTGACCTCATCCACAAAGTTGTCGTGGGCCAAGGTCACCACGCGCGCGGCGGTCTCGGTCAGGGTGGTCTTGTTCCACTTGTCCAGGAATCGGAGCACGCCGTCCTGGTAGATGTAGACCACCGTGTAGTCGCCGCCCATGCGGGCCACGTCCACGCCGAGGCGCGGCTTGGAGTCCTGCCGGTGGACCAGCTCTGTCACGCGGCCCATGGTCAGGGTGCCCTCGGGGAACAGCGCGTTGGTGCCGTCCATCGAGAACTCGCCCAGCACCTTGGAGCGGAAGCGCGGGGAGTCCTCGCCCCACTCCTTCTTGCGGTCCTCGATCCACTGCAGCGTCACCAGACCGCCGGAGGCCTCCTCCGGGAAGTCCTCGCCCGTGACGTTGGGGGAGTCGTAGGAGTTGATCGTGATTTTGTGCCAGGTGTCGTTGTTGGTCTTCCAGATGGCGCCGAACGGGGTGTTCACGTCATCGGGGTTGCCGATGGCCAGCGCGGCATCGTACTTGCCTGTGGTGATGGCCGAGACGGCGGTGAAGATGGTCTCGGGGATACCGCAGGACTCATCGAGGACCGCGAGCACACCCTGCCGGCGGTGGATGCCCTGGAAGGCGTGCTCGTTGGTGTTCGAGGGCTTGCGCCCGAAGGCGCGCTTGACCCGCAGCTCGGACTTCCACTCATCATCGAGGGAGATGTCGCCCGGGAGCTTGCCCTTCATCCGGTGGTCGCGCAGGTACTCCCAGATGATGCCCAGCTGGGGCTGCGTGGGCGCCGTGGTGACCGCGATGGAGTCCAAGTCCTTGCGGGTGTCCACCCACCACGCCACGATGATGGACGCGACAAAGGACTTGCCGACGCCGTGGCCGGACTTGACCGCCACGCGCTTGTACTTCAGCAGCGCCTGGGCAATCTCGATCTGCTTGGCCCAGAGCGTGTAGCCGAGCTTGTCCTTGGCCCAGAGGGCGATGTCGGTCTTGTAGCGCTCGTTGAGGGCGGCCTGCTCCAGCTCGGCGCTGGCAGCCCTCATCGCATCAAGAATGCTCATCTGCTCGTTCCTGCTCCAGCTTTGCCAGCACGGTCTCCCATGTGGCCCTGTCCTCGTAGATCACCCAGACGGCCTTCAGCAGGTTGACGATGAGGGTGTAGTGGGAGTCCGTGGCCGAGAACAGCCGGGTCTTCACTGCGGCCCAGTCAGGCTCCTGCCCGTCCCGGTCATAGAACAGGTCCAGAACGTCGGTCACGTCTTTGGTGTAGATGGTCTCTTTGGCGCTCATGCTTCTTCTACTCCCTCAGTCAGGGCGCGCTGCGCCTCGGTGGTGAACAGCTCTTGGAGGACGGGGCCGGTGAGCTGGCCCTGGATTTGCTTGATGGTCTTGCTGCTGGTCAGCACCTGCTCGATGTGCGCCTGCATTCCTGCGGAGATGGCGAAGATGGCCCGGAGGATGAGCTGCGTCTGGGCTTGGGTCAGCTCCAGCAGCTTGTCCTCGGCGTTGCGCTTGTTCTCCTTGTTGATGCCCTGCAGCTTGGCGATTTCCTGCAGCAGCTTGATGACCAGCTCGTAGTCCTCGGCGCGGTCGGCAAAGCGCAGGCGGTCATTGACCTGCGTGAGCAGCACTTCCAGGCGCAGTTCCTGGAGGACTGCCTGCTCCTCGGGCGGCATGATCGTGCGCGAGGTGATGAACTCTTTCCAGACGGTCACCACTTCTTCGACCTCGGCGCCCGTCTTCATGGCTATCTCCTCGAAGGAGTAGCCCTTGGTGCGCAGGGGGACAACTTTCGCCGTGAAGGCGTCCATTGTATTCAGATCATCGGCCATGTCAATAGCTTACTAGACCCAGACTTTTACACACCGATTCACACAGCCTGTGGAAAACAGGAAGGCCCCAGATGGTGGAAGTCATCTGGGGCCTCGCTGTGCAGGGTGAATAGGCCTGCGGTCCTTCTCATGGGGGGTTATGGGAACCCGTGAGGTGTGGTGGATTTGAACCACTGCGCCTCCTGGCTTTACGGGCCAGTGCGACGCCTGCGGGAGTTTACGGCTCCCGCACCCAGCCAAGCCGACCATCGCTGGGACACATCACCTCTCCAGAGGTTACTGCCCTCCGGCTAGAGCCAATCACGGCGGATTGGTTACCGCCCGTATGCTGCTCTAGTGGGGCCGGTGGAAGTCGAATCCACAACCAAGGGATCATCCCTTTGCTCTGCCATTGAGCTACGGCCCCCATCCACCTAGCCCCTTCTCGACTAGGGCACTCGCCTCGACCTTCGGTTTGCCGGGGTTTCACAATTTCGGTGGACTTTCCCCGGAGCTCCTTTTGATCGGTCACCCCGGGTACTGCTTGCGGCTGATCTTTCACAATCAGCCAATTCTGTCTAGGCCGCTTGCCGGCCCTCCTCGGTCGGAGTCGAGAGCCAGTGTGCGAAGACTTCGGCAGCCTCCTGGGTGGCCTGCTCTTTGGTCTTCGCCATCTTGCTCTCCTCCGTGTGCCTCGGTGTGTAAAAGCAAACCTACACCAGACCAAAATAAAGGGCAAGACCCTCTTGACGCCGGATTTAGAATGGCCTCATGAAGCCCCGCGCAGCCCTGTATTTACGCCAAAGCACCTACAAGGAGGAGTCAATCTCCTTGGAGCTCCAAGAGCAGGCCTGCCGGACCTATGCCGTCTCGCAGGGCTACGACGTGGTGGCCGTCGAGGCAGACCCCGGCATCTCCGGGCGCACCTGGAACCGTCCCGGCGTCCAGCGCGTCATGGACCTGGTGGAGGGCAAGCAGGCCGATGTCATCCTGCTCTGGAAGTGGAGCCGCCTCAGTCGCTCCCGGCTCGACTGGGCCGTGGCCGCTGACCGCGTGGAGACAGCCGGCGGGCGGATCGAGAGCGCCACCGAGGCCATCGACGTGTCCACCGCCACCGGACGGCTCGCGCGCGGGATGCTCACCGAGTTCGCCGCCTTCGAGTCGGAGAGGATCGGGGACACCTGGAGGGAGACGCACGCCCGCCGGCTGCGCAACGGGCTGCCCCACCACGGGCTGCCGCGCTTCGGCTACGCCTACACCAAGGCCGGCGGATATGTCCCTGACGAGGCCAGCGCCCCTGTCCTGCGCGAGCTCTACCTTCGCTTCACTGCCGGGGCAACGTTCAAGGAGCTGGCAGCCTACGCGGTCTCCGAGGGCTTCGAGCCGGAAGCCGGCTGGGGCCTGGGCACACTGAGGAGGATTCTGGACCGGGGCTTCGGCGCCGGGTACGTCTGGAGCAAGGGCGAGCTTATCCGGGGCGCCCACGAGGCGGTCATCTCCGAGGTCGAGTGGCTGCAGTACCGCGCCCGCCGTGACTCCCGGAGCACGCGGACCCGCGCCGAGGCCTCCGACTACGCCTACTCCGGGCTCCTGCGGTGCCACTGCGGAGGCAGCATGGGCGGCTCCACGGTCCAGAAGGCCAACGGGGTGCGCTACATGCGCTACGTCTGCACCAAGGCGCAGCAGAAGGGCAGCCACACGGCCACCACGGTGTCGGCGCCCTACGTCGAGAAGGCCGTTTTAGCATGGTTGAGCCATATCGCGGCGGAAATCAACTCCAAAGCCGCCGCCGTCGAGCCTCCCAAGGCCTCCGGCACGGAGCGCAAGGCGGGGCAGTTGCGCTCCGATCTGTCCAAAAACCAGACCCGGATCGACACCCTGACGGTCAAATACCTCGACGGCGAGGTCTCCACGGAGGTCTACGAGCGCCTGAAAGCCAAGCTGGCCGAGGAAAAATCGACAGCGGAAGCGCGTTTGAGGCTCCTGGAGGTCAACTCGACCGTGAAGCCGGCCCAGATCGTGCCCCAGCTGCTGGAATCCTGGGCGGCAATGCCGGCGAGGGTCAAACGGGAGATTCTGAGCCGGCTGGTCTCGAAAATCCAGCTCCACGACTGGGAAAACGGGCCATCCGGCGGCAAGAGGGCCATCACGGTCCATGCGGTCTGGGAGTAGCCAGTTTGAGTGCATCTGTGGACGTAGCTGCCTTCAAACTGACTACTTTTTGAGGGCAAAAGAAAACCAGCCCCTTGGCTAGGCCAGAGGGGGCTGGTGTTATCTTTCAAGGCTACGCTATTCGGGCTCCAGGTAGTGTTCGGGCATCCGGGACAGGAACTCGCCGGAGCGTTTTCGCATGAACTGGCGGAACAGGCTGTCGGGGAGGACGTAGTAGTCGCGCTGGGTGGACTGCTCGATCACCATAATGGTGCCACACTCGCCGTGCTCCATCCGGTGCCACACCTTGATGGCCCGGACGCGCTCACCGAGGGCGAAGCGGCGCTCATCGTCACGCCAGAGGCGCTTGCCCTCAGCGTAGACCGCCGATCTGTCCGTCCGGTGGCCCCTTGCGTCCCGAGGGACACCACCCGCGTCGATTTCGAGGGTGGTGTCGCCCCGTCTAAGCCGCTTCATTCCCCGAGTTTACAGGGCCTGAAGCCTCATGGACAGCCCTCAAACCGGCGTCATCGAGGTCTTCCAAGTCCCGGATCGTGAGCACTTTGGGCGCTGGGACCGCGTTCAGGATGTCCTGGAGGGTCATTTCTGGTCCTCCAGGTCCGTGATGTGCTTGGCGCAGTGCCCGCAGATGCGCCTGGAGCCGCTGGTCAGGTTGAAGTCCTCCGGGTTGCGGCTGAAGGGCTTGGCCGTCTCCTTGTCGTTGGCCCAGTCAGCGAACTGGAGCCGGAGGTTGGGTAAGCCTTGGTTGTCACGGCCCCGAATCCGCTTGCAAACAGGTGGTCCCCAGATGTACTGGCCCCAAAGACCGGAGCGCCGCCTGTCGGCGGGGACTGCGTGGATGATGAAGCCGTCCCTGGGGACTACCTGCAGGAAGCCGCTCATGCGGCTGCCCTCTGGTGCTTGCTGTGGATCGGCCTGTCATCGCCCCACCAGAGCACGGGGGACTCCAGCTGGATGAAGTGGGGGAAGTAGGGCTTGGCCGCTTCCTTGGCGATGGTGACGTGGGGGTTGAAGCCGAACTCCGAGGGGCTGACGATGCCGTAGGCCTGCAGCTGGCGGGTCAGCCAGTCATGTTCGCTTTGAAGGTCGGGGTGCTCGATGGTCAGAACGGGGACGTTCTTCTCCCTGCCGAACAGGTCAGGGCCGGTGACGCGGCAGGGGCCGGGATTCGGACCCATCCAGCGCAGAACGCGCTCGATGTGGTCCCGGCGGAAGGTGGTGGTCTCGGTGTCCCCGAGGAACAGCGCCGTACAGTGCAGCTGCTCATCGGTGCTCCCGAGGAACCATGCCGGCCAAACGATAGCGATTCCCGTGCTCATTTCTGCTGCTCCTTCTGCTCTGCTTCGTAACGCTGGCGGATTTCGAGGCCCACCTGGATGGGCATGGGGTCGGAGAAGTGGATGTCCTGGACGTAGAAGCCCAAGGCGTCAAGCTCCTCGCGGATTGCCTGTTGGTCCTTCCACGGGATGTTGGTGAGCTCGAAGAACTGCTCGCCCACCCCTGTGAGGCCGTTGGGAAGTGTCCAGCCGGCGCTCTTGGGGATGGTTCGGATGTAGGTCTTGGCTGGTGTGCCGATCATGCTGCTTGCTCCTTTGTGATAGTGGCGGTGATTTCCCGCATGATCTGCTTCCCCAAAAAGCGGGTGTAGGCAGGCGGAATCGCTTCCGCTATGGATTTCCGGTTGTCCGTCCAGTGGATGCCCATGGCCTCCTGCCACTGGGCGACACTGCCCTTGCCGCCGCCGTCGCCATACACAGCGAAATATGGCCCGTCGAACCACTCACCGTGGCGCCAACCTGCCACGCGGCCCCGGTGGGGCTGGTGGTCTATCGGCGTCGTTTTGAAGCCAGAGACCTCGAAGTACCTGTGCCGGAGGACGCCGAGCCCGAACATCTCGCCGCACAGAGTGAAGTCGCGGCGCAGGTCTGAGCCCTGGACGTTCTCGATCACGGTGGGCTTGTCCTGCTGCTTCAGCAGAGACCGGGTGGCAGGGATGAGGTTCAGGTAAACCTTGCCCTTGTTGGTGCCCTTGGTCAGCGCGCTGGACGCCTGGCAGGGCGGGCTCGCGTGGATTCCGGCGATGTCGGCCAGGGTCAGCACCTCGACGGTGCCGTCCGGGTGGGTGAACTCGATGCCCTTGCCTACGATGAGGAGCTGTAGCGCCATGATGGCGTCCCCCTGGTGGAAGGCCCCGGGGTAGTCCGGCTGCGGCTCGATGTCCACGCCGTAGGGCGCGAAGCCTGCCTGCTTGTAGCCCATTCCGGCGCCACCGGCGCCGCAGAACAGGTCGAGTATCTTGGGGGTCACGCTGCGTCCTCCTGGTGTGTTGGCACACCTGGGTGGGCCTCGGTGGGTGGGGCGGTTGCTGCCGCTCGCGCGGCGGGGATGGCGTTGAGTGCGGCGAGGTCGAAGCCCCGCCACCATTCGATGGGCTTGCCGTGGGAGGTGATGAGCACGATGGGGTACTCGCCGTCGCCGCCCACGTAGGGGAGGCCCCTGGCGTACTCGACCTCCAGCGGATCGTTCTTCGCGGTGTAGGTGCGGTAGGGCATCTTCAGCGCGTCGAGCGTGGCGATGGTGCGGTCCTCGTTCGGGCGGCGGGCGAAGTGGAGGAAGACTTCATAGGCCGGATCGACGGGAAGGAACCCGCCGCCGTGGCTGCCGCCCGGGTGGAACTGGTCAAGCCCCTCGCAGTCGTTGCAGAGCTCGCGGTCCCGGTGCTTCGGCAGGTCCACATCGCACCGCTTGCAGTAGCGGGACTCGGGGGCGCCGACTTCCGGCTCCGGCTGTGCCCACGGCCCCGAATCCCCTCTCATGGGTTCTCCTCCAGCACCATCTCCAGCGCTGCAACCCCGCCGGAGAAGGCAAGCGCCTGGGTGTTGTTCGCGCTTTTGTCCAGGTTGCCTTTCAGCGTGGCCAGCAGTACGCGGACCTGGCCCTCGGACATCATGGCCGCAGGCCCAGCCGGTCGAGCAACTGCCCGCCTGCGTTCTCCCAGATGACGCGGCCCTCCTCGTTGAGGCACCCGCCCATGAACGCGGCGTACTGGCCCTGCTCGACGGCGATGAGGTTGGCGGTGCGCTGCTCATCGGCCAGCCGGGCAGTCTCCCAGGCCACGGCGAGGGTGGCTTCGATCTGGGCGTTCTGGAGAGCGAAGGTCGAGGGCTGCTCCTCGCCGTGCTGCCAGTCCTGCGCGTTGGAGATGTGCGGGTTCTCGGTCACTTCCGGGCCTCCTTGTCGATGCCGGCGTTGATGATGAGCCCGCCCACCCAGGTGAGCAGCGAGCCGAGGGTCAGGGCCACGAGCGCTCCGTGCACGAGCATCAGCCCGGCGCCGAAGACCGTGTGGGCGCAGATGCCGAGCAGCACGGTCTCCAGGAAGTAGCTCCAGAGCTGGGTGCGGGTGACCTTGCGGGGCGCGGTCCTGTGGAAGCCGGCGGCGATGATGCGGTTGGCCAGGTTGAGGCGAACGCCCGGGGTGTAGGTGTATGCCTCATTGAAGATGGCAACGAGGGCTTCCTGCTCCTCGCCGCGCATGAACTGGGTGTCCGGCTGGTAGGGGATCACTTGCCGGCCTCCTGTGTGGTGTGGGCGGAATCAGCGAACAGTTCGAGCAGCCATGCGGGGGCGTTGTGGCCGTACTTGGTGTCCCAGCTCTGGTGCGCCGGGGTGCAGTACCGCTGGGTGCCCCGGTTCTGGCCAGGGGTGCCGTCCTTCTTCAGGATGTTGCCGTTGACGCTGATCTGCTCGATGGGCTGGCCGTGCCGCCATTCGGCGTAGGCGTGGGTGGGAATCCACAGCTTGCCGTGGTGGGTGTAGCCGTTGTAGGCCTCGGGCTCCCGGCCCTCGAAGTCGATGCTGCGCGAGTGGGTGTGGACCTCACGGGGGCTGTCACGGGTGATGTTCATGCGAACGCCGGCCCGTCTCCGCGCGTGAGCCCGCCCGTTGCCGGCGCCGGTTCGGTGCAGCAGTCCTTGGGGTTGAGCGTGATGTCCAGGCTGTAGCAGCCCTTGGCGATGGTCTGGATGTCCTGGACCACCACCTTGCCGTCGAGAATGAGGATGACCTGGGCCTCGATGGTGTCCTCATCGCTGGAGACCGTCGCCCGCGCACCCGGCGCTCCGAGCCGGTCATTGAGCTGGTCCCGCAGGGAGGTGGCCTCGGCCAGCGTGAGGTTCTGGGTGCTGGACATGTTGGCCGAGCTGCTGAGGGTGACCTTGAGGGGCTGGTCCCGGTCCTTCGCCCAGCGGTCGGCGTCGGTAACTACCGGCCCCGGGCGCTCGGGCTTCTCCTGCGCTGCGGGGAATGCCTTGACGTGCTCGATGCTCATTGCTCGCTCCTTGGTTGTGTGGGTGTGTAGGACCAGCGTAATACACATCAACCTAGTAAGGAAGACCCCGGGCGCCCGAAATGCGAAATTTCCCTTTTACTCGGTCCCATCCTCCCGCGCGCCCAGCTTGCCCTCTTTCAGCAGCTGGTGCTTGTGCCGGCGGTGGCGGCGTATCTGCTCGGTGTGCTTGGCCGGATCGTAGTAGCGCCCGTCCTTGCGGCGCTCGATGTAGGCAGCCTTGGCGGCGGCTTCCTTGGCCGGGTCCAGGATGAAGCCGATGAGCCGGCGCGAGACGCCGAAGTGGGTGGCGAGCTGGCGCTGGCTGGCTCCCTGGGCGTGCTGCTCGCGCACCTCCTCGCGCTGGGCGTCGGTGAGCTTGCGGCGGCGGTCATCGGCGGGCTGGATCGGGCCGGCCTTCTCTGATTTGTAGGGCATGGGAGAACTCTACACCGACGCCCCTGGGCGAAAAATGCACGCGCGATTTTTTGGGATCGGCCAAAACCAGAACGAGTTCATGGGGGAAAAACATGGGTCCGTCAGAGTATGTCGAACCGCGCCCCATTCCGGCCTTCGCCGGCGCCTCGAAACTGATTCAGTTGGGTGCTTGACTTTTGGTTCGGAGTCTGAAACTGCCCTCGACTCCCCTGCATACACACGCACAGGACTGCATGAAATTACATAGGCATATGCATGCATACGCATATGCCCAGGGCCCTGCCGGCACGGTACAAAGGGCAGTACAAACAGGGCAGGGAGATATGTAACGTTCAGTACACATGTGTTGCAAAAGTGCCCTGTTTCCGCAGCGTCTTAGTCTCTTGGGCCTGTTTTCGGTCCCTCGACTGCTCCACACACGCTGACGTGTGTATCAGTGTGTAGAAATTAGACAATGACTCACACAGACAGGCCTATCTGAAACACATTCGCGTCTTTGTAATACATGTCCACATTCGACACGCGCGACTGCGTGGGGAGCTCCCGCAGCACGCCTGCAGGCCTGCCCTGCGCTCCCCTGCGTGGCCTGTGTAAGGGCCCTGCAGGCTCCCCATGGGCTCCCAGGCAGTCAGCCTGTCTGCATGTCTGTGAAGGCCTGCGCAGCAGTCGCGGCCCTGCCCATGGGCAGCAGTTCCCGTGCTCCCCTGCTGCCTGCGCTCCCCTTGATGGGAGGCGCCGCAGCTGTCCACACAGGCGCCGCAGCACGCGCGCTGCACAGTGCCAAGCACGGGAGCAGGGACACAGGCCAGGGCCGCAGCAGGGACAGCAGGGCAGGCACACAGAAAAGCAGCGCTCCCCTGATTGGGGGAGCGCTGCTGTGTGGTTGCTGTCTGTGTGGTTGTTGGCTAGTCGCTAGGCGCCGCCATGCTGTGAAGCATCGAGTCGTTGACTACGCGCGTGCTGCCGTCGAGGTCGAGGCGCACAGGGTAGTAAGCAGTCTCATAAGGATTCTGCCGTAGCACGGTCCCTGCATATTGGCGGTCCCGAACCACAGGGCCCACAGTCGAGGCTGCTGCAGTGCCTACCCACACACGGGAGCCTGCCTTGATTTTCTGCGCCATGGCCTAGCCTTCCCAATCTTCATAGATAGCCTGCAGGGAGTCGTAAGCCTGTTCGAGCAGAGCCGCAGTGGGATACTCCGTAACAGACACAAAACCCTGCGAGTCTTCAGCAATTAGGAAGTTGCCCACCAGGGAGCTGCGGAACTGCTGCCCATCCTCGATGCTGTAGGCCTGCAGCTGCTCCCCAATCAGGGAAGTAAGTTCAGTGTTGGACAGCTGCACGTCTTCGACTGTGTTGGTCATTCTCCACACATACCCTGTGGGCGCCTCGACGTTCCCGAATGAATCGTTCGCCCAATCAGAAGTAGCCATGAAGTGAAGAATGTTGTCTTTGTCGCTGCTGTACTTGCCAAGCTGTGCCATGGTGTTTGGCCTTCCTGTGTGCCGGTGAGTGGAGGGTTGTTAGATGTCTTCGAGGTCGAGTCCAAAACGTGCTGCGCAGATACCTACCCAGCTGTCAAGCTCCCCATTGATGGCAGACAGCGCGCCGTCAGTGTAGTTCAGTGCTTCCCGAATGGCCTTTAGCGCAGGCTGCGCGATTCTTTCGGTGAAATAGCTATCTGCTGTGAAGTCTGGTTCTCCCTGCAGGCTCAATGCCTGCAGGTTCTCAATGGAACGAACAACCCAGCCATTGACGCCGTAGCCTCGACGTCCCTTGATGGTCAGGTAGTCCATATACCCGCGAATGACGTTTTCGCGCTGCTCGACGCCGTACCCGCCATGCTGCAGCGCGTAGTCTGCGGATTGTCCCTGGTACTTGTGCAGGAAGGCCATGGGCGAGTGATCCTGTCCAATAGGGAGCAGGTCGAGAGTGATAACGGCGCCGTGTGTTTCGAGCAGTGTAGCCATGATGTCTAAGTCTCCTGTGTCTGGTGTTTGGTGTTTGGTGCTGTGGTTGTCAGTTGACGCGCTTACCGTTGACGCGCTTACCACCTAGGCGCCGTTCGAGTTCGGCGTCAATGATGGCTGCGTCTTCTTCCGTGATGTCCAAAACTCTGTGCTCCCTGCCTGCCTTCAGAAGTGCCTGCTGCGCCATCATGTGGATCATCAGGCCATTCTGTCCGTAGTGTGCTGCCTGTGCTCTGACGTGCTCGACAAGTGATGCCATGGTCTCTACTTCCCTTCAGACAGTGCGAGCAGTTCGCGCGCCGTGTGGTTCGATTCTGCGATAGCTGCAGCTGTCTTGATGATGTCGCGCGGCACACAGTGGGACCAAGTGGGCCCTGTCCACTTGATGCCAAAACGAATCTCAGACAACCAAAACGTTACTCTGTTCAGGCTGACAGGCTCCCCCAAAAGCACGGCGTCGAGCTTGATGGTATCGAGCGTGATTTTCAAGGCCTGCTCTGCATTCATTGTGTGCTCCCTATTTCATGCCTGCTGTCTCTAAGCAAGACAATACACACTTTTAGGCGAGTGTGTAACCACTTTTCCCAAAAACAGGCTCAAAAAATTTTTTTGGTGACTGCGCCGGCGCAGGTGCTTAAAAAAATTTTGGGCCCTAGTCGGAGATGACCAGGGCCCAAAAGTGGGGAGTGTTAGGGAGCTGTCTAGGCCATCAGCGGCGCCATAAACAGGATGACAGCAATACAGGCCATGGCCACATGACGCAGCTTAGGAAGCATGTTCTAGCCTTCCAAGTGATACGTCAGAGTCGAAAGGTCGAGATTCGAGTTTTCGAGTGACTCACTGCGCGCGTCGAGCATCACAACGGCGCCATAGAGTGACTGACTCCCCATGGCCTCCGACACGCGGGTAAGCCAGGCTCCCAGCTCCCCATAACCACGGTCCCAAAATCCGGCGCCGTGATGGTTCCGTGTGAGACAGAAGTCATGCCCAAGCTGCGAAGCTGTCAGTGATTCGGGAAGTTCCCAGTATTTCAGGTACTCCCCCACCTGCTCTAGGAAGTTGTCAACATCAGCAGTGGCAGACTCCACTATGTCAGCGCGCAGTGACTCGACATCGAGCACAGAATCGAGCACGCCGTCAGAAGTCAGGCACTCCCCGCCATGTTCAGCGGTCCCTGTCATGAAGTCGAGCGTGCCTGTCCAGACCAGACACTCTAGGTATCCCTGCAGCACGGCTGCAGCGTCGAGAATTTCGTCAGTGTCTTCCCCGTTGTTTATCTCACTTCCCCAGCGTGCGTGCCACTCTCCCACGGGAGAATCAGAATCGAGTGCAAGCGTGTTGCCTTCCTGCAGCTGCTCTAGGACTGCTTCGCGCACGTAGTCATAGCCAAAATCGGTTAGGTCTTCTTCGAGCAGCACGCCGCATTCTGGGCAGTGGTTCGGGGAGTCTGTCCCGTTGTCTTCCCATGTGTAGCGCGGCGTCACTTCCTTATTCGCGGCGCCTGTGAACAGTTCAGCTGCGCAGGTGCTGCAGTACAGTTCCGAAAAGTCTTCGTCAGTGGTAACAACTGCGATATTGGTTAGATCATTCATGGCTGCGGCCCTTCAGTTTAGAAATTCAGTGATCCAAGCACCATCAGTGCAGCTGCTGCACTGAAGGCTAGTAGGTAGTCGAGGCGCCTGCACATTCTGGCAACCTGTGGGCTGTTCCAATAGTCGCGCGCTGCTGCGCGCTCGACTGCGGCCCTGTTCATGCCCTGCGGAGATTGGGAGCGTGTGCCACGCGGTCCCGATAGTCCACACGCTGCAGATCAGTCAGCGACTGCCATTCTGCAGCTGTCATCCCCCATGCTGCAGCGCAGTGCATATCTGCAGCTTCGACAACGGGAGCTTGGGGAGTCTTGCCAAGTGAGAGAAAAGACATTCTGTTTTCCTGCTTCCTGTGTTTGCGCGTGTGGTTGTAGGGACCACTGTTATGCACTGCTTTATCTATGTCAATACGCAGTTTTACCGAATTACCTACACAACTGCGCGCATGTGCATAAAGATTCGCGCGGGTATCCCAGGTGGGTATTAGGCAGGCCTTTACTTGAAGATTCAACGAAGTGCGCCGGCGAGGGTTGAAGCTTCAACCATCGCCCCGATTTCGGTTGAAGCTTCAACCGAGGGCCGGCGGCCGGCCCGGAGCCCGCCGGCGCCGAAGGGCTCCAGGGGGGTAAAGAACCCCCGCCGGCAAAAATGTGGGGCGATTTCCGGGCGATTCCGGCCAGGTAGCCACTACTCGAATCACAAGAATGTTGTTCATAGGTATGTACGCAGGTATTTTTCTGTGGCAAGCTACAGGGACAATCCACATCGAGCACGAGGAGTCTCAATGACCGCGAGCGTAGTAGACATCAACAGCCGGCGGCGGGGGAGCTACCAGACCGCCAGCGTCGAGCAGTTGCAGCAGGATGTGAAGGCCGAGTTGCAGGCCCAGAACAACACGGACGGCCCGGACGCCGGCCACAGCATCATCGTCCAGGACTTGCACGCACTGGCTGACGACATGATGATCCGTAGGCTGGCCCTGATCCACAAGCAGGAGGCCGACCGCAGGAGCTGGGCCACACAGGAGGAGGAAATGGCTGCCGAGCTGGAGGCCGCAGCATTCCTCGCCTTCCGATCGGGTGTGCCCGAGGAGGCCATCTACGACATCGACTTCACCCCGCTCTCCGATGCACTCAGCTCGGCAATTCGGAAGGTGGCCAGCGCATGAGCGGCGAGGTGGCGGATTTCTCCGTCCAGGATGAGAACGTCCTGCTCAACCTGGACCGGGCACACAAGGCCTTCGAGAAGGTGCAGGCAGAGTACGGAGAGGCCATGGACGCGGCCCGGGTCAAAGTCACCGAGCAGTACAACCCTCTGTTCTACGAGGCGCAGTCCGTGCTCTATGAGGCAATGGGCAAGGCTTCAAAGGCCGGTTTCTCCGACGCCCAGATGGCCCAGACCATGCAGTGCGGCGTTCACTAGGAGGCACACCCCCCTTGAAAAATTCGACGGAACCGCAAAAAACCGATTACTTATCCATGAAACGGATTGACACAGCCCATATTAATTTAGAAATGGCGAAAACCATTGATAAGTTGGTGCGGCTGTGAAAGTATCTACACACAGCACTACCAAGGAGTAACCACACACACACACACAACCAGATACAAGGAGCCGTTCGCATGAGCACCATGATCGAGTTACACAACAGGTGGAGGGGGTTCGCCGCTGACAGAGCAAAAGCACGTAAGGCAGTTGACCAGCAGATTGAGGCAAACAACGCAGAGATAGAGCGCCTGCGGCTGGAGAACATCAACCTCAACACCAGCTTCGCTGATAAGTGGTCCAAGGACAAAAAGGAGCTCCAGGAGGCCCGCGACAGGGCCGTCATGGACGCCATGGCCAGCGAAGACAAGGGAGGCCTCGGCTGGTCCGGCCAGGAAGTCCTACGGCAGCTGGGCTCGCGCAACACGGTCTGGATATACGACCTGCGCAAGCGCCTCGCCGCCGAGGGCCGGCTGCCCGAGACCGTGAACGAGAACAGCTCGGTCGAGCTGCTGAAGTCTGCATCGAAACGCAAGGCAGCAGCTCAGGCCCAGCAGCCAGCCTTCGGCCACGTCAAGTGGCTGCGGGACTCGGACCCCGAGCTTGCCGGCTGGTACATCTCCGATGACCTCACACTGGTCCGGCGCGAGCGTCGGGGCGGTGTCTGGTTCATCTGCGGCCCGCAGAACGAGTTCCTGGACGGCGACAAGGCCTTCTACGACTCCACGGACCCGGAGCTCATCAGCAAGCAGGCAGACCTGTTGATGGCGAGGTTGGAGGCAGCCTCCTGACAGCAAGCCCCACATACCGAGAAGCCCGCCCGCTGGCACCCAGAGACCAGCTGGCGGGCTTCTCTTTGTCTGCGCCTCACTAGGTTGGTACACCGGGACCGAAAAAATAAAGCTTGCACACCCTCGTGGGCGAGTGTACTGTCTGAGGTAAGGCACCACCAACCACATCGAGCAGGGAGCACCCAATGAGCAACACACACCGCGCAGCCATCCAGTCCTCGGTCCCGCCGAGGCTCACCCTCATCGCCTCCGGCCCCAAGGACTTCTGCCAGGACACGCTGACGCAGTGGGTCAAGGAACACCCGCTGGGCGAGTTCGAGACAGGGCTGGTCCTCGCAGTGGAGCAGCCCAAGGCCGAGGAGGACGAGGAGCTGATCGTCTACGGCTACTGCGTCGTGGACCGGGATGGCGATTTCATCTCGCCGTTCGAGAAGCAGCAGGATGCCATCGACTACGCCGCAGGGCAGAACAAGGACTGCAAGGACGCCGGCATCGACTGGGACTACAAGGTTGCAGCCATCGTGGATCAGGGAGGGCTGTAGAGATGGCGCAGCGGTTCGGGCCTTGGGATGACGCGGTGAACCGCGAGCTTCTGACCACCATCAAGACCATCGTGGCCAACTACCGCGCTGGCGACAGCGAGGACTACCTGGACGGCGAAGACGTAGTGGACGCCATCGCCTCGGCAATCAATGACGTTGAAGGGACTGATCTGTGATGGCACCGTACACAGACTGGGC
>Ga0163162_10000650_pt1 | contig 32151 bp, 27 predicted proteins | sample S55metaG_FD_115310 | JGI IMG/M metagenome (GOLD analysis project Ga0163162, IMG submission 115310) | Switchgrass rhizosphere microbial communities from Kellogg Biological Station, Michigan, USA - S5-5 metaG | ecosystem: Host-associated > Plants > Roots > Rhizosphere > Soil | place: USA... | reverse complement strand
GCCGACGAGGGTGGCGCTGACCACACGGCCGGCGGAATTCGGAATATGCCATTCGGAGAACAGCGTCTTGGCGACGTAGCCGATTGCCTGAACATCGAAGCCATCCAACATCAGGCAAACGCCGCACAGAATAAAAATCCCGACCTGGAAGCTGCCGACTCTGCTGTTATCGATCAGGTCCGCGACGTTAACCTTTGTTGTATTTTGCAATGTTGCCAGACTCCCTTCGGACGATTCGCGTTCCTTCCACCATTGCCCGCATCTTTTCAAATGCGACTCGGCGCGGAAGATACTTCAGTCCGCAGTCCGGCGCAACAAGGATGCGATCGGCTGAAATGAACGGCAGCGCACGACGGATGCGCGCCGCAACGATATCCGGGGTCTCGATTTGTTCGGTTGACAGATCCAGCACTCCGAGAATGACGGACTTCCCGGTCAGTTTCGACAGCACCGAACAATCCAGCGACGACTGCGCCGTCTCAATCGAAATCTGATCGATGCTGGTTTCCATCAGTTCCTCCAGGAATGCGTAGCGCGGTGGCCGGACATGGATGAGGGCGGCGTATCCAAAGCAGAGATGAATGGCCGTTTTACCTTTGATGCCTTCGAGCGCGCGTCGAAGCGCCGCAAGGCCATATTGACGGGCTTTTTCAGGACGAGCCTGCATATAGGGCTCATCGATCTGAACGACGTCCGCGCCGGCGGCAAACAGATCCCGGATCTCTTCGTTAACCGCGGCGGCGTAATCCAACACCATCTCTTCTTCGGACTTGTAGAATTCGTTTTGTGCCTGCTCCGACATCGTGAAGGGACCGGGAACGGTCGCTTTGATCTTGCGATCGGTGTTGGCCCGAAGAAACTGGACGTCACGGACCTCTACGGGAAATTTTCGGCGAATCTTTCCGATAATTCGTGGAACGGGATTGAGCGGGCCACTGCGATCTACCGCCTGACCCGGACGTTCGATGTCGACGCCTTCCAACGCGGTGGCAAATCGATTGGAATAGCTTTCCCGCCGGATTTCTCCGTCCGTGATGATGTCGAGTCCAGCTTTTTCCTGGTCGCGAATGGCCAGCAATGTCGCGTCGTCCTGCGCTTCTTCGAGATATTCGGGGGATACGCGCCATAGTTCTCGGGCGCGTATGCGTGGCGGAAGTCGAGCGCCGAGTTTCGCGCGATCGATCAGCCATTCGGGCTGCGCGTAGGATCCGACCAGAGTCGTCGGCAACAGTATCGGTTTCATCTCAGGGTGCCATCACCAACCGTAGGTGCGGTGAATGGACCGCATACAGTAGATTTCACTTTCTTGCGGCGTCATATCCGGCGAACGTGCCCCCGATGGCAACGAGCCGCTTCAGCAACGGCGCAGGCTCCCACAGCTCACCATGTTGTTTTTCAAATTCCAGGATGCGTTCGTAAATCTTCTTCAATCCAACCGTGTCGGCGTACCACATCGGACCGCCATGGTATGCGGGAAAACCGTAACCCGAAATGTAGATCACATCGATGTCTGCGGCCCGCGCTGCAAATCCTTCATCGAGAATGCGTGCGCCTTCATTGATCATGGCGTAGAGACACCGTTCCAGAATTTCCGAATCCGATATTGCACGCCGCGAAATGCCCGCTGACTTCGCGGTGTGTTCAATCAGGGACTGGACTTCGGGATCGGCCACCGGTTTGCGGTCATCTCCGTAGAGATACCACCCTTTTCCCGTCTTCTGTCCAAGCCGGCCGAGCTCGTACAGGCGATCCGCAACGAGCGGAACGCGGACGCCGGGCTTTTGGAGATGTTTGCGTTCCTGCCGGACACGCCATGCGATATCGATGCCACCCATGTCATCAACAGCAAAGATTCCCATGGCCATACCAAAGTCGTAAAGCACCTTGTCGACCTGCGACGGAGTGGCGCCTTCTTCGACGAGGAATTGCGCCTCTCGCATGTATGGAAACATCATTCGATTGCCTACAAATCCCCAGCAGTTCCCGACAACAACGCCAACCTTACCGAGATTCTTCGCAAGCGCAAGCGCGGACGCGATGATGGTGTCCACCGTCGCGCCGCCACGAACTATCTCGACGAGACGCATGATATTCGCGGGGCTGAAGAAGTGCGTTCCGATCACCATTTTCGGACGCGACGTGGCCGCGGCGATTTCATCGATATTGAGAGTCGACGTGTTGGTTGCAAGGATGCAGTTCGGTTTTGCGACCTTATCGATCTCGGCGAAGATCTGCTTCTTCAAAGCCATGCTTTCAAATACAGCTTCGATGATGATGTCTGCGGATTCGAAGCCTTCGTATCCGGTCTGTGGATGAATCATCGCCATACGTTCTTCTACGAACTTTGCAGTGAATCGCCCTTTCTGTACGGATGCGAGGTAGTTTTTACGGATTGCGCCAATACCACGATCGAGGGCCGCGGTATCGGTATCTTTCAATAGAACCGAAATACCTGCATTCGCCAGAGCCATTGCGATGCCGCCACCCATCGTGCCGGCGCCGATGATCGCAGCGCTTCGAATCGCGGTGACTGGTGTTTCCTTCGAAATGCCCGGAACTTTCGAAACAGCGCGTTCGGCAAAAAAGGCGTGAATCAACGCACGAGCCTGGCTGGTGGCGATGCATTCAAAAAATATTTCGTGCTCCCGGCGGCAACCTTCGTCGAAAGGCAACGTGGCGGCCGCCTCGATGGCATCGATAACGGCCAGCGGCGCAGTCTGGTTGCGCCGGATGCGACGGGCCTGTTCGCGGCCTGCGGCATAGAGTGGCGCGTTGGTAGCAGGATCCCCCAGCTTGTCGTTGTGATCGCGTGTCTTGCTGTGCGGGCCGACGGAAACTTTTCGGGCAAACTCGACGGCGCCATCGCGCAGGTCTTCCTGCATCGTGCCAGTGCTGGTGAAAACAGTCTCGACGATTTCATCGACCAGCCCGAGTTCGAGAGCGGCCTTCGCGCTGATCGGCTTTCCCGAAACACACATGTCAATCGCTGCTGCGATACCAACAATACGTGGAAGGCGTTGCGTTCCCTCGGCGCCGGGAATGATGCCGAGATTGACTTCCGGCTGGCCAAGCCTCGCGTCCGCGCTCGCAACGCGGTAGTGGCCTGCCATGGCGAGCTCGAGGCCTCCACCGAGAGCCGTGCCATGAATGGCCATGATGATGGGTTTCGGAAAATCTTCGATGCGTCCGAACAGGGCGTGCACATTCGGTGCACCGGGTCCGCGGCCCGCGGCGAGGTCTTCCAGTTCACGGATATCCGCGCCCGCGACAAATGTGCGCCCGGCGCCGATAATCACGACGGCCCGGATCTGGGTATCCTTCTCCGCAACATCCAGAGCGGCCGCAATACCTTCGGGTACGCCTGCTCCAATGGCGTTCACCGGCGGGTTGTCGATGGTCACAACGGCAACATCATTCTGCTTGTCCAATCGTACGAGGTTATTCATAGGGTCAGAAAATTACCACTTTTACACTTCGAATTGACAGCACGTCTCGACGTCCGTAGTGTCATTGGCTATGAAAATTGAGGAACTGATTGCAATAGATACCCATGTTCACATCGAATCCGCGTCGACGAACAATGCAGCGGATGAGGCAGCGAAGCGGTATTTCGGTGCGACAAACGCACCGACCAAACCGCAGGACCTGGCCGAGTATTATCGCTCACGCAAAATCGGATGCGTGGTTTTCTCGGTCGACGAACGCATCACTGGCCGTCCGCAGGTCCCCAATGAAGATGTGTTGAACCTGGCGCGCCAGCATTCGGATTTCATGATCGCATTTGCAAGCGTCGATCCCATGCGCGGAGCAGAAGCCGTTCGGGAGGCGCGGCGGCTGATCGAACTGGGTGTGCGCGGATTCAAACTTCACCCACCGTTGCAACAATTTCATGCAAACGATCGGAGTGTTTACCCGTTTTACGAAGTCGTTGCGCAAGCAAAGCTGCCGGTCATCATTCACACCGGACACAGTGGAATCGGAACAGGAATGCCCGGCGGCGGGGGCATTCGATTGAAGTACGGCAATCCGATGGATATCGATGATGTGGCCGTGGATTTCCCGGACATGCCGATCATACTGGCTCATCCTTCATTCCCCTGGCAGGACGAAGCCATTTCGATTTGCCTGCACAAACCGCAGGTCTACATTGATTTGTCCGGATGGTCTCCGCGCTACTTTTCCCCGATATTGATCCAGTACGCCAACACACTGCTCAAAAACAAAATGCTGTTTGGGTCGGATTACCCTCTCATCACTCCGGACCGCTGGATGGCCGACTTCGAAAAGATCGCCATCCGCGACGAAGTCCGCCCATTAATTCTGAAAGAGAACGCCGTCCGTCTTCTGAATCTTTGAATTGGTGTCAGGCACCTCGTTTCCCTGTTTCCAGGCTGGAAACAGGGAAACGAGGTGCCTGACACCAATTACTTTTTATAAGGGCGGGTGGCGGAGGCGACGATGGCGTTGAGCGTTGGAATATCCTTCAATTCCGGAGCGTTGCTCTTGAAGGTTCGGATGTACGCGTAAATATCCTTCGCCTGCGCGTCGCTGAGCGTGTTCACTGGAAAATTCGGCATGCCTGTTGAAGGAGCACGCGGATTCTGTTCTGCACGCTGTCGAAGGAACGCGATGAACCCCGCCTCGGTCTGAAGATTGTTCCAGTTCCCCACGAACGCCCGGCCCGTCTCGCCGTTGTAGCCATGGCATCCATAGCAGCTGTAGTCGTAATACAGCTTCTTGCCATTGGTGGCGTTTCCGGTCACCGGACTCGTGGGTGGCGGATTATTCGTCGCCGCACCTCGGCCACCACCGCGACCTCCACCCCGTCCGGCTGCAGCCTGATTGGCGGGCGTCGCTGGAGGGCCCTGCGCATTCACGACAATCACCGTAAAGACCAACAGAGCGACTTCGATTATTGCTGCTTTCATGCGTCGATCCTTATCGCGGTTGCGTGATCACGTCGATCATGTAAGGCTCGCCCTTCTTCACTGAATCCACACCGCGCTTCAGCGCAGCTGCCAGCAATTTCGGATCGGAAATCGGACCAGGTTCACCTTTCATTCCGTACGCGGCTGCCATCTTCGTGTAATCGATAAACGGATCCCGCAAGCTGCTGCCGATGTATCCACGATTGGTTCCGCGACCACGAACCCCGGCCATGTACTCGACGTACATCAGTTCCTGATGCCACGCGCGATTGTTGTGCATGATGGTCAGCAGCGGCAGCTTGTGGTGTGCCGCTGTCCACAATACCCCTGGGGCATAGTTCAGGTCGCCATCGGTTTGAATATTGATGACGATGCGGCCGCGATTCTTTGCAGCCAGTGCTGCCCCCACTGAAGCCGGAGCGCCGTACCCCATACCACCGGCGTCCTGACCACCCAGATAGCTGTACGGTTTGTTGTGATCCCAGAGCTGCGCGTGATGTCCACCGGAAAAGCTGCTCGGAGAAGACAGGCACCAATCCTCATTCATGATCAAAGGCCAAAGCTCGGCATAGATTCGCGCTGTGCTTACCGGACTGCCATCCCAACCTGCGCGCTTCGTGAGTACCGCCTGCTGAATCGCGGCGACGCGCGCGGTCTGGTTCGCGGCGGCATGCTTTGCGGTGCGATCGGCAATCATTCTCTTCTGGTCGGTAGTCAACTGCAGTTTCACTTGTTCGATGATGGAAGGCAGGCTGGCCTCCGCATCCAGAGCTGGACCACTGGCTGTGCCACCGCCGCGGCCTCCGCCGCCGCGGCCTCCGCCTCCACGGCCGCCGCCTCCACCTTGAATGCCACTGAATCCAATATGAGCGGTGTCCCGCTCGGCGGATATCGTTCCAAGGGCCGCACTGATCAGCGATGCCTGGGCGCCATTGGTTTCCAGACCCAGTGTGTAGTCGTATGTCGTATCCGCGCCTGCGCCACAAAGCGGATGGCGCTGGGGGAAGCTCATGGGTCCATTGGTTGCAGAAGTACTTGTCGTGGCACCAACAAGTTCAGCGAGTTCAATCGCCAGATTCACGCCCTGCGGTGTTCGCAGGCGCCCGACGGTGATGCGTGGGTTATTCGCAGTCACCAGTCCGGTTGCAATCTCCTTCGCACGCGTCGCGTCAACCGATGGAATTACCGGCGGCTTGTAGACCGGGATCGCCAGGGTCCCCGCTTCTTCCTTTTGCAGGCGCGAATTCATGACCACCATGACCGGTCCCTGAGGCGGAGTGATCGCTTCGTTGTACGCGCGTTGAAGTGCGACAAGGGATTCCGCCAGCGTCGCCGGCTGCGTGTCCCATTTCGTAAATCCGCGGACCATTGCCGCCAGATCGGCTGCATTGTGTTGCGCCACCGGCCCATCGGGATCAAGCCCGGCAATCATCAAAACCGGAACGCGTCCGTGATAAGCCTGATAAATCGCCATCGCGGCATGCTGAATTCCGATCGTCCCATGCAGCACCGCGAGCATCGGCTTACCTTCGGCTTTGCCATAGCCATGCGCCATAGTCACTGATGATTCTTCATGAAGCGCTGTAATCCATTCCGGAGTCTTGTTGGGAACGGAGCCGTAGTTAATGAAGGATTCCTGAAGGCCTTCAAAGCTGGAGCCCGGATTTGCGGCGGCGTACTCGATTCCAAGATCGCGGATGACCTGAACCATGAGGTCGGAGCCCGGACGATTGGCTGCACGCGCACCAGCGACTGCAGCAGGAGGAGTGACGTTCCCGGCATCGCGAGCGAGCTGCGCCGCAGTTGGAGCGGGAGGCGCCCCCGGTGCAGCAGCACCGCGCGCACCAGCTGCTCCAGGGGCGGCTGCGGCCGGCGCCTGTGCTTCAACCGTCTCAATGGCAGCAGCTCCCGTCAACGCGGCGGCAGCTCCCTTCAAAAAACCCCGGCGATTCACGGATCCTCTGTGAGATTTCGCCATCGATTGATCCTCCTCTATCTCCCTAGAACGTGGTTCCACCCAGCAGTGTCATGCCAGGAACCGAATCACAGTGCTTGCCGGCAGCGGGCACGGCCGTCGTCTTGCCGGTCACCTTATCTGTTGGGCATTTGGCGATGGCGCTATTTGCCGCTTTGGATCCGAAATTACTGCCGTCCCTCAACGGATTCACTTTGACGCTAAACACCACACCGGCTGGAAAACTCGCTGCGGTAATGCCTTGCTGCGCCATGGCAGCGGCGCCCCCCATCTCCATTCCATAGTCGACCGGCTTCCCGTCCTTGTCCTTGGAAGGCTTCCCGTCGGGCCCGACCAGGTAAAAATGAAGTTCGGCGTGATTGGCCTGGGCGACAAACTGGTGGGCGATTCCCGTTAAAGTCAGAGTCTTGGTCTGATCGTACATTGCGAACGAATGATGGGATAAAGCCGGCGTGACAAACATAGCCAGGGAAGCGAATGCGACGAGTGTTGCAATGGTCCGCGCCCGCCTTGCTTGTGTCTTCATTGTGTTCTCCTTGTTTAGTTCTTGTTGAAAAGGTCAAGTACGTCCTGTGGAATACCGCCGGTCTGCGGCCTTTCCCAACCCTGTTCGAAATACTTTTCCCAGTTCTGTGCCCACGGCCGTCCGTAATAGTCGATGAAGCGTTCGCCGGATGCGGCGGTAAGCTGCGTTGGTCTGCCATTGACATTTCGGAGATTGCTCAAACATTCGATGTACGAGAATCGCGCGGGCCGAGCCGGATTCTCCGCCTGACGTACAAAACGCGCCGTGGCGTGCAGCGGTTGGACGAACGCTTCGGGATCGTAAAATACGGCCTCGTGATCCATGCCTATGTATTTACCTGCCGCATCGTATACCGCCTTGTAGGTTTCGACCGTTTCCATTTTTCCGCTGAACTCAAACATGGAATGCGACAATGTCCAGCCCTGGACGTTCGCGGTCCAGGTCACCAGCGTGTCTCCGTCCCAAAATCCAATCGTTTCTCCGTACCACTGCGGGACCTGTTGCACGTGCTTCTCACCGATGAGAACCTGTCTCAGGAAATTGGCAGCAATGCCGGACAGGAACTGAACCCGCGCTACCGTCATCGTGAGCTGGAAGTTCTGGCCCTGTGAGGCCGCGGCCCACCAGCGCATGAATCCTTCCGGATAGCAGAACGAGGCCTCCCACTGCGGCGCGTTGTCGACGCCTTCGTGATAGTTCATCTGGACCATCCGCGTTTGATATTCCGGTGTGAGTAAAGAAAGAATGGTGGGTGTCTGGTTGACGGTTCCCCAAATCCACGCCTCACCATCCGTGTTGGTCCGGGTATAGTTGCCGTCCCAGTCCGGCACGGTTGCCTTCGTATACATAGTGGGACCACCCTTTGCCTTTGCTGCCGCAAACAATGCATCATAGTGTGCTTTGGCAGTTCGATAGGGATACGGACTCACGATCTTCTCGCGGTCGTAATCGACCGTGCAGTCACCCCACGAAGCGCTGGAAGGCGGGTTTTCACCAATCCGCCGCGAGGTCCAGATATCCGTAATCTGGCGGGGTGTATTGCAGCGGAAATACCGCGGATCCGACCAGAGCTTCTGATCCTTATAGAAATTTTTCGACGTAAATAAATCGACCGGCAAGGCCTGCATTCCTGCTGGAGGCCCGGCGAATGTTGGCGTATTCCCACGTCCGCCGCCACCACCCCCGCCACCACCTCGCCCCTGGGCCGCAGGTGCTCCTGCTGCAGGAGGTGCGGCTCCACGCGCGCCCTGCTGAGCTTGGATTGTGGTCGATAGTGGCTGCATCGCGGGCAACAGGACGAGCACGATCGCTATGGCAAACAGAATAGCGAGTAATCTGGCAGTCATTGTAATTTCACTCCCTCAAGGTGGTTTGATCCCAGACTGAAATTACGTCGGATCATACGCCGCCCGGCCGAAACCTAGCAAGAAACGAAAGACACGCTTCCTCAGTTAATCGAAGCGTTCTGTGATATTGAGACGTGACCAGTTTCTGAATTAATGAGTATAAGACTCACACCGGGAGGACGTATGAATCGGAAAGCTGTTTGCGCGATTTTGTTGTGGCTCGCCGTATCAGCGCTCATGTCCGCGCCTGCACCTGCGCAGGTGCAGGCAGGGCAGCAATGCAGACCGGTTGCGCCCACCGCTCCTGCTGCAGGCGGTGGAGGCGGCCGGGCCGTCGGTGCCCAGGGTCAGGAACGCGCGCAGGCTGCGCCACGGGGCGAAGTGACACCAATCCCGGGGATCGTTGCTGCGGGTTCGAAATGGACGAAAGTGTGGCAGGCCGGCGGCAACAGCGCCGACGGCATTCTCGCAGAAAAGGATGGGAGTGTCCTTGTCGCGCAGGAAGATTTTGACACCGTTCTTAAAATCGACAAGGACGACAAGGCATCGGTGTTCGTTTCGAATGCGAAGGGAGTTGGCTCACTTTCGATGGATCGGCAGGGCAATCTTTACGGCGCGCATCGAACCGAGAGGGCGGGGTCGACAAAGCCGGACAAAGATTCGATCATGAATGCCATTACAATCCTTTCACCAACGCGCAAAACGGTCGCCGACAAATGGACGGATGGCTCGACGTTGAACGTGCGCCCGAACGATCTCGCTGCCGACAGCCAGGGCGGCACATACTTCACGGTGGGCTGCGTCTATTATGCGGGACCGTCAGGTGTCTCCGTCATGGCGGATAACATCAATACCAACGGCATCATCTTCAGCCCTGACGACAAGACCCTGTATGTCACCAATGGTGGAACGATCGTTGCGTTCGATGTGACGGGGCCTGGAGTGCTGAGTAACCGTCGCAATTTTGCAACCCTGCAGACGGGCAGCGGCGATGGTCTCGCGGTCGACACCGAAGGTCGCCTGTACGTCACCTCCGGATCCGGAGTGCAAATCCTGGACAAGACCGGCGGCTATCTGGGTTTGATTCCGACGCCACGCAGCGTGATCAGCGTCGCCTTCGCAGGCGCCGACAAGAAGATGCTTTACGTTGTCGGTTCAGGTGCGGATGATTCAAGTGGGCAGCCGATTCGGGAAGGACCTCAGCAGACGGCCGCCACGATCTACAAACTGCCGACGATCGCGCAGGGTTTGAAGGACCGCGCAAAGTAATTAGAAGTTTCGGGCAACCGAAACATCTCCTGGATCCTAAAAGGTCACCTTCGCCGCTTCGGCCAGGACCATACTTCTGTACATGGGCAGAGCCCAGCCCGCTTTTGCAAGCTCGTCGTATCTCGCTGCGACTTTCTTCTGATAATCCTTCGGGTCTTTGTAGAGCTTTCGAAGCTGCTCTTTGGTCAGCGCAATTTCATAGTTGGCCAGACCACACAACTGAGCATCCGGATCCTGGCCGCCCGTGCGACGGGCAAGAATAAACGGGCTGGGATTTGGAATTCGTGGCTCTGCGCCTTCGTTCGGCACATGGAAACTCTTTACCGGCACGTCCACGTAGGTGTTGCGAATCCCGCCTTTAACGTTTCCGAACTCATCCAGGGCAAACATGGAACCTTTTTCACTATCGAGCTTCGGCTTATTGTCCGGATTGAAATCGATGTAGAACCGGTCCGCGTGGGGAGGAGCGACACCTTTATCGACCCATGTAAACAGTTTGTCGAGCGCGATCGCCATCTCCGCTCCCAGCGGGTAACGGCTGATCGGATACTTGCAGGGATCCGGATAGTATCCACCGGCAACTCGCGAATCGATGTGTGCCATTCCCGCAAATTCATAAATCCGGATCTTGTCGTTGTCCCTTTGAGAAGTTCCCGCCCCCGTATTCGTTTCTCTCATCGTTGGAACCACGATAGTCGGGACGTCGAGAACCCCAACCTGACCGTTATTGCTGGTCGGCATGAATCCGTCGTAAATAGGTTTCATGTCTGCCAGCCTCTGTGACATGTGAGCACCGCTCATGTATGTCGTCGCCGTGCCTGCCGACTGTGAGGAGCCTGTCAGAATCATCCTTCGAACGGGCAGACCGGCAAGAGGATTGTCCTTGTGGTCGGACTTAACGAGAGCTCCCACCTGCGCGATGATGTCGTTGGCTGCTCCACCGGGCACAACGAGGTCCTTATAACGCGCCACATTTGCCGCAGCCAGTCCCGCCGGTGTCGTGGTCAGGATTTCGAGGCCGATGACTCCGCTCGTCATTGCATAGAACTGTGTGAAATGAAACACCCAGGGATTTCCGCTCGTATGCATCGATTCTGCAAGAATCATTCCGTTGAATTTCGAGTTGTCTTTCGGCTTGCGAACCACAATACGTGTCTTGTACGGCATGCCATTCGATGTCGTTCCCGAAATGAAATATTCCCGCGCTTCATAATTGAATCTGGCGTAGGTGTCCGTTGCCGGAATCTGGACATTCTTGTCATCGTCATGGTTGTCCATGAATGTTTCGTAAAATGCGCCAGGACCCGCGATCTCCACGGCAGTTGGAATAGGAGCGGCAACTTGTTTCACAGGTTCCGCCGGGGCCGCTGGCACCCCGCGCTGGCCACCCCGCCCGCCCTGAGCTCCTGTTCCCTGCTGGCCTTGTTGCCCGGGCACCGGAATTGGAAGTTGTCCGACAATCGTTGTGGCCACCGCCATCACCAACACAACCACAGCCAATGCGCCGAGAACTGTTTTCGGAATAAAACGATTCTTTACTGTCATGTCCTTCTCCCCGGGTCCGAGATATTCAGGATTGGCATTTGCGCTCATCAGGCAGATTCATTGAACTCGAAAAGCTCTTATATTCTTTTATTCCCGGGAATCCTAGTCCGATTTCCGAATGAAGTAGCAATCCATCCAATCGGATTCTCCTTCGATTTTTTATCTGGACATCGCCAACCAAAAAGATAATTCTTGGCGCGCAATCACCGACCGACAACCCAGGAAACCACGTTCCACTCAGATCCTCGGGGGGATTATGAAGCGAATTGTTTTCTCTGCAGCGCTGCTCGTTCTTCTTTACACAGCCGACAAAGGTTTTGCTCAGACGGTCAATAGCCAGGTGGGTGGCGTCGTTCAAGATGCTTCCAAGGCTCTGGTGCCAGGAGTCACGATCACGCTGACCAATACCGCAACAGGTGTGACGGCCACACAACTCACGAATGAAAGCGGCAACTACAGTTTTCCTGTGGTTCCACCGGGGAGCTACCGGATGACCGCGGAATTAACAGGCTTCAAGACATCGATTGTGAAGGAATTGGCTGTGGGTACATCCACTCAGGTCCGCTGGAACTTCACGATGGAAGTCGGCGCGGCAGCTTCGAATGTAGAAGTCTCGGTCTCCGCGTTGCAGTTGCTGACCGAGTCGTCGGCAAGTATCGGCGACGTGCTATCCCCGGAACGAGTCGTCAGCCTTCCCATGGTCAAACAAAATGTTCTCGACCTGGTGAGAATTACGCCAGGTTTTCGGCAAGGCCTCGCCGGCGACGCAAACACGACGTTTGCAGGTCTGCCGATAGGAACCGTCAATACCGTCAGAGACGGACTCACTGTCACGGACACACGAAGCAATTCCGTTCTTTCTTCGACCGCCAATATTAATCCGGACCTTGTCGGTGAGATCCGCATTATCCTGGCACCCGTTGACGCCGAGCAGGGACGCGGCAATGGACAGATTCTGATTCAGACTCGCTCGGGAACCAACAAATACACCGGCAGCGCGGTGTTGAATGCCCGTCCCTCGGCGTTCAACGCGAATCTGTGGTCCAACAACCGTACTACCGATCCCGCCACGGGACTCTGGAAACCCACGCCATTGGATTGGAGAAACACGTTCGAAGGCACGGTCAGCTTTGGAGGACCCATCGTTAAGAACAAAACATTTTTCTTCGCGCTGTATGACCAGAATTACAGCAACACACGAACGCTGCAGACGAACAACGTGCTGACGGACACGGCGCGACAGGGTATCTTCCGTTACTATACGGGTTGGAATAACGGCAATGCACTGACACCGATTCCAACGTTTCCCGCCTCCCCCACGACCGGAACGTACCCCGTAGTCGATTACGCCGGCAATCCCGTTGCGCCGGCTTTCAATCCCAATGGAACGCCGTACACAGGCGGTTTGCGATGCTATAGCGTGTTTGGCAACGTGAAGGTGGATGGCAGCGCGTTCACGGCGGACGACTGTCCGGGTGGAACCGCCATCATCGGTCCGGCATGGGACCCATTGCGTCCAGTCATGGACTCGACCGGATATATTCAGAAAATCCTCGCACAGATGCCGCACGCCAATTTCTTTTCAGCTGGTGGAACAACAGTCGACGGCCTGAATCTGGCGCAATCTCAATTCCTGCGCACGCGGGCAGGCACGACGGGCGGCGCGTCCGGAACGAGTCCGGAACTCGTAAACCGCAAGCAGTTCAACATCAAGATCGATGAAAACTTCAACGCCAAACAGCGGTTGAGCGTGGGCTGGACATATCAGGCGGACAATAGTGCAGATAATGTTGCGAACTGGCCCAACGGATTCAATGGCGATTCGAGGCGGCGGCCGCAGGTTGTCACCGTCAATTTCACTTCAACTCTGACTCCGAGGCTCATCAACGAGGCGCGCTTCGGGACCACACTCGGCAGCAGCTCAACCAACGCACCCTGGGAAAGCGCCGATCCATCGATCCGGGATGGCGCGAATGCGCTTTTGTTACAGGGCGGAACAAACTCCAGGACCGGAGGAATTTATCCGATTGCGTTCGCGCCCGGAGCCGGGAATTTTGCGTTTCCTAACAATATGATCAATACCGGCTCGACCTCCAGCGGTGACAATTCGCCTTTATACAGCTTCGCCGATAACCTGGGCTGGACAGTGGGCCATCACGCATTCCGGATGGGCGCGGAACTCCGTCTGACGAGATCCAATGGATACAGCGGCGCTGTCTTTCCGACCGCTTCAGGAGGCGCCGGCAATCAACCGTCGCCACTGGGAGCTACGATCCCCAGTCTGCCTGGTCAGCTGCAAGTGAACCAAACCAACGCTGCCAGCCTCCTGTATTTCCTGAGCGGCTCGGTCAACAGTGCAACGATGAGCTACTGGATCGATTCGCCACAGGATGTGAACACTGGAATATGGGAGGACTATGTCACTGCACAAAGACGATATCGCAAACAGATTGCGAATGAGGCGGCCTTCTTCTGGAAAGACGATTGGAAATTGGATAAGCGAGTGACGCTGAATCTTGGAGTCCGCTTCGAATACTTCGGCCAGCCCTATTTGGATGGTGGCTATACGACTTCGGTTGTGGATCAGGGCCACGGACTTTTCGGTGCGGGCAGCAGAACTGCAAACCCCTTCGACTCCTGGATGTATCCTGGCAATCTGTTCCTGACGGGATATGGACCAAACTCGTCGGCAACACCAACGCTGACTTGTGCGAATGGTGTCTCTCAATCCGCCTTGCTTCCGGTATCGACGTGCGATCCAGGCAAGATGACGACGATTCAGTTTGTCGGGCCGGGCTCCGATCACCCGGATCAGTCTGCAACACCAAACGACCTGAACAACTTTGGTCCTGCGATCGGATTTTCGTGGCAACTCCCGTGGTTCGGAGAAGGTAAGACCAGTCTTCGCGGAGGATTCCAGTTGACCTACGGCGGGGCGGGCCGCAATGCAAACAACGCTGAAAATCTGATTGGAAATGTGCCCGGCAACATCAGCACCGCCGTTTTGCAAACGAGCAACTATCCCGAGTTGGTGAACCCCACGCGTGCCCTGACTCTGGTCGATCTGCCATTGATCGTTCCGGTGATTCCCTCCAGTCCGGCCGTGCCAGGAGGACAGATACCCATCTATAACGGAAACACGAACCTGAGTGCCGTTGATCCGTCATACAGAACGCCCTACACCGAGAACTTTACGTTATCGGTAACCCGCGCCCTGAGACGAAACATGACTCTGGATGTGAACTACGTCGGCGTCATCGGCAAGAAACTTCCGGGTACGATGAACATCAATACGACCAACGTCTATTACAACAAGGAACTTTTCGACGCGCTCACGATCACGCGAGCCGGCGGAAACGCCCCCCTCTTCGACCAGATGTTTGCAGGATTGGATTTGCATGGGACAACCGGAACCGGTTATGGACCGGTAGGGACAATGGTAAACGGCATTCTGCAAACCGGCTCGGCCCACCTTCGCCGAAACGCAACATTCACAAACAATCTCGCGCTTGGTAATTTTGACGCAGTCGCCGCTGCGATACAGTCTCTCAACACCGTCCAATCGGGTTTGCTGGCACAGCCGGCCGGAGTTGCCGGCAGGGTGCTCCGAAATGGCTGTGACCGTCTCGCGACTGGACAGACAACCATCGGATCAGCCAATGCCAATCCACTCCGCTGTTTCCCCGAGAACTACATCGTAGCCAATCCTCAACTTGGCACAGCGACCTATACCGGTAATCTCAGCGGGACCAACTATCAATCCCTCACGGTGCAGTTCACTTTGCGGCCGGTACAAGGCATCAATTTTCAGTCCACCTATGCTTTTGCGAAGACCATGGGTCTTCCGACCTCGGGGTACACGGATCCGCTGGATCGGAATGCGGATTACGCCCCGGCTTACCTCAGCGTGAAGCACGATTTTCATACCAATGGCACTTTCGAATTGCCTTTCGGCCCCAACAAGTTGTTTTTTGGAAACACTTCAGGATGGCTTGCACGCCTGATTGAACAGTGGCAGACGAGCGTCATCTACAATGCGTTCACTGGAAACCCGAGAACTGTCATCGGCGGCCGCATGCTCTACGCCGGCGGACTTCAGACGTTGAATCTCGGACAAAGTCGAATGAGCGTTGCGTCTTCGGAGTTTGATCTTGAGACGAAAGGACATGCGAAATGGGACGGCCCGAACCATCAGACGGGAACCTATTACGGCAAACAATTCATCCTGACACCGGATCCGCAATGTGCCGTGACGAACGTAACTGACACGATGGGATTCAACCTTTTCACCAACGGAAGCTGCACGCTCAACGCACTTGCGAAGCAGAATACCGATGGCTCCGCTGGAGAAATCATGCTTGTGAATCCCTACCCCGGTCAGCGCGGCACGATGCCACTGTCGCTGTCGTCTATCGGAAAATGGAGATTGGATGCGAACATCGGGAAGTCGTTCCGGATCTCGGAATCCAAATCGCTTCAGCTGCGTTTCGATGCGACAAACATCCTGAACCATCCCGATCTTTCCGACCCGCAGCCCCAGACAGGTCAGAGCGTCAACACGCCTGGAATTGTCTTCGGACGCATCCCGGACAAGGGCGGCTCGCTCACCGGCACAACACCGCGCACTTTCCAGGGCCAACTTCGTTTCAATTTTTAGAGTCCCCCCGGCCTCCGAATTCGCCCCTGGAATTCGGAGGCCTCTTTTTGAGGCTTTGATATACTCCGCGCCCTATGACCCACGAAAACCTGGAGCAGGCACTGCGAACCGTTGGCAATCCGGTGGAGCTACTGCGCAACTCGCAAATTGGACCTTATGCATTTCCGGTAGTTCGAGCCGAGTTCACGAACTGGCGAGATGAACAACGGGCCTGGAGGAATACCTGCGCTCTTTTCGATCAGTCCCACCACATGACGGACTTGTATGTTGAGGGCCCGGACGCGCTCAAACTGTTTTCCGATCTTGGCATCAATAGTTTTAAGAATTTCAAAGTCAATCAAGCCAAACAATTTGTCGCGTGTAACCATGATGGCTACGTGATTGGCGATGCGATTCTCTTTTATCTGGACGAAAACCGATTCAATCTCGTCGGTCGACCTCCCGCCGCCGATTGGGTGCAATTCAATCTCGAGACCGGAGGGTATGCGGCATCGGCGGAGAGGGACGAAAGATCCGCTGTCAATCAAGGTCGGCGAAAGGCGTATCGATATCAGGTTCAAGGTCCCAATGCGCTGAAGGTGATGGAGAAGGTCACGGGACATCCAACACCGGAAATTCGGTTCTTCCACATGGATGTGTTCAAGATCGCGGAACGGAGTGTTCGCGCGTTGCGTCATGGCATGGTCGGACAACCCGGCTGGGAACTTTTCGGACCATGGGAAGACGGCGATGCGGTGCGCGACGCCATTGTTGAAGCGGGGCAGGAATTCGGTATTCGGCAAGTGGGCTCCAGGGCTTACCCGACCAGCTGCCTTGAATCAGGTTGGATACCTTCTCCCCTTCCAGCAGTTTATGTTGGCGAACAAATGCAGGCGTACAGACGGTGGTTGAGCGGGAAAAGCTACGAAGTGATGGCTTCACTCGGAGGCAGTTTTTACTCCAACAATATTAAGGACTATTACCTGAATCCGTACGAACTTGGATACGGGCCCTTCGTCAAATTCGATCACGATTTTGTTGGAAGACACGCCATAGAAAAAATGGCCGGAAAACCAAACCGCAGGAAGGTCACACTGGTATGGAATGACAGGGACCTTGCCGGCGCGTTTCAAACGCTCTTCCATGCTGGTGACGATGCGGCAAAGTATATCGATTTACCGATAGCGAACTATTCCACGCTGCCGTACGACAAGGTATTAAGAGACGGAAAAATCGTCGGGATCTCCACCTACACTGGATACACCTATAACGAGCGGGCGATGGTCTCGCTTGCCATGCTGGATATCGAACACAGTGAACCTGGTACCGAAGTCACGGTCGTCTGGGGGGAAGAAGGACGCGGATCGTCCAAACCGACCGTCGAACGCCACACACAAACCAGGATACGGGCAACCGTGGCGCCGGCTCCGATTTCCGACATTGCGCGCTCCGCCTATCGACCAAAGTGAATTGAGAAAAGGCCAACAAAGTTCCGGCGTCCCTGCAGGCGCGGTATGCGATCGCGCGCAAAAGGAGCAAGTCTATCGAGCGACGGGGGTTCCCCATAGTTCAAAAGCAGAGACAGCAATCCACCCTCCAGCCGGCGGCGGTGGTTGCTTTTCCACTACAAGACCTTCGGTCCATGCTCCACTGCCTGGAATAATATCGAAATAGCCGACTTCATCCACCTTGCTGAGATCCGGCACAACCCAGGTGCCTCCCAGGGTAACGCCCCGTACCGGATCCAGTCTCAGCCATCGGCATTCGTTGAACGAGATTGTGTACTGGTGATAATCCGCGACGGAACCCTCGGCCTGATCTCCGATCAATAGTGAACCGTCAGCCAGCTTAATGATGGGGCGCACGCGATGGAAACCCGAAACGATGGTGGTAAAAGTCATACTCGCACTGCCCCGGAGATCAAAGTAGTTGTTCCTGTCGCGTAAGGAAAATCCACAAGGGCCTTTGCACAATCCGAAAAAAGTGCGCGGAAAGTTTGCGCCGCTGCCCGTGGCGACGATGATGTTCCTGCCATCGCCATAGAGATGAAGATCGAGATTCGGTGTGCCGATGGAGTCCTGAGACAGAGGCAGCCGGTTGTTGTTCTGCAGTGTCATCTTGAACAACTGTACCGGGACAGCAGGCCGCTGAGTTGCGACGGCCTGACTAGCGAATGGTGAACTGGCTGCCAGTAAGACTAACGCTGCTGCGGTCGTTGCCATGCCTGGAGTCAATCTCATGATGGTGTTTCGAGCCTTCCGAAAACGTCAGCTCTGGTTCCACTCCACGAGTTCCGCATTCGGGCTTTCACGTTCGTAGTACCACTTCAGGCCCAATGGCTCTTCGCTCAGAATCGTGGTCTTGAAACTTCTCCATGCCTGAATCTCAAAGTAGTCGAGCGGACCGCCATGTGCGCGGAGCCGGTGCGGCACACCTGGAGGAAAATACACGAGCGTGCCTGGATCGATTTCCTGAAATTCATTCTCGACCTCGACAACGCCTCGCCCTTTGAAAGTCATGTAGCAATGAGCCGCGCCATTTGGATTTGCGGGAGTGCCGCGGTGCACGTGATAGGGGGACGCTCCGCCATCGTTGTAGTGCATCTCTCCCGCCTGGATGGCGTTGGTTGGAGTGAGTCTCGTTCCATCGCGAAGCCGGACGCTGGACTCGGCGCAGAACCGTCGGACGCGGCCCCCGCTGGCGTCGCTGAGTGCACGGAGTGACTTTCTATTGAAAAAATAACCCGGACCTCCAGGCAGGCCGTCATCAACCGCCGCCGGGGGTTTGGGCACCACCATCTGCAGGATGTCGATGCTCGACTTTACAGCTTCAAATCGAGCGGATTCCGACGGCACTAGCAGGACGCCGGCGCCTTCCTCTGCCGGATAGGTCTTGTCCTTGAAATGGATCAGCCCATTGGCGGGAGTTTGCATCACGTACACCAGTTGGTAACTGTTGCCGGCCTGCAGATCGAATTGCTTTCCTTCGCCGATCGTTCGCTTATAGACCGTGAGATTTTCGGAACCGCACAAATCCGGGCTGCAAAGGGTCATCTCTGTTCCCGATTCGAATGGATGGGACTCACGGGTGTTCGAGTTTACTATTTTGATGTCGCCGATCTTTGCCATAAGGGACGCCATTCTATAACGCCGCGACGGGACTGCAAACAAACTGCTTGCCCGAAGAAGCCAGCGCCCACATACTTTTCAAGGTCCGGCCCCATCGTCTAATGGTTAGGACGTGGCCCTCTCAAGGCCGAAATACGGGTTCAACTCCCGTTGGGGCTACATTTGGGAATTGAACCTGCGTTCAATTCCCATTTTTGCGTATTTCACTTAGTGCTACCAGGCCTTTGGTGTTCCGTCCCGCCATTCGATAGCTGGATACAACCGACGAAAACACCGCAAAGCGGACACTGCGCCGCGCCAAACAAATGCCGACTATTGCTCCAGCAGCGGTCACCGCACCTTCAATGCGAACGGTACGAATATCATTCATCTTGCTGACGAATCCAATCGGCTGGAAATTTCCAGGATAGATGGACCGGAAGTTACGGAATGCGGGATGACCTTGCTCGCTCTGATTCTTCGTCGCGAAACGGTATCGCAAAAAACCAGATCCAAGCCGGACAGACTGATAATTCTGTTTTCTTCGAGCAAATGCTCCTCAATTGCGTGGACACTGCCCACGAATGGAGCCAACAACGTTTTAGCCATTTCCAGGAATAGGGGACTGATTGAAACAATGCCAATCACGGAAGCGGTCTTCAAATTACGAATCCGATTCAGGTGATCCTCGATACTCGACGGTTCCAGCGCCAGCATCGGATGACCTCTCGGCAGCTGTGAAGCGATGCGCCACACGCGTCCCGGTATGAACACAACCAGAGCGCCGATGACAGGGCTTGCATTTTCCGACAGTGCGTCGAGCGAGGTGGAAGCAATTGCAACAGGCAGTTTCTCGGATAATTCCTCCTGCAGAATCCTCCGCATTCCAGGCTCCTCTTCAACGATCAAAACGTGATCCGGATGCTCGATCAGCAATCGATCCTGCACGCGCTTGCGCAGTTCCTGGAGCGTGTAACCGCGCTCGCGGGCTTTATGTATCGTTGCGTCGATCAAATCGTCCAGATCCGCTGCGGGTCCTGATTCGAGCGGCCGGTCGGGCGCGCGCACGACCATTTTCTTCCCTCGATTCCGTTTGATCCACAACCGCTCGACGAGATTCTGGTATGCCTCACTGACCGTGGTCGGAGACACCTTGAGGCGCAGCGCCAATTCGCGGACGCTCGGCAAGGGATCTTCCGGCTTCACCTTGCCGGTGGCAATCTGGAACACGATTTGTTCAGACAGCTGTCTGGAGATAGTGACGTCGCTGCCTTTGTCGATGCGGATATGCATTGGAAATTGTCCGGTCGATTCTACGCGGAATCCACCGGTGGCACACATCAAGAACTGTGCCAGCCTGGAATCGATTTGCCTTAAACTCCGCTACTTTCGGGCTGAAGGATCTACACCATTGAAACTTGCTGCCTCAGCAACGCCCGTTGTGAACGATCGGCGCGAAATCTTCGGCTGGATGATGTACGACTGGGCGAATTCCGCATTCGCCACAACCGTAGCCGGAGTGCTCCTGGATCCATACCTGACAAAGCTCGCTCAACACACCGTGGGAACCAATGGCGTCGTTCTCTCCCTCGGCCCGCTGGGCGCAATTACTGCAAAAGCATTCTTCAGGTTTGCCGTCTCGATTTCAGTTCTCCTGCAGGTATTTACGCTTCCGGTGTTGGGAGCGATCGGGGATTATTCGCGCCACAAGAAGCATCTAATGGTTCTGCTTTGCTATATCGGCGTCACCGCGACATGCCTGTTCTACTTCGTTACAGGTGATCGATATCTGTGGGGTGCTCTGCTGTTCATTATTGCGAACCTGAGTTTCGGAGCCACGATAGTCCTGTACAACAGCTATCTGCGCGAGATCTGCAGCGAAGAACAAAGCGATAAAGTCTCCAGCCGTGGCTTCGCGCTGGGCTACGTCGGAGGCGGCCTGTTGTTGGCGATGAATCTCGCACTCGTCGAGGCCGCAAGGGCCGGACTCCTTAAAATAAACGCGGGAACGGCCGTACGCATTTCTTTGCTAACTGCCGGAGTATGGTGGGGAGGTTTCGCACTTCTCACTTTCGCCCGTCTTCACAATCGCATACCGAGCCGCGGCGCTCCCACAGGCAAAAGCTACCTGACGGCCGGATTCTTGGAACTGGCGGCAACCTGGCGCGAACTTATAAGTCTGCCCCATACACTGAAGTTTCTCGCTGCATACCTTCTCTATAACGACGGTGTTCAAGCCGTCATCAGCAACGCGTCGGTGTTTCTTTCGCAGGAACTTTTTACACCCCAACAGCGGGACGCTGGAGCCGACACGGCTTTCACCATGAAAGTGATCCTGATGGTCCAATTCGTCGCGTTCGCAGGGGCGTTATTGTTCGAGTGGGTTGCGTCCAGGACGGGAACCAAACCAGCAATCGTTGCCTCGCTGGTCATCTGGTGCGGCATCGTGATTTATGCCTGGGGCTTTCTGCGAACAACTGGCCAGGCGTTCCTGATGGCCGCAGTCATTGCGATTGTGCTGGGCGGTTCGCAGGCGCTCTCCCGATCGCTGTTTTCGCGAATGACTCCGGCTGGATATGAGTCATCATTCTTCGGCTTGTATGAGATTTCGGAACGCGGCACATCATGGATCGGACCGCTGATGTTCGGGCTCGTGGCAAACGTCTACGGCAATTACCGCATGGCAATTTTGACGCTGATCGTCCTGTTCGTCACAGGCACCTTCATTCTTGTCCGCACCGACACCGATCGGGCAATCCTCGAAGCCGCAGCCCGGAGGCCCAAATGATGCTCTTATGGAGCCTATTCCGGTCGCGTGATGACATCCGAGCCCTTGCCTGAAACCGAACGAGCATTTCAGAAAATCCTGCTCGTAGATTTCATTCAGAACCTTTGCCATTGCTCCCTGGAGCGCGCGATCGATCACCGCCGGAATCCCGATTGGACGCTTTGAACCATCCGCCTTCGGGATGTACACCCTTCGTACCGGCGGCGGCGTATAGCGCCCCTCGTGGATCTGCTTCAGGATTGGCGGAAGAAGCCAGCTTAAATTTTCTCTGGCTTGCTTCGCACTCATCCCATCCATCCCCGCCGCGCTCGATCGAGGTATCTCATCGAGACACTCCTCGACCAACTCATACGTCAGATGGTGAAGCAAGTTGTTGAATTGCTCTTTTGAATTCGTCCGGGCCTTCGCTGCTATTGCGGCTCGCCTGGAAACTGGATTGTGTCCCTTGCCAGCTCTGGGTCCGGAAGGGTTGCCCGCCTCGGAGTGCGGTTCCGATTTCCTCATTCGCCACTTCCTCTTTCCGCCACGCTCTTCGCTCCCCGGTCATTACCCGGCTCACCGCTACTACAACGTGGTCTGACTTCCCAGTGCTCACATAACGTGGCTTGCGCCGCTCTACTGTCCACCTCCTGTGGACAAGCACAAGGATCTCCCAAGTTCATGAACGTGCTCTTGCGAACATGCCGGAGCCAGCGCCCCCGGTGGCCGAGGACAGGCTCGCTTCAGCGCGTGTCTTTCTTCCGCCTTCCCCGCACTATCCCACGGGTCGGCGACCACAACTTTTTCCGTTTCGGGGTGAATACTCATTCATCTCACCGATTCGGCCTGTCCGCTCGAACAGCACCCGCTTTGACGCGTCTGTTGCCATTCGCCTCAGGGTGCGTTCTTCACCTCTGTCTGCTCGACTTTAAGGCGGTGATCTTTGCATCTCACAAGCTCCATTCACGCCTCTTGGCGCACGATAGTCGGAATGAACTGCGTATTCAATCGAATCGCCGGGCATCGAGGTCCTGGATTGTCCCCTGTCTGGCAGACCCCGACTCCACTGGCCGTTTGCTTTCCGGTTGCGGTGAGGACAGGTTACAATCCGGTACAATCCAAAAACTTTCCGGGAGGAGTGCAGTGACGCGTATCACTCGTAGCGGCTCGATGTTCCGTACCATGGCGTTACTTGCTTTCGTGACTTCGTCGTCCGCTCAAACTGCGACGCAAGGTACAAAGGTTGTCTCCGGGCGCCTTGTCATTGAGGGCGCGGCCGTACGGCCGCCAACTCCGGTGTCCGTTCCATCCTCAGGACGTCCCGACAAGCTCCCGACAGAAATCTCGGACGCTGAATTCTGGCGGATGATTTCCGAGTTTTCCGAGCCTGGCGGAGCCTATCCCTACGAGAACTTCGTTTCCAATGAGTGGAACCAGCAGAAGATCATTCCGGCATTGAAGAGCGCGACCAGGGCGGGCGAAGTCTATATTGGAGTTGGACCCGAACAGAACTTTACTTATGCGGCGGCACTGCGCGCGAAGATGGCGTTTGTGCTCGATATCCGGCGCCAGAACATGCTGGAACTCCTCCTATATAAAGCGCTGTTCGAACTGGCGCCAACTCGCGCGGATTTCGTCTCACGATTGTTCTCCCGGAAGCGTCCTGCCGGATTGGACGATAAGACCAGCGCAACCGCTTTGTTTGCGGCGTATGAAAAGGTGGCGAGTAACGCGGACCTGTACATGGAAAACCTTGGAGCCATCAAGAGCAGTTTCAAAACCCACGGATATTCGCTCTCCAGCGACGACATCACCCGTATCGAATTCGTCTATCAGGTTTTCTTTCGGGGTGGGCCAGCCATTAACTATAGCTTCGCGAGTATCTCGCCGGCCACCTCTACCCCAAGTTATCTCCAGAACATGACGATGTCCGATGACGCGGGGCATCACTGGAGCTATCTGGCAACGGAAGAGAACTTCCAATATGTCCGCGAACTGCAGCGAAAGAATCTCTTTGTACCTTTGGTCGGAGATTTCTCAGGCCCTACAACAATTCGGAGCATCGCGAGATACCTGAAGGAGAAAAACGCGAACGTCAGCGCGCGTTTTATGCCTCCAATGTGGAGTCCTATCTCGACGAGAAACAAACCACCGCTTTCTACGCGAATCTGCTTTCTTTGCCGATCGACTCCACGACAACAACTATCCGATATGTGGATTTCATGCACAACACCGTGCTTCCCTGGTGGATTTCCAGCCTCTCCTATATTCAGGTAGTGTCACCCATGAGTGATCTGGCCAATCTGTCGCGCGCGGGAAATATGCCGACATACAATGACGTGTTGCGACTCATTAAGGATCCGTCCCTTGGTGGAACCGTGTCACGGTTCGTCCTTCCGATGAGCCAGGGACCAGGGCAACCGTTTTTATCCATCACGATCGAACCACAGCCAGGCGGAACCTTTCAGACCAGGTTGCCCGTCGGCTTGACTCAGGTTGGGGCTGCAATCGGACTGCCTGCGGCGTTCAGGGTGAAGTCCATCACCTATGGCTCCACGGACTTGTTGGGACAATCGCTAAACGTTTCGCTGACGGAAACCGCGGAGCTTGTCATCACTTTAACAAAATCCGCACCCTGACAAGTTCAAAGACACTCCGTTGGAATAAATGAAAAAAGCGCTGGGATAATCTGAAAGAATGTCGCGGATTTCAAATAGCGATCCATGCCATCGCGATACGCATCGAATCGGGCTTTCTATTTTGCAAACACCCACAATACTTCTGGCGTCGTGTCCGATGACGTGGGCTCAACAGAAGCTGGTAATTCATGCGGATCGCTCTCGAGTGAAATCCGGCTAGATCCTTTACGTGACTTGCACTGGTTTTACTCCCGACCGCGCAGTCATCGCTCATTTGCTTCGGCAGGAAAAAACTGAATACAACCCGCTCCGCCTTCGTGCGAATGCCGCTGGCGAACTTGCTCACAAGATCGATACGGGGATACTGGACATCGGCACGTTCGAGCTGTGGGTCGAAGGACCATAGACAGGATAAGGAGGGTCTTTCAAGATTTGGATGGCGCCGTCGCTGTGGGATTTTTATGTGGGACGGGTATCCGCGGGCTCAACGCCGTATTTGATCAACCGAAAGACGGGAAGCGAACCGCTATCGGGTTACGCCGTCATTCGCGCGGTTACCGTGGCGTAGTTCGATTTCCCGACGCTGAGAACGAATTCGCCGGCCGGCAGATCCGGAAATGCGAACTGGCCGTTGCGCTCGCTGTCCATCTCCTTGAGCGTTGTTCCGTTGGCAGATTTCAGCTTTATCGAGGCTGCAGGCACTGGCGCACCCGAATGGTCTTCCAATACGATTCCACGCACCATTTGCGCGGACTCTACGCTGGCATACGCCACAACTAGAAGGACTGCTTTGATCATTGGCTTTGCGGACAGCTTACTAAACTATAAGCGCGAGTCGTTAGTTTTATAACATGTTGAACTCCCGACGCGAACGTCTGGAACGGAAAGAGCTTTATCCGAAGTTACTTTCCCGGGGTATCGACGCGAATCTTCTGCTGTCCCTTTTCGTCGGCGTACTCGCGATTATCTTCTCAGACATACTCGAGCAGCGAGTAGTTGGGCATTCGCCGGTAACCGAACGTAAACGTCCAGGGTTTTTCCAGAGTGGCGGGATCTTCAATAGTAATTTTGTGGCCGCAGGCGGCAGCCACAACGGCGCTCCCACACAACAACCCGACTGCGACTGGATACGAGAGATACAGGATTGAGGCTGTTTATGGTTCCTATCATTCCCTGGCTCCATGTCGCAGTCAGGATATTTCGGCGGGGCTGTGGACGTCTTAGGCACAGCCCCGCCGATCTGATCGCTGACGACAAGATCCGATTCGGCATATCCGCGTCGATGGCCGCGTTCATCGCGATCTTCATCCCAATCATCACGGGTTTGCGCCTGGGCGCGCGAGCGTTCCCAGGGCAACCGGCCTTCCCCTGTAGCTGATTCGCGAATGGCGCCGAATCGAGGCGAGGGACAGCAGCGCGATGCCCGCGCTCATCGTCCACAAGGAAGAGGGCTCGGGCACCGCCGCTTGATCGGCCAACGCGAAGTTCGATGCGGTAAAGTCCGGTAACTCGTTTATCGAGGCCTGGCCAGACTGCCCGTTCAAGTTCAACATCCGGGCGAGAATCTTCAGATCGGCGGAGTTGCTGCTTAAGTCGTCCGAATACACCAGGCGCGGCAGGTTCAGACTGCTATTGAAGTAGATAAAAAGGCCTGGGCCCGGCGTGGTGATGCGGTTCGCCAACAAGTCCGCTGCGTTCCCGGCTACAAACGGCGTCAAGGGATCGTTATCATTGTCCGTGGTCTGTAGGACGACAACGTTTGCATCGGATGCAATAGAGCCAATGGGCCCGTTGGCGAAGCGAAGTTCGCTCAATCCAAACGCGGGTCCATCGAAAACGAAGCCTTCCGTGGCTGTATGGAAGGAGATGAAGAGCTCGCCGCCCACCACCTGCCTTCCCGGTGTGTTGCGGGCCGTGGTTCCCTCGAAGGGATCAGTGCCAAAATTGATGCTGCTTCCCATGGCGCTGGTGCTTAGCGCGACGAGCATAGCGCCCGTGGCGAGAATGCGTGAGATCAGCGGCAGTCCTAAACTTGAGAGTCTGTTCATTTGTTGTTCCTTTCAAACTGTTGAGAGCCTAGTTGGCTCTGAATCCAGGAGTCTTACGCAGTGGGGATTTGCTATCGAATGCCCCGCAACGCCATCGAAAGCCGAATCGACGAAGGCGTGCGCGAGCATGGAACTTCCGCCATCCGCACGACAAACCAAAATGCCTTCCCGCAATGGGACGCGAGCTGCCTTGCTTTGTTTGCGCCGATGGGGACCTTCTCAAACCTGTTCATAGTTCGTCCTTTCGAAAGAGAAGGATAGTGCGGTGCATCCAGTGAAGTCATAACGCCGGGGTAAATGTGCGGTAACGTTTCGGTAAACGGGTAGGAGGCATATTGCGCCAGGCAAAGCTTGCGAGAGGGGAATTTCAAATGAGCGGATGAACCTTTCGAAAGAATCCAGTTGGTGAAAGTCCAGTAAGGCTAAAGCCGTAGCGGGCAGGCCGGTAGTGAGTCTTGCGTCTCGCCCAAAGTTGTCCCTTGCAGTCCTGGCATTCTTCCGCGCACGAATTCCAGATCATGTTATTGCGCGGGATTGACGGGGCCCAGGTATCGATCGAACCAATTCAGAATTTCCCCAATCATATCGGGACGAGTTACCGGGTTGCGATGTCCATCTTCATAGAGGATGTGGTTTTTGTCCGGCTCTTTTGTCCCAATAGCCCGGAAGATTGGCGTCTGAGTGGTTTCCAGAGGAAAAACAAAATCATCGCGGCCGTTCAGCATCAGTACAGGCACGTGGATTCGTGGAGCGAAGTTGCGCGCGTCGATCTCCACTGGCTGGACCATGAATCCGCCTGACAGAAACACGGCAGCTTTCAGACGAGTATCAACGGCGACCAATCGGACGCCGTGAGTTGCCCCGAAAGAAATTCCGTAATTGCCCAGCTTGTGCGTATCAATATCCGATCGGGTTTCCAGGTAGTCGATCGATCGCCCCAGATCCATCGACCATTTGAGCCCTCTTTCCCTTTCCTGGTTGGCCGCGCCGCCAATACGGGGAAGAGTCATCGACGCGTTCGACCCGGGAATCCAGGGCGGACTTGTCATAGGCATGAAGACCCAGGAGAACCCGGAAGGCCTCATCATTGATGGGCTGAATGGATGTTTCGGTGGTGCGAGTGTGAGATCCGCAAAACTTTCTCTGGGCGGCGGAGTTATCCGGCGAACGCAACGAAATCCAAACGTGAACATGGATATCGGAAACACGATGGCAACGTCTCGGCATATACTCCGGTCGGCTGAAACAAGATCCAGAATGGGATGACGATGTCCTCTTCGAAATGATTAGGCAGAATGACGGGATATTAGTACTCATGATTTTCTACATTCAGAGATATATCCTATGACGACTTTTAATTCCCGCTCCGGCGGCAAACAAGAATTCTATTTGGCGGGAAGAATGGCGGGACAGTTGGAAATTTTCCGCCAAGTCTTTGTTAGAATTAGTTGATTCAACTCCCGTTGGGGCTATTTCCCATGTCGGATTTCACCACACAACAGCTGACCGAACGACTGCAGAAACTCTGGGTTCAGGCTACCGCCAGCTGCGGCTCGGCGACTCCGCAACTCGTCGAGGAGATCCGAGAGCTCGAACGGATGCTGAAAGAAGAGGAAGAAAAGAAGAAAATCCCTTAATCCATCAGGCGCAATTGGCGCATGTCGGAGTGTGTGGCAGTGCCTTCAACCGCTCTTTGGATATAGACTTTCCGCATTTTGTACACGTCCCGTAGCTTCCCGAATCAATGCGGCCGATTGCCTTCCGAAGAAGCTGGATCTCTTCCGCAATCTGATGATCGAGTTTTTGAAGTACCTCGGCATTCTCCAACTCTACAGCCCGCTCCTCGGAGTCGCGCTCGGCGGGCTGACGCATGTCCCGGCCGATCGATTTCTCCCGGCCGACCAGAACATCGAGTTTCTTCTCAAGCGCCGCCCGAACTGTCTTCAGATCTTCCATGGTTACTCCTTTTCCGAAGCAGTATGACGCAACTTCGGAAAAGTCAGGACAGTCTCACGAATTTAATCAGCAATGATATGCTGTCGTCATGAGTGAGCCCGCACACGAAGAATCCTTCCGCAGCTGGCGACAGGCCCTCGAAGCCAACAAGCTCTCGTCCGGACAAATCGAAGTCCTCCAGGACATGGTGGCGAAAGGCGAGGCCGAGACCCTTCTTGCGGCAGCTGTGATGCTGGACTGGAAAGACGGAATTATCCATCCCGCTGAGCATCTCTACGGATTCTGATGATTCGAAGTCAGGCAATTCCGAATGCGCGCAGGGACTGAACCGTAATCACGGACAGTGCATATCCAAGGCCGGTATAAAACAGGAGTTGAAGACCGGCAAGCTTCCACGAATTCATTTCCTTGCGAACCACCGCCACCGTTGAGAAACACTGCAGCGAGAAGAAGAAAAATACAATCAGGCCCACAATGCTCGACGGTGTGAAAATCAGCTGGCTGGTTCCGGGAAATGTGGCCGTCCGCATCTGCTGCAGCAGGCCCTCCTGCTGCGTGCCTTCATCCGCACTTTCGACATGAAACACGATGGCCATTGAGCTCACGAATACTTCCCTGGCTGCAAATGCGGAAATCAATCCGACGCCTACCCGCCAATCCACTCCCATGGGGTGCATCGCCGGTTCCATCTGATGGCCAAGTGCCGCCGCGAACGACTGATCTTTTGGCGTCGGGGCGATGATCCGGTCCGCAGTCGTTCCAAAGTTTGAAACAAGCCACAGCACGGCGGAAACGATCATGATCGGCACCGCAGCACGCTGAAGGTAAGATGACCCGCGGGCCCAGGTCATTTTTAAAATGGGTTTCATGCGCGGCACTCGATACGCCGGCAACTCCATGGCAAGCAGCGACGGGGTGCGGTATTTCAGGAAAACCCGAGCGGCAAGGCCGGCGACCAGAGCACCAACCAGAAGGCTCGATATATAGATCGTCGCAAGGCTCAATCCCGCTTTCAAAGCGGCTGCAGGAAGCAATGCCGCAAGCAGGAGGGAGTAAACCGGCAACCTGGCGCTGCAACTCATGAGGGGAAGTATCCAGATGGTCAGCAGCCGTTCACGTCGCGCCGGTATCGAGCGAGCCGCAAACACCGCTGGAATCGCGCAGGCAAAACCGGACAGCATTGGGACAAACGATCGGCCGTGAAGGCCCAGATAAGAAAGAGGGCGATCGACCAGAGTTGCACCGCGGGCGAGATAGCCCGAATCTTCCAGAAGGGTCATTAGAAAAAACAGGATCATAATCTGCGGAAAGAACACGGCTACCACTCCCACTCCGCCGATAACGCCTTCCGCCAGGAACCGGACGATCACGGAATTCGGGGCCACCGAAGTGAGCAAATCCCCAACAAAACCGAAACCCGCATCGACGGCATCCATGAACGGCTGTGCCGCCCAGAAGATCGCTGCGAAAAGAGACACCAGGACGAGAAAGAAGACCGGAAATCCCAGGTATTTATGGAGAACAATGCCGTCGATCTTTGCGGTTACCGAATCGGCTTCGTTGGAATGCATCACCGAACCGCTCTGCTTTAGCAGGTTTCGAACCTGCATGAATGCCGCAACAGGCTCCCGTGGTAGTTCCGCAAGGGCATTCGATGTGTACGGCAGGCTCGCTCCCTGTGTTACCAGATCCAGTTCCCCAATCAGATCCTCCATGCCTTTACCCGTTCGGGGATCGACAGGAATCACGGGAACACCCAGGGTCTCCGCGAGCCTTGCGGGATCGATAACGATTCGCGTGCGAGGAAGCAGATCCATCATTGTCAGGGCTACCACTGTCGGCTTTTTCTGGCGCGCAACCAGCCCTGCAAACTTCAAGTGACGCTCGAGCTGTGTCGCATCAACTACAAGAACGAAAGCATCCGGTTTAACTTTCGCATGCTTGCCTTCAATCACCTGGACGGCCAGTTCCTCTTCCGGCGATGGGGAGATCACACTATGGACTCCCGGCAGATCGATGAGGTTTCGCGAAGCGCCAAACTCCGGCCTGGTTCTGCCGCGAAGCAGCGACACGGTAACTCCGGGATAATTTGCTGTTTTGAAATTTCCGCCGGTCAGGGCGTTCATGAGGGTGGTCTTGCCGGCGTTCGGCATGCCGACCAAAGCAACGCTTTGTTCTTTAACAGCTGCGGGGGAGAGGCTGGAAGGTTCGGTATCCGAAGGGTGACAGCTCATACGACCCAGATCCACGCCGCCTCGCGTTTTCTCAACGCGAGTGACGCGCCGCGGATACGGATCACCAGAGGGTCGCCCAACGGTGCGGTGTGGGTGACAACCACGTCTTCCCCGGGGGTGACGCCGAGATCCAGAAGCCGGTTGCAGTCCTGAACTGGTCCGTCCAGGCGCTCAATTCGGAACGTCGAGGCAAGCGGAACCAGCGACAGCGGCTTCGCTACGGGCAATTGTTCCAAATGAAAACGATTATCATTTTCAGCTTTCACACTGGAAGTATGCCCGAAGGCCGCGCTTACTTCAACGCATTCGTTGAAATATCCAGAATGACTCCATTCCTGATGACCTTCGAGATCCTTCTGGCGTTTCGAATGTCACGCAGCGGATCGGCGTCCAGGATGACAAGATCGGCATACTTACCCTTCTGCAGCGTTCCGAGATCCGCATCCTTTCCCATGACGGCAGCGCCATTTTTTGTAGCGGCCACGAGAATATCGGCTGGCCGCATTCCAGCGGCGGCCAGCAGTTCGAACTCGCGGTGTATGGCCGGGCCGTGAAGAGTTCCGATATTTCCGGCGTCGGTGCCGGCCACGATGCGAACCCCAGTGGACTCCAGCAACTGGAGATTCATGAACTGCGTCTGCTGCGAATCCCTGAGAATCGGCGGAGGCACGCCACCGGGTATTTCATTCGCGGGAGTTTTCGCCAGCTGCGACCAGGTGGCTATCACCTGCGGGTCTCCGAGCTGCTGCTCAATATCGGTGAGCTTCACGGCCTGGCCGAAAACTTCGTCGTAGCCTTCGGTCACGATCAGCGTCGCGATATACAGGACGTTTCTGCCTTTTGCCAGATCGATGAATTCCCGATCGATGCGACGATCTTCCACGCTATGCACGAGGATGTCCGCACCCGCGCGCAATGCCATTTTCGCCGTCTCCAGTTCGGTAGCGTGAATTGCGACTCGGATTCCACGCGAGTGACTCTCTTCCGCCGCCGCCTTGACTACTGCGAATTGCTTATCAGCATCACCATTTCCGCGCACGAACAGAATCTTTGTCAGGTCGGGATGATGATCGGCGTTTTTACGGACCAGTTCCCGGGCCATCTCGGGGGATGTCGCAACAATCAGGGCCGGGTCGGTCTCCGAAAATGCCGGGTCGCCTGCGGTTGCAATCAAT
>Ga0163162_10000649_pt1 | contig 32160 bp, 34 predicted proteins | sample S55metaG_FD_115310 | JGI IMG/M metagenome (GOLD analysis project Ga0163162, IMG submission 115310) | Switchgrass rhizosphere microbial communities from Kellogg Biological Station, Michigan, USA - S5-5 metaG | ecosystem: Host-associated > Plants > Roots > Rhizosphere > Soil | place: USA... | reverse complement strand
TCTGCCTGAACAGATTAGAGAAACGACCATGCATAACGTCGTCATCAGCGGCACCGGCCTGTACACCCCGGCCAACAGCATCTCCAACGAAGAGCTGGTGCAGTCTTTCAACGCCTACGTCGCCCAGTTCAACGCCGACAACGCCGAGGCCATTGCCAGCGGCGAAGTCCAGGCCCTGACCGAGTCCAGCGCCGCATTCATCGAAAAAGCCTCGGGCATCAAGAGCCGCTTTGTCATGGACAAGGACGGCATCCTCGATCCACAACGCATGGCGCCACGCCTGCCGGAGCGTTCCAACGACGAATGGTCGGTGCTCTGCCAGATGGCCATCGGCGCTGCCGAACAGGCCCTGCAACGCGCCGGCAAAACTGCCGCTGACATCGACGGTGTGATCGTTGCCTGTTCCAACCTGCAACGCGCTTACCCGGCCATCGCCATCGAAGTCCAGGAAGCCTTGGGCATTCAAGGCTTTGGTTTTGACATGAACGTGGCCTGCTCCTCGGCGACCTTCGGCATTCAGGCAGCGGCCAACAGCGTGCAACTGGGCCAGGCCCGGGCGATCCTGATGGTCAACCCGGAAGTCTGCACCGGGCACCTGAACTTCCGCGACCGCGACAGCCACTTCATCTTCGGCGATGCCGCGACTGCGGTGATCATCGAGCGTGCCGACACCGCGACGTCCAAACACCAGTTCGATGTAGTCAGCACCAAACTGCTGACCAAGTTCTCCAACAATATCCGCAACAACTTCGGCTTCCTCAACCGCGCAGCGGAAGAGGGCATCGGTGCCCGCGACAAGCTGTTTGTGCAGGAAGGCCGCAAGGTGTTCAAGGACGTTTGCCCGATGGTTGCCGAGCTGATTGGCGAGCATCTGCAAGAGAACCAGCTCAACGTCGGCGACGTGAAGCGCTTCTGGCTGCACCAGGCCAACCTGAGCATGAACCACCTGATCGTGCGCAAGCTGTTGGGCCGTGAGGCTACCGAAGAAGAAGCGCCGGTGATTCTCGATACTTATGCCAACACCAGTTCCGCAGGTTCGGTGATTGCTTTCCACACCTATCAGGACGATCTGGCTGCCGGTTCGCTGGCGGTCCTGAGTTCGTTCGGTGCGGGCTATTCAATCGGCAGCATGATTCTGCGCAAGCGTTGAAAAGAGGTTTAATTTCCTCTTAATCGCGCCGACCTTTCCTACATCCGAATCGGCTCAAACGCTGTAATTTTTCGGAAATGGCGGCAGGTGAAGACCTGCCGCTATCATTTTCGGAATCGGCACAAGGAGATTTTTGGATGGCGGCTGACGACACCCAACTGCTGGCGCGCCTGTTGGCGGGCGAGCAACAGGCTTTCAAGGAACTGGTGACGACGTATCAGAGCGCCATGCGTGCCGTAGCATATGCGATTGTCGGCCAGCGCCACGTTGAAGAAGTGGTGCAGGACGCCTGGTTGTCGGTGGTGCGCCACATTGCCAGCTTCGAAGGCCGCTCCAGTCTCAAGACCTGGCTGTTGACCATCACGGCCAACTCGGCCAAAAGTCGTTATAAACAAAATCGCCGCGAAGTGTTGATGGATGATTTGCCATCGCCACATGGCACGATCGACGACGACCGCTTTTCTCCCGGTGACGGCCATTGGCTGGTTGCCCCTTTCGCCTGGCACCAGGACACCCCCGAAGCGCTGCTCACTGAAGGCGAATTGCGCGACTGTCTCGAGCACACGCTGCTGAGCCTGTCGGAACTGCAAAGCAGCGTTTTGCTGCTGCGCGAGCGTCAGGGACTGGAGCTGGAGGAGATCTGTAATCTTCTGGAGATCTCGCTCTCCAATGTCCGTGTGCTGCTGCATCGTGCGCGGCTGAAAGTCTTCGCGACCGTGGAGCATTTTGAGGAGACCGGAGAATGTTGACCTGCAAGGAGCAAGTGGCACGCTCCAGCGATTATCTCGATGACCAATTGAGCTTTTGTGAAAAGTGGATGGTGCGTCATCACCTGATGTTTTGCCCGAACTGCCGGCGTTTCATTCGCCAGATGCGTTTGATGCAAGCCACTCTGAAGGCGCTGCCGGAGAAACCGGAAGAAGGCGTCGAAGAACTGGCCGAACGTCTGGCCGAGCAACGACGAAAAGATAAGCCCCTGTAGGCGCTGTCGAGTGAAACGAGGCTGCGATCTTGTTTTCAGGATCAAGATCAAAAGATCGTCCGATCGCGGCCCGAGCCTTCGGCAACTACTACAGGGGATTGTTGCATCCGGCAGAAATAGCACAGTGCGGGTGAAACGAACGGATGATGGGGATCGTCCCGCCCGCACCGGGCTATAGGGTGAAACGCTTTAGAACTTGGCTTCCGCATCCAGTTGCAAGGTGTTGGCATCAGCGTCACGCTGGGTACGGCTGGCGAAGTCGGCCTTGGTCAGGAAGTACGTAGCGCCAATGGCGAAGTTCTTGTCGATGTCGTATCCGACCTTGAACTTGTGCCCACGGGAACCGGTGGTGCCGTTGGCGAAGTCGGAGTCGGTGAAGGCGCCGACCACGGCGTTGCGCTGCACGTCACGATAGTTGTAATCGAGGTTCAGGCCGAAGACTTTCGACTTGGCACCCAACAGCCACGCGGTGTCCTGATCGGTCACGGCATCGTTGTTCTTCACGTATTGACCGTAGAACGACAATGGCATCGGCAGACCGCCGATGTCGACCTGGCTGAAGCCTTCATACAGACGGAATTCGTTGTTGGCCGAGTTGCCATTGACCGCCAGCGCACACGGTGTGGAAGTGCCGGTGCAGAGGCTGTCTTCGTCGTTCTGGTAGGCGTAGACGCTGCCGCCCAGAGTCACTTTCAGGTTGTCGGTGATGTTGAAGCGGCTACCCAACTGGCCAGCGGTCAGGCGCAGGTCGTGACGAAATTGCACGCCATCGCCGTCGACGTTGTCCTTGAGGTTGTAGTTACCCAGGCTGCCGAACAGTTCGGCGCTGCTGCCCAACGGGTATTTGTAGGTAACGGCCAGACCTTCCGGGTTGATGTCACTATCCCAGATCACGTCGCCCATGCTGACCCACGGCTGGAGCATCTTGCCGCCGATGATGTGCAGGTTCTTGATCTGATCCGGGTGGTAGTCGATGTAACCCAGGTCGAGCCAGATCTGCTTCTTGTCGAAGTAGTGTCCTGGTCCTGGTTGGTCGAACGGGCATCGTCGCCGCCGCCGGTGGCGATACGGATGCCGGTGTCGACTTGCGGGTTTGTCTCGGTGTAGGCACCCAGACGGGCACGGATGCGCTGACGATCCTTGTCGCGGCCGCCGTTGTTCGGTTCGCCGTCGATCTTGATAGTTTCCTGACGGATCCGCACATCGCCCTTGAACTGGGTCTTCGCGGCCCAAGCGAGTTTCTGGTCGAAGACGCTTTGCTCGTTGGTCTTCTTCGCAACAGCGGCGACTTGTTCGTTGGTCTCTTGCTGCGCCTGCTGCGCGATTTGCTGAGCCTTCTGATCCTTGGCCAGTTCAGTTTGCAGTTCGATGTACTGCGCCTGGGAAATGGAACCGTTAGCCTTGAGCATGTCGAGCAGTTTGGCGTCGACTGCAGCACTGGCCGGAACACTCATGGCCAGCAACAAGCCACCGCACAGGGCCGCCGCAGTTTTCGTGGAAGCAAGACGCATAGCAATCTCCGAAGATGAGAGGGGATGGCATAGCCATCCGGGGCACAACCGACGATTCGAGCGTCGGAAAACAGTGTCCGGGTAGAACCCGGCGCTCTAAAAACAGGCGCCAGTATCGCGATGGTTTATGACAGAGCAGTGGCACAGTGATGGCAGGATGATGACGGGCGGTCGCTTGGGCGCTCAGATCTTTAAAAGGGGTAAGGTCGATGAACTCATTTAATTCAATTTAAGTTGCTGAATCGATAAACCTGTCAGGTTTTACAGTGGCAGGAAATGCTGGATCGATGTTTGACTTGATGGGACATCTACTGTTTTCGAGCGCTTCACGTATCCGCCGGAAACGGGAAAACAACCCAGAAAGTGAGGCGTTCCAATGAATAACGGATTTAGCGATTTAATATCGCCGGGTGATCTTGATGAAAGTTTTAACGGAGGTAGTGTTCTCACCTTTCGTTTTTACGAACGTGAGTTCGGTACCGCATTCGATGTTGCAATAGGCCCCGACCAGCGTATTTACATTGCCGGTACTGTTGTGGGGCGCTTTGCGATAGTCGTTCTGAATCCGGACGGCTCTTTCGCTGAAGATTTTGCCGTTAACGGTATTCTGCTGGATTCCTTTTTCGGCGCTGAACGTTCGACCGGTTACCGGATTGCAGTAGACGACGATCGGGTGCGTATTCTGGGGACGACCCAAGTGTTAAAAGAGGGCGTTATCAGATATTGCCCAGCCATTGCCAGCTATCGGTTGAATGGGCTTCGGGACACGGCATATGGAAGTGATGGATACCAGGTTATCGATCCGGATTTCGAAGATGGCGATCCTCGCTTCATGATGGCTAAGTGGGCACCCAACTGGTCTGTCGATAACGGGAAAACCTACGTGGCGGCGTATCGCTTGGCCAACGGTCTCTCTACTGTGTTGACGTGTCTCGATCGGAACGGCCAATTCGATACGCAATTCGGAGTTGTCGGGACGGGGACTGTAAGCGTGACGCACCCTCGTGGAGCACAACTGGAATGCGTCCGAGCAACATCGGAAGGTATTTATCTGGCAGGCTCGGTCGATGGTGCAAATGGAGTTGGGGCGGTATGCAGAGTTTCTCTTCGTGGGGAAGTAGACTCCAGTTATGGCAAGGTTGGGTTCACTGTATTTGAAGGTCTCTATTCGGAAGTCAAAAGTCTACCTGGCACGGGTAACCCAAGGTTATTAACGGTGGGGCGTCACGCACGTATTGAGAGCGGAGAAGTATTTATACGTCATCGAGGTGCATTGCGTAGTTTCGATGTTGATGGCTCTCCTGATAAAAAATTTAATAACGGCGATCCGGTGTTCACCGAAATAAACTATTCAACGGGTTGGATTCACGGTGCGGTACAGGGTGACGGGCGGATTCTTGCATTGGGTCATGCATCGGATCCACGACCTTCCGAAGTGCGGCGGTCCAGAGATGTTTTGACGCCTGCTCGTTATAACGAAATGAGCGAAAATATGGCTTTGCCCTCACCAAGCTTTGTACTTTGCCGCTTTCTGAGTGATGGCGCTTTGGATAGCAGTTTTGGTAGAGAGCATAAGGGATGGATCACCTTCAATATTAATGACGGTGCGTATACGGAGGGCATGGCAGTGCAGGCGGACAACGCGGTTGTCGTTGTAGGAGACACGGGTGACGGACGTGTGTATGCCGTGCGATTCAAGGGCTGACACGCTGGTTCCCCGACTCTGATCCCTTTCGATGTGGTTTATTGTTTTGGCTTGGATTGAAGATCGGGGATACTCGGTGGTGAAAGGGGCATCCATCGAGAAACAAAATGACGCTGCATGTTTATGAAAGTTTATCGGCAGTAGCAGCGCAAAACTGGGATGCGCTGGTGCCTGAAACCCAGCCATTTCTGCGCCATGCCTTTCTCAGCGCGCTGGAAGACAGCGGCAGCGTTGGCCCCCACACCGGCTGGCAACCGGAGCATTTGCTGCATATCGAAGATGATCGCCTGATCGCCGCGTTACCCAGTTATCGCAAGTGGCATTCCTACGGCGAGTACGTGTTCGATCACGGCTGGGCCGACGCCTGCGCCCGCGCTGGCATCGATTACTACCCCAAGCTTTTGACGGCTGTGCCGTTCAGTCCAGTGAGCGGTCCGCGTTTGTTGGCGGCCAATGTCGAAGACGGTTTTGAACTGCTCAAGAGCCTGCCTGGTTACCTGGAGATCGAAGGGCTTTCCAGCGCGCACATCAATTTCACTGACGCTTTCACCGATGCTGCGATGGCCGAACAGCCGGGCTGGCTGCAACGCATTGGCTGTCAGTATCACTGGCAGAATCGCGGGTATCGCGACTTCCAGGATTTCCTCGACGTGCTCAGTTCGCGCAAGCGCAAACAGATGCGCAAGGAGCGCGAACAAGTGGCGGGGCAGGGCTTCGAGTTTGAGTGGCTCGCGGGGCGCGAGCTGGACGAGGCGCAATGGGATTTTGTCTACGCCTGCTACGCCAATACCTATGCGGTGCGGCGTCAGACGCCCTACCTGACGCGGGAGTTCTTCAGTCTGCTGGCCGAGCGCATGCCCGAGGCGATTCGCGTGGTGCTGGCCAAACAGGGCTCACGGCCGGTGGCAATGGCCTTCAGTCTGGTCGGTGGCGACAGTTTCTACGGCCGCTATTGGGGCTGTCTGGCGGAGTTTGATCGACTGCACTTCGAGACCTGTTTTTATCAGGGCATGGATTACGCGATTGCACAGGGTTATCAGCGTTTCGATGCTGGCGCCCAAGGTGAGCACAAGCTGATTCGCGGGTTTGAACCGGTGATCACCCATTCATGGCATTACCTGCGGCATCCGGGGCTGAAAGCGGCGGTAAAAGATTTCCTGCAACAGGAACGTGCCGGCATCCTCGCCTACGCCGAAGAAGCAAAAACAGCGTTGCCCTACCGCCAGGCATAGATCACTGTGGGAGCGAGCCTGCTCGCGAAGGCGTCGTGTCAGTCGACATATACGTTACTGACACAACGTCTTCGCGAGCAGGCTCGCTCCCACAAAGGGATTTCATACGCCTTCAGGTTTCTTCTTTGCCCAACCAGCGATAAATCCCGCCACCGACCACCGCGCCAATCAATGGCGCGACCCAGAACATCCACAGTTGCGCGATCGCCCAGCCACCGACCATCAGTGCCGGCCCGGTGCTGCGGGCCGGGTTTACCGAAGTGTTGGTGACCGGAATCGAGATCAGGTGAATAAGCGTCAGGCCCAGGCCGATAGCGATCGGTGCCAGCCCTGGAGGCGCGCGTCTATCGGTGGCACCGAGGATGATGATCACAAACATCGCGGTCATCACCAACTCAGTGACAAACCCCGCCGCCATCGAATACTTGCCCGGCGAATGTTCGCCATAACCGTTGGACGCCAGGCCGGCGGCGATATCGAAGCCCTCTTTGCCGCCGGCGATGTGGGCGATCAACGCCGCCGCGAGAATTGCGCCGAGCACTTGGGCAATGATGTAAGCGGGTAGCTCCTTGGCCGGAAACCGACCGCCGACGAACAGACCGACCGAGACGGCCGGGTTGAGGTGACATCCGCTGATGTGGCCGATGGCGAACGCCATGGTCAGCACCGTCAGACCAAACGCCAGGGCCACCCCCAGCACCCCGATTCCCAACGGTGAAGACGCGGCGATCACCGCGCTGCCGCACCACCCAATACCAACCAGAACGTACCCAACAACTCAGTGACTGAACGTTTGAACAGAGACATGAGAGGCGTCCTTGATAGCCCTGCTATCGAGACTGCATCGAGTTGTGCATCCTTGCAGACTTACGACAGGCTCCGTTCCGGAACCTTGGCTGAGTACAGCAGGCTTTTTGCCGATTTCCAGCGGCCACAAAAAAACCGCCAGCGCCCGTGGATGGCGGGCTGTGGCGGTTTTATCCAGTCGGGACTGCGCACATCCCCTGTGGGCGCGAGCCTGCTCGCGAAAGCGGTGTATCCGTCAACATCAATGGGACTGACAGACCGCTTTCGCGAGCAGGCTCGCTCCCACAGGTTTCGCGTTGGGCAGAGGGCTCAGTCGATACCGACAAACCCCCCGGTCTGGTGCGCCCACAGCCGTGCATACAACCCGCGATGGGCGAGCAATTCAGCATGGGTGCCGCTCTCGGCAATCTTGCCGTTCTCCAGCACCACCAAGCGATCCATCCGGGCAATGGTCGAGAGACGGTGCGCAATGGCGATCACGGTTTTGCCCTGCATCAGGGTTTCCAGGCTTTCATGAATCGCCGCTTCGACTTCCGAGTCCAGCGCCGAGGTCGCTTCGTCCATGATCAGGATCGGCGCATCCTTGAGCAGTACCCGCGCAATGGCGATGCGCTGGCGTTGGCCACCGGACAACTTCACTCCGCGCTCACCGACATGCGCGTCAAACCCGGTACGACCTTCTGCGTCCGACAACAGCGGAATGAACTCATCGGCGCGCGCCTTGTGCACCGCATCCCACAACTCGGCATCGGTCGCATCGGGTTTGCCGTACAGCAAGTTGTCTCTGATTGAACGGTGCAGCAGCGAGGTGTCCTGCGTGATCATGCCGATCCGGGCACGCAGGCTTTCCTGGCCGACTTCGGCAATGTTCTGACCGTCGATCATGATCCGCCCACCCTCGACGTCGTAGAGGCGCAGCAACAGGTTGACCAGCGTTGATTTGCCGGCGCCGGACGGCCCGATCAAACCGATTTTTTCGCCCGGTTTGATGTTCAGGTTGAGGTCGCCAATGATCCCGCGCTTCTTGCCGTAGTGAAAATCCACGTGCTCGAAACGCACTTCGCCACGGGCCACGTCCAGCGGTTTGGCCTGTTCGTGATCGGTGACGCTGACCGGTTGCGAGATGGTGCGCAGACCGTCCTGGACCATGCCGATGTTTTCGAAAATGCCGGTGACCACCCACATGATCCAGCCGGACATGTTGACGATGCGGATGACCAGGCCGGTGGCCAAGGCAATCGCACCGACAGTGATCAACGACTGCGTCCACAACCACAGGGCCAACGCGGTAGTGCCGACGATCAGCAGACCGTTCATGGCAGTGATCGCCACGTCCATGCTGGTGACGACGCGGCCGGCCATTCGCGCTTTGACGGTCTGTTCTTCGATGGCTTCCTTGGCGTAGTGCTGTTCGAAGTTGGTGTGGGCGAACAGCTTCAGCGTGGCGATGTTGGTGTAGCCGTCGACGATGCGGCCCATCAGTTTCGAGCGCGCATCGGAGGCTTCCACCGAGCGCTCTTTCACGCGCGGAACGAAGTAATACAGCGCGCCGATGTAGGCGACGATCCACGTCAGCAGCGGGATCATCAGGCGCCAGTCAGCCTCGGCGAACAACACCAGCGAACTGATTGCGTAGATCACAACGTGCCACAGCGCATCCACCGCTTGCACCGCCGAATCACGCAGCGAGTTGCCGGTCTGCATGATGCGTTGGGCGATGCGCCCGGCGAAGTCGTTCTGGAAGAAGTTCAGGCTTTGCTTGAGCACGTAGCTGTGGTTCTGCCAGCGGATCATGCTGGTCATGCCGGGGCTCAAGGTCTGATGCACCAGCAGGTCGTGCAGGCCGAAGAAAATCGGCCGCAGGACAAGGGCAACCACCAGCATCCACGTCAGTTCGAGGGCGTGGTCGCTGAAGAAATTCGGGTTCGGTGTACCTTGGGCCAGGTCGATGATGCGGCTCAGGTAGCTGAACAGTGCCACTTCGATCAACGCGGCGAACAGGCCGACGACGAGCAGGGCGGCAAAACTTGGCCAGACTTGTTTGAGGTAATAGGTATAGAAAGGCCAGACGCGATCTGGAGGGGACGCCGTCGGCGCCTCGCGGAATATGTCGATCAGTTGTTCGAAACGGCGATAGAGCATCAGATAACCGCCCGGAGTACGGGCTCTCCTTTTATCGGTGTGAGCGGCGCGGGATCAGGCCAGCGCCGCTCGATACGCCCTGTACAGCTTAGTCGATGACTTTGGCCGACTTGATGAACACAGGGTCGGAAGGCACATTTTGCATGCCTTGTTTGGTGGTGGTCGGCGAGTTGACGATGATGTCGACCACGTCCATGCCTTTGACCACTTTGCCGAATACTGCGTAGCCATCGCCCTGGTCGAGGAAGTCGTTGTCCTTGACGTTGATGAAGAACTGGCTGGTCGCCGAATCAGGTACGGAAGTGCGAGCCATGGACAAGGTGCCACGAACGTTAGCCAGACCGTTTTTGTGTTCGTTCTTGATTGGCGCCTTGGTTTCTTTCTGCTGCATCTGTTGGGTGAAACCGCCGCCCTGAGCCATGAAGCCCGGGATCACACGGTGGAAAATCGTGTTGTTGTAGAAGCCGCTGTTGACGTAATCGAGAAAGTTCTTGGTGCTGATCGGCGCCTTGACCGGATCCAGTTCGATTTCGATCTGGCCGTTGGTGGTGTCCAGCAGCACATGCGGTGCCTTGGCTGGCGTGGCAGCCATCAGGTTGGCGGCAAACAGCACAGTACCAGCGGCGAGGGCGAGTTTTTTCAACATGGGTCAGTGATCCTGAGATTGAATATCGGCTGCGGCGAGAAACTCCAGCAGCGTTTGGTTGAAGCGTTCGGGTTGATCGAGCGGGGTGGCGTGGCGTGAATCGGCGATCACCACCAGCCGCGCATTCGGCAGCAGTTTTACATAGGTTTCTTTCAGTGCCACCGGTGTGTAGTCACGGTCGGCGCTTATGACGAGCGTTGGACAGGACACTCGGGAAAGTCGTTCCTGAACGCCCCAGCCAACAATCGCATCGAAGCTGGCGAGATAAGCACGTTTGTCGTTTTTTGCCCAGCGTTCGGCCATTTTCTGCCGCAGATCGGTTTGTTCCGGTTTCGGAAAAAGTTTGCCGCCAAGGGCTTTGCCGATGGTCGCGAGGCTGAGCACGCGCATCAGGCTCCAGCGCTTGAACCACTGCCAGTAGTCGTCGCGGCTGCGTATTTTGACCTCGGGCGCGCTGTTGACGATGGTCAGGCTCTTGAGCTGGTCAGGATGATCGACGCCAAACTGGAAGCCGATCATGCCGCCCATCGACAGCCCGACGTAATGCACCGGGCCGAGGTTCAAGTGCTCGATCAGCGCGAGCACATCGGCGCTGAAACCGGCGATGCTGTACCTCTCGCGCGGTTTGTCCGAGCGCCCGTGACCGCGAATATCCGGGACGATCACCCGGTGGTGCGCAGCCAGTGCCGGGATCTGCATTTCCCAGTCCAGCGTGCTCGAACCGAGCCCGTGAACCAGCAGCAACGGCGTGCCGTGGCCATATTCCTCGTAGTGCAGGTTGCAACCATCGTGCTCGAAATACGCCATCGGTGAACTCCGTGTCAGGCTTGCTCAGGGGCGGCGAACGGTGCGTCCAGCGGCAAGGTGTCGAAGGTACGCAGCAGTTCGATGAGGATTTGCGTGGCCGGGCCCAGGGGTTTGTCCTTGTTCGAATACAGATAGAAGCTGGAGTTGCGGTTGCCGCCCCTGTCCAACGGTAGCAGCTTGAGCGAACCATCTTTCAGTTCACGCTCGATCATATGCCGTGGCAGCCAGGCAAAACCAAGTCCGCTGCTGACGAACGTGGCGGCCGTGGCGAGGCTGCCGACGGTCCAGCGCTGTTCGGCGCCGAGCCAGCCGACATCCCGTGGTTGCTGGCGGCCGGAGTCGCGGATCACCACTTGCATCTGGGTTTCCAGATCCTGAAAGCTCAGTTCGCGATTGAGCCGGTGCAGCGGGTGATCGGGGTGGGCGCCGGCGACGAACTCGACATCACTCAGTTCCGCGCCGAGGTAGCCGGGAATGCTCAGGCCGGTAATGGCCAGATCGGCCACGCCTTCGAGCAGCACTTCCTCGACACCTGATAACACTTCCTCGCGCAGACGCACGCGGCAACCGCGACTTTGCGGCATGAACGCGGTCAGTGCGCGGACGATCCGTGCGCTCGGGTAGGCCGCATCGACCACCAGCCGCACTTCGGCTTCCCAACCTTGCTCCATGTGATGGGCGAGGTCTTCCAGTTGGCTGGCCTGTTTCACCAGTTGCCGCGAGCGACGCAGCAGCACGCCGCCGGCTTCGGTGAGCACGGCTTTGCGCCCGTCGATGCGCAGCAACGGCACACCGAGCTGGTCCTGCATGCGGGCGACGGCGTAACTCACCGACGATTGCGAACGGTGCAGGGCCTCCGCCGCTTGGGCGAATCCGCCGTGGTCGACCACGGCCTGCAATGTTCGCCATTGATCCAGGGTCACGCGGGGCGCTTTCATCAATAGCTCCTCTTGTCCTAAGCTGGCCGTCCCTCATGGAGACTGCCGAATGAAAAAATTCTGTTGTGTGCTGCTGGCGTTGCTTCCGCTGACCGCTTTTGCTTACCCGATCGATGTGCAGAAAGATCTCAACGGCATGAAGATCGATTACGAGACCTTCGACACCGATAACGACATCGGCTCGATTCGGGTGGCGAACTACGGTGACGTCGATGCAGTGTGCAAAGCGGTGTTCAGCAATGGTCCGGAAGCACCGCGCACCCGCACGATCGATGTACCGGCCGGCAAACATAAAAACGCCACGGCCAAGTTCACCCGCGAGATCATCAAGCTGCGCATCAAACTGACCTGCAGCCCGAAATAACAGCGTATTTACCTGTGGGAGCTAGCCTGCTCGCGAAGGCGTAGTGTCAGTCGACACATTTTCTGACCGATATACCGCCTTCGCGAGCAGGCTCGCTCCCACAGGGTACAAACTGCATATAAACGAATTATTCGATGCTTTGCAGCAATTATTTGCGCTTTTTCATCGATTCAACTCTGTTTAACCTTCACTCCATCGACCTACAACATTCTCGGATGGAGGCTACACACCATGTCCCGCGTTCTGATCATCGAAAGCAGCGCCCGCCAGCAAGACTCGGTATCCCGTCAACTGACCCAGACCTTCATCAGTCAGTGGAAAGCGGCGCATCCCAACGATCAGATCACCGTGCGTGACCTCGCCGCGAACCCGGTACCACACCTGGACAGCAACCTGCTGGGTGGCTGGATGAAGCCTGCCGATCAGCGCAACGCCAACGAGCAATCGTCGCTGGATCGTTCCAACGAATTGACCGATGAATTGCTCGCTGCCGACGTGCTGGTGATGGCCGCGCCGATGTACAACTGCGCCATCCCGAGCACCCTCAAGGCCTGGCTCGACCACGTGCTGCGTGCCGGTGTGACCTTCAAGTACACCGAAACCGGCCCGCAAGGCCTGCTCAGCGGCAAACGTGCCTACGTGCTCACCGCTCGTGGCGGCATCTACGCCGGCGGCCCGGCGGATCATCAGGAACCGTACCTGCGTCAGGTCATGGGTTTCATCGGCATCAACGACGTGACGTTCATTCACGCCGAAGGCATGAACCTGGGTGGCGACTTCCAGGAGAAAGGCCTGAATCAGGCCAACGCCAAGCTGTCCCAAGTCGCTTGATAGGTTAATCGCCAGATAATCGCCGATTGTTTAAGTGACCTGGCGCAACCCCTTCAAGGCTCTACGCGCATCGAACCTCCCTTTGCACTTGTTGCTCCTGAGTGCTGTAGCCCGATTGAACGCATTAGCGAGATCGGGCTTTTTTTTGCCTGTATTTTTTGAACGACGCAAAACTCCTGGTGGGGGCGAGCCTGCTCGCGAAAGCGGCGTATCAGACAAGTATCTGCCGTCTGACACTCTGCCTTCGCGAGCAGGCTCGCTCCCACAGGGGAATTTTGTATTTCCGGCTATTCGCAGTGAGACCAAAAAACCGCTATCGTCGCCGCCATTCGAATTAGGGGCGAGCATGGGCTATCTACTTTTTGTCACGCTAATCCAGGCGTTTTCCTTCAGTCTGATCGGCGAATACCTGGCCGGTCACGTCGACAGTTACTTCGCGGTGCTGGTGCGTGTGGTGCTGGCCGGGCTGGTGTTCATTCCGCTGACCCGCTGGCGGTCGGTCGAACCTACATTCATGCGCGGCATGCTGCTGATCGGCGCCTTGCAGTTCGGCGTGACCTACGTCTGCTTGTATCTCAGCTTCCGGGTGCTGACGGTGCCGGAAGTGTTGCTGTTCACCATCCTCACGCCGCTGCACGTGACGTTGATCGAAGACGCGCTGAACCGGCGCTTCAATCCGTGGGCGCTGATTGCGGCGCTGGTGGCGGTGAGCGGGGCGGCGGTGATTCGCTTCGACAGCATCAGTCCGGACTTCTTCATGGGTTTCCTGCTCCTGCAACTGGCCAACTTCACCTACGCCGCAGGCCAGGTGATGTACAAGCATCTGGTGGCCAAGCACCCGAGCGACCTGCCGCATTACCGGCGTTTCGGCTTCTTCTACCTCGGCGCGTTGGCGGTGGTATTACCGGCATTCCTGATGTTCGGCAAAGCCAACTTCCTGCCGGAAGCACCGCTGCAATGGGGCGTATTGCTGTTCCTCGGCCTGGTCTCGACCGCGTTGGGCATGTACTGGTGGAACAAGGGCGCATGCATGGTCAACGGCGGCACGCTGGCGGTGATGAACAATTTGCATGTGCCGGTGGGGTTGCTGCTGAACTTGCTGATCTGGAATCAGCATGAGGAACTTGGAAGATTGTTCCTCGGTGGCAGCGTCATCCTCGCTGCCGTGTGGATCAGCCGGTTGGGCATTCGCAAATCCCCAGCCACTGCGTAACCCCTGTAGGAGTGAGCCTGCTCGCGATAGCGGTGTGTCAGACAAATCAATGTTGGCTGATGCACCGCTATCGCGAGCAGGCTCACTCCTACAGTTTTGATCGGTGGGGTTACATCAGGTGTTTCTGCGGTTCAGGAATGCTCGCCGCGCCAAGTACCGCCGGCAGCAGGCCAGAACGCAAATCCCCGCCACTCGGCTGCTGATACAGACTCAGCCCAAACTCCGGCAACACCGCCAGCAGATAATCGAAAATATCCCCCTGAATCCGCTCGTAATCGGCCCACACAGTGGTGCGGGTGAAGCAGTAAATCTCCAGCGGAATGCCCTGCGCGGTGGTCTGCATCTGCCGGACCATGCAGGTCATGTTCGGCTGAATCTCCGGATGACTCTTCAGATACGCCAGCGCATAGGCGCGAAAGGTACCGATGTTGGTCATGCGCCGACGGTTGGCCGACATCGCCGCGACATTGCCCTGGGCCTCGTTCCACGCCTTGAGCTCGGCTTTCTTGCGGCTCATGTAATCGGTCAGCAAGTGCACCTGCGAGAGCTTTTCTTCTTCGTCGTCACGGATGAAGCGCACGCCGCTGGCGTCGATGAACAGGCTGCGCTTGATTCGTCGCCCGCCGGATTGCTGCATGCCGCGCCAGTTCTTGAACGATTCGGACATCAGGCGCCAGGTCGGGATCGAGACGATGGTTTTATCAAAATTCTGCACCTTGACCGTGTGCAGGGTGATGTCGACCACGTCGCCGTCGGCACCGACCTGCGGCATTTCGATCCAGTCGCCGACGCGCAGCATGTCGTTGCTGGTCAATTGCACGCTGGCGACGAACGACAGCAAGGTGTCCTTGTAGACCAACAGGATCACCGCCGACATCGCACCCAGACCGGACAGCAACAACAGCGGTGAGCGGTCGATCAACGTGGCGACGATGATGATCGCGCCGAACACGTACAAGACCATTTTCGCCAGTTGCACGTAGCCTTTGATCGAGCGCGTACGCGCATGCTCGGTGCGCGCATAGATATCGAGCAGGGCATTGAGCAGGGCGCTGACCGACAACAGCAGGAACAGAATGGTGAACGACAACGCCACGTTGCCGAGAAAGGTCATGGCGGTTTTGCTCAGTTCCGGCACCAGGTGCAGGCCGAACTGGATCACCAGCGATGGCGTCATCTGCGCCAGACGCTGAAATACCTTGTTGTGCCGAAAGTCATTGATCCAGTGCAGCGCCGGCTGGCGGCCAAGCATGCGGCTGGCGTGCAGGATCAGGTAACGCGCCACTCGTCCGAGCACCAGCGCGATCACCAATAACAAGGTCAGCGCGAGGCCGGCCTGCAACAGTGGATGCTGTTCGAGGGTGCCCCAGAGGTCCTGGGCGTTGAGCCAGAGCTGTTTGAAATCCATATGAGCAACGATTCTTCTGTAAGACGCGATGGGCGATTAGAGCATTTAAGACGCCGTGTATTACCGTTGGAGACAAATCGAGCAACAAAAAAGCCACTGATTGCGTCCGTTTGCATAAAGAAACTCGGCCTGAGCGCTCGAAACCGGTAACCTATGCAGCTGTTTTTTTGCATATCTTCGAGGTAGCACCCGTGTTTTCCCAATTCGCCCTGCACGAACGCCTGCTTAAAGCTGTGGCCGAGCTGAAATTTGTCGAGCCAACGCCTGTGCAAGCCGCGGCCATCCCGCTGGCGCTCCAAGGGCGTGATCTGCGGGTGACGGCGCAAACCGGTAGCGGCAAAACCGCCGCTTTCGTTCTGCCAATCCTCAATCGCCTGATCGGCCCGGCCAAGGTTCGCGTCAGCATCAAGACGCTGATCCTGCTGCCGACCCGTGAACTGGCCCAGCAGACGCTGAAGGAAGTTGAACGCTTTTCGCAGTTCACTTTCATCAAGTCCGGCCTGATCACCGGCGGTGAGGACTTCAAGGTCCAGGCCGCGATGCTGCGCAAAGTGCCGGACATCCTCATCGGCACTCCGGGCCGGATGATCGAGCAACTCAACGCCGGCAACCTCGACCTCAAAGAAGTCGAAGTGCTGGTGCTCGACGAAGCCGACCGCATGCTCGACATGGGTTTCGCCGAAGACGTGCAGCGTCTGGTCGACGAATGCCCGAACCGTCAGCAGACCATGCTGTTCTCCGCCACCACCGGTGGTTCGGGCCTGCGCGACATGATCGGCAAGGTGCTGAACAACCCTGAGCACCTGCAGCTCAACGCGGTCAGCCAACTGAACTCGACCACCCGTCAGCAAATCATCACCGCCGACCACAATCAGCATAAAGAGCAGATTGTGAACTGGCTGCTGGCCAACGAGACCTATCAGAAGGCCATCGTCTTCACCAACACCCGCGCCATGGCCGACCGCATCTACGGCCGCCTGGTGGCTCAGGAATACAAGGCGTTCGTGCTGCACGGCGAGAAAGACCAGAAGGATCGCAAACTGGCGATCGACCGTCTGAAGCAGGGCGGCGTGAAGATTCTGGTTGCTACCGACGTCGCGGCCCGTGGTCTGGACGTCGATGGTCTGGATCTGGTGATCAACTTTGACATGCCACGCAGCGGCGACGAATACGTGCACCGCATCGGTCGTACCGGTCGTGCCGGTAACGATGGCCTGGCGATCTCGCTGATCTGCCACGGCGACTGGAACCTGATGTCGAGCATCGAGCGCTACCTGAAGCAAAGCTTCGAGCGCCGCACCATCAAGGAAGTCAAAGGCACCTACGGCGGACCGAAAAAGGTCAAGGCTTCGGGCAAAGCCGTTGGCGTGAAGAAGAAAAAGACTGACGCCAAGGGCGACAAGAAGAAAACCGCCGCCAAGACGCCGACCAAGCGCAAGAGCGCCAACCGTCCGAAGCCGGACTCGTTGGTGAGCAGCGACGGCATGGCCCCGCTGAAACGCCGCAAGCCAGCAGAGCCTGCGGCAGAGTAAGGCGTTTCAGGCGTGCATAAAAAACCCGGACAGTGTCCGGGTTTTTTTTCGTCCATCAGTTGCCGAGTTGGCCACTGGTGTCGGCGTCAAAGCGCCGCTTGGCTTGTTCAGCCGCCGGCTTCAGTGCAGCGAGCAAGGCTGCCTCGCCGTACAACTGCGTGACCGCCAGATCCTTCGGTGTCGGCTCGATCGGGATCAGCACATCTTCCCCGTCGGCATGCAGCCAGATCGCCACGACGTGCAGGGCCGAGACAAACAGCACGCGCAGCTCAACGGTTTTACCCTGCAGTTGCGGTGCTTGTTCCGCCAGTTTCAGCGCACTCACCGTCGCGGCGGCGTGATCGCCGTGATTCAGCGAGGCGAATTCGATATGCCCGCGTACCTCGGCCAATTGCGCATCGGCAATCGTCACGCCGTCGGCAAACACCAGGTAATGCCAGTCGCCGAGGCGGGCATCTTTCAGGCCTTTGCCTTGGCTCAGGTCATCCAGACTCAGCGAGTAGCCATGATAGGCCTCGCTCAGGCTGATCTTCGCAGGTGCTGCATTGGCGAACTGGCGATTGGCGCCAAAGCCCTGGGTTTGCAAAGCGGCTTGCAGCGCCGGACGCAAAGTCTGGACGCCGTTGGAAGGCGCCTTTGGATAAGTCAGTTGCATGATGACGCCCTCCTAGTTTTTTACCGTGAAGTAAGTGTGGGTCCAGTTACCGCCGCCGTTATAGGCGCGCGGGAACGCGTTCAGCGCACGGGTCGAATAGCCGTAGATCGAGTCCGCGACCAATACGTAATCGCCGTTGGTGCCGTAGATCGTCAGAAAGTGCGCGCCGCCGCCGTACCAGGCGCAGCGCAAGCCGACCGGGCGACCCATGCTGATCTGGTTCCGAATGGCGGACATCTGCAGCGAACCCTGATTCATGCCGTTGTAGCTGCGAGTGGTTTGCAAGGCCGAATCCAGAGAGCCGTAGACGTTGCACGGTCCCGGCTGATTGCAGCAGTTGCGATCGAGCTGGGTGCTGGCCACGCCGCACTGCGTCCAGTTGCCGGTGCCGTAATAGTTGCCGACCGAGGCGGACACGGCGGCCCAGCACCAGTTGGTCTGGGTCTGTTTCTGCATGTTGAAGTTGAGGCTGCCAGCGGCGCGGGCGCTGAGCTGTTCAGCGGCTTCGACTTCGACCAGTTGCGGGTCGAGCAAGTGACCGGCCAGGCACCTTGGCAGTGATTCGCCGGTGAATTGTGTTGCTGCTGTGGTTAACATTTTTCAATCCTCCATGAGTGAAAACAAGCGTCCAGCTTGTGAGGGTGTTGCGGTATTGCTGAGCGATCGGTGCTTAACGGTTGCCATCTTCTGTGGCCGGTTCCGATCTCCTTGCTCGAGGTAACCCTAGTAAGTGATATGCGTTAGTGCAAATAAATAAATGCATTAATGCATTTTCAAGGGCAAAAGATCGCAGCCTGCGGCAGCTCCTTGGGATCGATGCAGGAGTTGTCGAAGGCTGCGATCTTTTGCCCTGGCTTTTAGCTTTCGGCTTTTTTCTCAGCAGTACTCAATTCTTTCAACCGCTGATCAATCAACTGGCACTTGTCCGGCAGGTCCTTGCTGGCCGTACCCAGATCCATTTTCTGCAACTCGGCATTGATCTCTTTGGCCTTGGCCGCATTCTGCTCGGTGAGCTTGGCGACTTCCTTGGCCAGTTGTTCACGTTTGGCGGTGGCCTCTTCCGGCGTGCAGGCCCAAACGGGCAGGGCGCAAGCGAGGGTGGCGGCGAGGGTGAGCTTGATCAGGGTTTTCATCGGGGCAGGCCTCAGTTCCGGTTAAGGCGGGTTAACCGGTTGAGGCCTTGAGCACGGAAAAAGTTCAGTGCTTATCGCTCTTCGTGGCAGCAACTCGATTTAGCACCTTGCTCATAACGATCATGATGCCGAACCCATTCCATGATCTCGTCTTCATTCCTGCCTTTGGGCGTGAGATCGAGGTAGTTGTAGGCACCGACCAGCATGTCGAGACCGCGAGCATAGGTTGAGTAGGTGTGGAAAATGTCGCCATTCGCGTTGCGATAAAACACGCTCAGCCCGGGCATTTCTTCCTCGGCACTGTCAGTCTTTTCGTAGTTGTACGTAGCCTTTCCCGCAGCGACATCTTCAGCCCGGACGCACACGCCGAAGTCATAGTTGAAGTCGCAACCCTCTGACGACACCCAGTCAAACTTCCAGCCCATCCGCCGTTTAAAGTCCTGGAACTCGTTGAAGGGGGCGTGAGAAACAGCCACAACGGCGATGTCGTGATGCGCCAGATGCTGATTGGCGCCGTCGATATGGTCGCTGAGGAACGAGCAACCCTGGCACCCTTCCTCCCAATCCTTGGCAAACATGAAGTGGTAAACCACCAATTGGCTGTGTTTGCCGAACAGGTCAGCCAGCTTCAATCCGCCGTTGGGCCCCTGAAAGTGGTAGTCCTTGTCGACCTTCACCCACGGCAGCGCGCGACGTTCAGCGCTGAGGCGGTCGCGTTCCTTGGTGAAGGCTTTTTCGTGGGCCAGATGTTGCTTACGGGCGGCGAGCCATTCTTCGCGCGATACCACCGGATGATTCTCAGCGTTCATGATGATTTCTCCTGCGGGGTTGAAACCGTCTGTTTCAGACTAGTCGTTTAACCCTGTGCAGGATCGACAGACCGCCGGTCGGTCGACTCGGAAAATGCCGCTGAACGGCTGCGGGCTACTCCGGTCACAACCTATGAACGCGGCATAAATCACGCGCACCGGAGGTTGTATCAGGATGACGACTTATAACTGGGATTTGATTGAACGCTTGCTGCACGAAGTGCAGAACAGTGCCGGCCATAGCTTTGCCCCTCGGGCCTACGCCGAAGACTATGCCGCGGCGAAAGCCAGTGCGGGCGAGCCGATCGAGAACCTTGATCACTTGAAAACGCTGGCCTGCGACTATGAACGGTTGCTGCTCCTGCGCGGCTACATCGCACCGCGTCCGGATGAGGAGGGCAGCACGGGCAACAATTTTGTGCTGACGCCGCGCGGGTCCAGCCTGTTGAGCCTGATCGACAGCAGCATTCCCGGTAATGATCATCCGCGTCAGGTGCTGGATGAGCAGGAGGATGCGCTGGCTGAGGCGGCGTTTGATGAAGTGGCTTCCAAAGCCCAGATAGCCTGAGTTCAGAGATATCCCAATGTGGGAGCGAGCCTGCTCGCGAATACGGTCTGTCAGTGACATTTGAAGTAACTGATGCACCGCTTTCGCGAGCAGGCTCGCTCCCACATTGATCTTCGTGTTGTTCAGGTTTTTTGCGCGGCCTTGAGGCACTTGAGGTCGTTGAAGTCTTTGCGCACCCCCTCGATCTTCTTCAACAACCGCTGACGCTGTTGCGGCGTACTCTCGGCCATCAAATCCACCGCCAGCGAGCGTCCCTGCGCTTCAGTATCGGCGAAGGCCTTGCGGTAATCCGCTGTCCATAAGCTCTCGCGATTGACCAGTAGGGTCTCGATTCTCTGCGGGAATTCGGGGCTTTTGCGTTGCGCGACAGCCGCACTGAACTGCTTCTGCCAATGGGCGCGGTTGGCAATCCATTGGGTGTACTGATCGCCCAACGCGGTCGACCACGCCATGACGCGCTGCTCTTGCGTGGCGCTCAATGGCCCCAGCCAGTCATTCAGGCGTTTGACCATTCGCGCGCCACGCTCGGCAATCTGTTGATCAAGCGGCGGTTTGAGGTATTCCTGCTGACGTTTGCGCAGATCCTTGGCAAACGCGTCATTCATCTCGGCTACTTGCTTGTCATCCAGCCCTTGCAACAACTCGATGGCCGAAGGCGTGATTTCCTTCGCCGTTTCGGCAATCGCCTGCTTTGCCTCGACGGTACGCGCCTGCAACGCGGCATCGGTAACCTGATTGGTCTCGACCATTGTCTGTAAACGATCGAGCCAGTCCAGGTAACCCGGCAGTTGTGTGGTGCAATGCCAGTTCAAGTGATCCTTGAGCCGCTCGTTGAACCAGTCTTTTTGCTCACCGTTCATGTCCAGATAGTCGCTGAGCGTCCATGGAATGATCACGTCGAGATTGCGGTAGGCCAGGCCGACACGGCTACAGGCGCCGAGGGCGAGGGTAAAGATCAGTAGCGCGGCGATGTGTGTGAACCAGCGAGACATGAGCGAATCCTTGCGATGGCCAGCCTGGGGATCTGATTCTTATGTGAACGCAGAATGAACCCGGCAGTTCAGCCGATCAATAGAACGCGCGTGCAGCCTTGAGGGTGACGAGGCCGTCGCACTGACTGTTGTGCCCGGAATAGGCCGAGCAATCGCTGCCGCTGAGGCTGGAGTTACTGTAAATCAGGTCGAGATCAACGCCCATGAATGGCCGGGACAATTTCACTGACCAATCGGTAAAGCTGCCGACATAACCACCGTCCACGGCGACGGGCGTGTTCAGTTGGTGGGTGGTGTATTTCATGCTGACGCCGATGCCGAATGGCTGGTTGCCGCCAAGATCGGCAAACAAGGTGTTGTTCTGTTTATCGGGGTCATTGCTGAAGGCCACGCCGAAACGACTGCCGAGCAAGGTCAAGCCACCGAACAGCTCCTGGCTGTCGAGGGTGTCTACCTTGGGATAGCTGTAGTGGATCATCCCGACTTCGTAGCCAAGGGTCTGATCGAAAGGTTGTTTAAAACCGACGTAGGAATCGATCTCGAGATTCTTGCCCGGGGAGATGCCCATACTCGGCGCGTATTGGCCAACGTAGAGGCCACTGTCGTGGCTCAGGTCGAGGCCGCCGTGGAAGGAACCGATTGCCGCCGGCTTGACCAGGCCTTGGGCCATGCTGCGCGTGGGCGTGGTGCCGAGTTTGAGATCGAAGTCGCCCAGTTCACGCTGGAAAATCTGCGCGTGCGCGGTTGCACTGGCCAGAAGGCTTACGAGTAATAAACAGGGTGTTTTGCGCATGCGTCACTCCATGAACAGCGAGCGCAGGACGGCGGGCCTGCTGAAACGCTTGATCTAGACGCGTGCAAGGATACCGGCGAATGATCGGTCTTGATGGCCGTTCGTCGATTTACGAGGATTTTTGTTTAAAAAGGAGGGGGTGTTGCGCGGTGCCAGTCCAGACGCTTCGAAGCTCAAAGCGCCTCTGGACGGGTGTAAAACCGGGTGTTACTTCTTGCCCAGGCTGATCTGCTTGGACGGGCCGAATGTCTGGCCACTGACGCCTTTGGCAATTTGCTGGATCTCGCCGCCAGACTTGAGGAACGCTGCGATCTGATCGTTGATCGATTCGCTGGTTTCAACGGCTGGAGCTGGCTTTGCTTTGCTGGTGGATGCTTTTACACGCATGGCGGCCATTAACCTGTAGAAAAGTAACTCGGCCAGGCATCGTACAGGAATAACTTGACAATTGCTTGGTAAATATCCCCCGGAATAACCCACCGCTGTGCTGCATTATTCTCGATTCAATATTCGAAATATCCGGCTAACCTACTGTTTTAAATAACAACATTAATGCGCGGGCGCATTGGAATGCTCAACCGTCAGCGCTCGAACCTGCCTGACGAGCGGCACCCCAGCCCAGCCGCAAACAAGGAAAATCAAGACGTTGCGCTGATTTTCCACATGTGCCGATCTGCCGCCCCGACGGCCAGGCCAAAAACGGGTAGAATGCCGCCCACGCAATGAGGGTTCTGGAAATGGCTTTAGTCGGGCGTTACAACAGTTTGCAAGTGGTTAAACACACTAACTTCGGTTTATATCTGGACGGCGGTGCTGACGGCGAGATTCTTTTGCCTAATCGTTATATCCCGAAAGATATTCCTACCGAAGATGAAGATTGGCTCAACGTATTTGTTTATCTGGACAGCGAAGACAAACTTCTCGCCACCACGGAAAAACCAAAAGTTCAGGTCGGCGAATTTGCCAGTCTGAAAGTCGTTGAAGTCAACAGCATCGGTGTGTTCCTCGATTGGGGGCTGCCGAAGGATCTGTTGCTGCCGTATTCCGAAGAAAAGCGCCAGATGACCGCCGGCGAATACTGCGTGGTGCACGTCTACCTCGACAAGCACACCCGCCGCATCACCGCCACTGCGCGTCTGGATCGCTACCTCGACAAGACCCCGGCCAACTACAGCCAGGGCCAGGAAGTTGATCTGCTGGTTGCCGAAGCCACCGACATGGGCTTCAAGGCGATCATCAATAACAAGCACTGGGGTTTGATTCACAAGAACGAAATCTTCAAGTTCATGCGCGCCGGCATGATCGAGAAGGGTTACATCAAGGAAATCCGTGCCGACGGCAAGATCGCCCTCAGCCTGCAACCGGTTGGCCAGGAAGCGGCCAGCAGCCTGAACTCGAAGATCCTCGCCAAGTTGCGCGACAACAGCGGCACGCTGCCGGTCAGCGACAAGAGCGATCCGGCACTGATCAGCAGCCTGTTCGGCGTCAGTAAAGGCAACTTCAAGAAGGCCATCGGTTCGCTGTACAAGGAAGGCAAGATCGTCATTCATGCCGATCGCATTGAACTAACCTGAGCCTTGGGTGGCCCATGTTGCATGGGGCACACATGAGGTCGGGTCGATGAAAAAAGCGCTGATTGCCTACGTTGCCACGCTGGTGACATTTCTGCTGCTCGACGGCATCTGGCTCGGTCTGTTGATGGCGCCGACCTATCGCGAACTGCTCGGTCCGCTGATGCTCGAAAAACCGCTGCTGGTTCCGGCAGCGGTTTTTTATTGCCTGTATGTTTTTGGTGGTGTGGTGTTTGTGGTGCTGCCGGCGGCGACCTGGCAGTGGGCGGCAAAGCGGGGGGCGTTGTTGGGGCTGGTGGCGTATGGCACTTACGACCTGACGAATTGGGCTACGTTGCGCGGCTGGTCAGTGCAGGTGACGCTGATGGATTGGGCGTGGGGGACGTTTGCCACGGGTGTGGCTTGTAGCGTCGGTTTTTTGTTGGCGAGGCGGTTGGGCAGGGTCTGATTCGAAATGTAGGTAAGCAATGCCGGCCTCTTCGCGAGCAGGCGCGCTCCCACAGGGGAACGCATTCCAATGCTGGGAGCGAGCCTGCTCGCGAATGGCGGCGCAGCCGACAGCCATTCACCCCTGCCGCCACTGAAGAACTAAATGTCTTTTCCAGACGGCTTTTTCCGCCCGACTGATTGATAATCCCCGGCACTGTTTTTGACCATTGGATGGCCTGCCATGTTGTGCGTGTTCGAGGTGTTGCGGTGAGTGTCGAGCGGCGCAATGCCGACAGTTTTGCCCTGCAAGTGATGATCGGTCTGTGCCTGATCTGGGGTGTGCAGCAGGTGATGATCAAATGGGCGGCGCCCGACATCGCGCCAGTCATGCAAGCGGCCGCGCGCTCGGGGATCTCTGCGTTGCTGGTGGGATTGCTGATCTGCTGGAAGGGCGGCTGGGATCAGGTTGGTGTGACCTGGCGTGGCGGGCTGCTGGCAGGTGCGTTGTTCGGTCTGGAGTTCTTCTTCATCGCCGAAGGGTTGCAACTGACTACTGCCGCGCACATGTCGGTGTTCCTCTATACCGCGCCGATTTTTACCGCGCTGGGCGTGCATGTCCTGTTGGCCAGTGAGCGACTGCGACCGCTGCAATGGCTGGGGATTCTGCTCGCGTTTATCGGCATCGCGATTGCCTTCGCCGGTGGCGTATCATGGGACAACCTCGACCGGCGTATGCTGCTCGGCGATGCCTTTGGCGTGTTGGCGGGCGCCTGCTGGGGCGCGACCACGGTGGTGGTGCGCGCCTCGCGTCTGTCGGAAGCACCGGTGACGCTGACCCTGTTCTATCAGTTGATCGTCGGCTTCCTCGGCCTGCTGCTGATCGCGCTGTTCAGCGGCCAGATCGCCCATGTCAGCCTGACCACCGTGGCGGTCGCCAGTGTGCTGTTCCAGGGCCTGGTGGTGTCGTTCTTCAGCTACCTGATCTGGTTCTGGCTGCTGCGCCGATATCTGGCGGCGAACCTCGCGGTGTTTTCGTTCATGACACCGCTGTTCGGCGTGACCTTTGGGGTGATTTTGCTCGGCGAACAACTGAGCGTGAATTTCGTCATCGGCGCCGTGCTGGTGCTGCTCGGCATCACCTTTGTCAGCGCCGAGCAGTGGTTGCGCCGGCGTTTGCGCAAAGCGCTGGGCCAGCGTTAGTCGATTGCATCGCCAGACCGCCGGCCAGCAACAAACCGCTGCCGGCGATCACTAGTGCGGGCTGCAAACCGCCGCTGAAATGGCTGCTCAACGCGGCCAGCAATGGGCCGCTGAGCTGGCCGACCGCAAAGCAGGCTGTGAGCATCCCGGCGTTGCGCTGGGTGGCGTGCGGCGCCAGTTCCCGCGAGCGCTGCATGACCAGTTGCATGCAGGCCAGAAATGGCGTGCCACACAGGATCACCCCCAACGCGAGGCCGATGCCGCTGCCCAGCAGACAGGCAAACACGCCGGCCGCTTGCAGCCAAAGCGTCGCCATCAACCAGTGACGGGTGGTTGCGCGATCGTGACGCCGCAGGCTCACCAGCAACACACCAAGCGCCGCAGCCAGACCAAAGCAAGGCCAGAACAGATCCGCCTGCCATTGTCCGTGAAACTGCGCATTGGCCATTTGCGAGAGGAAGGTCGCCGGAATGATGTAGCCGACGCCGTAAAGCGCATAAATCAAGGCCAGCCGTCCTATGCCCCGATTTGATGGGCTGGCCGCCGCCACAGCAACCGTAGCCGTTGCGACGGGCGTTGGCAGCAGTCGCCAGACCCCCAGCATCATAACCAGCGCAGCCACTGCATAAATCAGCCACAACGTTGCGGACGTCTGATTCAGCAGATGTGAGACCAGCGCCAACAACCCCGTCAGAAAAATCCCCAAACCCGGTCCGGCAAACACCAGTGCGCCCAATCTCGGACGACCCGCAGCGGCAGCCAGCGGCTGACTCAGCGAAGTGATCATCACCAGCACCCAGGCGCTCGCCACCCCGGTGCCGAAGCGCAGCAGCAAGTGCGACCAGAAGCCATTGGCCCAGAACGACGCCAGCGTCAGCAGCACGCACAACCACAGGCCGCCATGCAGGCGCCGCTGAACCTGTTGCGGGCGATGCGCGAACATCGCATCCACCGCGCCGAGCAGGTAGCCGAGGTAGTTGGCCGCCGCAATCAGACCGGCGGCTGTCAGGTCGATCTGCCCTTCGCTGAGCAGGTGTGGCATTTGCGGGGTGAGGGCGAAACGCCCGATGCCCATGGCCATCATCAGGGCCACGAAGCAGGCGGATAAGCGAATCAATGGCGACATGGTCGGGATTCCGTTGAAGGATCAATGACCGTCAGGCTAGGACTGATTGACTTTCTTTAAAATTGAATAATAGTGAGTAACTTGTTCTGTTCTGGAGAAAGGTTGTGGAATTCAGCCAACTGCGGATCTTTCAGGCCGTGGCCGAGGAAGGTTCCATCACCCGCGCTGCGGAACGCCTGCACCGCGTGCCATCGAATCTATCGACCCGGCTCAAGCAACTGGAGGAGCAGCTCGGTGTCGAGCTATTCGTCCGTGAGCGTCAGCGTTTGCAACTGTCGCCTGCAGGAAAAGTCCTGCTGGACTACACCGCCAAACTCTTTGCCCTGCGCGATCAGGCCAGCGCGGCGGTGATGGGTGGCAAGCCGGCCGGTGATTTTGCTCTGGGCACCATGTACAGCACGGCGGCGATTCATCTGCCGGCATTGCTGGCGCGTTATCACAAGCAATATCCAGCGGTGAATCTGCAGGTGCAGTCGGCCCCCAGCGGTGAGTTGTTGGAGGGGTTGCTGACCGGACGCCTGGATGCCGCGTTGGTCGATGGCCCGCTGGAGTTGGCTGGCCTCGACGGTGTGCCGTTGTGCGAGGAACGACTGGTGTTGATCACCGAAATTGATCATCCGCCGGTGCGTGGCGCCCGGGATGTCGAAGGGCGGTCGGTGTTCACCTTTCGTCGCGGCTGTTCCTACCGCATGCGCCTGGAGGCGTGGTTTTCGCACTATCACGCGACTATGGGCCGGGCGATGGAGATCGAGTCCTATCAGGGCATGCTCGCCTGTGTCATCGCCGGCAGTGGTGTGGCGCTGATGTCGGAGTCGATGCTCGCCAGTCTGCCGGGGCGCGAGAGCGTCGCCGCGCACCCCTTGGCCGAGCCATTCGTGGGTGCGACAACATGGCTCATGTGGCGCAAGGGCATGGTCGGCGCCAACCTCAATGCCTGGATCGAGGTGCAGCAGGCTGTCTATCCTGCGGCTCAGATCGAAACCCGGCAAACAGCTTGAACCACTGTCCGCGAATTCTGTTCAATTCAGTAACAGATCATTGCGGATTTGGCCGAGCATTGCGTAGGACTTCGGACTATTATCAGTGCGAAGCGGCCTCAGAATTCCGGCCGCTCAGCACCACCCTGAAGGGGGCATGACGATGAAAGAGAAAATTCAAAATTGGCTGCACGATTTGGGTGTTGCCCTCAGTTTGATCGAACCGCCTCTGCAACCTGTACCGATCCGCACCGATGACGAGCAGCGCCGCCGTCAACAACGGCGCCGGTAACGCCCCCGATCCGAGATCAAAGGATTCAGATCAAGAGATCGCAGCCTTCGGCAGCTCCTACATGGATTAATGCAGGAGCTGCCGCAGGCTGCGATCTTTTGCTTTTAATGACGGCCGATCTCCAGCAAAAACCGGCTCAAGTCATGCGCGGTCTTCGCGGTCTTGAGAATGCGATCTTCCTCGGCGGTGAACGCCGTCAGTCCGAATTCATCTTCCAGATGAAAGATCAAATCTTCTATATCGGCTTTCTCCAGGCCCAATTGCACCAGGCTGGTGTTGTCGTTGAATTCACGGGTTTCCAGCAGACGCCGGATATATCGATGCACGGCGGCACGCACGGCAGCTCTTCTCATGGCAGATATTTCTGATGGTTGTTGTGCTTGAGTGAAGCAGGCCTCAGGCGTGGCCGCGCAACCACTGGTCAATCATCGAGCGCAAATGCTCCCCGGAAAAACTGCCGAAATGCCCGCCATGCACCGTGCGAATCGGCAACGCCTGCAAACGTCGCAGACTGGTGGCGTAATCCTCAAGATTGGAGTGGTAGGCGTCTTCGATCAGCGGCCCGTCGTAGATGATGTCGCCGCTGAACAGCGTCTCAGTCGCCGCCTCATACAGGCTGATGCCGCCCGGCGAATGCCCCGGCGTGTGCAGCACTTGCAGCGTGCGATTGCCCAGATCGAGCACATCACCGTCCTCGACAAACCCGGTGGCCGGCGCGGCTTTGACCCGGTATTCGGCGTAGCACAATGGGCAATCCGGATGCGCTTCAAACATGTCATCGCCGACGAAGGCGCGGCTCAAATCATTCTCGCCATTCGGCGCGGCCAGAATGTCCGCCTCGGCGCGATGCACCAGTCGTTCAGCAAATTCATGATGGCCGGCGATATGGTCGAAATGGCAATGACTGGCCACCGCCACTAGCGGCCGCTCGGTTATCCACGGCAACTGCTCGCGCAAGCTGACCAGTCCCGAACCGCTATCGAGCAACAAGTCTTTGTCACGGCCCTGAACGTGCCAGAGGTTGCATCGGTAAAACGGCCGAATATACGGCTCGTGAATCAGCCGAATGCCGTCACTCAGGTGTTGTACTTCGAACCATTTATCGCGAGAAACAATCTTCATCAGCACTTTCCTTCAGACGAAAAAAACGGGTGTGGCAACCGACGCCACACCCGTCGAAGAAAGCATCAAGTCGTTACATCAGAGCTTAGATCGCACTCGCCACGGTTGCCGGGCGAGGGGAGACCAGGCTCACCACCACAAAGCTCACCAGACCCACAGCCAGGCTGTAGTAGATCGGCGTGTTCGCATCCAGACCGTCCTTGAACATGAACAGCAGCGCGGTGGCAAAACCCAGGCCCATGCTGGCGATGGCGCCGGCGGTGGTCGCGCGTTTCCAGAAAATCGCACCGATCAGCGGGACCAGCATGCCGCCCACCAACAGGTTGTACGCCAGCGTCAGGGCGCTGATCACGTCATTCACCACCAGCGCGATACCCAGCACGACCACACCGGTCAGCAGGGTGAACAGGCGGTTGATGCCCAGGCTCGACGGTTTGCCGCCACGCAGTTTCGGCAGCAGGTCTTCCGTCAGCGTGGTGGCGGCGGCGAGCAGGCCGGCGCTGGCGGTGGACATCATCGCCGCGAGTGCCGCAGCGATCACCAGACCCCGGATGCCGTCCGGCAGCGACAGTTTGACGATGGCGGCGAAGGCGTTGTTGACGTTGTCCAGATCCGGGATCAGCACGTGCGCAGCCATGCCGATCAGCGCGCAGGCCAGACCGTAGACGATGCAGTAGATGCCCGCGATGCTGCCGGCGTATTGCGCGACTTTGGCGGTCTTGACGGTGAACACCCGTTGCCAGATATCCTGACCGATCAGGATGCCGAAGAAGTAGATCATGAAGTAGGTGATGATCGTGTCCCAGCCGATGGTGGTGAAGCTGAAGGCGGTGGCCGGCAGTTTCAGTACCAGTTCGTCCCAACCGCCGACGCGGTACAGGCAGATCGGCAACAGGATGAACATCAGGCCCACGGTCTTGATGATGAACTGGACGATGTCGGTCAGGGTCAGCGACCACATGCCGCCGATCGCCGAGTAGATCACCACCACGCCACCGCCAAGCAGTACCGAGATCCAGAACGGCAGGCCGAACAGCACTTGCAGCACGGTGCCGATGGCGAGGATCGAAGTCACGCCGATCATCAGTGCGTAGGCCAGCATGATCGCCGCGCTCGCCGAGCGGGCCATCGGGTTGTAGCGCTTTTCCAGGACCTGGGTGACGGTGTAGATCTTCAGTTTCAGCAGCGGTTTGGCGAGGAACAGGTTCAGCGCAACGATGCCGCAACCGAGTGCCGCGCACAGCCAGAAACCGGAAATGCCATGCACGTAACCCAGACGTACAGTGCCGACGGTGGACGCGCCACCGAGAACGGTCGCGGCCATGGTGCCCATGTACAGGCTTGGGCCGAGGTTACGACCGGCGACGAGAAAGTCCTCGTTGGTCTTGGCCTTGCGCATGCCGAAGTAGCCGAGCAAGAGCATGCCGGCGGCGTAGATGAGGACGACGAATAAATCCAAAGCCATGATGGCGTGTCTCCGATTGTCTTTTTTATGTGAGGCTGAATTCAGTCTCCTGTGGGAGCGAGCCTGCTCGCGAAGGCGGTCTGTCAGTCACATCAATGTTGAATGTGCTGAAGTCTTCGCGAGCAGGCTCGCTCCCACAGGGGATCTGCGTCAGGCGGCTTGGCGCAGTTCAGGTTTTTCTATGATTTGGCTGCGAGCATCCTTCGGGCCGAACACTTCGCGCGGTTCCGGGAACAGGCTCAGCAGCGTCAGGTACACCACCGAGGCCAGGCCAAGGGTCACCGGCAAACTGATGTCGATGCCGCCGGCCATTTCACCCAGCGGGCCAACGAACTGCCCCGGCAAATTGACGAAGCACAGGCCAACCGCCGCGCTCGGGATCCATGCGCCCAGACCGCGCCAGTTCCAGCCGTGGCTGAACCAGTAGCGTCCGCCCTGTTCGCCACGGGTGAACACTTGCAGGTCATCCGGGCAGTAGAAGCCGCGACGCACCAGCAGGCCGATGATCATGATCACCATCCACGGGGTGGTGCAGGTGATGATCAGCACGGCGAAGGTCGACACGCTCTGCACCAGGTTCGCCGCAAAACGGCCTATGAAGATGAAGGCAATCGACAGCACGCCGATCAGCAGTGTCGCTTTCACTCGCGAGAGAACGCGCGGGAACACGCTGGACATGTCCAGCCCGGTGCCATACAGCGAGGTGGTGCCGGTGGACATGCCGCCGATCACCGCAATCAGGCACACCGGCAGGAAGAACCAGCGCGGCGACACCGCCAGCAAACCACCGACATAGTTGTTCGCCGCGATGTAGTCCGGCGCCTTGATCGCGACGATGGTCGCGGTGGTCAGGCCGAACAGGAACGGGATGAACGTGGCGATCTGCGACAGCACCACGGCGGCCATGATCCGTTGCTTGGAAGTTTCACGCGGGATGTAGCGCGACCAGTCACAGAGGAACGCGCCGAAGGAAATCGGGTTGCTCATCGCCACCAGCGCAGCGCCGATGAACGCGGCCCAGAAGCCTGGTTGACCGAGGTTCACCGTACCGGCGTAGTTCACATCGAAAGGACCGGCGAAGGCGAATATGCCCAGCAGGAATAGCAGGCTGGCGCTCCACACCGCGATCTTGTTCACCCACAGCAAAAAGCGGAAGCCGTAGATGCACACGGTCAGCACCAGAATCGCGAACAGACCGTAGGCCAGGCCCAGAGTCAGGTCGGTTTCCGGCAGACCGATCAGGCGTTTCGCACCACCGATCAGCGCATCCCCCGAACTCCATACCGAGAGCGAGAAAAACGCGATAGCGGTCCACAGCGACAGGAACGAACCGACGATGCGCCCGTGTACGCCGAAGTGCGCACCGGACGACACGGCATTGTTGGTGCCGTTGAGCGGGCCGAACAGGCCCATCGGTGCGAGGATCAGCGAGCCAAGCAGCACGCCCAGCACAATCGCCCAGACGCCGGCCTGAAAAGACAGACCGAACAGCACCGGGAAACTGCCGAGCACGGCGGTGGCAAAGGTATTCGAGCCACCGAAGATCATCCGGAACAAGTCCGTCGGGCCTGCGCTGCGTTCGTGGTCCGGGATCTGTTCGACCCCGTGGGTTTCAATTTGCGTAAGGCTTTGGTCGTTGTTGTTGTTATTCATGATCTGCTCCGATCATAAAGGCGCGCTCCTCGTGCGTGAGTGTCACCTGTCTTGGCTAAGGGGATGGCCGGCCTTCCGGCATTGCGGATAAATGTTCGTGGCAGGCC
>Ga0163162_10000646_pt1 | contig 32306 bp, 30 predicted proteins | sample S55metaG_FD_115310 | JGI IMG/M metagenome (GOLD analysis project Ga0163162, IMG submission 115310) | Switchgrass rhizosphere microbial communities from Kellogg Biological Station, Michigan, USA - S5-5 metaG | ecosystem: Host-associated > Plants > Roots > Rhizosphere > Soil | place: USA... | reverse complement strand
TCACCCGTCTCCAGCATTGCTATCATCTCCTTATCGGATACGTCCAGATCACAATCAAATATGTTGAAGTTCTCCGCCATTCGTTCTTTGCGCACAGACTTTGGAATCACGACGATGTCCCGCTGTGTCAACCACCTGAGAATGACCTGAGCGACAGTCTTACCGTGCTTTTCTGCAATCGACACCAGATCTACGTTATGGAAGATTTCGTTCTTCCCCTCGGCGAACGGACCCCACGATTCGATTTGGATTTTGTTTTCTTTGAGAAACTTCTGTGTTTCAACTTGCTGATGGAAAGGGTGCGTTTCGATCTGGTTGACCGCTGGCACGACCTCGTGATGAACGATGAAATCCATTACGCGGTCAGGATGAAAGTTGCTGACTCCGATCGCTCTGATACGGCCTTCACGATACAGCTCTTCCATCGCACGCCACGCGCCGTAAACGTCACCGTAGGGCTGATGGATAAGATAAAGGTCGAGATAGTCGAGCTGAAGGCGTTTCATTGACCGGTCGAACGCGGCCTTAGTCTTCTCGTATCCCGTATCCGCGATCCACAGCTTAGTAGTTACGAAGAGCTCCTTGCGTTGGACGCCGCTCGTCTTGATAGCAATGCCGACCGATTCCTCATTCTGATACGAAGCGGCGGTGTCGACGAGGCGATAACCCACATCAATCGCATCTCGCACGCTGCGTTCACATTCCGCAGGGTCCTCGATCTGGAAAACGCCAAACCCTAAGATCGGCATCTCCACACTGTTATTCAACACAACATTTTTCATGATTTACTTCCATCTTCCTTGATGCGCAATCGCCGCGCTCATCTTCACTTTCTCCAAACACCAGTTCAGTCTCGCCACTGGCGATCATCGTGTCCTACTTAATTAGCGTGATTCTGCGGGCACTGAGACACAGGGCGGTATGACGATAGTCGCGGATTCTTGTACGTTCCTGCAAAAATTGCTCGTCCGTTGTGTTGAGGAGAGAAAGAATGGGCTAAGATAAATTCATGAATCGTACAGACGCTAAGCGCGATGAACAGTGGGTACAGAGTAACAGGGAAGAATTACTGGAGCGGATGGCGCGCGCTCTCCCCGAGGACGGATGGACCGAGGCGTTAGAGGACCTCTTCCTGGCCCGCGTGACTAAACCAATGGAATCACCGCTCGCCCTGTACCAGCCCGCCTTCTGCTTCGTCGCTCAGGGCGGCAAGCAGGTATTAGTCGGAGAAGAAGTACTCCGGTATGACCCGGGGCATTACCTCCTATTCACCGTAGACCTGCCGGTCATCTTTCGGGTTGAGGAAGCGTCGAAAGAGAAGCCCTATTTTGGCCTGAGGCTGGACCTCGCACCCGCCCTCGTCGCGTCAGTCATGATTGAGGCCGGCGCCGAAACTCGGAAAGGCGACGCCAGCATCAAGGCAATTGGAGTTAACCCCGTAGATGCAGACCTGCTCGATGCGGTCGTCCGGCTCGTCCGGCTTGCCGACAAGCCCGGCGAGCAAAGGATACTTGCGCCGCTCATCAAGCGTGAGATCGTTTATCGGTTGTTGGCTGGCGGAGAGGGCGCACGCCTCAGCCACCTCGTGGCTTCTTCTCGCGGGGACACTCGCCGCATCTCGAGGGCGATTGGCCGAGTGCGCGAACACTACAACGAGCCGCTCAAGATCGAGGAAATCGCACGCGACTTAGGAATGAGCGTCTCAGGCTTCCACCACCATTTCAAGTCCGTCACTTCAATGAGCCCCTTGCAGTTTCAGAAGCAGATACGACTACAAGAGGCGCGACGTTTGATGTTGGGCGAAGACCTTGACGCAGCGAGCGCCGGGCACCGAGTGGGCTACGAAGACCCTGCATACTTCAGCCGCGATTACAAGAAACTATTCGGAGCGCCGCCGCAGCGCGACATTGCAAACCTTCGCACCAACCTTGAAGCCTAATTCGCTATCGCTTGATGAAGCACGTGACCAGGCTCGCAGAACCCAGTTGCTATCGAGGGCTTGTTGTAGGACTCGATAGAATACGACTCTTCTTTTGGACAACCTCACTCAACAATAACGTCGGTAGAGTCATGAATAGTCTTGCCGAATGGTGTCAGTTTTCTTGATGGTCCCTCCTGACGAGGAACAGTCCGGCCCAAGGTGTCATCGGCAAGACAACACTCATCAACAGACTCGTCCGTAAACCTGTCTGTATTAGACAGGTTCTTCAGCGATCGGATGAACTCTCAGGAATCATTTCGGCGGCGTCGTAAAACGGTCGCATTGTTCCATCCGAAGTTTGTGGATCAGGCTCCATTATTGATGGAGAGCAACGCAGGTAGCACCGCATGTGGAATGGGGAAGGTTTGAATGAGCGGCGCCAAACGTAAAATCTGAAGACACTGATGTGCGCGTATTGTGCGCGCGAGAAATTCTTACAGGCTTTTTTGTGTACCTAAATTATTGAGAGGATTGGTGGCCAGGGACGGAATCGAACCGCCGACGCCGGCCTTTTCAGGGCCGCGCTCTACCAACTGAGCTACCTGGCCAGTGGGAAAAGACCGCGTAGTATAGGTACTTCGTCAAATAACTGTCAACTTTGCTATTTGTCGGATTAGTCACAAAAAGTCGTTGACTGAATCCTTACCGGGTGTATAATTCGGGACGTTGCGGATGGGCTGATGCCCAAACGTCAGCTAGTTGAAAAGACGCCATCCAATTCAAAATTGATAGTGCCCGCCAGTGCCAGCTCGGCCGCCGATCGCGCCCCCCGCAGTCGCTACCTTCGAGCTGGCACAGCTTTTTTTAGCCAAACTTCTCCTAATTCCTAATTCAATCCAGCTCGTTGCAACAATTCATTCGTTTGCGTGTTGGCCTGCTCAATAATGCTGCGCTCATCCAGAGTGAGCAATTCCCTGTTGTTCATCAACATTCTTCCGTCAACGACAACACTCTGAACATCTGAAGCCTGCGCGGAATACACAATTGAAGACACAACATCCTCAGAACGTGGCGACGTATGCAAGTGATCCAGGCGAATTAGCGACAGATCTGCTTTCTTGCCAACCTCAATCGTTCCCAGGTCGTCCTGCAACCCAAGTGTCCGGGCGCCATCGATTGTTGCCATTCGAAGTACACGCCGCGCTGGCAGAACCTCGGGTCCATGCAAAGCCTTCTGCAACAAAGCAGCACTTCGCATTTCTGTAAACATATCCAGACGGTTATTGCACGGTGCACCATCTGCGCCCAGCGATACCAAAATTTCGTTTGCGAGTAGTTTTGCAATCGGCGCTATGCCCGATCCCAACTTCAAGTTTGACGATGGACAATGAGCTACGTTTGTTTGTGTCTGACGTAAAACCTCTATCTCGTCATCAGCAAGGTGAACACAATGGGCCAAAACCACATCGCGACCAGTCAAGCCGACATGATCAAGATAGGCGACGTTTCGCATGCCTGTTTCAGATTCAACCATTTCACACTCAGTTCGATTCTCCGATGCATGCGTGTGAATCATCACGCTCCGCTCTCGCGCAAGGCGACTGACTTGCTCCAACAGCTCTCTAGTGCAACTAACCGCAAAACGCGGCGCAAAGCAGTAACGTATCCGACCGTTGTCTGCGTCATGCCACTGTTCCAGTAGAGCAATGGAGTCACGAATTGAATCCTCGGTGCGTTCACGCAAACCGCCTGGGACTTCGTCGCCCTTATCCATCATGCATTTGCCGACAGTTGCGCGAAAACCGCTTTCCAACACAACTCGAAATACTTCACTCGTATGGTGAACAGTCTCCATCGTCAGCGCACATGTGGTTCCTCCCTTAATTAACTCAGCAATCCCCAAGCGTGCTGAAGCGGCTATGGACTCCGGCGAATGCGCGGCTTCCATGGGCCAAACTCGTTTCTTTAACCAATCGATCAGCGCAAGATCGTCTGCAGCAGATCTAAACAGTGTTTGGCAGAGATGAATGTGAGTCTGAATGAAACCAGGTATGACAGCACAGTTGCCCGCATCGATAGTGAAGTCCGCCTTGGATTTGTTTGGCTCAACAGATACGATTCGATCATCCTCAATCAACAGATCACCATGTACGATTGAATCTTCTGCATCCACCGTGACGATCGTTGCATCTTTTAAGAGGATTGACGACATCGACTTCTTTCTGTAGTTCCCGCGCGGGATTATCCGTTTGCCTAACGAGAGTGTAAAGCAGTAAATAAGCGCTCGATGAAGAGGAAAACGTCCTCACCGAGCGCTCGTTAGTCTTCAGGTGGCCGTGTTATTTCTTGTCGCCAGTCGCGGCTTTCGCATTTACTGGTGCAGGCTCTTCGCGAACAGGAAGACCCAGTTTCACTCTTACTTCATTTTCAATCTTCTTGAGTATCTCCGGGTTGTCCTTCAATGATTGTTTCGCATTTTCACGGCCCTGACCAAGACGGTCACCCTTGTATGAAAACCACGCTCCACTCTTTTCTACAGCACGATTTATAACTGCCAGATCGAGTAGATCTCCTTCACGCGAGATTCCTTCGCCATACATGATGTCAAACTCACACTCGCGAAATGGTGGCGCAACTTTGTTCTTAGCGACCTTTACCTTCGTACGGTTTCCTACCACGCGATCACCATCCTTAATCGCACCAATGCGGCGGATGTCGAGTCGTAACGAAGAATAGAACTTGAGTGCCCGACCGCCCGTGGTTGTTTCCGGGTTGCCAAACATGACACCAATCTTTTCGCGAATCTGATTGATGAAAATGAAGCAGGTGTTTGACTGCGCAACAATCGCCGTCAACTTTCTGAGGGCCTGCGACATCAAGCGAGCTTGAAGTCCGGGTAACGAGTCCCCCATTTCTCCATCGAGTTCGGCTCGCGGAACTAACGCAGCAACGGAGTCAACGACAATCACGTCAACGCCATTTGATCGGACCAGCGCTTCAGCAATTTCAAGCGCTTGTTCACCGGAGTCAGGTTGAGAAATCAACAATTGATCTATGTCGACTCCGAGCTTGCCGGCGTAATCTGCGTCCATCGCATGCTCGGCATCGATGTAAGCCGCCACGCCTCCCGCTTTTTGTGCCTCTGCAACGATGTGAAGAGCCAGCGTTGTCTTACCGGAGCTTTCAGGACCGTAAATCTCTACGATACGGCCTCGTGGTACCCCGCCGACGCCAACTGCAGCGTCCAGGCTCAGTGAGGTAGTTGAGATTGCCGGAATATCCGACACCTCACGCTCCCCCAAACGCATGATCGATCCTTTACCAAATCTCTTTTCAATGTTTGCTAACGCAGCCTCAACCGCTCGGCCACGATCTACGTTTGCTCGGTCATCAGCCATGGCATACATCTCTTTCTTCCGCTCCTTTTTTCGCTTTCAGCACTGCAGGTCCACTCTCGAAGAGTCGAGAGCATACCACAGGTGAAGCGAGAATGGAACAGTGTTTCACGCTTGCAACGTTCAAAATTTCCAGAGGGTGAGGTTTCGGAATTCGGGCCTTCACACGCACTCGACAGCCCTCTCTGCCTCGTCAAATTGTTGGTGAGGCTGCGCGTAAAGCCAACGTACATTCAAACCAATGGACCGAAGTCGTCCTTCATCAACTCGTTAAAACTGAGCCCGGTCCGTTGCTCGGCTTGCTGACTCAGCGACGGAATCTCTCCGGAAGTTTCATCCCTGGCGATTCGTTCAACTCGCCACAACGGGAAAAACATCGAGCCTAGTCCGATAAACGGCTCATGGTGAACAACCGCGCTAAGCCAGTCGTCAAAAGCGTTCAAGTCGAGACCGCGCAAGAATACTCCAGCGCTGGTAACTTCGTCGAGCATGCCCCAACATTTCTCTCGCGGACTATGCAACACCAAAAGAACTGGTGATCCCTTCTTTAATATTGAAGTCTCATCGCTCATGTCGTGTCACGCTCGCAAACTTTTTGCTGGCAGAAGATTTCGTGCAAATGTGCCGATCCGTTTTGAGACATCAGGCGTACCCTCGACTTTCTCAAGTTCATGTACGATCGCTGAACCTACAACTGCTGCATCAGCATATCTCTGCACATCCAGTACTTGTTGTTGGGTTGAGATACCAAACCCGACAGCGATTGGAAGATCTGAAAAACGTCGTACTCGATCTACAAGTTTTTGCGCCTCGGAACTAACGCTGTCTCTGGTGCCGGTTACACCTGCTCTTGAAACAGCGTAGATAAAACCGCTGGCGCGTTTGGCGATCAACTCCAGCCTTGCATCGGTTGATGTCGGCGCGACAAGGAAGATCATGTCCAATCCGTGTGCTCGAAGTTCAGTACTCAACTCATCAGCCTCTTCAGGTGTTAGATCCGTTACCAGCACACCATCGATACCTGACTCAGCGGCTCGATGTGCCAGGCGCTTTACCCCAAACTGTAAAAGAGGATTGAAATAGCTAAACAGGATGATTGGAGTATCAATTCGTTTTCGTGCTCGCTCAACAACTGCCAGGACATCGTCCAAACCAAAGCCGTGCTTCAATGCTCTTTCTGAAGCTCGCTGAATTACAGGACCGTCTGCCATCGGATCGCTGAAAGGCACACCCAACTCAATCAATGTTGCGCCTGCTTCCGAAAGTTCGACAAGCAAGTCTTCCGTTGTATCAAGATCCGGATCGCCTGCCGTAATGAATGGGATGAAGCCCTTCCCACCATTTGCACGCAACGCGCTGAACGATTCTGCGATTCGTCCCACGTCTACAACTCCAAACATGCGCGCGCTGTATTAACGTCCTTGTCTCCGCGCCCTGACAGATTCACGACCACGAGCTCTTCTTCGTTCATTTGGCTTGCTACTTTCAACGCGTGAGCAACTGCATGAGCCGACTCAAGAGCAGGTATTATGCCTTCAAGCTTCGATAACATTTGAAACGCATCCATCGCTTCCGCGTCTGAAACGGAAACGTATGACACGCGCTTCAAGTCATGGAGATATGCGTGCTCCGGACCGATCGAAGGGTAATCCAAGCCTGCAGAAACGGAATGGGTCGAGGCCACCTGGCCGTTCTTGTCTTGCAATACATAACTCATCGTTCCCTGCAGCACACCAGGTCGACCACCGCCGTTGAGGTTGAACCTTGCAGCGTGTTCACCCAAAGAGTTGCCTTTTCCACCGGCTTCGACACCGATCATTCTTACAGATGGATCGTTCAGGAATGGATGAAATAGTCCGATCGAATTGGATCCGCCGCCGACACATGCAATCAGCAGATCCGGCAATCTGTTTTCTAACTGCAGAATCTGTTCACGCGTTTCTCGCCCAATAACACTTTGGAAATCGCGCACCATAAGCGGATATGGATGGGGTCCCAACGCGCTGCCAAGTAAGTAGTAAGTGTCAGCTACGTTCGTTACCCAATCACGTAAAGCTTCATTGATTGCGTCCTTGAGCGTTTGCGAACCTGCTTTTACTTCTCTCACTTCAGCACCGAGTAACTGCATTCGGAAGACGTTCAACTCCTGGCGCCGCATGTCCTCGGATCCCATGTAAACAATACAAGTCAGGCCGAACAACGCGCAGACGGTTGCAGTAGCAACGCCATGTTGACCCGCACCGGTTTCCGCAATGATTCGCTGCTTGTTCATTCTCCTCGCGAGCAGAACCTGGCCCAGTGAATTGTTTATCTTGTGAGCGCCCGTATGAAGAAGGTCCTCGCGTTTTAGATAAATCTTTGCTCCGCCGGCGTGGCGTGTAAGACGCTCAGCGTAAAAGAGCGGGGTCGCGCGACCTGCATAGTGCTGCAGTAGTGCAGTCAGTTCCGACTGAAATGCTCCATCGTCTTTTGCAAACAGATAGGCCTCAGTCAGTTCTTCCAGAGGTGCCATTAACGTTTCAGGCACAAAGCGACCACCATAAGGACCCCAGTGCCCAAGCATATCTGGCTGTGTTTTAGGAGATGACATAGGAGGAAGGGGCATTGTTGGTTAGGATTCGACGCCTGGCAATTTCTCCTGTAGCGGTGGAGCAATAGCAATTCTATTTCGGCCGCCATTCTTTGCGACGTACAGCGCCTCGTCGCTGGCTGCGTACAATGTTCTCTCAGAAGTCCCACTAGCCGGGCATCCGGCCACTCCAATACTCACAGTAACGTGACCCACGCCCTCTACAGCCCGTCTGCTGATCACTTCTCTCAATCGTTCCGCAGCGGCTCCGGCTTTTTCCACGTCAATGCTGGCCAGTAATAACGCGAACTCTTCACCGCCCAGTCTTGATGCGGTATCGTTGTCGCGAGATACCTCTGAAAGAATTTGCGCCACTTGTCTGATCACGTGATCGCCTGCTGGATGTCCGAAATGATCATTAATGAGTTTGAGATGATCGATGTCCAACTGAAGCAAAGCGCACGGAACACCATAACGGCGCCAACGCTCAACTTCCCTTACGAGTGAAACACGAAAACGTCGACGGTTTGCGAGTCCAGTTAAAGAATCAAGATCGGCGTCAGCGCGAAGTCTGTCAATCTTTTGTCTCAAAGCGATCAATTGCTCGCAGCGTTTTACGAGCAGCTCCGACTCTCCTGGCAGCTCAAAATAGTCAAAGGCTCCTTCTGACAGCGCAGCCATCCGGCTTTCGCGCGTCGAAGGCATTCCGCCAGCTAACACGAGCGGCACGCCGTTGTCAGACTGTTCCAGCATCTTCGCGAGTTCGTTGACACTCAAACCGGTCGCAAATGGATTCGCAACAACTAAGTGAGGTCGTGATCTTTGTAATGAAACGATTGCGGCAGTTCCAGTTGAGACACCAACTACTTCAATTCCCTTCGACCGTAGCATACGCACCAGATCAGGTTGCTGCTCGTCCATAACAAGCAACACGCGTCCCCTTGAACGAGTAATCCTTTCAGCAATTCTCTTTTCGGCGTGCGCAGACATATTACGACCAATAATTGTCGAAAAAGGTAACGGAATTATGTGGGGAGGACGGCCTGGTGTCTTCAATGAAGGGGCAGTCACTAGCATACTCTGTGCCTGTAGCGCAGCGTCAAGGTTTAACATCATGAACGCACCGCCATAAAAAACTCATGTAGACGGCGGTGATCTTTCATGCCTGGGACTCGCTCTACACCACTGCATGCATCTACCGCATATGGATTCACTGTGTCGATAGCCTCGCGAACATTCTCGGGTGTCAATCCACCGGCCAGAAACATCTTCACGCCGAGTTTTCCGACGCGCTTTGCCACCGCCCAATCAATCACCTTTCCCGTTCCACCTCGAAGTTTATGATGACTTGCGTCGAGCAAGACTGCGTCGATGCTGTACTCCAGTATCGTTCGAATATCGAATGCTTCACTCACAGCAAACGCCTTGATGACGTACGAATCTCTCAGCGCAGAACAGTAGTCGGGAGACTCGTCGCCATGGAGCTGAATGGCACTAACTCCAGCTTCACTTGCCACAGCCTTTAACTGCTCAGGTGTCTCTTCGTTTACAAACACTCCTACGGTTAGTACGCTCGAGGGAAGCTGCTCAATAATTCGACGCGCCTCTAATGGCTCAACATAACGCGAGCTCTCTCGATAGAAATTGAACCCCAGCGCATCAGCGCCTTCACTGACAGCCACCAGAGCGTCAGGGAGATTGGTGATGCCGCATATTTTTACAAACGTCATTGACCCGTTAACCCTCGCAGCAACTCTACAGGTTTCTCCGCACGCATCAACGACTCACCAATCAAGAATCCACGATAGCCAACCTCTCTCAGGGCAGCCAGGTCTTCCCAGGTTCTCAAGCCGCTTTCGCTGACGAGAATCGAACCGGTAGGAGCTGTTGACGCCAGGTCCAACGACGTTTTGAGCGACACTTCGAAAGTATGCAGGCTTCGATTGTTAACTCCGATCAACTTCGCACCTGACGCGGCTGCTCTCATCATTTCGGCAATGTCATGAACCTCGACCAATGCATCAATTTGCAGCTCCTGCTCGGCAAGTTGTCGAAGTCGCAACAGGGATCGATCGTCCAAAGCGGCAACAATCAAAAGAATCGCATCAGCGCCAGCTGCCGCTGCTTCGAAAACCTGGTACTCATCAAAAATAAAATCTTTCCGCAGCACCGGCACATCAACTGCAGACTTAGCCGATCTCAAGTCATCAAGAGAGCCATCAAAATAATCTGCCTCCGTAAGTACGGAAATCGCCGCGGCCCCTCCCGAGGCATAACCTCTTACTATCGAACCAACATCAGCATTTGCTCGAATGATTCCCTTTGATGGCGACCTGCGCTTGAACTCAGCGATAACATTTACCTGGTCGCGCTGCAGCGCGGTCAACAACCGATGTTGTTCAAAGATCTTCCGCGTCTCAACAGCCTGTTCGCGAACCTTATTAAGCGGAATTGCTTTCTTAGCAGCATTCACCCGTTCTCGCTTACGGCCAAGTATTTCAGTTAAGACACTCATGTCACGCCTTCGTTGCGAGCTTGAGTAGTTCCAATTTCTCCCATGCAGCGCCACTGTCAATGGCTCTCTCAGCCAATCTCGCTGCATTGCTCAAATCATCGGTGACTTCGCCGACGACAAGTGCAGCCGCGGCAGTCATGATCACGAGTGAGCGCGCTTCATCCTTACGTTTACCTTCAAACACCTCACGAATCGTCGCAGCATTCGTCTCCGCATCTCCTCCACGCAAGTGCGCAAGTGGCCCGTGATCCAAACCGAAACTAACGGGATCAATTTCAAATGTCTTTACCTGGCCGTTGCGGGCTTCGGCGACGAAGGTTTTGCCCGACGATGTAATTTCGTCGAGACCGTCTTCACCATGAACCACCCACGCTCGCTCAGTTCCAAGTAATGCCAGTACGTTCGCGAGACGTTCCGTCAGATCCCGGTGCCACACACCGATTATTTGTCTCGGAGCTCCAGCTGGATTACTTAGTGGCCCAAGTAAATTGAAGGTTGTGTGTACACCCAACTGCCGACGAATCGAGGCAACACGCGCCGTTGCTCCATGATAAAGCGGCGCAAACATGAAACAGATTCCAATTTCGTTGAGTGCCGCTTCGGACATGGACGGTAACGCCGACACATTCACACCTAATGCTGTTAGTACATCTGCGCTCCCAGACTTGCTGCTGGCGGCTCGGTTTCCATGTTTAGCAACGGGCAAGCCGGATGCGGCAATAACAAACGCCGCTGCCGTTGAAATATTGAACGTCTTTGCCGCACTCGAGCCCGTGCCGGCAGTATCAATAAAACACTTGTGCTTACATTTGACTCGAACTGATTTTGCGCGCAACCCCGCCGCTAAGCCGGCGAGCTCTTCGACTGTCTCACCCTTCGTAGCAAGGGCCAGGAGAGCACCCGCAATCTGTGCGTCTGTCGCTGCTTCATCCAACAATGCATCCAAAAGCTGTCGCGCTTCTTCCTGCGTGAGGTTTTCACGCTGGACCAAACGTGAAAGAAACGCTTGCAGCAAACTGTTACTCATTCTCTCGAGATAAGCAGGGCTAAAGTTTTAGAAAATTGGCAAGCAGCTTTTTGCCGTCGGAAGTCAGGATTGACTCCGGATGAAACTGCACGCCTTCTACTTTAAGCTCCCGGTGTCTGAGCCCCATGATTATGTTGTCGCCCGTGAAAGCCGAGACTTCCAGACAATCAGGCAGCGAGTGTCTTTCTACGATCAAAGAATGATAGCGACCCGCGAGAAAGTGATCTTCAAGTCCCGCAAAAATTGTCTTACCGTCATGACAGATTTCTGATGCTTTGCCATGCATCAATTCGGGTGCACGAATCACTCGTCCACCATAAACCTGCCCAATTGCCTGATGACCCAGGCATACTCCAAGCAGCGGAACTCTTCCTCCGAATCGCTGGATCACTCCCAACGAAACACCAGCGTCGTCTGGGGTTCCAGGTCCAGGCGAAATGACGATTCGTTCCGGACGCAACTGTTCAATCTCGTCCAGAGTGACTCGATTATTGCGTCGAACTTCTACCACTTCGCCCAGTTCGCCAAGGTATTGAACCAGGTTGTAAGTGAACGAGTCGTAGTTGTCGATGACTAAAAGCATGGCCTTAACTAATTATTCGAACCAAGCGGATATCAATTAGTTTGTACAATTTCTTCGCTCCGGAGCACTGACATGTTTATAGCCCACGAACTCCAAGTATGAATTTTCGTCGGACCGGAGAGAAATTTGCTTCGTGCTAAAAACATATCGCTCCTCCGACTGGGATTTCGATGGCTTCTAAGCCTTGTGGTTGCTTCGACTCTTCAACAACTCCGCCACCTTCGTTCTCTTGTTCTTCACTGCCCAATCCAGTGCCGTCATCCCATCCACATCCTGCGCTGTCGGATTTGCGCCGTAGTCGACTAACGTCTGCACGGCTTGTTCGTTTCCGTAAACAGCGGCCCACATCAATGGCGTGCCGCCCGCTTTGTTCTTGAGTTCAATATCTGCTCCTTTGGACAAAAGGAGTTTGATGAGTTCAGTGTTTCCGCTCTCAGCTGCGCCGTGTAGCGCAGTGTCCCCATCTGCATCCTGCAGGTTTACGTTCGCACCTCTATCCAGTAGCAGTTTGACGACGTCCATTCGATCACGCCACACAAAACTGATCAAAGCAGTGACTCCATTCTTTCCACGCGAGTTCAAGTCGAGACCAGGCTGTGCTAACAAGACGTCTGTCACATCGTCATATCGCGCTTCGATCGAGTGGAACAGCGCGGTGTAACCACTGGCATCCTTCGCATTCACGTCGGCACCGCCGTTCAGCAGTGCTTTAACAACCGGGACAGCCCCGTGAGCAGCAGCCGAAATTAGTGCTGTTCGCCCATCTCTTGAGTCACGCCCATTTGGATCGATGCCGGCTTTCAGGAACGCATTGACAGATGGAACATCGCTCGCCGCAACTGCAGCAAAGAATCCTTTTTGATCGAATTCGAAACCACGCAGCTTCAGAAACCGCTTCGCAGCTTCCGGCGTCGCTTCTGCCGGAAACTGTTTCGCGCAACCAGCAAGAATCAAGCAACACCCGGTTAGCAGCAGTAGCGACAGGCGATATCTCGAATCAAGCAACTGCGACATCACGCTCATTTTTTGCAAGGTGCGACTAGCGCCTTATTGATCTTCACCGGTTTGTTTGGCTTTTCGTGCTCGGCCGGCGCCTGGTTAATTTGATCTGCGACTTCCATCCCTTTTGTCACCGTACCAAACGCCGAAAACTTGCCGTCGAGATTTGATCCGGTTCCGACGAGAATAAAGAAGTGCGTTGTCGCGCTATTGGGTTCGTCCGTTCGGGCCATTGAAACGATTCCGCGAACATGTTTGATAATTCCCGGCTCGTCTGGAATCTTACGCGTCATCCTGCGCGCCAGGTCAACGTTCCATTTCTCACTGGTGGAAAGATTTCCACCTTGAATTACAAAGTCTTTGACTGTTCTGCTGAAGGTAGTGGTATCCAGCGCGCCGGTAGCGGCTAAGTTCAAAAAGTTTCTAACACTCTCCGGTGCGATCTCGGGCATCATCGCAATCTCGATTGCACCGAGTTCAGTATCCAGCGTGACGCATTGTCCTGCCATCTTCTCTACCGGTGCGCCATCATAGGGTTCGGGAGCCGGCGTAGTTGGTTCAACTGTTCTAGCGTTCGCCTTCTTCGGCGCTTCAATCGGACCATTCGGCGTACCCTGAGCACGAGCAGATGCGACCGGGCTTAAGATAACGATCACGAACAGTATTAGTCGCAGGCAACACATCTTGTAATTGTTCTTTGTACTTTGATCTTTGTACTTTGTATTGGTCTGAGATCTGAAATCTGAGATCGGTTTAAAGTCCTCGTTCTGCCATTTCGATTGCACGGAACATCGCACGCGCCTTGTTCACTGTCTCCGCGTATTCATGCTCTGGAACTGAATCAGCCACGATGCCGGCGCCAGCTTGAACCGTCGCATCCTGTCCTCGCAAGACCATCGTTCTAATCGCGATGCACGAATCGAGATTGTCGGCGTAGTCCATGTACAAAACCGATCCAGCGTAAATTCCGCGCGGATCTGGTTCCAACTCATCAATGATTTCCATCGCTCGAATCTTTGGTGCGCCCGTAACTGTCCCTGCCGGAAAACATGAAGCCAAAGCATCGAAGCGATCCAAACCGTCCCGCAGCCGCGACCGAAGAGTTGTTTCCATATGCTGTACGTGAGAATACCGCTCGATCGTCATCAACTGTTCGACCTTCACCGATCCATAATCGGAAACGCGCCCAAGGTCATTGCGACCCAGGTCAACCAACATCATGTGTTCAGCAACTTCCTTTTCATCCGACTTTAGATCTTCACTGAGCATCCAGTCTTCAGTTTCGGTCGCGCCGCGTCTGCGAGTTCCAGCGATCGGGCGATAGTCGAGGCGTTGACCATGACAGCGCACAAGCATTTCCGGCGAAGCACCGATCACAGTTTCGTTGCCCATGCGCAGAAAAAACATGTAAGGCGACGGGTTTATCGCGCGCAGGGCCCGGTAGATTTCCAGCGCTTCGCCTTTGAACTTTGCTGAAAACCGTTGTGACAGAACTGCCTGGTAACAATCGCCCGCCTTGATGTAGTCCTGGACCCGACGGACTCCTTCTTCGAAGTCGCGACGAGTCCAGTTTGAGTTCAATTGAAAACTCTTCTCATTTAGGTCGGTTTCGCGACGAGCGGGTTGCGGTAGGCTCGCTTCGTAAATCTTGTTCTCCAATTGCAGCGTGCGTGCGACGGCGGCATCGTAAAGTTCGCGCAGGCGCGCGTGACTTCCTGCAGCTTCTTCAGTCAAAACAATCGATACAATCTCCATTCGCTGTTTGACTCTATCGAATGCGATGACCGTTCGGAAGAACATCCACACCGCGTCAACTGGGCCATCGAGCATTTGAGTTCGCTCGTAGCGAAGCGCTGGTTCAAACCAACGTGCGGCATCGTATCCAAGGTAGCCGACGGCGCCTCCGGCAAAAGGAGCTAAGCCAGATCGCCGCGCCAACACACGTTCGCGAAAATAATCTCGCACCCATTCAGTCGCCACGCCGGGAAACGTCTCAGTCTTGCCATTGCGTTCGACTATCGTTTGTGCGCCGCGGCCACGAACAATCATTTCGGGATCCGCCCCTAAAAATGAATAGCGCGCGATTCGTTCGCCGCCTTCTACAGATTCCAGCAGGAACGCATACGGCGAGTTGCCGGCAATGCGCATGAAGGCACCCACCGGTGTATGCAAGTCGGCGAGGACTGAACGGACAACCGGGACTACGTTGCCGTGCCGCGCCTGTTGTTCGAACTCCTCAAATGTTGCAGGTTGAAGGTCTAACATACGTTCAAAGCTGCTCGATCAGTAAAGATCGAGCGAAGCTGTCCTCTCCTACAAAACTCTGTTTACCGCCAACCACTGTCCGCCGTCGACAACAATTATCACGCCGTTTATGAAACTCGCCGCATCCGAGCAAAGAAACACAGCCGCCTTCTCGATGTCCGAGATCCTGCCAAAACGTCCTAAAGGAATTATCTTCTTCAATCGCTCTTTTATTGGGTCCGGAACCAGGCGCGTCATCCCTTCCGTGTCTTCGATTGGGCCTGGAGCAATTGCATTGACTCGAATTCCATAACGTCCCCATTCGACTGCTAAGTTACGCGTCAAAGCATCAACACCGGCTTTCGCTGCAGACACATGGAGCTGCATTGGAGTACCCAGATAATGAAGTGTGGCACTGATGTTCAGGATCTGTCCCTGATGCTCTTTCAGCTGCGCGAACGTTGCGCGGCAAACATTGAACGTCCCCTTCAAATCGATATCGACAACCGTACCGAATCCATTTGGCGTTAACTCTTCCGCCTTGCAAAGAAAGTTTCCCGCAGCGCCATTTATGACAATGTCGATCTTTCCAAAACGTTCGACGGTTGCAGCTACCGCTTTCTCTACTTCTTGAGATTGACGCACATCGGCAGCCACAGCGAATGCCTTCCCGCCGTTCTGGTTGATCGCATCGGCTGCGGGTTGCAGGTGTTCTAACTTTCGACTAACGAGCGCTACCGATGCTCCGGCTTCAGCAAGCGCTCTTGCAACTCCGCCGGTAATCCCAGTGCCACCGCCCGTTACGAAAGCAACGTGGCCATCCAAAATTCCTTCAATGAAAATTTTCTCACTCATATTCTTATTCTCCCCAAGCTTCAGCTTGGGGATTCGCGACTGCCCGGATAATGCAGAACCGTTTCAACGGTTTGTGCCTTTGAAATTCCCGACTCTGCAGCGATTTTGGAAACCGTTAAAACGGTTCCTGAAATACTCGTCCACTCTCTGACCCCAAGCTGAAGCTTGGGGAGAATAAGAGTTTGAGCTTTGACACAGTCACCGCCTCGCTCCATTTTTTCTCAACTTGCCGCTTGCAACGCTTCTTCTAGCGTGAAACGTCCCTCGTACAAAGCTCTGCCGACAATAACGCTGTCGACCAACGGTTCGTCTGCTGCGACTAGCCTTTGAATGTCATCAACACTTGAAACCCCACCTGAAGCAGTTACACGCACACGAGCGGTTCGGGCCAGCGCTACGGTCTCTTCAATGTTGGGGCCGCTGAGCATGCCATCACGTTTGATGTCAGTATAAATGATTCGTTCGACTCCCAATCTGGCAACGGCAGCTGCTAAGTTTGATGGCGAAACATTATTTGCCATCTCCCACCCGTGCGTCATCACGAGGTCGTTTCTTGCATCAATGCCGACACAAACTCTCGAGCCAAATCTATCGACAAGTTTTTGCAAGGTCTCAACCGATTGCGTCGCCAAAGTACCGATCACAACTCTCGAGACCCCGGCATCGATCACGCGTTCGACGTCGAACACTGTTCTCAGGCCTCCGCCAAACTGGATTGGCACATTGATCGCTCCAGCAATCTGTTTCACGACAGAACGATTGGGGGATTCTCCATTGCTGAAGGCTGCGTCGAGATCGACGATGTGCAGGATCTCCGCACCAGCTGCGACGAAAGCGTGGGCCACCGCAACAGGGTCTTCACTGTACGTCTTGCTGGTGTCCTTCTGGCCCTGCGATAGTCGAACACATCGCCCATCTTTCAAATCGATTGCTGGGATAATTTGCACGTTTGTCTAAGTCACTCTCGATTTCTATTTACGATTGCCATAACTTCATCAAACAGTATTCCATTTGTGGCGATCGAATTCTCTCCCTCGATGGTTCGGTTGCCACGCCAATCCGTAAATGTGCCGCCCGCCTCTTCAATAACTGGCAACAGTGGCGCGCAATCCCAAACATTCATTATGGGATCCAACATCACATCGGCGCGACCCGTCGCAACCAAGACATATCCGTAGCAGTCTCCCCACGTTCGATTTGATTTTGCACAACGCTGAAGTTCGTCAATGCTTGCTCCAAATCCGTATCGCTCGCAGATATTGAAGTTCGTACACAATAACAATGCTTCCTCGAGAGTCGCCGTCGAAGAAACATGCGTCGGCTGCCCATTCAAGAAGCAACCCAAACCAGCGGCGGCGTAAACGACTTCGTCCAGTGCGGGAATATTCACGACACCAACTTTTGACTCACCATCAATTTCCAAAGCGATCAAGACACCGTAAAACGGGACTCCGTGAACGAATGCAAAGGTCCCGTCGATCGGATCCACTATCCAACGTCGACCAGAGCTGCCCTCCGATTCACCTTCCTCTTCTCCCAGCACGCCATCATTTGGAAATCTCTTGCTAATTCTGTCTCGCAAAAAAGCTTCTGCTTCGCGGTCAGCAACGGTGACAAAACTACCATCGGACTTTTTAGTTGTTTCCGGAGCCTTTCGGAAATACTTCAGCGTGATTTCTCCGGCACCGCGTGCCAGTCCCACGGCAAACTCAAGGATTTCAGCTAACTCCTGTTTCTCAACAGTCAATCAGCGCCTCCGCTTCCACGTCTCTTTGCCAGCTCATCGCAGATCTGTTCAAGACTGACGCCACGGGCGACCAATAAAACTATCAAGTGATAAAGAAGATCAGAAACTTCAGCCACAAGTGGTTCAATCGCGTCGTTCTTTGCAGCCACGATTGTTTCCGTTGACTCCTCACCGACCTTCTTCAGAATCTTGTCGAGCCCCTCGTTGAAGAGATATGTCGTATATGACTTTTCAGGTCGCGCAAGTTCTCGCTCTCGAACGAGCCCGTAAAGCTGTTCCAGTACATTGCCCAGGTTCAGTTGATCGATAACTGCAGTATCTCCAAAGCAGCTTCTGGCGCCTGTGTGACAAGCGGGTCCCGCAGGTTCGACGAGGACAACAACTGCGTCGTTGTCGCAATCGGCAATCAACTCAATAACGCGCTGTGTGTGTCCCGAAGTCTCCCCTTTGTGCCAGAGCTCTTTTCTCGATCGGGACCAGAACCACGTCTCGTTTGTTTCCAGCGTGCGCGCTAGACTCTCAGCATTCATGTAGGCGAGAGTCAAGACCTCTCGCGTTACGGCGTCCTGCACGATCGCAGGAATCAATCCGTTGTCGTCAAACTTTAATCTATCGAGGTGAGTCTTCATCGAGGTCATCTCACATTCACGCCTTGCCGGCCAAGGTAGTTCTTCACTTCCGCAACCGAAAACTCGCCGAAGTGAAAAAGGGATGCCGCAAGTACTGCACTTGCGCCGCCTTGCGTTAATACTTCGTAGAAATCCTCGAGCTTACCTGCGCCGCCCGACGCAATCACAGGAATTCGTAGTTCGTCAGTTATTGCCTTTGTTAGTTCAACATCATAACCATCGCGTGTCCCGTCGCGATCCATACTTGTCAGTAGTATTTCGCCTGCGCCAAGACTCTGCGCACGCACTGCCCACTGGACCGCATCGAGCCCCACATTCTTTCGCCCGCCGTGCGTGTAAACTTCCCAACCCGCGCCATTTGAAAGTTGACGACGACGCGCATCAATCGCAACTACGATACACTGGCTACCAAAAGTCTCCGCACAATCACTAATCAAGTTTGGATTCTGGACCGCTGCGGTATTCAGCGTCACTTTGTCTGCTCCGGCTCTCAACACTGCTCGAATATCTTCAACGGTTCGTAAACCGCCGCCAACAGTAAATGGAATGAAAACCTCATCCGCTACTCGTCGAACCAGGTTGGCAACGATGTCGCGCTTGTCAGAGGAGGCGGTGATGTCGAGAAAGGTCAACTCATCAGCGCCTTCAAAGTCATAACGCCTGGCTTGTTCGACAGGATCACCCGCATCAATTAGTGAAACGAAACGCACGCCTTTAACCACTCGACCGTTGTCGACATCAAGACAAGGAATGATTCGTTTTGCCAACATAGTCTTAAACTTCACAACGGCTTTCCACATAAGGGCAGATTGCAGTCCGCGATCAGCGGACGACTGCTAATAGCCCAGCACTTCAAGTGCTGGGTAAAACCGAACAATAAAGAGTGCAGTCCGTGAAGCGGACGACCGAATAAGTCGTCACCGATCGTTTCGAGTTTCGGTTCAGCCGTCCGCTTCACGGACTGGAACCTCAAAATAATCACAGTTCCCAGCGATAAATCGCTGGGCTACTGTCACTCGTCCGCTTCGCGGACTACGAACCGACTTTTTGTGCGAAGCTTCGTCAGACGTGCAGTCGCTTCGATTATTTTTGAAATCCTCGTATTGCCTTAATCAACACTACCCACTAAACTTCGAAAGTCGCAAAATTCGCCAACATCTTTAGTCCAACAGCCTGACTCTTCTCTGGATGAAACTGTACGCCGCACACATTCCTGCTTGCGACTACCGAGGCGTAGTTTCTTCCATATGAGGTTTCGCCCACGATCAACTCGTCATCTTCTGGCTCGCAGAAATACGAATGAACGAAGTAGAAAAACGAATCATCAACGATTCCCGAAAACAGCGCATGCTGCCGGTTCTGGTGAATTCGGTTCCAACCTACCTGGGGAACGATGAGATCGTCACTGAACCGGCGGACTCGTCCTTTCAACAATCCCAGTCCCTCAGATTTGCCAAACTCCTCGGACCCTTCAAACAGCATTTGCATTCCAACACAAACGCCTAACATCGGAACGCCATCCTTTACTCGCTCAAGAACCAAGTCAACCAGGCCATATTCGTGCAAGGCACTCATGCATGCAGCGAAAGCGCCCACTCCTGGAAGCACCAAACGCTCTGCTTTTTGCAACTCCACTTTGTTGCTCGTGACAATTGCCTCTTGCCCGGTCGCGGCAAAAGCCTTTTCGACTGACCGAAGATTGCCAACTCCGTAATCAATGATTGCGACTCTAGCCATACGTTACAAAGATCCCTTGGTACTGGGCACACCAACAATCCGTGAATTCAGCTGCACCGCTTTCTGCAAAGCTCGTGCAGTCGCTTTGAAAGTTCCCTCCAGCATGTGGTGCGTATTGCGACCGCGCAGGCAGTCGATGTGCAGATTAAACTTTGCCGTCTCAGCGAACGATCGCCAGAAGTGCTCAGCCAGTTCGACTGAGAAGTTTCCGATCTTCTGCCGCTTGGTTTGAACCTCGTACACGAGATAGAAGCGCCCTGAAAGGTCGATGACCGTGCGACACAGAGCCTCGTCCATTGGAACTATCGCCTCACCGTAGCGATTAATGCCGCTCTTGTTTCCCAGGGCTTCAGTCAAAGCCTGGCCGAGTGTAATGGCGATGTCTTCAACCGAATGATGATCATCGATCTCCAGATCACCCTTGCAGCTGACCTCGAGGTCAAACAGTCCATGTTTGGCAAAGAGCTCCAGCATGTGATCGAGGAACGGTAGACCCGTCGCAATCTTCGAACGACCAGCGCCGTCGAGATTTAAAGAGACACTAATGTCGGTCTCTTTTGTCTTGCGACGGACCGTCGAGTTTCGGGAATTTTTCATGTTCGCCTTCATCATGCTGGAATTAGGGCTCTCAATGGGTTATTCGCTCCCTTGATAAATTTTCAGGTCGGGAAGGGGACCCTGTCCCCGCTGGCTCTTCAAAAGAACTCGCCTGAAACTCTGCTTCAACTGTGGTCCTATGTTACTTGCTTTCTCAGGGGCAGCGGGGACAGGGTCCCCTTCCCGACCTGAAAATTTATCGGGGGAGTCAAAGTAGAATTGCCCTCATGGCTTCAATTAATAGGTCATTCTCCTGTGGCGTACCCACGCTGATTCGAAAGTACTCACTTAACATCGGATAACTACTGACATCACGAACGAGGATGTCTTTCTTAATCAGCTCATCGAAAATCTGTTTAGGTCCAACTGTCGCCTTCGCGATCATGAAATTCGCTTCAGACTTGATGGGCGACAGACCCGGAATCGTATTCAACTCCTCAAAAAGCCGATCGCGTTCACTCATTATCGACCTCACCAGCGGCAACAATTCCGCTTCATAAAGATCGATAGCTACCTCCGCCGCAGTTTGCGAAAACGCATTCAGGTTGTATGGCAAAACTGCTTTACGAATCTCTGTGACGAGTGCAGGTGAAGCCAGCAAATAACCGACTCTTAATGCGGCAAGTGCCATCGCTTTCGAAAACGTTCGCAGAACAACCAATCGATCGAACTCATTCAACAGCGACACCACTGATCGTTGCGCAAACTCATGGTAAGCCTCATCGATCACAACCAACCCGGGAGCAATTGAAAGCAAACGGCTAAGGTCTTCAGACCTAAGCACGCACCCTGTAGGATTGTTTGGCGAACACAGAATGACAACATCCGGCTTCGTCTGTTCTATTTCTCGAGCCAGCGATTCAACGTCGAACTGAAATTCCCTGGTTAGCGGAACGCTGATCAAGTCTCCACCAAGGACCGTCGTTACCTGGCGATAAAGCGCAAACGTTGGTTCGGAGATGAGCACACGCTTTCCTTCACCAATCGTCACCATCAACAAAGCCTGTATCAACTCATTCGACCCGTTGCCGGCAATAACTCCGTCCCTCTGCCACGACGAAAAATCTGCCAGGCGCTCTTGCAAACTGACTGGAATGAAATCCGGATAACGCGACCACTTTCTTTTTTCCAGTCGCCGTAGTGTTTCCTGCTTGATTGCCGGCGGCGCGTCAAACGGGTTCTCGTTTTGATTGATCTTTATCGACGCGCGATGCGGAGAAAGAGAGTACGCCCGCAGCGCACGAACCTGATTCTTTATGGAACGCAGAGAATCAATCATCTGTTGTCTTTTCGAATGTTTGCAGATCGCGCGTGGGCGTCGAGTCCTTCCGCCTGGGCCAACGCGGCGATCATGTCCGCTGCTGACTCCATCTCTGTTTTTGAGTACTCGATAACACTAGTTCGCTTTACGAAGTCATAGACACCCAGAGCCGACGAAAACCGCGCAGTTCGTCCAGTCGGCAAGACATGATTCGGGCCAGCGAAGTAATCGCCGACAGCTTCTGGTGAATAAGGACCGATGAAAATCGCGCCGGCATTTTTTATTTGCGGCATCAAAGCATCAGTGTCTTCGACCAGCAGTTCCAGGTGCTCCGGTGCGAGTTCATTCACGATCTCACATGCCGTTGCCAGATCATCAACTTTCAGGACAGCACCGTAGTTTGCGATCGATTGTTCGACGATTGATCGTCGCGGCAAAGTTGCCGATTGACGCTCGAGTTCAGAAACTACGGCATTCGCCAGCACATCACTGGTCGTGATCAGAACCGCAGATGCATCCTCGCCGTGTTCTGCCTGGGCAAGTAAATCTGCCGCGACAAAGTCCGCCCGCGCCGTTTTGTCAGCCACGATAACCACTTCGCTTGGTCCAGCAATCGAATCAATGCCAACAACTCCAAAGACCAACTTCTTTGCTGCAGCAACATACTTGTTCCCGGGTCCTGTGACCTTATCGACACTCACAATTGACTTCGTACCAAAGGCAAGCGCGGCGATCGCCTGTGCCCCGCCAATCTGGTAGACCTCTTCGACACCTAACTCAACAAGAGCTGCGGCAACTGCCGGATTGTCTCGAATTGTTTGTGGCGGTGTTGTTACTACAATTCGAGAGACGCCGGCGACCTGGGCAGGCACGACGTTCATCACAACCGACGAAGGATATGCCGCAGTTCCACCCGGAACGTACAATCCAACACTTTCAATCGGCGTGATTCTTTGACCGAGTTGCACGCCGTTCTTCTGAGTCAAACTCCATGACTGTTCGCGTTGCCGTTCGTGAAATGTCCTGACGTTTTCGATCGCCTTGCGCAACGCCGACAGCACTGTAGGGTTTACCTTTTCAGCAACCTGCCGAAGAACGTCAACGGAGACTCGGAGCTCAGAGATATCGAGATCCACCTTGTCGAACCTTGCAGCATATTTAACCAACGCCTCATCACCTCGACGTCGAACATCTTCGATAATGCTCGAAACGTCACTGAGCAGTGCAGAATCAAAAACTACAGATCGCTTTCGTAGAAGCGACACAAAACAGTCGAGCGCCGAACGATCAGTTCTTTCGATGATTCTGATCATTTTGCGCTGGCTCCCTGAACAACTTGTTCGATGGCATCGGTAAGCCGTCCTATTTCGCCGGCCTTAAGTTGGTAACTCGCGCGGTTAACAACCAGGCGACCTGTTGACTCGGTAATTATCTCGACGACCTTCAGACCATTCTCCTGGAGGGTTCGGCCGGTTTCGACCAGGTCGACAATTGCATCAGCCAGACCAAGCGCCGGAGCAAGTTCAACCGAACCAGATAGTGAAATGATTTCGACCGGGATGCCGCGAGTTCCGAAATGAGATCCGGCGATTCGCGAATACTTGGTGGCGATCCGCAACATCCCAAACGCCCGTGTGATTACTTTCGGATCAATTGCGGCAACTACCATACTGCATCGTGCAATCCCTAAATCCAGGGGCAGAAGAACGTCAGCCTCGGACTCGAGTAACACATCGCGTCCAACAATTCCGCAGTCCGCAATTCCATGCTCAACATAAACAGGAACATCAGCAGGCTTCACGAAGATGAAACGATAATTACCGCTCTCATCTTCAAGCGCGAGCTTTCGTGAGGCGAGCGCTGCCGCACTCAAACGAACGCCTGCTTCCGCGAGCAATGCAATCGCGTCGTCCTGCATCCGTCCCTTTGAGATGGCAATCGTGATCATTCGTTTGACCCGATTCGAATCTTCTTGTTGTTTCTGCGACGGCTCAGCGCGTCCGAAAACGTGTTGGTCAATTCACTTGCGGCGATCGTCTGAACATCTCTGCCATTGCTTCCATTCGACGCGTTGGTGCGACCAAGCACTTCGACGAGCGAATCCAGATTCAACACAAATCCAATTGCCGGTTCTGCCTTGCCAAAGTTGGCGGTCAGTCCATCGTAACGACCTCCGCGACCAACACGATAACCGACTCCACGTACGAACACCTTGAAGCTCAGCCCGGTGTAGTAATCGAGACTCGATACGTCGGCAAGGTCGATCTCAAAAGCTGTCTCGAGACCGAGAGACTCGATCACGTTCCACAGTTCGACAAGCTTATTTACCGCAGCAAGCGAGACTTTGTTGGTGAGGACGGATTGAGCTTTCTCGAGAACATCACGTTTACCGGTCAGCTGGGTCAGGGCTGCAATGGATTGCCTGGTGGATGCAGTGATGGGCAGTGCCTCGAGACTTTTAGCAAGTTCTGTGTTGTCTCGAGTATCGATGAGCCGTCTCAGGTTCTCTCTTGATATATCGTCTAGATTTAACTCATCAACCAAGCCATTGAAAATTCCCACGTCGTTGATTGTTACGCAAAACGAATCGCCGAGTCCGATGCGCTGCAAAATCTCGGCGGCGAGTAATAACACTTCCAGGTCTGTTGCACTCCCGCCGACTCCGATTAACTCGCAACCAAGCTGAGTGTTTTCGCGACGCCACTCGGCATGTGATTGTTGTTGCTGCCGAAATACATGCGCCGCGTAGCAAAGTCGCAGGGGCCTCTTACTTTCAGCCAACAACGTTGCAGCAACACGCGCGACTGAGGAGGTCACATCAGGCCGAAGACTCAACATGCGCCCATCGCTGTCCGTCAGGCGAAAGCTGGACTGGGCCTCCATCACTCCCATCCCTTGTTCGAAAAGCGCGTAATAATCGACGGAAGGAGTCAGCACCTCTTCATAGCTCCACCCTTCAAACACAGACATTGCCGTGTCTTCAACTGAGCGGCGCAAACGCGCTTCAGCGCCGAGGTAATAACGCATGCCGGAAGGCAGTTTGGAAAGAAGCATGGTGAATTTCGGATTTCGTCTTGGGTCTTTAGCTCTTGGTTCTTATTTTTCGTCTTTTAAGTTTTGGTCTTTGCCCGTTTTTGAGATCTGAGATCTGAGATCTAAAGCCCAAAACAAGAACCCGCTACCAATCCTGTTTGGCAGCGGGTTTATCGAAGTCGTTTCGCGCTTAGTCAGTTCACTAATTCAGCGCAGGAACAGGTTCGCAGCCCGCCACCGTGTGGTGGTGATGCCAATATCCAGCGTGGCTGTGAACGTTTGTCCCAAACATTGTGAAGGGCTTATACCCGACGGGCGCGCGGATTGTCAAACTTAACCTTGGAGTGCGGTGCCCCTGCACCGCTTTTTTAGCCACCCGGAATATACGGCCGCGACTGAACAATAAAAATTTGCCCCTTCATGTACGCCCATTCAATATCCTGATCACGACTCCCAAACACTCGCTTGATCTCCGCGGCCGCACGAACGAGTCGCCGGATAACTTCATCGGTTAGCACAACACGATCGCCGGTTATCGGTACTTCTTTGACTCCACCATTCTCATCAAAGGTCAGCAGACTGTCTTCAGCTGAACGAGTTAATACCTGAACAGCATTTGTTCTTGGTCGAAAGATGATCTGTTCGGCAATTCGTTGACCCTCGACAACCTTGATGCCCAGGCCACGTTTCGCACTGATGTAGATTGCGCCAACGTTTTCTTTGTCGAATGGATCTGTAGAGATCATTACACCGGAACTTTCCGAATTGATTCCTTCCTGCAGCAACACCGCCATGAATATCTTTGAATGATCGATGTTGGCACGTTCACGAAATTCGTAGGCTTCAAAATTCCATAAAGACGCCCACACTGTTTTGATTGCTTCGATCAGTTCCTTATCGCCGCGCACGTTTGGAACAGTTGTATACAGACCTGCGCCACTAAAATTCGGAAGATCCTCGGAGTTTGACGAACTCCTGACAAAGAGACCCTTTCCTGTAAACTCACGCGCAACGCGATCGAGAACCTCTTTTTTCAACTCGGGATCAAACTCCGCTTTTTGGATATTCTCGCGAAGTGTTTCCAACCGTCCACGTCGATAAGCCGGATCGTGTACGAACTTTTGGTCATTTAGCAGCGCAAAAATCTCATCATCCAGGTTGTTTCGCTTGATGAATTCGTCGTAGTAGTAAAACGGAATCGTAAATCCACCTGGGACAATGATCCCGGGCAAATTCGCGTGCATCACTTCACCAAGATTCGCAGACTTTCCGCCGAATGCAATGCTCAAGGTCTTACGTTGCTGGGCCAAGCTCAGTAATCGTGTTTCGGATAAATCGAAGCGCGGTTTGACAACATCAAGTCGTTCTTTCAAACGGCGCTGATACTCGTGCAGCTGATTTAGATCCGCTCGTTTGACCGAATAGTTATCGCGGTTCGTTTCAAACGTCACCCACCATGTGTCGTATTGCTTGAACAGCTCCTTCGCGTTTTTTATATAGGCGTTGGGAATGCCCCAACCTTTCGCGAGCAGGTTGATGTGCGACAGTGGAGTTGATGGTTTCGAGGTGATAATCCCCGCGACCGGCGGCAACTGCACAGGGACCTCATCCAAAACGAGAATTTCGTTGAATCCGATCTCCACGTGATCGTCGAGTTTGTCGATTATGTGGATCCTTCCGATCCCTTTAGCAATATTCAACGCCTGGTACGCCTGTTCCTTTGCGATGTCGCTTTGCAAGACCCGCTCAACTCCGGTTAGCGAGTGCGAGGCTTCATCCTGACGAAGCGAGTTTGGTTTGAACGCAACCGGAGTGAAAAACGTCTTGTTGATGACTTCCCCAGCTAGTTGAATCTGATCTGCGGGAATGAGATCGCCTTCCCAGAATTCAAATGTCCAACGCTTCACCGGTGTCTGATAAGCGATCGTTCCGAGGATGAAACGGCGATTAGGTTTCAGGTAGTTGTTGTCGAAGAACTCTTTCCCGCTCTCCAATGAAAGATAAGTGCCGTTGACGAAGTCCTTATGAAAACTATAGCGCTTGTTGTTTACATAGTAGATCTTGTTGTTGTCTTTGCGATCAATCACGAACAATGCGTGTGGCAGAGCGTACGGAGTATTCGCATCGTAGGTAACGGAGATTGAATCAAACTCTGCTTGAGATTTGACGGCGGGTAGTGAGCGGGGCCCGTTTTGGGAGAAAGAAGTAACAGATAAAACTGTCAGCAGAATGAATGAGATGTTTAAGCGTCGCATTTGGAGTCCGGGCAGCCACGGAGTGCCGCCCCTACAATTTTGCCGCGGACCGCACAAGCAATTCTAACAGATCGTCTATGTGTCGTTGTTCAGTGAGAAAGCTGTTTACATTCACCCGAAGAGCTCGGCGTCCGTGAAGAACCGTTGTTGTCAACCATGCTTCTCCGCTTCGTTCGATCACTTGTTGCAAGCGTTGTTGTAGACGATCGATTTCCAGCTCGGACATTTGTTTTGTTGCTTCGGGAAGAAAACGGAAACAACAGACGGCCGTTTCTACCTCACCTATGCGACTGAAGTAAGGCAATTCATCCAGGCAATGTGCAAGGTATTCAGTCAGAGCGATTTGGTGCTCCACCGTCTCGGCATATCCTTGCCGGCCCATGAACTGAATGGCCATCCAAAGTTTGAGCGAATTGAAACGCCGCGTTCCCAATTGACCGTACCGAAAGAAATCAAACTCAACGTCAGCGCCACCACGATCTTCACTCAAATACTCGGGCGACATATCAAACGCATCTCGCAGAACTGCGCCACCATCCCGGACAAGAGTCGCTCCACACGCAAAAGGCACAAACATCCATTTGTGCGGATCGAACGTTACTGAGTTCGCTTTGGTTATTCCATTAAGTTTGTGATTGTGCTGTTTGGAAAATGCGAGTGGCCCACCGTATGCCGCATCAATGTGATACCAACAACCTGTTTCATCTGCGATTTGTCCGAGCGCTTCAAGCGGATCAATTACTCCAGTAGACGTTGTCCCCGCTACTCCGACGATGCAACAAATCACACGACCAGCCTCGCGATCATTCGCTATTGCTTCACGCAATCCTTCGAGACTGACATGAAATCGCTCGTCTGTCGGAATTTTTCGCACCGCATCACGACCGAGCCCGAGAATGTCGGCGCTTTTATCGATCGAATAGTGACACTGGTCCGACGCGTAGATAACCAGGTCCCCGGCTGCCGTTCGCACGCCTTTATCCTTAATGGTTTCGACTGCGTGATCTCGAGCACACTTCAAAGCAATAAGGTTCGCTTCAGAGCCTCCGCTCGCCAAGGTTCCAAATGACTGCGTGCCGTAGCCGACCAGGTCGCAAAGCCAGCGAATTACTCTCGCTTCAATGATCGCCGACGCCGGGCCATTTCGCCATGCACCAGCATTTTGATTGAGGGATGACGCAAGTGTGTCAGCCCAAACACCAATCGGAAGCGGCGTCGGGTTAAACTGTCCAAAGTAGTTTGGACTTGGAACCAACATTGAATTCGGAGCGATCTGTTCACGATAACGAGTGAGGATCTGTTCGAGACTGATGCCGATCTCAGGTAGCGGTTCGGCGAAAAGCTTTTCAATGTCAGCTGGAGTTGATTCGGGCGCTACCCTACGCTTGTCGAGCACGGCAGCGTGTTCCATAACGAGTTTTGTTACAGCGTCGCCGAGCAGTTTGTGTTGCTTAACAATGTCGTCGATCATGATTAGGTCCTGGACAAAAGTGGTTGTCACCTATTTTGACGTATAGCATTGGTTTTAGTCAGTACCACAGCGCGGTAGCGCGTGGGTCGACCTATCGCTAGCTAATATTGTGGACTGTGACGTTGACCCATGCGCTACCGCGCAGTGGTACTGACTACTTTGCACTAGTGGTCCATACTCCGACGTTACTTTGGTTGCGGCTATGCCGCGTTTATGTAATTTCTGCGGTCTCTGCGACTCTGAGGTAAAACTAGGAAGTTACAGTAACCGCGGAGGCGCAGAGAGCGCTGAGGTTACGCAGAGAAAAGGCATAGTTAATGAGTAACGACAGATTTTCACAAATACTCGTCGCACGCATGAACGACTATGGAGTGAACTTGTCCACACAGACAATTCGCGAGTTAAGCGAGTACTACACGCTACTCATGCGCTGGAACGAACGCCTGCATCTTGTCGCACCTTGTGACGCGGAAGAGTTCGCTACGAGACATGTACTCGAGTCACTGCTTCTCCTGAGATTTCTGCCAACCAACGCGGCAATTGTAGACGTCGGCTCGGGGGCCGGGCTACCGATCATACCCTGTCTCATCGCTCGGTCTGATTTATCCGCGACGTTGATTGAGTCATCTCAGAAAAAATCGGTGTTTCTGAGAGAGGCTTCTAATCGAGCAGGCATTGCGACCAGAGCCGCGATTGTCGCAAGACCATTTGAACAAACTGAGGCGCCGAATGCCGGCTTCGTCACGTGCCGAGCACTCGACGAATTCATATCGAAGCTTTCAGATCTGCTCAAGTGGTCACCAGCCGATGCCACTCTTCTGTTATTCGGGGGAGAGACGCTACGACAAAAGCTGGAAGCGATTCGGACGCGCTACACGGAACTGTTAATTCCTAATACTGAGAAGAGATACCTGTTTGCGGTTAAGAAAGGTTAGAAAAGGAAACCTCATTGGTCATTTTCCATTTCTCATTTTCAATGTGAACCTGAAGTTGAATCCCCAGTTCGTAGATAACCGGGCAATGACGATGGGATTTAAAAATGGAAACTGAGAAATGGAAAATGAAAAATGACCAATGAGTTTTTTCCTAGACCGGTTCCTCACGCACCACGTCCTTCGCCTTCTTATCTTCTCTCAAACCCTGGAACGATGGGTGTCGTACGGAACCATCATCAGTCCACTCCGTAAATGCGACTTCACCAACTAACTGTGGCTTGACCCAAACGGCTCGCTTTAGGCGGGGATCTTTTGGTTTCTCAGCGAACGGAGAAGTCGAACGAACTAACCCGTCAAGCCTCTTTCGCAAATCCAACCGTTGCTGAATGCTGAATCCTGTTCCTGCTCGTCCCGCGTAAACAAGTTTCCCTTTGTCGTAAACGCCCAGTATTAAAGCGCCGAAACCCGGGAAGTCTTTGTCTGAAAGAGTAAAGCCGGCGATCACAAACTCCTGACGTTTTATGCATTTCACCTTTATCCAGCTGTGACTGCGCGTGGACTCATAAACAGAATCAGCTAGCTTAGAAACGATCCCTTCAATTCCGTACTCGCACGCCTGCTTGAAAAACCTGGCGCCATTACCTTCGACGTGATCGCTATAGCGCAATGGGCCCTTGGAGTCGACCGATTCAAATAATTTCGCCAACACGCTTTTCCGTTCACGCAGTGGTGTGCGTGTAAGATTGAAACCGTCCAGATAGATGACGTCGAAGATGTGAAAGACGAAGCCTGAATCTCCAGTCTTCATAGCTTGCTGTAGCTTTTGGAAACTTGCACGCCCCTGCAAGTCAACAGCGACGACCTCCCCGTCGAGTATCGCGCTGGATGCGGGAAAATCTTTGACGGCCTTCCCGAGACGAGGAAACTTATGGGTCCAATCTTTCTTGTTACGACTCCAGAATCGCACTGCTCCGCGATTCAAATGGCAAAGCATCCGGTAGCCGTCAAACTTCAACTCGTTAAACCACTGATCGCCATCAGGAGGTTTATCTTGAAGAGTGGCTAACTGTGGTGGAATGAAGTCAGGCATGGGCATTTTGCGAGCGCCCATGATCTTTTGTAATTGCTTTGAATTCACAGAAGAAGTTTAGCAGTGAATGTCCGATAAATTTCAAGGTGTCGGCGGTCCTCTGGAAGTCGGTCCACTTTAGTCTGGTCCGACAAGCTAAGGCATGTCGGACATCCTTCGGCACTTGGGTTGCAAAATCTTAAGTATGGAAAAAGCTTTTGTATTGGAAGAGTTCACTCGGGCCCCCGATTTTTAATCAAATGAAGAGTCACAAGGGGACGTGGTGTACGCAACTGGATCAGTCAGCGGTATTTATCATCTGGTCGTAAGGAATGATCATGAGACCCTTTGTGGTCTGCGAGTAAGTCGATTGCGAAGCGAGCAATCGCTGCATTTGGTGGACACCATTTCAGGGGGCCACATCATTTGTAAGCACTGCGAACGGATTCGGAAAAATGCAAAACCGATCAGGGAGTGAGAAGCTGCGAAGATTCCCGAGACCATCAACGTTAGTGGTGCTTCACAAAAAATAAGGGCCCGATCGCTGCGAAGCGTCGAGCCCCTTTCATGACATGATCAGAGACTATTCTTCTGGCTCTGACGGTCCGGCACCATCGCCATCGCTGGCAGCAGCCACCACCAGTGGCTCACGGACAGGCAGTACGATGTCATGCCCGCCGACGATGTCCGGAAACTCATCGAGCTCGCGTTCACGTGCCTGATCAATTGTCTCATCACGTTCGACATCAACGTTGCGGTAAAACTCCATGCCGGTACCAGCTGGAATCAACCGTCCCATGATGACGTTCTCCTTAAGACCGCGGAGGTAATCCACGCGGCCCGAGATTGCCGCCTCAGTTAACACGCGCGTTGTCACCTGGAAGGACGCCGCCGAGATAAATGAATCGGTCGAGAGTGACGCTTTCGTGATTCCGAGCAAGAGCGGCTCGGCTTGTGCAACCTCACCGTCTTCCATGCGCACTCGTTCGTTCTCGTCCTGGAAGCGGAAACGATCCACCTGTTCCTCGAGCAGAAACTCGGTGTCACCAACTTCCTTAATTTTCACCCAGCGCAACATCTGACGAACAATTACTTCGATGTGCTTGTCGTTGATGTTCACACCCTGCAGACGATAGACCTCTTGAATTTCGTTCACGAGGTATTCCTGCAAGCGACTCATTCCGAGTACGCGCAGAATGTCGTGCGGATTCAACGGTCCGTCCATTAACGCTTCGCCGGCACGAACGCGATCGCCATCCTGCACGTTGATGTGTGTACCACGTGGGATGTCGTACTCACGCTCTTCACCGTCGTCGCCGGTAATGATCAGCTTGCGTTTACCCTTGGAGATAGCACCGAGCGTGACCGTTCCATCGATTTCAGACATGACTGCAGTTTCCGCAGGTCGACGTGCTTCGAAGAGCTCAACGACGCGCGGCAAACCGCCCGTGATGTCTTTCGTCT
>Ga0163162_10000644_pt1 | contig 32326 bp, 23 predicted proteins | sample S55metaG_FD_115310 | JGI IMG/M metagenome (GOLD analysis project Ga0163162, IMG submission 115310) | Switchgrass rhizosphere microbial communities from Kellogg Biological Station, Michigan, USA - S5-5 metaG | ecosystem: Host-associated > Plants > Roots > Rhizosphere > Soil | place: USA... | reverse complement strand
TAACGAAGCAAGACCGAGCAAGGAGCAATAATAAATGTTATTCCTTAACCACCCCCGCCCCTCCTAAATCAGGAGGGGAGTTCCCCTCATAGTTTCAAAGGAATCGATCCACGCATAATGTTTATGCTCCACGCTATCTGCACCCCGCTACCCGGCCTGGCAGATTTCCGCAGGAAAAAGCACGGAAATCTTTGCAGTTCCTCCTCATAACCCCACAACCTAAGGCTGGATCAAAGCGGGAGCGGTGGGACAGGCCAGGGCTGAGAGCCTCGATGCTGCCGCAATAAAGATTTCCGTAGCTTTTTACAAGGAAGGATGCAAGCCTTGGGTTTTTGTTACTTTTGGGCCAAGCCAAAAGTAAGAGCCCTTCGGTGGCTAACCGAGGCAAGCCGGGCGAATGGCAAAAAATAGCGAGCGCATTAAGATTCCCGCCTGCGCGGGAATGACGGATTTTTCGCGATAGCCGCAATCAAAAAATCCTTCGCACCTCAGTATGACAGCAAATAACGAAGCAAGACCGAGCAAGGAGCAATAATAAATGTTATTCCTTAACCACCCCCGCCCCTCCTAAATCAGGAGGGGAGTTCCCCTCAAAGTTCCAAATCGATTAATCCATGGATGTTATTGAATTAAAATGATTAAATAACACCTGGCTTTTGGTATTTTTACCCCCATCTAAACCCACCATGTTCAAACTTATTTTAAATACTTACAAAACATCATTCAGCGGATTAAGCAAAGAAACCTGGCTCTTAAGTATCGTAATGATGTTTAACCGTTGCGGCAGCATGGCTGTTCCGTTTATGGGTTTATACGTTACCCAAAGCCTGCATCGGTCTGAAATGGATGCCGGTTTAATCATCACCCTATTTGGTGTGGGCTCTATTTTAGGTTCTGCAACCGGTGGGAAACTAACCGACATCATCGGCTTCAGGCCGGTACAAATTCTCTCCTCCATTATCGGCGGATTGTTATTTATATTATTCTCAACCATTAGCCATTTTTCTACCCTATGTGTGCTGGCTGTGGTGATCAGCTTTTTTTCTGAAGCTTTCCGTCCGGCCAATTTTACGGCTGTGGCCCATTATGCAGCAGAAGGGACCATTACCCGCTCCTATTCACTTAACCGGCTGGCGGTAAATATCGGTTGGTCTGCAGGGATTAGTATGGCTGGGATCATTGCCTCTATTAATTACAAACTTTTGTTTATAGTAGAAGGTTCGGTGAGCATAATCGTTGGACTTTCGATTTTGTTGTTATTACCTAAAGTGCGGGATTTTATTAAAAAAGCAAAAGAAAGTCGCAGCACCATGGTGATTTTAAAACCCTGGGAAGATGCCTTTTATGTAAAATTTATCCTCTTAACTACTCTTTTTATTACCTGCGCTTTTTTAATGTTCAGGGTGGTACCCGTATTTTTTAAAGAGGAATGGCATATCGACGAATTTGCCATCGGAATTATTATTGGCTTAAATGGCGCCATCATTGCCCTTTTCGAAATGATTATGATCAATAAGATTGAAAAGAAAAGATCGCCTATATTTTTCATCGTTATTGGTTCAGTCTTCTTTGCAGTATCTTACCTGCTGTTAAGTGCGCCGATTATTTTTCATGTGATATCGGCTGTGTTAACCATTGTAACCTTTACGGTTGGCGAAATGTTTGTACTGCCATTTATTAATACCGTTGTAATTAGCAGAAGCAATGAACACAACCGGGGTTTATATGCAGCGGGTTATACGTTAAGCTGGTCTTGCGCACAGGTAGTTGGGCCACTGGCTGGTTTTTATATCGCCAAACACCTGGGTTACAACTGGCTCTGGTTTGGGTTGGCCTGTATTTTATTGCTTTGTGCCTATGGTTTTAGCGTGATAGATAAACGCCAGCAACAAACTGTGTTGGAAACGAATTAGTTTACAGTTAACCATCTGCTAACTGTAAACTACAAACTGACAATTGGAAATTACGGCTATTTAAATTTCTGTGCCTGAACGCCTTCTTTGGTAATTTTTACCGGTAAAATCATTCCATCTGCATCAAATTTCATTTCATCGATACAGGTTTCGCGATGGTTGCCATCAGTTTCTGTTAATGGCCTGCGGTGGTAAACAATGTAATATTTATTTTTTTTCTCATTGATGATTAAAGAGTGGTGCCCCGCCCCTCTGGCAATTGTTGCATCTTGCTGTAAAATTTTACCTACCCTTTTAAACGGACCAAATGGAGAATCGCTTACGGCGTAGGCTACAGAATAATCAGGTCCGGTCCAGCCGCCTTCGCTCCACATAAAATAATATTTACCATTTCTGATGAACATATATGGCCCCTCTACATAGTTATCGGGTGTAATTTCTTTAAAGATTTTACCATCATCAAAAGGCAAAAAGCCGGTAAAATCTTTATTCAGTTTGGCGATATTACAGTGTTTCCATCCGCCATAAATTAAATAATACTGTCCGTCTTTATCTTTAAACACAAACTGATCAATCGGTTGTGCACCATTATGAAATTTATCTACCAAAGGTTTGCCCAAATGATCTTTAAACGGGCCTTCTGGTTTATCGGCTACCGCCACACCAATTCCACCGATCTCATTATCACTCTGGATATCGTTAGCGCCGAAAAATAAATAGTATTTTTTATCTTTTTGCACAATGGCTGGTGCCCACATGGCTTTATTGGCCCACTTCACCGCAGCAGTATCTAAAACATGAGGGTGTTTTTTCCATTTTACCAGGTCATCAGAAGAAAAAGCATCCAAAAAAACCTGTTCTTTATACTTGGCAGAGTAAGTTGGGTAAACCCAGTATTTATTATTAAAAACAGCGGCTTCAGGGTCTGCATACCATCCCGGAAATATTGGATTTCCAGATTGCTTAATCGTTTTAGTATTCTGCGCAAAAGAAGCGAGCGCGAATACAAATAAAAGAGATGAGAATAAATATTTCATGGGTACAATTTAGAAAAAAATATGTGGTTTTAAAATTTGGTGATCGGTTTAACCGCAAAGTGCGCTAAGAAAAGACGCAAAGAATGCAAAGTTGGGCGCATATTGTTTTAACCACGGAGAAAACTGAGACGAGACACAGAGAAAACTGAGTTTGGCCATAAAGGGCGGTTTAACCGCAAAGCGCGATAAGAAAAGGTGCAAAGAATGCTGAGCTTCCAGTTTATAATGTTTTAGGAATGTCATGCTGAGGTACGAAGCATCTGCAAGCGATGAAAAAGATGCTTCGTACCTCAGCATGACAGTAGGGTAAAAAAATTTAAGCGAATGGCGGGACTACAGCACCTATGAAACACAGACCGTTCGTTTTCAAAAAATGGCAAAAAAAACCTGTTTATAAAGATAGGCAAGGATTGGTCTTCGACTCCGCTCAGACTGACACACGGAATAGGCTCAAAATAACCATAAAAGTTAAAATTATCTAGTTGTTTTGGAAAGCAAAACCTGTAGCAATTCAGTTAAGGCTGCCTTGCCCTTCGTTTCAAATCCTCGCCTCATGCTTCGGCCTGTGGGTTTTACACTTCGGTCAGGTTTAGGTGGCACAGCTGGTAATACTATTAATTTATAAATCGTTTATTTAACTTACCAGTGTCCGTTTCTGAAATAAACCCCACAATAACGAAAATACCTTAGTGGCACTACCGTCAAATTGAGCTGTCATGCTGAGGCACGAAGCATCTGCAAGCGATGAAAAAGATGCTTCGTACCTCAGCATGACAGTAGGGTAAAAAAATTTAAGCGAATGGCTGGACGAAAGCACCTATGAAACACAGATCGTTCGTTTTCAAAAAATGGCAAAAAAAATCCCTGCTTATAAAGATAGGCAGGGATGGTCTTCGACTCCGCTCAGACTGACATGATCGACTCCGCTCAGACTGACAAATAAGATTACCTATTTACTCAATTCAGCGAAATACTTGTGGAATAGCGGCAAAGTTTCTATTCCTTTATAATAGTTGTAAATATCATATTTCTCATTCGGCGAGTGTAGCGCATCGCTATCTAAACCGAAGCCAAAAAGTACCGATTTAATGCCCAATACATCCTCAAACAAGGCTACAATTGGGATACTGCCTCCGCCACGGGTTGGAATAGCGGTTTTACCGAAGCTATCCTCAATGGCTTTTTCAGCAGCTTTATAAGCTATACTATCAGTTGGGGTTACCACTGGTTCGCCACCATGGTGCGGCGTAACTTTTACCTTTACATTTTTAGGTGCAATGCTTTCGAAATGTTTGGTAAAGATTTTGGCAATTTCTTCTGAGCTTTGGTTAGGCACCAAACGCATCGAAATTTTGGCATTGGCTTTACTTGGCAACACGGTTTTGGCACCTTCGCCAATATAACCGCTCCAGATTCCGTTTACTTCTAAAGTTGGTCGTGTACCGGTACGCTCTAAAGTAGAGTAACCTTTTTCGCCCCAAACTTCCTCAATATCAAGATCTTTTTTGTATTCTGCTTCGTCATACGGTGCAGCATTTAATGCTTTTTTCTCTTCATCTGATAATTCTACCACTTTATCGTAAAAAGCAGGAATGGTAATGTGATTGTTTTCATCGTGTAAAGAAGCAATCATTTTACATAGAATAGTTGCCGGATTAGCCACTGCACCACCGTAAACGCCAGAGTGCAAATCGCGGTTCGGTCCCACTACTTCAACTTCCATATAAGCTAAACCACGTAAGCCAGTTTCGATAGATGGATGCTCCATACTGATCATCGAGGTATCAGAAATTAAAACGACATCTGCTTTTAATCGATCTTTGTTTTCATTTACAAAAATACCCAGATTGGCAGATCCTACCTCTTCTTCACCTTCAATCATGAATTTAACATTGCAAGCCAAGGTATTGGTTTGCATCATTAATTCGAAAGCTTTTACATGCATGTAAAACTGGCCTTTATCATCGCAGGCGCCACGGGCGTAAATTTTGCCATCGCGTACTGTTGGCTCGAAAGGTGGAGTATGCCAAAGTTCTAAGGGATCAGCAGGCTGAACATCATAATGGCCATATATTAAAACAGTTGGTAAAGCAGCATCGATAATTTTCTCGCCATAAACAATAGGGTATCCGGCTGTTGGACAGATTTCTACGTGATCAGCACCTGCATCCTTTAATTTTTGTGCTACATAATCGGCAGTTTTTAAAACATCACCTTTATATTTAGGATCGGCACTAACCGATGGAAAACGCAATAATTCAAACAATTCATCTAAAAAACGTTGTTTGTGCGTTTCTACGTATTTCTTAATCTCTTGCATAACAAAATTAGTTTGGGCAAATATAGGCTTTACCAGATAAAAGGCACAGTAAACGATTAAATTATCGTCCATGCAGCCATAAAACTTAGCTTTTTACCAGATGGCTGCCGATTTTGAATCCAAAATCAATCGATTATGTTAAATTCAAAAACCGTCTTCTAAACCATACAAATCGTTTTATGTTTGTAAAAAAGAATAGTACAATATTATTTATATTTACTTTTTTGTAAATTGCGCCAAATATCCTTTAAATCCTGTACGAAAGAATCATTAACAATGAAGTTTAGCACGAAAGTATTTCTATCTCTGCTGCTACTTATTGTTATCCGTATCCCTTCGTTCGCACAAGGAACTCCTCCTCCTACCCGGGTAAGTTGCCCGGAAGCAGCTCAATATTATTCAAAAGACAGTATCAATATCGTAACTTTTGGCGCCAGCACTGTAGAGGGCGTAAAAGGTATTGGTTTCCAGACCATGCTCCAGAACAATTTTATAAATTGTTACACCAACAAAATAGTAGATATTACCAATCATGGTATTGGTGGCCAGACTACTTTCCAGGGATTACTCAGAATAGACAACGCTATAGCCAATAGAACAGGTTTTATCGTAATTGATATGGGTATTAACGATGCGCTTGCGATATCTACAGGCAAAGGAAGTATAGCCGAAACAGTGGCCAATATGCGGTCTTTAATTACGACTAGCCTTAAACAAAAATTAGTTCCTATTTTGTGCACGCTACAGTTTGTTGATGACAGAACCATTAAAAGTTATGTTGCTGTAAATACGAACATCAGGACCCTGAATGCAGCATACAGAAAATTAGCAACAGAATATAAAATATACCTGGCTGATGTAAATGCGGCGATGAGACGTGATTTTTCGCTTTATCAGGATCCGTTTCATCCAAATGCACGCGGTTACAGATTGATCAGTTATGTTATTTTCGACACTATTAATAAGGCAATTTTTGATAAATTCCTGAAGTTTACCGTTACGCAGAATTACCCGAATCCTGCAGCCATGCAAACGTTTATCGATGTCGTTTTGCCTGAAACGGATAAAATTAACGTCCAGATTTACGATTTAATGGGTAGATTGGTTAAAACAGTGGTAAATGAATACCTGAACGTAGGAAAACACACATTAGAAGTCAATACCTCTACGTTTGTTCCGGGCATTTATTTCTTCAAAATTTCTTCTGATTCTGGCCAATACAACACCACCAAAAAGTTTATTGTGGCGAGGTAACAAAAGATTTAAACAGGATTCTACTCATAGATGAATATGTTTTATACCTTTAAATATGCACACGGAGACCACTTTCACCAATGAAGTTATAAATCTGGATCTTCTTCCTAAATACGAAAATATCCAGTTAAGCCAGCCACATCGGGATTATTGGAAAATCATTTGTATTAACTTGTTAATCTTTTTTGGCTTACTAGGAATAACAATGGGTATTCTTCTATTCTTTGTTGATGAGGTAAAACCAAATGCAAAATGGATCATTCCAGTTTATATAATACTGTTAACCAGTTTCTTTTTACTTTTTAGAGTGAGTTTCAAGAAACGGGGTTATGCGATCCGTACACACGATGTAATTTACAAGAGTGGGATTATTGCTGAATCGACTACAATTGTTCCTTTAAACCGGATTCAGCATATTGAGCTGAACGAAGGTCTTTTTTCCAGAATATACCAATTGGGATCGTTACAGCTATTTACCGCGGGTGGCCAAACCGGGCATATCCGTATTTCGGGTATTGCCATAGACGAGGCAAAGCGTATTAGAGATTTACTGTTGAATAAATTAGAGCAGCTTGAAAACCCAACAGAACTGAATCCTAATGAATAACGATTTTAGTAAACCGCAGCGCGAATCTGCCTTTGGTATCATCATTATGGGTGCGCATACAATGCTGAAAATTGGCAAGGCGACTTTTTTCTTATTCGTTATTGCTTTCGTAAAGATGTCGGGCACTTCTTTCACTTTCCTGATGTTAGGTATTTCTGCAATAATCGTATTCAGTTTCATATTTGCGTATTTATGGTACTTAAAATTCACATTCTTTTTAGATAAAGAAAAGCAGGAATTTGTGGTCAATAAAGGAATTTTCAATCGCGATCAGGTCATAATTCAACTCGATAAAATACAGCAGGTTAACATTAATCAGAATATTTTGCAGAAAATTATCGGAGTTTATGGATTAAAAATCGATACTGCCGGTGCGCATGGAGAAGAAGTAAGTATAAAAGCCATCGATGAAACTTCTGCCTATATCCTTAAAGAGCATCTGTTAAATAGAGAAACCACAACTGAAACAGAAGGGAAAATTGAATTAGAAAACGACAAGACAGCAGAGGCACCATTTTTAAAATTAAGCTCTTGGACATTGTTTAAAGTTGGATTAACCTCTAACTATGGGCAAAGTTTAGCTTTACTTGTTGCTTTTTTTTACACCGTTATTTATGAGGGCAGGCAGTTACTCGATGCATTTAAAATTAACAAAGATGAAATTCAGAGCACAGTAACAAGTATGCTAACCATTGTTACGGTTTTCATTTTAATTGCGTGCCTTTTAATTGTATTGCTGATTATTAATCTGGTTAGAACCTTTTATAAGTATTTCGAGCTGGAAATCAGTGAGCATAAAAATACACTTTTGCTCTCTTCGGGATTAATTGCGAAGAAAAATACTTTGATCAGTCCAAATAAAGTACAGATTACCAAATACAGCCAGAATTACTTTCAGAAAAAACTGAACATGCTGAATATGAGTTTAAAGCAGGCTCATTTTGGTCAGAGTAAAAAAGGACATGAAATGCAGGGAAACACCTTAGAAATTCCGGGGTGTAATGCTGGCGAACGTGATGAATTGCTCAAAATGATATTGGGCAAAGTACCATTAAAGGAAAAAACCTTTATTCCCGACTGGCGTTTTTTAAATCTCCCCATTTTCTTTAAACTGATTGTGCCCGTTTCAATTTTTTTGATCATGGCTTTTAATATCCCGGAGGTGAAACCTTTTATTGGTATCGCAATTCCATACTTCGTTGTAGGTGTGCTCATGATCTATATCAGCTACCGCCGGCACCAGATTTCTGTAAGTCAGGATTTCATTATCAAAACCAGCGGCATCTGGGACATTGCTAATGAAATTGTAATGCCTAATAAAATTCAGGCCATTACCACCTTTCAATACCCCTGGCATAAAGGAGTGGATGTTGGCCACCTCACTTTACATACCGCCGCAGGACAGATTCACTTTAAGTATGGTAATTATACCGAAATTAAGCGACTCGTGAATTATTGGCTCTACCAGGTAGAAAGTACAAACGAGAATTGGATGTAAGTTTTTAAAGAAATAAAATAATTGTGATGAATACCATAGAAAAGATCATTTTACTTGAAAATAGATTATTAGCGGCTATACAAACTGGCGATGTAGAAGACTTGAATGTGCTTTTGCATGAAGATTTACTTTTTAACCTGCCTAACGGTGTAACCATAACAAAGGCGATGGATATGGAAACTTATACATCCGGAAAGATGGCTGTAAATTCTATTATCCCCGCTGAGCAGCAATTAATCTGATTAATGATACAGCGGTTGTTAGCGTGAAAATTGAACTAAAGGCAGTATATAATTCGCAATCCATCGAAGGTATTTTCAGATATTTAAGAGTCTGGAAGGTGTTTGATCAAGAATGGAAAGTAATTGCCGGAAGTTGTGTGGCCATATAAAAATAACAGCTGCCAGGTTTAAATCCAAGCAGCTGCTATAATTCAATTAATCCTGGTATGCCGCAGCAAACTCTTTGGCAAAATCTTTAAGTTTAACCTTACCTAAAACAGGCCTGTTTTTATAATAATCTACAAAAAGTTTATTGCTCCTGATCGCATCGCCCATTTCTACATAGTTTTTGGCTATTTCTTCAGGTAATCCTGCTCCTACCATTCCGTTTAAGGCCTCTTCATCGCTAAATTCAATCCATGGTAATGCTGGTTTGCCCACCGCAGCACCTAATGCTTTTGCAACATCAGCCGGAGTACTTTCATCATCACCGGCAACATATTGGATGGTTTTACCCGTAAAATTACTTTCCAAGACTTCTGCAGCTGTCGCTGCAATATCAACAGGATGTACCAAAACAAGTCTGGAATCAGGACCAAAATTAGAACCCAGTATATCTGCATGTTTAACCATATCAATGTTGGCTAAAAAGTTAATATAGAAATAACCTGCACGTAAATGTTTTACATCAACCCCATTTAATTCGGCAAAAATATTTTCTACATCATGCAAGCCGGCAATCGGACCGGTTCCATCAGGCAGATCTGCGCCTACACTGCTTAAATTTACTACTTTGTTAACCCCTGATTTTTTTATGGCAGCAGCATAATTTTCGCCGATACCTTTTATATATTCCCTAAATTTTGGTGCTGCAAAATTTGGCGGAACCATGGTGTAAATGGCATCAGCCCCTTCGAAAGCATTTGTTAAAAATTCTGTATCATCTACACTGCCAATTAAAGGTATTGCGCCCAGGGCTTTAATTTCTTCGGCTCTATCGGCATTACTGCTAATCACTTTTACTTCATGGCCTTTGGCCACCAATATTTTGGCCAGCGGTTTTGTAATATTACCGGTTGAGCCTGTTAATGTTATTTTCATGATTTTTGTTTTTAAATATTGAATACAAAGCTATATTTGTGCTTACTTTTATACAAGTACTTACCCCAAAGTATGTAACTATGACAGCCATTAAAGAAAGTTCGACCCGTAATTTTAACAAAGGCGTAGCCCTAACCAGCTGCCCTGTTACATTTGTAATGGAAAAAATTGGTGGTTATTGGAAACCGATTATTATTTATCATTTAATGAGCGGACCAAAACGCTACAGCGAATTAAAACGTGCTATACCGCAGATTACGGAAAAAATGCTCATACAACACTTAAAGCAATTGCAAAATGACGACCTTGTTCATCGGGATGCACAAGCCGTTATTCCGCCCGTAGTGACTTACAGTCTCACCAAATCAGGGCAGGATCTTTTTCAGGTATTGGATTCAATGGTAGATTGGGCCGTTAAAAATGGCTCTGTTTAACCTCATTATAGACAAAATAAGGGTTTGAGTAAAACTTTGGCTCATTGTACGATTTAAGACACATAAGGTACATATAAGCCAATACACGGTAGATCATGAAACAAGTTTAGCATGATGGCTTTATGTGTAGTTGATCATTAGGCGATATAATATCTTTTATTGATTGGAAATGAAAGGATGGTTTTTCATCGGAAGCTGCAGTCCTGCTGTTCCCTCTAGCCCTCATGCTTCGGGGCTGCCGCTGCCATCAGGTTTACGAACAGCGTAGCTGCAAACGGCGACCTTGAAAATGAAAAACGCATCTATATATCGAAATGGCCTAAAGGATCATAATTCCTTTGATGTTTCCAGCCTGCTTGTAAACTGCAATTACCTCATCCGCATTTTGCACCGGTTTCTTTACCGTGATGGAAACATATTTCCCTGTTTTTGAAGGCTGCTCCATAAACTCATCGTTAGGTAAAATGGCACGTAACTCCTGTATTTTATCTAAACCGCCGGTAATGATAAATTTAAAATGGTAAACACCCGGAAATTTTTCAACGCTTTCCAGTTTCTCTTTTAAATTCACATAAATATCCTGGCTTGCCCCTTCCGGGATATCGGTAAATTCAATATCCTTATTTGTTTTTTTCTCTTCCATAAACAAGGCTTATCAAATTCTATACCCAAATAAACAGGATGCAATTCTGACAGATCAACGTTTATTTTAATTAAAATAGCTTCATACACAAATTTAATGGAATGATGGATTCTGACCACGAAGTAGCTATTAGACCTTAAAAAAATAAGAACAGCTAATAAAACAAGTTGAGAATGACGACTGATGAAATAAAACTATGGGTTTTAAACCCTCAATAGCAGCACAATCCCATTTAAAATAAACCTTGGCGAAGCGGATACCGGCCTGGTGCGTAAGGCCTGCAGGCGTATGAGCAAAGCAAAGGGCTGCAGAATGCCATGAGATACAGGTTTGGCTTTCCCCTAAATTTCCTAAAGGGGAATTCATACCCAAATTTAATCTCACGATCTTTTTATATTATTCAACCATACTTAATAAAGGAAAGATTCTGAAAAAAGTTCAGAATGACGAATGCTTTGCATGAGCCATTGGATTTTAAACTAATTACCAACACCTTTGGCAAAAAGCCCCAAGAATTGTTATTTTTGAACTTCAAAAAAACAGGAGCCGATTTGGATTATTTAGCAGGATTAAACCCACAACAAAGAGCAGCAGTAGAAAACACAAAAGGACCGGTAATGATTGTTGCAGGTGCAGGTTCGGGCAAAACCAGGGTAATTACATTTCGTGTAGCCCACCTGATCCAAACCGGTACTGATCCATTTAACATTCTGGTTTTAACCTTTACCAACAAGGCGAGTAAAGATATGCGCGAGCGTATCAGCAAGGTAGTTGGTGCGGAGGCTAAAAACATTTGGATGGGCACTTTTCACTCTGTTTTTGCAAAAATTTTACGGGTAGAGGCCGAGAAGATTGGCTATCCGAGCAATTTTACCATTTACGATACCGACGATAGTAAAAGTGTAATCCGCGCTATTTTAAAAGAAATGCAGCTGGATGATAAATTATATGCAGCAAACTTTGTTTTCAATAGAATTTCATCGGCTAAAAATAACCTCATTTCATGGGGTGAATATCAAGCTAATGACCAGATCCAGGCCGAAGATATTCAGAATAAACGCCCATTAATTGGCCAGATTTACGAAACCTATGCCAAACGCTGTTTCAGGGCCGGTGCAATGGATTTTGACGATTTATTGTTCAAAACCAATATACTGTTGAAAGAACATCCGGATGTTTTAAATAAATACCAGCAAAAATTCAGGTACTTAATGGTGGATGAGTACCAGGATACTAACTTTTCACAGTATACGATTGTAAAAAAACTGGCTGCTGCTTATCAGAACATTTGCGTGGTGGGTGATGATGCACAAAGTATTTATGCGTTCCGTGGTGCAAATATCCAGAACATTCTAAATTTCGAACGTGATTATCCTGATTTAAAGGTTTACAAATTAGAACAGAATTACCGTTCTACCCAAAATATTGTTGATGCAGCGAGCAGTATCATTGCCAACAATAAAAACCAACTCGAAAAGAATGTATTTTCTGAAAATGCAGAAGGCGATAGAATTAAAGTTTCGCGTGCATTTACCGATAACGAAGAAGGTAAATTGGTTGCTGAAGCCATTATTCAGGAACGCAGCACAAAAGGATATCAGCACAATGATTTTGCGATTTTGTACCGTACCAATGCACAAAGCAGGGCAATGGAGGAAGGGTTACGAAAATTAAATATTCCTTACAGAATATATGGCGGTCAGTCGTTTTACCAACGCAAAGAGATTAAAGATTTAATTGCGTATTTCCGTTTAACGTTTAATCCGAAGGATGAGGAGGCAATAAAACGCGTAATTAATTATCCTAAACGTGGTATTGGCGACACTTCTATTGATAAAATTATTGTTGCGGCAGACCAGCATGGAAAAACCATGTGGGATGTAATTTCGAATGCACACGAATACGTAGATGGACGTTTAGCCAATCAATTGAATGATTTTGCCTTGATGGTGCAAAGCTTTCAGGCAGAGGCGAAAAAGCTCGATGCTTATGATACAGCTTTATTTATTGCTCAACATGCAGGTATTTTAAAAGAACTATATACTGATGACAGTGTTGAAGGCCGTGCACGTTACGAAAATATCCAGGAATTATTAAACGGTATTAAGGAATTTGCCGAACGTGAAGATATTGAGGAAAAAGGCCTTGATATTTTTATGCAGGATGTTGCACTTTTAACCAACGATGATAAGGACGGTGATAAAAATAAGGATACGGTTTCTTTGATGACGATCCACTCGGCCAAAGGTTTGGAGTTTAAGAACGTGTTTATTGTGGGATTGGAAGAAAACCTGTTCCCATCGCAAATGTCGTTAACTAACCGAACCGATTTAGAAGAAGAGCGCCGTTTGTTTTATGTGGCCATTACACGTGCAGAAGTAAAACTGACCATCACTTATGCCACTTCCCGCTATCGCTGGGGTACCTTAACCAACTGCGAACCAAGCCGTTTCATTAACGAAATTAATCCGAAATTTTTAGAATTGGATGTTAAACCCGCCAAATCAAACAGTTTTGAAGGTAGTTTTGACAGTGATCGTAAATCGTGGACTTCGCAACCACGCGATTTTATGAGCAAGCCAAAACCTGCAGCCGGCGCAACTACTTCTGCCCCGCCTGCACGTCCGAAAACAACTTCATTACTGGCAAAAGCACACGTGCCAACACCTGGGTTTACGCCATCACAACCACAAGAATTTCAAGGTGGGATGGAAGTGGAACACGAAAAATTCGGTTTCGGAAAAATTATCAGTTTAGAAGGTACTTTACCAGATGTAAAAGCCACGGTATTTTTCCAGGGTTTGGGCAATAAACAGCTGCTGCTTAAGTTTGCAAAATTGATGATTGTAAAATAAACACAGATTTCAATTTAGCCGCATACGCTCAGAGCCGCTGAAACAATAAGATTCTTCATCCGAAACTCGTTTCAGGACCTTTAATAGATAGTCAACAGATTGCCATTGACAGAATCATTCGAGTGGTCGTCATTCTCGCGCATGCGGGAATCTTAAAGCACTCTGCAATAGCATTAGGATTCCCAATTAAATTGGGAATGACGAACTATCAAAATATAATTTGCTTGGTAAGCCAGTATAAATCTTTTTGATGCCCCCCCTTTTATGGATAAACACTTAATCAGATGCTGGTTCAAATCCGACAACTAACTATCGGATCAGCAAGACAATCGCTTTTAAAAATTGCTCACAGCGCTATGCACTCTGCGCTTTTTTTATGCCCTCTTTACGGTTAAAAACACCATGGTTAAAAAGTTGAAAAACCACAAAATAATCCTTAATATTGGGTTCGGTTCTCCCGATTACAAACCATGCAACTTACCAGGTTAGAAATTAAAGGTTTTAAGAGCTTTGGCGATAAAGTGACCATCAACTTTAATGAGGGTGTTACCGCTATCGTTGGTCCTAATGGTTGTGGGAAATCGAATGTAATTGATGCCATGCGCTGGGTTTTGGGCGAGCAGAGTACAAAAGCATTACGTTCGGAAAAGATGGAAAACATTATTTTCAATGGAACAAAAAACCGTAAACAGGCACAACTTGCCGAGGTTTCATTAAGCTTTGATAATACCAAAAACATCCTTCCTACTGCCTACTCGCAGGTTACGGTAACGCGTAAATTGTACCGCAACGGCGATAGCGAATACCGATTAAATGATGTGCAGTGCAGGTTAAAAGATATTACCGACCTTTTTCTGGATACCGGGATCGGCTCTGACAGCTATTCGATTATTGAGCTGAAAATGGTTGACGAGATTATCACCAACAAAGAACATAGCCGGAGGTCGCTGTTTGAAGAGGCGTCGGGCATCTCTAAATACAAACTACGTAAGCGACAGACTTTCAGCAAATTAAAAGATACCGAAGCGGATTTAGAACGTGTAGAGGATTTGCTCTTCGAGATCGAAAAAAATCTCAAGACTTTAGAAAACCAGGCGCGTAAAGCAGAACGTTATTATAAATTAAAGGAACAATACCGCGAGTTGAGTGTACAACTGGCCACGCACCGCATTGCCTTTTTTCGTACCGATTTAAGCGCGCTCGAAAGCCAGGAGCAGCAACAAATGTTAAACCGTACGGAGCTGAGCACCAAAATAGATACCGGTGAAGCCCAGCTGCAAAAACTTAAATTAGGCAGTATCAGTCAGGAAAAGAACCTTTCCGTACAACAAAAGGCTACAAATGAATTTGTTTCTAAAATCCGCGCTTACGAAAGTGAGAAAAAAGTAAAGAACGAGCAGATGCGCTTTTTACAGGAAAAAGAAACCCGTTTATCCGGTGAACTCGAAAAAGATAAAAACCAGGTTAACCACATTAAATACAACATCAAACGTTTGAATGAAGAAGTTTTAACAGAAACAGAGGTTTTTAACCGATTAGAATCTGATTTAAAGCTACTGAAATCTACACTTGATACTTTAAGGGAGCAACAACAGACCGAGAAAAACAGGATTGACAACCTGATCAAATCTGTTAACGACCTACAAAACCAAGTATACCAATCGCAAAAAGAAATTGATATCCTGAATATCCAGAAAGATGCGCTGGTGCAGGAAAGCAACCGCAATGTAGATGATACCGAAACCAAAACATTAGAATTAAAGGCTTTCGATCATGCTTTGGCCGAACTTGATATCCAGGTAAGGGAGAAGCAGGCCAATATTAAAAACCTGACAGAAGCTGAAGAACTTTTAAAAGAAAAACTGGCTGCATCCGAAATTAACCTGAGTTCGAACAAGGAAAAACTTACGGCCGAAAACCGTAAAAAAGATGCCAAGCAAAATGAATATAACCTTACTAAATCGCTCGTTGATAGTTTAGAAGGCTTTCCAGAATCGATCCGTTTTTTAAAGAAAAACAATGCTTTTGCCAAAAGTGCCTTACTCCTTTCTGATATTTTATTTTGTAACGAAGATTACCGCATCGCGATAGAAAATTACCTCGAACCGGTAATGAACCATTATGTGGTTGATCAATATACAGATGCCGTTCAGGCGATTAACCTGTTAACCGATGCCAGTCGCGGAAGGGCAAACTTTTTCATTTTAGAAAATGTTCCTGATAAGAATCCTGTTCTCGGTAATCACGAAGGATTGATACCGGCTTTATCAGTGGTAGAAGTCGATAAAAAATACCAGCAACTCTGCAATTTGCTTCTGCAAAATGTCTATATCGCTGTAAACGAACAAGAAAATCTGTTTAAAACAACACCAACCGACGGTTTAACCATTTTAGCTAAAAATGGAAAATATGCGCAAACGAGATTCACTTTGGCGGGTGGATCGGTAGGTTTGTTTGAAGGTAAAAGGATTGGTCGCGCTAAGAATTTAGAAAATCTGGCAAAAGAAATTAAAGCCTCAGAATCGCTGATCAATAAGTACAACGAAGCCATTAAAACAGAAACTGATCAGATTTTCAACCTTAAAGAGGCCTCTAGAATCAATCAGATCAATGCTTTGCAGCAAGAAATGAACCGTTTAAATAACGAGCATATTTCTGTACAAACACGTCGCGATCAGTATCAGGAATTTATTACCACCAGCGAAAACCGAAAAACAGATATTGCGCAAAAAATAGTATCCATAGAAAAAACCTTATCTGAGAAGTTACCTACACTGGTTCAATTACAAAAAGATCAGCAGGAAGCACATGTTAATTTGCAGGAGCAGCAACTTAATTATCAGGAAATTGCCGACCAGGTAAACGAAAGCGCAGGCAAATACAACCAGGACAATATCCGTTTCCATCAACAACAAAATAAGTTATCGGGCCTGGAAAAAGATTTAGATTACCGTTTTGTACAGGAAGAAGCCTTAAATAAGCGTATTGCCCAAAATGATAAAGAATTACAGGAAACACTGGTGCAAATAACGGCAACTTTGCAACACACCGATTTGAGCGACGATACCCTTTTAGAGATGTATCAGCAACGGGAAGAGATGGAAAAAGGGCTTGCCGAAGCTGAAAAAGAGTATTTCGAAATTAAGAGCGATATTAATCAGATAGAAACCGATTTAACCAACATCCGTAAAAACCGCGAAGAAACCGATTTCCTTTTAACTGAAATTAAGGATAAAAAGAATGCTTTAAAAATCGACCTGAATGCTTTAAAAGAGCGTTTGGCGGTAGAATTCAACATTGATATTAACGATCTTTTAGAAACAGATACCGCTGTTGAAGCGCTGGAAAGTGAATTTGAAATCAGACAGAAAGTAGAAAAAATGAAACGCCAGTTGGACGAATTTGGCGCCATCAACTCTATGGCCATGGAGGCTTTTAAAGAAATGGAAGAGCGTTATACTTTTATCCAAAACCAGAAAAAGGATCTAAATGCGGCCAAAACTGATCTTCTACAAACCATAAAAGAAATTGATGATACGGCTAAAGATAAATTTATGCAGGCTTTTACGCAGGCCCGTGAGCATTTTATCGTGGTTTTCCGTTCTTTGTTTAACGAAGAAGATAGCTGCGATCTCATTTTGTCCGATATTAATAACCCTTTAGAAGCTGACATTGATATTGTTGCCCGACCGAAAGGTAAAAGACCTTTATCCATCAATCAGTTATCCGGTGGAGAAAAAACTTTAACAGCTACTGCCCTGCTGTTTTCACTTTACCTCTTAAAACCTGCGCCTTTCTGTATTTTTGATGAGGTTGATGCGCCATTGGATGATACCAACATCGATAAATTCAATAATATTATCCGAAAATTCTCAGATCAATCGCAGTTTATCATCGTATCACATAACAAACGTACCATTGCCAGCACCGATATTATTTATGGCGTAACCATGGTAGAGCAAGGGGTTTCGAGGGTTGTAGCCGTAGATTTAAGAGAAGTAGCGGCGTAACTCGGTATTTTCGTCATTGCGAGGAGGCTTTTCAGCCGACGAAGCAATCTTTTATTTACATTTTTTCCAATTCGAAAATGAAAGCAACAGCCTTTGGCGGTCCTCAGACCTGCTGTACACTATAGTCCCGACTTTACGTCGGGAGCTGCCGTTCCCATCAGGTTTAGAAACGCAATACAGTAAGGCAAACAGCGTTTTCCTTTCTATATCCTAATAATTAATATCTTTAGGAAAATTTAAGCGATTAATCGTCCTTTCGAGCGAAGTGCAACGCAGTCGAGAAATCTATATCAACAGATCTCTCCATTCCGCAATGCTCCATCCGATAGCTATCGGATCGAGATGACGACCCTAACTTATACAAATTATCATGAAAATCCTATATATCCTTCCCTTCGCTATGATGCTCAGCTGCTGTTCATCAGTAAAAAATCAAAACAATACTGCTTCTGGCAAGTTAGATGCCCAATTATTAAAAGATGTTGAAGTATTATCATCAGATGCTTATCAGGGCCGTAAAACAGGTACAAAGGGGGCAGAAATGGCCAGAGCCTATATTATAGAAAGATTTCAAAAATTAGGACTAAAATCTTATCCTCAGCATGTAAACTACGCACAGGAATTTTCGTTTAACAACAGAAATAGTGTAAAAGTAAACGGAACCAATATTATTGGCTACATTCCAGGCAAGGGAACCAATGTAATCGTGGTTTCGGCACACTACGATCATTTGGGGGTTATTAATGACGAAGTTTATAATGGTGCTGATGACAATGCATCGGGCACTGCCGGATTATTAAAAATCGCTGCTTATTTTGCTAAGAACAAACCTAACAACACCATCATTTTTGCTTCTTTTGATGCAGAAGAAATGGGTTTACAAGGCGCCAAGGCATTTGTAGGCAATCCACCAGTGCCAATTAATACGATCGCCATTGATCTAAACATGGATATGATCAGCCATAGTGATAAAGGTGAACTGTACGTATGCGGAACATTTAAATATCCAGATTTAAAAAAATATATAGATACGACTAAAACCAATATCAAATTGCTTTTTGGTCACGACGATCCCAAACTAGGTCATGATGACTGGACTAACCAAAGCGATCAGGGCGCATTTAATGCAAAAAATATCCCGTTCTTATATTTTGGTGTAGAAGATCACAAAGATTACCATAAAGCCAGCGACGAATATTCCACTATCACGAAGCAATTCTTTAGTAATGCAGCAAGTGCTGTATTGGATGTTGTAAAAAATATCGACGAACAAACTGGCTTACAACAGCTGTTAAAAGATAAAATGATTATGATGGGCAATCCAAGAAAATCAGAAAGATTTTAACCAAAGCTTAGATATAAATTGAAAACCTGCCCCTATCTGGCAGGTTTTTTTTTGCTTTTTAAAATTTAAAATTAAAATTATTATACTGTATATCAGATAATTGAAAAATAACTATAAAAATAGTTTGCAAACTATTTTTATAGTGGTAACTTCAATTAACCAAACTACAAAAATAGTTGCTATGATAAAAGAACTCACAAAAGCAGAAGAACAGGTAATGCTCATCCTTTGGGAAATGGGTGAAGCCCTGGTAAAGGATGTTATCGATAAAATGAACGAACCCAAGCCCGCTTACAACACCGTTTCAACCGTAATCAGAGTTTTGGAAGGAAAAGGTTTTGTTGATCATAAGGCCATCGGCAATACGCATATTTATTTCCCTATTGTTAAAGAAACCGATTATAAAAGGTTTGCTTTTGATAAGGTAATGAACAATTACTTTGAAAATTCATACGAAAGCCTGGTTTCATTCCTGGTAAAAGAAAAAAGTATGAGTACCGAAGAACTCAATGAAATTATTCAATTGGCAGAGAAACTTAAAAAAGACAAGTGATGAGCTGGCTATATTATTTACTCGAAGCAAATTTATATCTTATCCTATTTTACGGATTTTATAGATTATTTCTCCACAGGGAAACCTTTTATGGGTTAAACAGATATTACCTGATTATCAGTTCGATACTGGCTTTTATACTTCCGTTTTTACAACTGGGCTTTTTAATGAATGAAATGGTTTTCAACTACACAGGATATATTACGATTGATGAACCACAATCATATTTTACACCGGAGAATGTTCTTTTAGCAATATATCTATCAGTTTCAACAATTTTAATACTAAAAGTTTTATGGGGACTAAGGTACATTGCAAAATTAATGCGAAATGCCCGTAAGCGTAAAGAAAATGGCATCACATTTATTGAAATCCAAAATTCAAAAGTGGCATTTTCATTCTTCAATCTACTCTTTATTGACCCGGAAATGAACCAAAAGGCAACTGTGTTAAAGCACGAAACGGTTCACATCAAGCAGAGACATAGTTTTGATATACTATTATTCGAATTGGTACAAATCTCGAGTTGGTTCAATCCAATCCTGTATTTTATTAAGAACGACATCAGACTGATCCACGAATATCTTGCTGATGATGCGACTACAAGGGCAGACATTGCCAAATATGATTACGCCTTATTCCTGATCCAAAATTCGTACGGAACTCAATCAGTTATACTTAGCAATCATTTTTTCAATTCTTCATTACTAAAAAATAGAATAAGTATGTTAAATCAAAAAAAATCAGCAAAGTGGGCCAGGCTCAAATTGTTATTCGTTATTCCGTTAAGCGCATTTATGCTGTTCTTATCTACAACGGCATTTACAAAAGATTATGGCACCATCCAATTAGGGCAAAAAAAGGAAAGCTTAACCATTGTTTTACAGGACACTACGAAGAAAAAATCGGACAAGAAAAAGTTACCTCCTCCACCTCCAAAGGAACCGATTAAAGCAGAGGCTAAAAAAGTTACAGAAATAAGGATTAATGAACCAAAAGTAAATAAAATTAGATTTGCTCCACCTATTGTTAAAAAAGACAGCAAAAAACTACCTCCGTCAATAGTAACACAAGATGCCAAACCCGTACCTCCACCGCCACCGCCAATTGAACCAAAAGCTACGAAGGGTAAAGTCTTGCAAATAAAATTAGCTCCGCCGCCGCCAATAGAGCCAAAGCCGACAAAGAAAAGTTAATAGAGTGCTTACTGCGGCACGTAAACCACATATTTGGTTTCAAAGAAATCTTCCTCAAAATAAGCTGAAAGCGGGTATAACTCTGCTTTCAGTTTTGATGCTGCGATCTCTTCTGCCAAATCGCCACCTTTCAGATACAAAATACCATTTGGAATGGCATTTATTGAATCTTTTTTAAACTTTCCCTGTATCCATGGATAAAATTCACCTAAACGGGTAACCGCCCTCGAAACCACAAAATTAAATTTCTCTTTAACCTGTTCAGCACGTAAATGATCAGCACGCAAATTTTCTAAACCCAATGCTGCTGCTACTTCGTTAACCACTTTAATCTTTTTTCCGATAGAATCTACCAAATAGAACTGCGTTTCAGGAAACAAAATAGCCAAAGGAATACCTGGAAAACCGCCGCCCGTACCTACATCCAGCACGGATTCGCCAGCTTTAAACGTACATATTTTAGCTATACCCAATGAGTGGAGCACATGGCGCCCGTACAACTCTTCAATATCTTTTCTCGAAATTACATTGATCTGTGCATTCCAGAAGCTATATAAATCAAACAACCGCGAAAACTGCTCAAGCTGTTTTTCACTTAAGTTGGGAAAATATTTTAAAATGATATCTGGCTTTACATCAGGCATATTGCAATAACTAAAGGATTATGAACTATTTCCATTTTATATTTTTCTTCCCAAACATGGATAAAAATCCGTTCAGGGTTAAAAACAGAAACAAAAGTATATCTAAAATCGGGAACCACCAACGTAAATCGCCATAGTTTAACCGCTTAAGTAGTTTTGGATAGATAAAACACCTGATCATAATGCTTAATCCAAAGATCCCTAGCGCTACATATTGCGCTTCGCGATTTAAAAACATACAAGCAGCAAAAAAAGCGTAAAACAAAAACTGAGAAATGATCTGGAGGCTCAAAATAAATTTATGTTTCGATTTATAGAACTTCCCAGCACCGAAATGGCGCTTTTTCTGTCTCAGATAACCTGCCCAGGTTTTATTTGGCTCGCTCCACACATGACTGTCCCGGTGTATACGAATCTCGGTATTATACTCATTGGCATGTGCGTTAACAAATAAATCATCATCCCCGGAAGGAATATGCATGTGCGCTGCAAAACCCTTATTTTTAAAAAACAGGGATTTTTTATAAGCCATATTCCGCCCAACGCCCATATAAGGCATACCTTTAAGTGCAAAGGAAAGGTAATTAACTGCAGTAAAAAAGGTTTCGAAACGGATCAAAGCATTTAACAGGCTTCTTTTTTTCATATAAGGCGAGTAACCCAATACAATTTCCGTTTGTTCATCAGCAGGTTGCTGCATATCCATCAGCCAGTTCTCAGAAGCAGGCATGCAATCGGCATCTGTAAATACGAGCCAATCATATTTAGCGGCTTTTATACCCATGGTAACGGCAAATTTCTTGCCGGCAATAAATTTATCGTTGTCTAAAATTTTGACTATCTTAAGGTTATAGTGCTTCTTTTCAAAAGCTTCTAAAAACTCTTCCGTACCATCCCAAGAACGATCATTAACCACCACAACCTCAAATTCAGGGTAATTTTGACTAAGTAACGAAGGAAGATACTGCTGTAGATTAACAATCTCATTCCGGGCACAAACAATAACACTTATCGGTTTATGCGCTGAAAAAGGCACTTCTTCAATGCTAACCCTGGCCAGCTTTAAATGAACAAAAAGCACATAATAAAACTGAACCAAAAGGCAAAAAGTAAATATCGAAAGCAGAATAATTTCAAGCGGGGTTAATATCACGATGGTAAAATAAATAGGCGCAAATTTCTGATTTTTAATCTGTAAATAACTTTTATGTGGATACAAAATTAAACAAAAATATGCCCTCAATTTTTGCTATTTTTGGCAGATTTTTGACGAGGAAAATACAATATGAAATTTAGTTTACAGGCTAACGATCCACTATCTAAAGCCAGGGCCGGAACGGTTACCACTGCCCATGGCGAAATACAAACCCCAATTTTTATGCCTGTGGGCACAGCTGGAACGGTTAAAGCCGTACACCAGCGCGAGCTTAAAGATGATATTGACGCAAAAATCATTCTCGGAAATACTTACCATCTTTATCTAAGGCCGGGTCTTGATATCCTTGAAAAAGCAGGCGGCTTACATCAATTTATAGGCTGGGACCGCCCAATTTTAACTGACAGTGGTGGTTACCAGGTTTATTCATTAAGTAAAGTGCGTAAAATTAAGGAAGAAGGAGTTACTTTCCGATCGCATATTGATGGCTCAAAACATCTTTTCACACCTGAATATGCCATGGATATCCAGCGTACCATTGGTGCTGATATCATTATGGCCTTTGATGAGTGCACACCATACCCATGCGATTACACTTACGCAGCCAAATCAATCAAAATGACCCATCGCTGGCTAGAGCGCTGCTGCACCCATTTTGATAATACTCAACCTAAATATGGTTTTGATCAAACACTTTTCCCTATTGTTCAAGGTTCTGTGTATAAAGATCTAAGAATTAAATCGGCAGAATTTATTGCCAGTATGAATCGTGACGGCAATGCAATAGGTGGTTTATCGGTAGGCGAACCCGCCGAAGAGATGTATGCTATGACGGAAGTAGTATGTAATATATTACCAGCCGAAAAACCACGTTATTTAATGGGAGTTGGTACGCCCATCAATATATTAGAGAATATTGCGTTGGGTATAGATATGTTTGATTGTGTAATGCCAACCAGAAATGCAAGAAATGGCATGCTGTTTACCAGAAATGGCATTATTAACATCAGGAACAAAAAATGGGAAAATGATTTTTCTCCATTGGATGCAGAAAGCGATCTACATGCCGATCAGGTAACGACGAAGGCTTATTTGAGGCACCTGGTACATAGCAATGAAATGCTTGGCGCTCAAATTGCTACCTTACATAACCTGCATTTCTATCTTTGGCTGGTAAAACAGGCCAGGGAAAAAATCATTGCAGGTGAATTTTACGAGTGGAAAAACAAAATGGTTAAAGTGTTAGGCAATAAGCTATAAAATGAATTTGTTAAAAGGGAGAATAAAAATCATCGATCAGTATATTATCGGGAAATACCTGGGTACATTTATTTATACCCTTGCCATTTTTGTGATCATTATTGTTGTATTCGACCTATCGGAAAAAATGGATGATTTTATGAAAAGCGGTTTGAGTTTTTGGGGAATCCTCTCTAAATATTACGCCGGTTCCATTCCATTCTATGTGAACATGCTTTCGCCACTGATTAATTTTATTGCAGTAATTTTCTTCACGGCTAAAATGGCCGATCAAACCGAAATTGTACCGATTTTAAGTGGTGGTGTAAGTTTTAACCGGTTTTTATTTCCTTACCTAGTGTCGGCCACCATTATTTTCTCGGCCAACCTACTTTCAAATTTATACGTCCTTCCTTATACCAATACCTTAAAAAATAGCTTCGAGAACACCTATGTAAAACGTAATGATCCTTCCTCAAAATCAAAAATCCATATGAAACTGGATGACAAAACCTATATCTATATTGATAATTTCGACAACAAAACAAATTCTGGATATCGGTTTTCTCTGGATAATTTTAGTGGAGACGTACTGACCAAAAAGATCGTTGCAGAAAATATAAAGTGGGATTCGCTTAAGCGTAAATGGCAGTTGAGCAATTACTCCATCCGTAAGATAGATGGCCTGAAAGAAACCATGGTTTACGGCAATGGCAAGCTTAAGGATACCATCCTAGACATGCGCCCGGATGATTTTTCAGCATATGATAACGTGGTGCAAAATTTAACCACCAAAGAACTTTCAGAGAAAATCAGAAAAGAAAAAATCCGTGGAACAGGCATCATGAACGACCTTGAGTTTGAGAAGTATAAACGTTATCTACACCCTCTTTCCGCTTTCGTACTAACGCTGATTGGTGTAGCGCTCTCATCGCGTAAAGTTCGTGGAGGTGTTGGTGTATCCTTAGGTATCGGGATCTTCATTAGCTTTGCTTATATCGTATTCAATCAGTTCACGCAGATGTTTTCTACTAAAGGAGGATTGCCACCTTTTGCAGCCGTTATTATGCCTACAGTATTCTTTGGCTTATTAGGTTTTTACCTTTTAAGAAAAGCACCTAAATAGTAATGGACATTACCAAAAAGAATTTACTCATCCTCCATCTTACCGTATTTGTCTGGGGCTTTACAGGCGTGCTCGGCAAATTAATTTCTATAGCAGCGGTGCCGATGGTTTGGTACCGGGTATTGATTGCGGCAGTTACACTTTTAGCATGGTTTTTAATCACTAAAAAGAACATTAAGATTAGTAAAAAACAGTTTATCCAATTCTTTTTAACGGGCGGCATTGTGGCCATTCACTGGATATTTTTTTTCCATGCCATCAAAGTTTCAACGGTTTCCGTAACCTTGGTATGCCTCTCTTCTTTTACGCTATTTACGGCCATTTTAGAACCGCTGATAAAAAAACAGCCAATACAACCCGGCGATATTTTAATTGGTTTATTAATCATTGTTGGAATATATATGATCTTTAAATTCGAAGGCCAGTATACTCTTGGAATTATTTTCGGTCTGTTAGCAGCAGTGGCGTCCAGTCTTTTTTCAACTATAAATTCTACATTGGTACAAAAAAGTGAGCCTTCCATCATTAGTTTTTACGAGCTTGTTGGGGCATTTTTCTGGATCACATTATACCGTCTGTATGATGGCTCGCTTCTTCATACAGCATTCAATCTAAGTGCGCAAAACTGGTTCTACCTTATTATTCTTGGTACGCTTTGTACATCCGTTGCTTACGTTGCAGGCGTTGCTGTAATGAGAACTTTATCTGCTTTTAGAGTAGCCTTAATTACCAATTTGGAACCCGTATATGGAATAGTATTGGCATTCATTTTCTTTCAAAGTAAAGAGCAAATGACGGGTGGATTTTACATCGGTGCAACGATTATCCTCGCTTCTATATTTCTTTATCCGATCTATAAAAAGAGAAAAAACCAGCTCTAAAAATAGTACCAGGAATTCAAGACAGCTTGGACTAAGCGATCTGCTTATTTTAAAAATATCACCTTATCATTTCGGTTCTGATAGCCTACACTAAAAAGCTCTTTTATCTCTAACAGATCGTAAAGATGAACCGAATTTCCAGATAAAATTATCCTTATCAATCATCATATAAATCTAACTTAAGCTAACGATCACCTGATAAATTTGATTAAAAAACTGATCGGTCAATTAGGGTAACTATACATTTTTTATTAAACGATCGGCGGTATGATGACACAAGAGAAGAGCAAAACAGATGACAAAATCTAGCCTTCAGCGATTGCAAAAAAGCAAGTTACTTCAAGGCCTTTCTTACTAAAAAGATGCTGATTGATGCTTATCAGATAACCAATAAATAAATATCATACACTCACTTTTACCAGCGCTTCTCCACACTCAAAAGTATACTCAATGAAGTAAAAAAAAAGAGCTAAATGACCTGTCTTGAGATTAAGAGCGATTGTATTTTATATCAATTTTTTCAAACAGTCCACGTTGGGTATTTAATCTTAAACGTCGCCCTTAACCGAGCTTTATTGAGCTCTGCAAAGGTAATTTACTTCAGGGTTACGCCAACAATAAGTATACTTCAAACAGTCGCTATCAGATCATAAAAGATCACATTAGAAAACTGCTAATAAAACAGGTTTTGCAAAAAATCGATTTAAGACAAGTGGCAGATATCGACAACAGCATATAAAATTTAATCGGAGTATGCTTATCAAAATTAGGTTAATATCTCAGGTCAAAACCTTGAAAGGGAAAGAGAAAATCTGCAGAAAAAACATCAGGCATTTACAATTTAAAAACGTCAATTTAAAAGCTAAAAAAGAAGTTAACCGGCACTAAATTATAAACATGAAAACGAGCAAGAAAAACAACTCATATTGACAATAAACCGGCCTATAAAAAAGCCCGAATCCAAACAAAATTTAAATTCATTTTTATCAAAAAATTGATTTTAAAATTAATCAAAAAACGTAACCAAAATCAGGTGAAATACAACATTGAAAAGCCTGCAAAAATCAACTACTGAACGGTATTAAAAACAGCTAAAAAACCCAAACTTAATAGAGAAAAAAATGCAACAAAATAAAGGTAAAAACATTAAAAAAGCTATCCTAAAACATTGCTAAACCTGAGCTATTTCATAGCTAAATATATCACGCTTGGAATTAGTATGTGCACACCAAACAAAATGTGAGATCCAAAATGCTTTAATATTAGGCTTAACACAGCTTTAAAATTTAGCAAAAAAGATCAGATTATATACAACCAAAATTCATTTTGAAGCGTAAATCGACATCAAAAAAACCGATAAAATTCATCCCTTGAAGCTAATTAATCGGCTGCTTTTTTATCCCTAAAGCGGGAAAATCTATGAATTTCAGTTTCCAAAAGCAAAAAAGCATATTCGACAAAAAACGTCCTTTAAATACCATTTGACACACTTTTTTACCACAGAATAGAAAATATGATAAAAAGTTACAAAGGCACCTTTGCTCACGAATATCGTCAGGAAATAGCGTTATGAGGTCAAATTATCACAAATTTCAGGGTGTAAAAACGTGAAAAAATATACAATTATAGGTTTCCGGTTACTGCCTGACACAACAAAATACGCTGGGAAACACTTGCAAAACGCACTATTAAAGCGATCTGATTCGGGCAAATCAAGAGAAAAATGATCAAAAAAACCGACTGAAAAATCTAAAAATAATGAGAGACAAGCTAAATGACCGGGCTAAATAACCGAAAAAATGAACGACATTTTGTCATAAAAATCTAACTTCTACATTAATTAGAATTTCATAACTGTTTGTTTTATGCTATAATATTTTGCTTTTAAACCTGAAAAATGGGGAGCAATTTTGAAGCAGATTTCAGTACGCTTAAAGGCAATTTTCAGTAGCATATGTAAACTGAAACTTTAAGGATTATTCCAGTATAGAAAATCTAAAATATCAGCGATAACCATAAAATTTTTTCGCGTTTTTAAGCCTATACCAAAGGGTTGATCGAATTTTATAAACTATACGAAAATTAAAAAAGACAATAAAATTTTCAAAGAAAACCGATTAATAAGTGTAAATTAAATCCATAAAGTTAATGCGATTAAAAATGTTGAGCAAAGTCTAAATCAACAATTAAATTCATGAAAAAACAAAGGTAAAATTAACAAATTAAGAATTTAATTAAAATTCATTAGTATTTAAAAATCAATAACTTAAATAATTTTACATACATTAAAAATTTACAAAAATCAACACTTGCAAATTTCAGAAAACTAAATATTTTAGCAAATAATTTAGATGAACTTAAAAATATCAAACAAAAAATTAATTATCAAGTACTTAGCATCAATAAGTTTAAGTATTACTTCGCTATCTGTTTCTGGTCAGATTTTCAGTACTGCCCAAAACCCACTTAGTGTAAAATGGAACTATATTTATTCTGGCGGCTTTAAAATCATCTACCCACAAGAACTGGAGAAAGAAGCGCAAAGAATGGCTAATACCCTACCCTTCATTTACCCTAAAGTAGGACTCAGTTTAAGGCAACAAAAAACGGCCATCCCCCTCCTTCTCCAGAACCGCGGAACCATTGCAAATGGCTTTGTACAGCTTGCTCCTAAGAAGTCTGAATTCTATGCTACCCCACCTCAATTTTTCGATAGTCAGGATTGGCTTAACAACCTTGCGGTACACGAGCTTAGACACATTGCTCAGTTTGACAAATTGACAGAAACGCAAGCACATCCCTTTCCTGAGCTGGTTTACTTCGCTTACTTTGGTGCGGGTATTCCCATCTGGTTTTTCGAGGGCGATGCAGTAGTTAACGAAACTGCTTTGACCAATTCGGGCAGAGGGCGGCAGCCCAATTGGATCATGCCATACCGGGCCTCAATTTTAGAAGGTAGAAAAATCTCTTACAGTAAAGCTTATTTTGGTTCGAACAAAGACGTCACACCTGGCTACTATCAAACCGGATATTTAATGGTATCGGATATGAAAGAAAAATATGGACAGTTCATTTCCGACAGTATACTTACCGACATTAGAAAAAGACCGTTAAGACTTTATCCCTTTTCGCAGAGCTTAAAAAAGTTCACGAAGCAAAACTCCAGAACCTACTTTCTTTCTACCCAAAACAAACTTGCTCAGGAATGGAAAATGCAACAAGAAAAATCAGTTACAGAAAGTTATGAAAGCTTAAACAAAAAAACAGATTTAGCAACCGATTATTTCCTTCCTGTAAGGCTAAATAAAAACCAGATTTTAGCACTAAAAGAAAGTAAGACAGATGCCAGATATTTCGTAATTATTAATGAAGATAAATCTGAGCAAAAATTATTCGGAATCGGTTACCAGGAACAGCCTTGGTTTAGCTTAAAAAACGGCCTGTTGGTCTGGGATGAAATCCGCTACGATCCAAGATATAAACAACGGAGTTATAGCGTAATCTGCTCCTATAATTTGAAGACCAAAAAATTCAAGAAACTAAGCAGCAAAAGCAGACTTTTTTCTCCCAGCTTATCAAATGATGGCAAAAGAATCATTGCTTCAAAAGTAGAACTAAATAACCAGTTTAATCTGGTCGAACTGGATGCAAGCACAGGGAAAATTTTAAAGACTTATCCAAATCCTGAAAACGAAATTCTGCAAACACCGTCATTCGATCAATCAGGAAATAGAATTGCCTACATCGGCGTAACGGAAAAAGGAAAAAGCTTATGGCTGGTAGATGGAGAAAAAAAATCAGCATTGATTTCTAACAGTCGTCAACAGCTTAGTCGCCCGGTTTTTATTCATGATAAAGTTGTTTTTAATGCACATTTCAATGGCATCGGTAACATTTACCTAATTGATCCAATTTCTAAAAAAATCACCGCATTAAGCGCATCCAAATACGGTGCCTTTAACCCTACCGAAAGCTTCGATGGAAAAATCATTTTTAACGATTACAAAATCAACGGTTACGAAATTGCCGAAGCTACTGCTATAGAAAAACCAGTAGGCGAAAATAATTTCATCGATTTTTCTGCTGCAGCAGAAAAGCAGGAAAACGTTGGTAATGTTTTCGAAAATATTCCAGATAGCATCTACCCGTCTAAGCGATATCACACAGCATTAAATCTTTTCAGCATCCACAGCATTATTCCGGTAATTGATAACGAATACGTTTTTGGCCTGCAACTGGAATCGAACAATTTATTGAACACGATGGACTTCTATACAGGGACTAAATACCACAGAGATTTAAAGCGTTTTGAATACACCGCAGATATTAGCTATAAAGCACTTTACCCCGTATTAAGCATCTTGTATCGGAACAGACCTAAACGAACGTTCTACCGCGCTAAAAATACGGTACAGCAAGGCGATTGGCGGGAGAACTATATCAAACTCAATGCATCTCTTCCCTTATCATTTAACGCGCGCAATAACAACTATGCTTTTACGCTCAATACGGCAACCAGTTTTACACAAAGGTACATGCCAGAAAATATGCCAACGGGCTTTATCCAGGAGCTTAAATTTCCGATTGAATACAACTTCACTTTCAACCACAGTGTGCGCACTACTGAAAGAGATATTGCACCCAGATGGGCGCAGGTGTTCAGGGCAACCTACAATCATCAGCCCTTTGATAAAAATTTAAAAGGAGAAATTTTAGCACTGGAGAGTTTTTTTTATTTCCCAGGACTTGCAAAAAACCATTCCTTCCTCGCAAGCTTCAATTACCAAAAAGCAAGCGGGGTAAACCAGTACGCCACAGAGATTGCAACCGTTTATGGATACAACAATATTTTAGCTAAAAGCAAACTACAGAACAGTCTGCTTTTAAATTATCGTTTCCCATTTGCTTTTCCCGATTGGGAATTGGGTCCGCTGGCTTATGTCAGAAATTTTAGGGCAGGCTTATTTTGCCATTACGAGAATATCGGCAAAGGCACAACCTTTAATGATCCGAAAACATATGGGGTAGAATTGAACACAAGTGTAAACATTTTACGCTATCAACCTGTTGTAGATTTAGGAGCGAGATTGGTTTTTGTTAACCAGATTTACAATCAAAATCCGATATTAGAGTTTTCATTTAATTATAGCTTCTAAAACCATGAGCGCAAAAACAATTTCCATTATTATTTTAACTGCATTGCTGACCATATTTTTGATGGTAAACACTGAAGCTGTAGATTTCAATTTTCTGGTTACCACGGTTCCGGTATCTAAACTTTTGGTTATAGGTATTTGCATTATCATTGGTTTTATTATCGGCTTTGTAGTGGGCAGACCGAGAAAAACAGTAAGTAGCTATGATGATGAGATCGAAAGGAACCAACCGGTTTCGAATAAAAAAGAATTGAGTGATGAGGATAGGGAATACATCAGCTAGCGGTAACTCCCCATGGTCTGTGTGTCACAGACCATCAAGATTTTTTTGAGTACAACTAAAAGTTATCAAAGTGTAAAAATGTTTTGAAAAGCAAAGCCTGTAGTGCTGGCAACGTTAGCCGGGCTTTTCGCTAAATCTTTTAAAATACTCCTGTCATGCTGAGGTACGAAGCATCTGTTTTATCGGTTACGGATGCTTCGTACCTCAGCATGACAAGCAAAACGGAAGCAAGTGCTAATTTTAAAAGGATATCGCTACAATCCCGTTTAGGTGGATTGGCAACTGCTGCTATTTGAGGGAGTAATAGCAAAGTGCAAAAATATTTCTTTACTTAATTTAGTGCCGACATTATTTCGCCATAGAGGAGTCCACTTCCCCCGCCATAGTGCTGGATAATTTTTAATTCTGGTTTAAGCCCGGTTAGTTTTGCTCTTAATACTTTTTCACATATTGCATCAATGCCGTTTCCCAAGAGTACCAAATCTATTTCATTTGTTTGGCAAATCTCAATAGCTTCATCATCTGTGCATACACAGATCCCTTTCCACTCTGGTCGGGCATTTAACAGGCGATTCATTACTATCGTAATTTCAGCATCCCTTCCGATATAAAGTATGGTAGTTTGCATAGTTCTTTACATAAATAAACCTCGCAGTTTTTAGAACCTGCGAGGTTTGGTTAAATCATTTTAGTTCAATTCCATCGGAACATCCATCAATAAAACCTCTGCATCTGCAGTGTTGGCTTTAAAACTGATGCTATCTGTATCCCAGACACCTAATCCATCTCTTTTGTTCAGCACTTGTCCGTTTATGGTTACTTCACCACTAATTACGAAAGCATAAACACCGTTT
>Ga0163162_10000643_pt1 | contig 32332 bp, 23 predicted proteins | sample S55metaG_FD_115310 | JGI IMG/M metagenome (GOLD analysis project Ga0163162, IMG submission 115310) | Switchgrass rhizosphere microbial communities from Kellogg Biological Station, Michigan, USA - S5-5 metaG | ecosystem: Host-associated > Plants > Roots > Rhizosphere > Soil | place: USA... | reverse complement strand
TCCGATCAACTCCAGGCGCGGCGCACGTACCCGGCTGTTGCCCATTCCAACCTCCGCTTGCACCAGCTTGATGAGTTGCACGAAGTTGTAGACCGTGTCCATGCGAAGCAGGGGAAGGAACCAGCGGTACAGCTCGAAAGCTTTGTCGGACTCTCCCTGTATTCCAAGGTTCATAAGATCGACGGATTCGCGGGGAAACGCATTGGCCAGGCCAGCGACCCAGCCGGTTGCACCCACACCGATGGCTTCGAGGATTGCGTCGTCCACGCCGACAGAAATCTGCAGCCGGCGATCAACCAACGCGCGGATCGCGGATACCCGGCGGGCATCAGTACTCGATTCCTTTACCGCTTCGAAGTTCTCTTGTTCATCTGCAAGTTCCTTGATCTGCTCAGGAAGGAAGTCGGTGCCGTACGCGATCGGATTGTTGTACAACATGCAGGGCAGCGAGGTCGCCCGGAACACGGCCGAGATGTGAGTTTTCATTTCCCGCCAGTCGCCTTTGTACACGTAGGGAGGAAGCACCATCAGGCCTCCGCAACCCCGGTCGATGGCCGCTTTCGCCAGGGCTACAGCTTCCCAGGTTGTCAGGGCTGAGATGGAAGCGATCACCGGTACGCGACCCGCGGCTGCACGAACGCAGGTCTGCAGAAGCTCCAGCTTCTCGTCAAATGATAAGGTCGCACCCTCGCCCAGCGATCCCAGTGCGACGATCCCTGTGCATCCGTTGTCCAGCAGCCAGCGGCAATGTTCGGCCATGAAGCTGTGGTCGATGCGAAGATCCTCGGTGAAGCACGTTGTGATGGCAGGCATCACGCCGTTCCAGTTCATTGGTATCCTCCTTTAATCTCCTGAGGCTTCGGTTCCGCGGGGCTCACCGCCATTGCCAGGCCTTCTACTCGAACGGGAAAGATCGGAGGCCGCACCGAATCCGGCTTCCATTTGAAAAGAAATCGAGTAGCAGGACCGCACACACGGCCCTGACACGATCCCATGCCGCAGCGCGTCTGCAGTTTGGCGGTGCGCCAGTCGGGATAGGAGCGCAGGCGGGAATAGGTCACGTCTTCGCAACGGCACACCACGGTGTCGGCGGAAGGCAGGTCGCGTAATTCAGAGCGCAATTGAAATGCATCCTCAAGCGCGGCCGCAAATTTCTTCAGTTTGCGCCGCATTGGAAAAAGTTCACGGGCTTGTGCCGGACGTCTTCCGGCAGCCAAGCCGGCAATTTGACCTTCTATCAGAGCCAGTTCAACGCCGCCAATTCCCGTCGGTTCGCCGGCGCAAAATACCTCCGGGACGGTGGTCTGTTGAAAATCGTCAACGCGCACGTAGTCGTTCTCTATACGGCAATTTACGAGAGCCGCAAGTTCGGTGTTGGGCACGAGATGAAAACCGCAAGCCAGGTAATCACAAGCTACGGTCTCAACCTTGCCACCGCGCGAGATGGTGACCTCTTCGAGCACGTCTTTTCCGTGCGCTGCGACTGGCCAACTACTGCTTGCGAATGGCACGTCCGCCAGTTCTTTTTTTAATCGAAGACCTTCAGCCATCTTCGACGGATAGGCCGTCAGGCCCAGACCAAAACGCGCCAGGCTGCTCCAGGATGTTTGCTCGCAAAGTGTTGCAATTTTTGCACCGTGCTTGCGCAAGTAGGCGGCGACCGCAAGCAACAGAGGCCCTGTGCCGGCGACTATTACGCGTTTCCCATGAATGTTGAGACCGCTTTTTACCATCGCCTGCAGGCCGCCAGCGCCCATCACATTGGGCAGAGTCCAGCCGGGAAACGGCAGAAATCTTTCTCGTGCGCCCGTAGCCAGAATCAGCTTGTCATAGCGCAGCTCGCAAATCTCGTTTTTCGCTTCTCCCAGTAGCACACCGGCTTCCGGCTGATGAAAGATGCGAACGTCGCAGAGCTTTACGACTTGAGCAACCTGCAATCGCTTTATCCACTCTGTCGCCTGCGGATTGCTGCCTTCGATTCCAGCGCGCCAGATTTGCCCACCCGGATTGAAATTGTCATCCACCAGGCCGACACTCGCGCCGCTCTCTCCCGCTCGAGCGGCAGCAGCCATACCGGCTGGGCCCGCGCCCACGACCACGACATCGAAGTTCTGGCGCGCAATGCTATCCATTGTTAATGCTCATGGTAGTCACTTCCATTCCCGATTCGCACAGGATCTGGCAAGTGCGGCAATGCGATATTCCATTGATCGTCATGCGACACTCGAAGCAGATACCCATTCCGCATAGTGGCCCGCGCGGTGTTCCGGTCACGGAGATGCGGCAAGCTTGTCCTGCCTGCATGGCCGCAACGGCCACAGTCGTGCCCGGCGCCACTTCAACGGAGACACCGTTGACCGTCAAAGCAACAAGGCTAGGCATGAACGTGTTCCTGTGTGCTTCTTGAGGGCAGATAGGGCTCAATCGGAATCTCAGGTTTGGCGCCGGTCAATTGATCGACCAGGATCCGCGCCGTGCCCAGAGAAGTCGTGATGCCAAGCCCCTCGTGTCCCGCGGCTAACCATACCGACTTGTCACCCGGCCACGGTCCGATGAGCGGGAGCTTGTCGGGAGTCGCTGCTCGAAAGCCGGTCCACACGCGTACCGCCAACATTTGCCCGAGGGCGGGCATATATTCCTGGGCGCGCTGCAGCATGCGGACCAGCATGTGATGGTCTGCTTCTTTATGCTCGGCCCCATACTGGCGCGAGGATCCGATCAACAGTTGACCGGTGCGCCGTGGTTGTACATTAAATGCGACGGAGTCGCTGGTCACCGAATGCGCGCTTTTCAAGTATCCGAGTTCCACCAGTTGATGGCGGACAAATCCCGGGTAGCGTTCGGTGATCACCAGATGTCCCTTACGCTTCTTGATCGCGAGTCCGGGAGTAAGGTCCGGTGCCGACGTCCCCGCGGCGTTCACTACGAACCTGGCGCGGATCTCCGAGCCATCTCCGAGCGCGACGCGATTCTCTCCAATTTGACTAACCGAAACACCAAATTCAGTCTTCGCTCCTAGTTTCTGTGCGCTCTCGGTAAAGAAGCGGGCCGCGCATGGGGGATACAACACACCATCCTCCGGAACCAGCAGGCCACCCTTCATTCCTGAACGCAGATTCGGTTCAAGGGTCCGCAGCTGTTTTTCATCGAGCACATGCGCGGTGACTCCGCGTTCGCCATAGTAGGTACTCTTGTGCGCCACTTCCTGCATTTCTTCATCGTCGGCTGCGACCCAGACCGTGCCACACGGTTCGTACTCAACGTCGTTGGGCAATTCGGGTCTGAGCTCTTGCCACAATCTTTGTGAGTAGCGAGTGAGTGCGAACTGCGCTTCAGAGTCATCCATGGTGACAATGTGTCCCATGCCTGCCGCCGTGGTGCCCGATCCGGTGTTATCACGGTCCACCATGATGACTTTTAGCCCGCGTCGAGCGCATTCATAAGCGCAGGCGGCGCCGACAATGCCTGCACCGACGACCGCGACATCATAGGCTGCATTCATCCGCGAATACCCATGCACAGAGGATCGTGAGGATCGAGTATGAGAGCCGACTCTGCATTCACGAATGCAGATCCTTTGATACTGGGATAGAGTTTGCCCCCGCGCACTGCAACGGTTCCTTCAAACACGCTCCCGACAATGCTTTCCTGTTTCCAGACCTGGCCCTCACCGAGCTTCCCGTCCGCATACAGACAAGCCAGCTTGGCGCTGGTGCCGGTGCCGCACGGCGAGCGATCGTAGGCCTTGCCCGGGCAGAGCACAAAATTCTTGCTGTCTACCCCCGGTTTGGCCGACGGGGAAAAGAGTTCGATGTGATCAATTTCCTTGCCATCGTCTCCCATAATCTCATTGTCGCGAAGCGCCTGGCGGATGGCCCAGGTAAAGTGCGTCAACTCGTCAACCTTACCCAGTTTCAATTCCATCTTGTGATCCTGCACCAGGAAGAACCAGTTTCCTCCCCAGGCCACGTCACCGCGCACCAGGCCATGGCCGGGAACACTTACCGTGACGCCAGCAGCGCTGCGATAGCTCGGAACATTGTTGACGGTCACTTCACCACTTTCATGCAAGACTGCGCTGACAACGCCGACGCTCGTCTCAATGCGATGCTCGCCGGGAACAATACGTCCGAGATATTCAAGGCTGACGACCAGGCCAATCGTTCCGTGGCCGCACATGCCAAGGTATCCAACATTATTGAAGAAGATGACACCGGCGGCGCATGTCGGGTCTGCCGGTTCACATAACAGAGCTCCGACCATCACGTCGGAGCCTCGAGGCTCATTTACGACCGCCGATCGGAAGGTGTCGTATTGAGTGCGAAAGCGTTCCTGCCGTTCCGCCAGGGGGCCGGTGCCCAGGCCGGGGCCGCCACTCACGACCAATCGGGTGGGCTCACCGCCGGTGTGGGAATCAATGATTCGGACCCGCTGGCTTTGCTTAGCAGTCATCCGGTGTGCTGCCATCCTTTATTAGTACTCGTTCCTGTTTGAACCCTACAACTCGGCCCTGGTGCAATGAATCGTCACGGCTGCAGCGGACCGAAGGCGCGTGCGCTTCCTGGGACCATCTCCAACTCCATCAGGGGAATTGGAATCATGCCCTCGTTGTTGAATCGGTCCATAAAATCTCGCAGCACGAGCGGTTTGCCGGCGGCATCCTGCTGGTGGGCATACTCGGTGATCAGTTCGTCGGTGAGCATCTTGCCGGTGATGTAGCAGCTGCCATAGCCGGGCTGCCGTAGATACAGCAACTGCTCGAATGTGGTGAGTGAATCCTTGGCATTGGCCCAGCCTCGTGGCGTCCACTCGCCCTGAAAGTGTCCGGCCTGCTCCAGGGTAAATTGATTGGACTGTACATAGAGCGAGGCCAGACCGCGGGCGGCGCGGTTTGCCAGCGCAATCCAGACCAGCTCTTTGGCGCGCGGATTGTCGTCGTACAAGCCGGCATGCATCACCAGTTCTTCGAACGCGGTGGCGAAACCCTCGGCGCGATTGTCCCAGATGTTGGAAAGCTGAATCTGGCTGCGGATCGGGCTTGCATTTGGTTCATCGCGCATTCGCGACAAATCGATCCAGTGATAATCATGAGAGAAAAGAACCATCGGCTCGCGGTGAGTGACGCGGGTGAAGAAAACCCGTTGCTTCTCTGGGACGAACTGACCGAGTTCTTCTGCCAGCGCCGGCTTGATGTAAGGCTTGTCCGGGATGATCTCCTGCTTGACCAGGAAATCGACGAATTTGTTGACCCGCTCATGCGTCAACTTGTCGAACGCGGCAGCATCGGCGGCCGGCTCCAGCTGAGGCAAGTTGCGGTTGTTATGTTCCTCAAGTCGTAAGGACGATTGTGCGCGCTGTAGCTCGCGGCGCAGCAGGACGACTTCTTCATCCCAGTTGTAAGGAATGAAGTGAACATTCTGCTGGTACCAGGTGTAGTTGTCCTTACCCACGCCTGAAGGGCCAGTCTTGGTGGGCGCCAGCTTCTCCAGCCACGCGACGAAATCGTCGGTCGCCTGGCGCGCGCTGGCTACGGCGGAGCGCAACTCCGGGCTGGTACCGCTCAAATCAGCGTGCTGATGCTCGGCCAGCGTTTGGACGGTGAGTGTTCCGGCCTCAAGCGAAGCCAGAGCACGGGACTGATTGCGCAGTTCCTCCTCGCCATACACCCACAGATCGCGGGCGTTGCTCTCCTTCAGATTCTCTTTTGCCTCGGCCAGGAAAGCGGGAATCATGCCGATCTTCGCGGTTAGATCCTTCTGCGCCTCGGCGTTGAGGGGGAAACGATAGTTGTAGAGTTGGATCTCGGGGTAGGGAACCGGACCTTCGCGCGACGGCACATCACTGCGGGAAGACCATACGTTGACATAGAACGCGGGATCGCGCGCCCAGGGACGTAGCACCCTCAGGTTAAAGTCAAGCCCGTTCATCTCGGCCTTCACCAGTTTGTAGTCGTTCTGCTGTTCAATGGGCCACGACTTGGGATCAATCGCGTCGAGTCGCTTAACCCATCGGGGCAGGGCGGTCGCCTTGGCCGCCATCGCGCTCGCGCTGTAGTCGGGGACATTATTCTTCATCACCGGATGTTCGAATTCCCGCCACTGCTGAAAGAGCGTCACCAGCGCGGGATAATCATCAGGCTGGTTTGCCGCCCATGCGGAACTACCGCTCATTGCTCCAAACAACAGCGCCGCGAAGGCGAGAGCACTGCCGAGATGAAGGCGCATGTTCGCCGAACGACACTTAAGGTCGAGATAACCCATCACTGAAATCTCCTCGTTGTCGGATTGAATGCCCGGACGGGTGCGCTAGCCTATCGCGCATTTGGCAGTTCGCGCAAGGTGGGAGACTGGGCAGAACCAGCAAACTCAGGCGGTGAGGATCAGTCTCGAATTTTTCTAGTTTCCAAAAGCCAAGCGAAAGGCGTAGGCGTACTTGCCGGGCGCCTGTGCCGGCAGTTGAATGTGTAAACCGTCGGGCTCTTGCCGGAACTGCAAATTCCCGGATGAGCCAAGCAGAGTTACTGCTGAAATCTTCCGCGCACCGACGGTCGTCCCGAGCGATTGGATGACCGCTTCGCCCTTGGCCGGCCAACCGAGTTCAATCGCGTACAGATCGTTGCCTTTGGTAGTGAAGCGGAAGTCTTCGGGGGTGTAGGTGGCGGTGTCGGTGTCGTGGAAAGAACCGGACGCGACTTTGGTAGGACCCTCGCCGTACAGTTTCCAGGGGCGGGTTCCATAAATGGCGTCGCCGTTCACACTCAGCCAGATCCCGATATCCCGCAGCACTTGCTGAACTTCGTCGGGAATGGTTCCGTCAGAGCGCGGACCAATGTTCAACAGGAGGTTGCCGTTTTTGCTGACGATGTCCACCAGTTGATCAACTACAAATTGCGGCGACTTGAAGGTGTCATCCTTGATGTTGCCCCATGACTTATTGCTGATGGAAGTATCAGTCTGCCAGTACAGCGGACGGATATCGCCGAGTTGTCCGCGTTCCAGGTCGAGAACAGCAGAGTGCTCCTGCAGCGCGTAGTCTTTATAGTTGATCACTCCCACATGGTCGCCATACTTGAGCGAGGCGTTGTAGTAGAAAGCAGCAAAGCGGGTCAGGTCCGGGCGAATGGAAGGTTGGCCGATCCACCAGTCAAAGTACATGATATCGGGATGGTATTTCTCCACGATTTCAGAGGAGCGGGCGAGCCAGTCGTCGGCCCACGCCTGGGACACATATGTGAAATCGTTGGAGAGCGGGGTCCGGTTCTTATTTTCCAGCCAATTGTGCGCAGGGCCGTAAAAGGCCGCATATTGCGGGTCGTTGATATCGGAATTAAACGTGCGCCCGACCCCGAGGAAAAAGTTGTGTTCTACCCGGTGCGATGAAGTTCCAAAGTGTAAACCTTCGGCCCGTACTGCCTTCGCGAGGTCGCCGATCACGTCACGATGCGGACCCATCTTGGCTGCAGTCCAGTCGCTGAGACCGCTGTCATACATGGCGAAGCCATCATGGTGCTCGGCCACCGGAACCACGTATTTCGCCCCTGATTCCTTGAACAACTTTGCCCATGCCGCGGGGTCAAAGCGTTCCGCCTTGAACATGGGAACAAAATCTTTGTAGCCAAACTTGTCTTGTGGACCGTAGGTGGCGATGTGGTGTTTGTAGATTTCGGAGCCTTCCCGATACATCTCACGGGGATACCACTCGCTGCCAAACGCGGGGACGGAGTAGACGCCCCAGTGAATGAAGATTCCGAACTTCGCGTCCTTGTACCACTCCGGCGCCTCGTATTTCTGAAGAGATTCCCAATCGGGCCGGAAGGGGCCCTGGTGACCGACGCTATCGACTTCTTTCAGGATTGCCGCGCGCGGAGCATCATACTTCGCGCTGGCCTTCTGCCATATCTGGTCGATCACGTTGGGATCTTGGGTGGCAGTTGGCGCTGTTGGAGAGGCCTGCGAATATAACTGCTGCGGCAGGACAGTGAACAGGGTGAGAACAAGGGCAGCTGATTGGAGTCCGCGAATCGATTTCAGTATCAGAGGACGCATGAAATTTTCCTTACGACGAACAACGCCAGTTTTCAGCGTATTACACGATAAAGTAATCGGTGACTGATGTAAACAAAAAGTAAGGCCTGGCTGGGTTGCGCGAACCCCACTTCTCGCAAAAGACTGTCGAGAAATGGCGCACCCGGCTTGAAATGGGCCCCCCGGTTTGAAATTGCGTGCCGGTGTGAATCAGATTATTGGGGTGGATGACCACGCCGTTCACATCGGGTCAGAGCGAGACGCCTCGTTTCCACGGTATGAAGTCTGCTTGTCCCTTAAGCTCGGCTTTGGTGTGGACATCGCCGCTCGCCACTTTGATCACATACTCGAGGATGGACTCGCCCTCCTGCTCGATCGTCGTTTGTCCGGAGATTACCGCACTGGTGTCAAAGTCGATCACGTCTTCCATGCGACTGGCCAGGGTTGAGTTGGTGGAAAGCTTTACGACCGGCGTGATGGGATTCCCCGTTGGAGTTCCCAGACCGGTGGTGAACAGGACGATATTCGCGCCGGCGCCGACTTGCGCAGTGACGCATTCCACATCGTTTCCTGGGGTGCATTGCAGGTTCAATCCCGGTACGGTTGCGGGTTCCGGATAGTCAAGCACGGCAGTGACAGGCGACCTGCCACCTTTCTTGGCGGCGCCTGCGGATTTCATGGCGTCGGTGATCAGTCCATCTCGAATATTCCCAGGCGACGGGTTCGACTCGAAACCGGATCCGACGGACCGGGCACGGGCCTGGTAATCGCGCATGAGCTGGGCAAACCGTCCCGCAACTTCTTTACGCGTGCTGCGGTTGATTAGGTCCTGTTCTACGCCGCATAACTCCGGGAACTCGGAGAGAATGGTTCTCGCGCCGATGCCGGCCAGGAGATCGGCTGTATGTCCAATTGAAGGATTGGCCGAGATCCCCGAAAAGCCGTCTGATCCGCCGCACTTCAGGCCCACGCACAAATGCGAGAGGCTGGCGGGCGCACGGGTTGCCTTGTTGGCTTCAACCAAGCCTACGAAAGTTTTGCGGATGGCGTCAGACAACATGGAAAATTCGGAGCCGCTTTGCTGCTGCTCCAGAATGACCAGGGGCTTAGCGAAATCTGGATTGCGTTTCTTGATCTCCTGCCGAAGGGTGGCGATCTGGGCGGACTGGCAACCAAGGCTTAGTACTGTGGCTCCCGCTACATTGGGATGATTGACGTAGCCCGCGATCAGTCCGCAGAGGTTGTTGGCATCCTCGCGTGTGCCGCCACATCCGCCCTCGTGCAGTAGAAATTTGATGCCGTCGATGTTCTCAAACACACGGCTCCGGGCGGGATCCGCGCCGTTCGGCTTTCCGATCTGGCTTTGGATTTCGTCGGCCCTGCCCTCCCGGTACAGCCTGGCAAACTCGGCGACTTGCTGACGATAGACTTGCGAGGGTGCGAACCCCAGCTCTTCTTCGAAGGCTTGCTTCAGCACACCGATATTCCGGTTCTCACAAAACACCAGCGGAACCACGATCCAGTAGTTCCGTGTGCCTACTTGTCCATCCGAGCGGTGATATCCGAGGAAGGTACGTTGGGTCCAGCGCGAGACTTCAGGGGCCGTCCAGTGATACTCGCCGGATTTTTCATGAAAGTCGGTTGCCTGGTGCTGCACGTTGCTGGTGGTAAGGCGTTCGCCGCGCTGTATAGGCTTCACTGCTGCTCCCACCAGCACGCCGTACATGATCACGTGATCGCCGGCGGCAAGATTCGCGGTAGCGAATTTGTGTTTGGCGGGTATGTCCGAAACCAACTGGTAAGTCTGGCCCTCGAACGGTATTTGTTCACTCTGCTTCAGGTCGGCAAGAGCGATCAGGACATTGTCATTTGGATCAAGTTTCAACACCCGGGCTGGCATTAGAGACGCACTTTCACGGCGGAGAAGTAACTACCTCTGCCTGGTTTCTGGGATGGCTGAATCACGCAAGACCATTGACTACGACAGCGGCCCTGCGATCTTCAACACATAAGCATATCGTCCCGGAAGAGTGTGTGGAAGAGTGATTCTTGTATCGCTACCCTGCTGGGACCAAGCCAGTGGCCTGGTTTCGCCCAGGAGATAAATCTGCGTTCCTGCCTTGGGAGTGAGCGATTTCAAAGTGATGCTATCCGTGTTGGGTTTGCCCATCAGGGTGGCATACACGGCGGAGTCGGTTTGAGTGAATCGTAGTTGAATGCCTTCGGAAGTCGTGCCCTCCGCGGTTTTCCAGGGACGGGTGCCGTAGATGGCTTCTCCGTTCTGGGCCAGCCAGGTTCCAAGGGCTTGCAGACGCGTCATCTGAACCGGTGGAATGGTGCCATCCGCCTCCGGCCCGACGTCCAGAAGCAGGTTTCCGTTCTTGCTCACGATATCGACCAACAAATAGATGAGCTCATCAGCAGGAATGGTTTCGGCTTCACCTTCTGCTCGGTTGTATCCGAACGAACGTCCCAGACCCCGGCACTCTTCCCACTTGGTCGGACTGATTTCCTTCAAGACCTGATATTCCGGAGACTTGAAGTCAGAATGCTTGACTCCGAAACGATCGTCAATCACGCCATCCGGGACAGCGTTGTAGTACTCCGCCATCAATTCAAGAGGATGACCGGATTTGGGATAGTCGATATCGTTCCAAAGCAATGCAGGATGGTAGTGCTGGATGAGTTCGCGAAACTGGGCATCGGCATACTTTCCGTAGGCCTCGCTTTGAGGCTTGACCCACTGGTAGTCCGCTGGCGTCTGGATGGGCCCAGGCACAAAAGTCCAGTCATATCCGCCGGAATAATAAAGACCCATGCGCAACCCGGCGGCGTTGACGGCGGTGGTCAACTCGCCCACGATATCGCGGGTGGCATGTTGGCGATCTGGAGGTAGCTTGGGGTTCGGAGTCGAGCTGGGCCAAAGGGTAAATCCATCATGATGCTTGCTGGTGAGAACGACATACTTCGCGCCAGCGTCGTGGAAAGTCCTGGCCCAGGTATCAGGGCTCCATTTCTTGATCTCCTGATCGAAGACAGGAGCGAAGTTGTAGTAATCGTAGTCTGCTCCGTAGTGCTCGCGGTGGTAAGCCTGGGTGGGCGACCCGTCGATCCGCATGACATTCAGATACCACTCGGCATAAGGGTTGTTCTTGATGTAGTCAGGCGTCTTGAAGTCGTGTTCAGGGTGCACCAGGGGAGCCCAGCCTGGAACTGAATAGAGGCCCCAGTGAACAAAGATTCCGAGCTTCGCGTCGGCATACCACTGCGGCAGGGGATGCTGGTTGAGCGAATCAAGCGTTGCTTCGTAGTGCTGTTGTGATTTGGCGGCAGGAAAAGTAAAGAAACAGAGTGACAAAACGAGAACGGCCTGAGCCAATCTTCGGGACAGCGGAACCAATCGAGTCTCCATTTTAGTCTGGCTCCGGCAGGTCTTTTAAGACAGAATGTATCCGGGCTTGATCAGCGTCATAGTCCATCAAAACTTCGAGCGCTTGTCAATTTAACAAAGCGCGTAATTGGATAGGATGAGGGCGCGATCAAGCGAGGCAGTGCTGCCCAGTCCTTTTATTACTGCTCGGCGAGGGCGCTTGCGCCAGCACAATCCTGATTAGTTGAGAAAGAGGCTGCGATGCCTGTCTCGGAATCCGTGTCCACGAATGACCAGCACGAAAACCGGCTCTTCCCGGTTGGACATCTCCTTCCTTTCATACTGGTGACCGCGCTGTTTTTTCTGTGGGGAATCCCAAACAACCTGAATGACGTACTGATCCGCCAGTTCATGAAGTCATTCACCATTTCACGAACCCAGGCCGGCCTGGTGCAATCCGCGTTCTATATGGGATATTTCGTGCTGGCGATGCCCGCGGCCATCATGATGAGAAAGATCGGGTACAAGGCAGGATTTGTTACCGGTCTCTGTTTATATGCATTGGGCACATTCCTGTTCTGGCCGGCTGCCATTGTCGGGCGTTATGAATTCTTTCTCCTGGCATTGTTCGTAATCGCCAGCGGCCTTTCATTTCTGGAAACAGCTTCCAACCCATTCATCGCGCAACTGGGAGACCCGGAGAGTTCGGAAAGACGATTAAATTTCTCTCAGGCGTTCAATCCGCTGGGATCGATAACAGGAGTGCTAATCGGTACCGTCTTCATTTTTTCCGGCGTGGAATTGACCCCTCAGGAAGTAGCGGCGCAAAAGGCACAAGGGATTTATGACGCCTACCTGCGAACTGAAACTCTGCGGGTGGTCAAGCCGTTTCTGGTGATTGGCGTGATTGCGTTGATCTGGGCGTTCCTCATACTGCGGACGAAGTTCCCCAGCATCCAAAGCGAGCACGAAAACAGTGGTGGCGACCACGGACACTTCCGCGAACTGTTGCGTTATCCGCATTTCCTGCTGGCTGTGTTGGCGCAGTTCTTGTACGTCGGCGCCCAGGTGGGAACGTGGAGTTATTTCATCCAGTACGTGCAGGAATATACCCACCAACCGGAGAAAGTCGCAGGGTATTTCCTCACTGGAACCCTGGCCGCTTTCGGAGTGGGAAGATTTGTCTCGGCTTATCTTATGCGTTTCATCCCTCCCAATAAGCTCATGGGGGGGTACAGCGTGGTCAACTTCGCGCTGGTTGGACTTGCAGTGCTGAAGCCAGGGTGGATTGGGCTGTGGTGCCTTTTCCTTACCAGCTTTTTCATGTCTCTGATGTTTCCAACCATCTTTGCGCTGGGCCTGAAGGGGCTTGGTCCCAATACGAAAATCGGTGGGTCGTTGCTGGTGATGGCGATCGTTGGCGGAGCCGTGCTGACCCCGATCATGGGCCTGATCTCTGTAAGGTCGGGCAGCCTGGCGCTGGCGTATACGATCCCCCTGGTTACTTACATCTACATCTTGTTTTATTCGTTGTTGGGATCGAAGCCGCGAGAGGTCGTTGCCTGAGAAATCAATTCGCGGTTAGCAGATGACCTGACCTCAAATCGGAAGGTCATTTTCGGCTCCGTCGTGTCGAAAACTGAATTGGTGTGCCAATTCTCTTTGCTCGGCGTTTTTGACCTACCGAATCCTCGCTCAAGTTCTTCATTACAAGCGCCAAACTTCCGTAACTTTCCTCAAGATTCTACCGGTCTAGAATCTTCTCTGGTGGCCCTCGAGCGACCGGCGTATGACTCAGGAACAACTCCCAGAAATTTCGAAGAAGAAGCGCGCAGCGACTCCGATTCAGAGATTCCAGGTCGAGGGTCGCGAGTGGTGGCTGTGGGGGCTGGCTGTCCTCGTGACGCTGGTTCTGACCTTCGGTATTGTTTCGCTCACTTATTTTCAGTTGCACCCCGAAGGCGAGGGCATGTACTGGACCCAGCTCAAGGAGTGGGTCCGCGGCCTGGCTTGCGTCGTATTGCTATTCGATATCTACACCCTCTATCAGCATTTGCAGCTGCAGCGCATCCGTCGCCAGTTGGCCGACCGCGACCAGTTGTTTCAACTGATTACTGAAAACGCGGCCGACATGATTGCCGTCGTCGACGGCACAGGCCAGCGGCTTTATAACAGTCCCGCCTATCAGCATGTCCTTGGATACTCAGACGAGGAATTGAAAAGTACGGCGTCGATCGAGCAGGTCCATCCCGATGACCGCCAGATGGTGCTGGAAGCAGCGCACAAGGCGCGCACGACCGGGCAAGGACAGCGGCTGGAATATCGCATCCGTCATAAAGACGGCTCCTGGCGCATTCTGGAATCGACCTCCAGCGCCATCGTAAATGCGAAGGGCAAGACCGAAAAACTGGTCATCGTGAATCGCGACATCAGCGAGCGCAAGCGTGCGGAAGAGTTGCTCGCCCACAATGCCTTCCACGACGGCCTGACCAACCTTCCCAACCGCACTCTGTTTCTCGACCGGTTGCAACGCGCTCTGGTGCTTTCCAAGCGGCATACCGACTACAAATTCGCCGTTCTGTTTATCGATATCGACGAATTCAAAGTTTTCAACGACAGCCTGGGGCACATTGTCGGAGACGAAGTTTTGGTCCAGATCGGCAAACGGTTGACTGCCTCACTGCGTGAAGTGGATACGATTGCGCGCCCGCAGCAAGGCCAACTCTTGAGAGATGACACTCTGGCGCGGCTGGGTGGCGACGAATATACGATCCTGCTCGAGGATGTGCGCAACCCGAGCGACGCTATCCGGGTGGCGGAACGGTTGCAAGGCAAACTGTCAAATCCCTTCACGGTGCAGGGATGCGAAATTGTGGTGCACGCCAGCGTCGGGATTGCCTTCAGCACTCCGACTTGCGCTCACGCCGAAGACCTGTTGCGCGATGCGAACATTGCGATGTATCGCGCCAAGCGAGCCGGAAAGGCCCGCTGCGAGGTATTCGATACGGCCATGCACGAGGGCGCAGTGAGGCGACTCGAACTGGAAACCGAACTTCGCAAGGGTTTGGAGTTGGGCGAATTCCGGACGCACTACCAGCCGATCGTTTCCTTAAAGTCCGGCAGAATTACCGGCTTCGAAGCCTTGACTCGCTGGCAGCGAGGCGAACGACTGCTGGCACCGGCGGAATTTATCGCGGTGGCTGACGAAACCGGACTGATCATTCCGATGAACCGGTTATTGTTGCGAGAAGCTTGTGAACAATTGCGCTTGTGGCACGTTCAGTTCCCCGCCGATCCCCAGTTGAGCATGAGCGTCAATATTACGTCGAAAGAGTTTGCGCATCCGAACCTGGCGAAAGGGATTTCGGAGATCCTCGGCGAGACTGGACTCGACCCCAAATATCTGCAACTGGAAATCACTGAGACCATCGCCATGCGCGACCCGGAAAAAGCGTCATTAGTGCTGGCGGAACTTAAATCTCTGGGAGTCCGACTCAGTGTGGATGACTTCGGAACCGGATATTCGTCGCTCAGCCGGTTGCAGCAGTTTCCCGTGGATTCGCTGAAGATCGATCGGGCATTTATTTCTCAAATGGACACCGACGCTGAAAGTCACAAGATTGTCCAGGTCATCGTCATGCTGGCGCAGACCCTGGGTCTGGCTACAGTAGCCGAGGGGACCGAAACCGAAGAACAAGTGAGCATGGTCAAGGCCCTGGACTGCGGCTTTGCGCAGGGGTACTACTTCTCGAAGCCGGCAGACCGGCAAGTGATATCCGACCTGCTGTTGAAAGTGAATCGATCGAGCAACGGCTCGGTGCCGGTAAAGACGCACTCGGCTTCTGCAGGTGTGTAGACGCGAGCGTTCCGCTCGTGTTCCCTCTTCCCAAAATTTTGTGGAGTCCTGGTTAAGACTTTGCGGATTTCCTTTGCGAACTTTGCGGTTAAAGACTTTGGTCTTCGCAACCGTCTGCAAGGACAAACCCATAACCGCAAACTTCGCGAAGGAATCCGCAAAGAACGCAAAGGAATCCGGGACCGAAATTCATGGACACATCCCAAAATTCCAATTGCCGCAGACCTGGACCGGCGGGGCGCTCGCGTGTCGATTCTTGCTACCACGATGCGAGCGAACTGCGCCTCCATGTGTTTTTGGCCACGCACACATAGATGAAATTTGAGTCCCAGGTTTCGGTTCCGGCGACGCACGGGTCGGTTGCGTGGGCGGGGGGCAGCGACGGAATCGAAACGGGAACTGTAAACGTCTTCATACTTGCGGTCAGGCGTTCGAGCCATCTTTTGCCATCGCCAGGGTTGCCGATGTAGTTCGAAATTGATTTGGGCGCACCGAAGCTGATTCCGACGCTGGCCGGGTTGCCGTCGCCTTGGTCGTATCCAATGAAAGCGTCATTCGCGTCATTGGTTGGGCGGTTGTTGGCGGTTGCGATTGTCTTCTGAAAATTGGAATCGGAAAGCGTGATGATGTGTCCGGGGCCGGTTCCCAGCGAAGAGAAATTCATTCTTCCTTTTAGATTGGTGCGAAGGCCACCGTCCGCGTTGGGTTTTACCGCCAGCAGAAATGCTCCCTGGTCGTAAAAAACCGACGGAGCCATGGCTGAATAGCAACTCAACCACAGTGGCGTCCATCCGGACAGGGAATCACAATTCGCGGAAATCAAAGCCGGCGCCATTGTGCCTTGAACCGCGACTACGATGGACGGCGCGCTATCCATAAAGGCGCGCGCTCCTGACAGGACACTGCCGGAATCTCCGCTCGAACTCAATACCAGATTGCCTGGCCAGAAATCCAGCAAGGGGAAGTAAGTCGGGATCTCAACTTTGTAAGAGTGAGGCGCGGCTTGAGTGTCGGTGAAAGTGCAAACGCCGTTGGCGCAGGTAGAAGTCCGGGCGACGTTCGTCAACACCGCATAATTTCCGGTTCCGAAAGGCGCCTGTTGAACCTGGCCTGAGATCGCGGTCACGCGCAGCAAGTCGAGGGTAGTGGCGCCAGCGATTTCGGGGGTGATCACGACGATGCTGCCGGCCCCGTTGGTCATGGCTCGGCCTGCGTACAGAGGGTTCGAGGCGCCGAACTTGGGGTTCCGTGCCACGATGTAGTAGCGATAGTCGGTTTGTCCGGTTGCGGCGAATTGGGGCATGGTTCCGTTCGGCGCTTCTCCCCCCTGGATCTTGACCGTGCTGCCTTGGGCGATTACTCCGGCCTGGCCAAATCTCCCCATGGGATTGGAGCAGCCTCCGACTTCTTCATAAACATTGGCCAGTTCAAAGCCACCGTACCCCCCGCGGCGTACGCCTGCCCGCACGCCATATTGGGCGTATCCCTGGATGACGCTGTCAGAAATTCGCAAGGTATTTCCGGCCTGCCAATCGATTCCGTTGCCGCCACACTGCATCGAGATGTTCAGGTGCTTCAGCCAGCCTACGCCGGGAAACTTACGGAATGAACCGGGCGCGTAGACTGCTGGATTACACGCGGTGGAATCGCAGCGTACGCCGCCGTTGCCCAGTCCGGTATCGAGCCCGTCGAGCAGGAAGGACTGGTCATCGTCAACTTGCACATAGCTGCCGAAAGTTCCACCCGCCAGGGGAATCATGGTGGATACGTTGAACAGGCGGGTCTTTTGGGCGTTGACTTCAATGAAAGGGCTTTGGCCGCGCGAAATTGTGGGACGCCCGCGAGGATTGATCAGAGTAATGTCCTGATAGAGGTTGGAGTTCGAAGGATCGCCGACGAAGATGCAGGTGTCGTTCATCCAGCACTCGAGGATTGATCCTGAAAAATCCACGGTGAGGTTCGAGGCGCGAATCGAGACTCGCGCGAATAACTTCAACTCTTTCGGCGGCACCACGACTACGCCGGACTGTGGAGTTCCCACGGGGTTCGTAGGTGTGTATCGTGCGGCGATGATGGCTTCCTGTAGCCCGCTGGAGGCGCTGGAAATGACTCTGCTGCCTGCTGGGGTGCGCTGAGTCGCGAAGGTCAGGGTGCCGGGACGCCCGTCTCCAGCGCAGCTTCCGCCAGTGACGCGTGCGGGTTCGCCGCTAACCAGGATCCAATATTCAGGTTCGTTGCCCTTCACTCCGGGAGGGCACGTCGCGAGATTGACCGTGTGACTGCCTGACTGTCCTAGTTCTTCCGCCGGCTTCATCGACCAGTCGTACTCGGTCGCAAACCTGGTTGGGCGATTGACAGAATCTTGAGCGGTGGCGAAATGAGATATAGCGATCGAAAAAGCCAGGAAGAAACCGAAGGATCGGGGAAATCGGGTCATGGCGATCACCGTCGTGTTCGAGATTACCGAGGGGATGCTGTGGGAATCCAGTGCGGGGCGGGAAGAGAGAAATTGGATACGCGAATCTAAATCCAAAATGCACGTCGATCGAAACCCTGAAAAATTACAGCGTGATCTACTGCCCATTTTTTGCCCACGTGCCGATGGTTCGCTCTCGCCTGTATAATCGCGTGTTTTGATAATCCGGTTGCTGACTCAGGGGGCGGGCATGGAGCGGATCGGTTCTCGGTCGGGGAGTAGTCGATGAGCAGGGCGGCGCGAGCGGTGGCATCTCCTCATGTTGTGAGTATTGGCGATTTTCGGCCTCTGGCTAAGCAGCGCCTGCCCCGGCCAGTCTTTGATTATCTGGATGGTGGGGCGGACGGGGAAGTTACGCTGCGCGAGAACGTCCGCGTATTTGATGACGTCACGTTTCGTCCGCGTTACGCCGTGCCCGTAACCCAGTGCGACCTGCGTACTCATGTGCTGGGCTTCGACGTTTCCTTTCCCGCCCTGCTGGCCCCGGTTGGCTACAGCCGGCTGATGCATCCGGATGGCGAGGCGGGTGCTTCGCGAGCGGCCGGGAAAGCGGGCACGGCATACATTCTTTCCACCATTTCCGGACACCGCGTGGAAGACGTCAAGGCAGCATCCTCTGGACCGGTGTGTTTCCAGCTGTATTTGATCGGCGGCCGGGAGGCTTCTGAGGCGGTGATCGAACGGGCGCGGGTGTGTGGATGCGCGGCTCTGGTGGTTACGATCGACACGCCTGTGGCCGGCTTGCGCGAACGCGACTTCCGCAACGGGATGAAAGAGCTGATGGGCAAGAGTGTGCTCGACAAGATTCCATTTCTTCCCCAAATGCTGGCGCGTCCCGGATGGATTGCCGGCTATTTGCTGGACGGCGGCTTGTCCAAACTGCCGAACGTTGTGTTGCCCGGCACCGGTCCGATGGAGTTGGTGGATGTTGGCGCCGCACTGGCTCGTTCGGCGGTGACCTGGGAAGACCTGAAATGGATTCGCAAGCAGTGGCCGGGTTTGCTTGTCATCAAAGGCTTGCTCACGGGCGACGATGCGCGCCGCGCCATAGATGAAGGTGCGGGGGCGGTGGTAGTTTCGAATCACGGCGGACGCCAGCTGGACGGTGTGTCTCCGTCGCTGAGAGCGCTGCCCGAGGTCGTAGCCGCGGTGAACGGGCAGGCTGAAGTATTGATGGATGGCGGCGTTCGACGCGGTTCCGATATTGTGAAAGCTATTTGCCTGGGGGCGAAAGCCGTTCTTTGCGGACGCGCTTACGCCTACGGACTGGCCGCAGCTGGAGAGGCAGGGGTTACTCGAGCGCTGGAAATCCTGCGCGCAGATGTGGACCGTACTCTCAAGCTGCTGGGTGTTACTTCGATCGCGGCATTGGACCGGTCGTATGTGGAAGTGCCGGCGAGTTGGAAATAGAGCAGCTGTCAGCTCTCAGCTTTCAGCCACTTCCACTCAGTCGGCTTCGGTCTTCGGAATCTGGGGTTCGAAGCTGTAGCTGAGAGCTGACAGCCGATAGCTGCTCCTGAAAGGCAAGCTCGTGCACTGGACGCAGGTCTACGATCCTTTCGGCCGCTGGTGGCTGTCTACTCTGGTCGCGACTTTTCCTATCCTTCTATTGTTTGGATTGCTGGTAGGAGCAAAGGTCAAGCCGCACTGGTGCGCCATCGCGGGCGCAGCGACGGCAGCAACTGTGGCTGTCGTGTTTTTCAAGATGCCGGTAATTCTCGCGGCGGCGAGTTTTGGTTACGGCGTCGCGTTCGGATTGCTCAAGATTGCCTGGATCGTACTCGCCGCGGTTTTTCTCTACGACATTTCCGTCGACACCGGACAATTCGAAATCATGAAAGAGTCGGTGGCGGGAATCACCGCCGACCGCCGCTTGCAGGTGCTACTGGTGGCGTTTTGTTTTGGCGCGTTCATTGAAGGAGCAGCCGGATTCGGCGCGCCAGTAGCCATCGCCGGGGCTCTGATGATCGGGCTGGGTTTCCGTCCGTTTCACGCGGCTGCGCTGAATTTGATTGCCAACACCGCGCCAGTGGCCTGGGGGAGCATTGGGATTCCCATCCATACGCTGGCAGCGGCTTGTGGGCTGCCGGAGTCAGATTTGAGTGCGACCATCGGGCGCATCCTGCCCATCACGGCGGCGATTGTGCCGCTTTGGCTGGTTCGGACCATGGTGAGCTGGCAGGAAACATTCGAAGTGTTGCCGGCCATTCTGGTGGTTGGTATTTCTTTCGCTCTCACCCAGTTTTTCTGGTCGAACTACGTGGATAGCAGCCTTGTCGACATCATGGGTGGAGTGATTTCAATTCTGGCTGCGATTGTCTTTCTCAAATTCTGGAAGCCCAGGAAAATCTGGCGCTTCGATTATGACGATTGCGAAAAATCGGCAGCTTCACCAGCGGACGGAATCGAGGATTCGTTCGGAGGCGAATGGGCGGCCGAAGATTTCGACAAGAATAAGAAAGTCGGATCGTATCCGCTGGGAAAAGTCCTGCGAGCATGGATGCCTTTTGCAATTCTGTCGAGCGTAGTACTGGTCTGGGGCTTGCCTCCGGTCAAACTTGCCCTGAACCAGGCCACGACTCCCGCATTCAAGGTCGTGCAGGCGGACGGCACCGTGCGGCCTGGCCCGCCGGGCTGGGACGTGCCCTATCTTCACAATGCGGTTTATCGTGCTGTTCCGGTGGTGGTCAAGCCGACCCCCGAAGCTGCGCGCTATGACTTCAACTGGTTGTCAGCGACTGGAACGGGGTGTTTTCTCGCGGCTATTCTTTCAGGACTGCTGCTGGGTATGTCGCCAGTCCGGCTTGCGAGAGTTTTCTGGCATACCTTGCGCCGCATGCGTCTGGCGGTGGTTGCTATTTCTTTCATGCTTGGGCTGGGATACGTGACCCGTTATTCCGGGCTGGATGCGGTCCTGGGCCTGGCATTCACTCGCACCGGCTGGGCTTATCCATTTTTTGGCACCTTCCTGGGCTGGCTCGGAGTTGCGCTGACCGGGAGCGACACCTCGTCGAATGCATTGTTTGGAAGTTTGCAGCGCATTACCTCGCAGCAACTCGGCATCGATCCTGTTCTGATGTGCGCAGCTAACAGTGCGGGCGGCGTAATGGGAAAAATGGTGGACGCACAATCCATTACGATTGCGACCGCCGCGACGAATCAGGTAGGGAACGAAGGCGTTATCTTCCGGTTCGTGATGTGGCACTCGGTGGCGCTGGGAGCGATCGTCGGCCTTATCGTTATGCTGTACGCGTATGTTTTCCCTCATGTCGTGCCGCATGGCCTGACGTTCGTGAAGTAGCAGAGGCCAGGTGGGGACAGCCGCCCTCGGCTATCCTGGTCGAGGACTTCGGACTTCGGACCTCTGACTTCAGACCCCAGATCTCGATTCAAAAGCTTGAACCGCAAAGTTCGCAAAGAGCGTCCGCCAAGGGCGCAAAGAACTGCGAATCAATCTAGCTTGCCTGAAGTCTGAAGGCAGACGTCTGAGGTCCGCGGTCCATGGGCTCTGCTTGGTTTACGTTTCCCTGATAACCTCAATACACACATTATTTTTTAGGGAGACCGCCAGCCGTTGCCGCCGATCATTAACGTTCAGGAAATTTCCAAGGCCTTTGAGGCGAACCCGCTTTTTCAGAATGTGTCTTTCACAGTCACTGAAGGCGATCGGATCGGGCTCATTGGTCCGAATGGGTCCGGAAAATCTACGTTGCTGCGAATTCTGGCCGGCGACGAAGACCCGGACAGCGGTGAGGTTGCATTCCGCAAACGGCTCCGGGTCAGCTACGTCGAGCAGGATTCCCAATTCAAGTCGGGCGCGACGGTGCGCTCCGTGGTGGAAGATGCCATGGAGCGGGGCAAAGTTCATTCGACGGAACGTGGGACGCCCTTTGCCGAAACTCTTGGCCGCGCTGGCTTCGAAGACCTCGAAGCGCAAGCTGCGTCTCTTTCTGGTGGGTGGCAAAAACGGCTGGCGATTGTCGAGGCGCTGGTTCAGGCGCCGGACATTGTGCTGCTCGACGAACCAACCAATCATCTGGATCTCGCGGGAATCGAGTGGCTCGAAGAGGTGCTGGCGCTGGCGGCATTTGCCAGCGTGATCGTCAGTCACGACCGCTACTTTCTCGAGAACATCGCCACCGACATGGCGGAATTGAGCCGCGTGTATCCCGATGGAATTCTGCGAGTGCGGGGAAGCTATAGCACCTTTCTGGAGAAGAAAGAAGAGTTTCTGCGCGCGCAATCGAAGCGTCAAGAGGCGCTGGAAAACCTCGTACACAATGAGATTGAGTGGCTGCGGCGCGGGGCCAAGGCGCGGACGCGGAAGTCCAAAGCGCGCATTGGCAAAGCCAATGAGTTGATCGGAGACCTTGCAGACCTAAATATGAGGACCCGCACCGCGACGGCGCAGATTGATTTCACGGCGAGCGATCGCAAGACCAAGCGGTTGATTGAATTGGAAGACCTCTCCTACCAGATTCCGGTTGCCAAGAGCGAACCCCGTACGCTTTTCGAGAAACTAAATTTTGTGCTGACGGCCGGTATGCGGGTGGGACTTGTCGGGCCGAACGGCAGCGGCAAGACTACGTTGCTGCGGCTGTTGCGCGGCGAACTCACGCCGAGTAGTGGAGCCATTACGCGCGCTGAGTGGTTGCGCATCGTGTACTTCGATCAGACTCGCGAACTGGATACGAACGTAACTCTGCGGCGGGCGCTGGCTCCCGAAGGCGATTCGGTGATCTATCAGGACAGAGTTATCCATGTAGCGTCATGGGCGGCAAAGTTTCTTTTCACTGGGGAGCAGCTTAATCAGCCTGTAGAGCGGCTTTCAGGAGGAGAGAGGGCGCGCGTGCTGATCGCTCAATTGATGCTTCAGCCCGCCGACGTGCTGCTGCTGGACGAACCCACCAACGATCTCGACATCCCGACTCTGGAAATCCTGGAAGAAAGCCTGCTGGAGTTTCGCGGGTCTCTCGTGCTGGTCACGCATGATCGATACATGCTGGATCGTGTATCCACGATTGTGCTGGGTTTGAATGGCCAGGGCGGCGCGGAGAGTTTTGCCGACTACTCGCAGTGGGAAATCTGGCAGGCTGAAAGCCGGCATTCGTCGAAAGGGGAGGCTCGTTCTACTCCGCGGAGCGCAACTTCTGGAGAATCGTCGTCCGCGAAGACGAAGCTTTCATATCTTGAGGCGCGCGAATACTCCAGCATTGAGGAGCGCGTCGCCGAGGCTGAAAAAGTACTACAGGCAAAAAGGGAGCAGCTCGAAGACCCGGCAATTGCGAGCGACGGGCCGCGTCTGCTGGCTGCGCATGCGGAGATGGAAGAGGCGCAGGACAAAGTCGATGAGCTTTATGCGCGATGGAGTGAGTTGGAGAAGAAGAAAAGCTCTTAGCTGTTAGCTCTTGGCTAAGCCCCCTCGGCGTTCTGTTTGCATAGGGGCGAGAACAAGACCTTGCCGTCCTGCGGACGGCCTAGATGGGTCGAAGACCCCGTCCCCACACGACCTTATATGGTCGCCACTCGATTGCGCTAAGAGCTAAGAGCTAAGAGCTAAGAGCTGCTTTTCAGGGAGAAGGCGATGATGGTTTCTCCCTTGGCGCCAGTGGTTTCTTCGAGTTCTTTTACCAGAGCTTCTTCCAGATGATCGGGGTCGGGGTGCATCTCGAGGGCTGCCACTTCTTCGTCGGTGGCGCCTACATAGCAGAGTTCGCAATGTCCTAGCTCATCCTCCGACATGAGGGCTGGACCGAAGGTGCGGCAGATTATAGGGCGGGATTCGTAAAGATCGCAGGTGCCTTTTTCAGGATCGAGGACCGGGCAAGTTTCGTCGTTGGCGTAGTCATCCCAATGCTTGCAGGCTTCGTCAGAGTCGTCGTCGTTCAGCAACCCGGTGGTTGTATCGCCGGGGAATTCAGGGGAAAGACGGGCCACTGATGCTTGAACCCGTTTGCGAATCCGGGCGGCGCGCTCGGGATCCTGTTGTTCGAGGTCGGCCAGTCCTTTTCTCAGTCGGATGGCATCGACTTGGTTGATGGCAAAAACTCCCACACAGCACTGCGAGCAGCCGGGCTTGCAGGCCAGCCATTTGGCGCTTTTTTGAAACGCATCGGCGAGCGCTGAATTCACAATCTGGATCAACTGCGGGTCGCGTGCGGGAGCTTGAAGCGGCATGCATAAGCATAACCTACGAATTTGGCGAGGCCGATTTTTTTTAAAGCATAACCGCAAAGGCCGCAAAGCTTTCGCAAAGTTCGCAAAGTAGCGCGGGACGCCGGCGCTACAGCAAGCCTAGTTTTGCGAATTCTGATTTGCGGCTATCATGTCCCCCATGGCAAACAAGGTGCGGTGGGGTGTCATGGGCGCGGCCAAAATCGGTTTAAAGAAGGTTATTCCGGGAATGCAGCAGGGCGAGTGGTGCGAGGTGACCGCGATCGCCTCACGCGACCGTGGCAAGGCAGAAGAAGCTGCGCGCTCTCTTGGGATCGCCAAAGCCTACGGGTCGTATGAAGAATTGCTGGCTGATCCGGAGATCGATGCGATTTACAATCCTCTGCCCAACCAGTTGCATGTGCCCTGGTCAATCAAGGCGGCGGAGGCGGGCAAGCACGTTCTGTGCGAGAAGCCTCTAAGCCTGTCCGTAGCGGAAGCGCGGCAACTGCTGGCGGTGCGCGACCGTACTGGCGTGAAGATCGGCGAAGCATTCATGGTGCGGACTCATCCGCAATGGCTGCGTGTCCGCGAACTGGTAAAGTCGGGGCGAATCGGCGAGTTGCGCGCAGCTACCGGGTTTTTCAGCTACTTCAATAACGACCCTAAAAATATTCGCAATATTCCTGAATATGGTGGCGGCGCCGTGATGGATATCGGGTGCTATCCCATCAATACTTCGCGATTTATTTTTGGCGAGGAGCCCACGCGAGTTCTGGGACTGGTCGAGCGCGATCCGCAAATGAAAGTCGACCGGCTGACCTCAGCCATGCTCGATTTTCCTTCAGGACAGTCTACTTTAACCTGCAGCATGCAGCTCGTGCCTTATCAGCGTAGCCATTTTTTCGGCACCAAGGGGCGCATAGAAGTTGAAATTCCGTTCAATGCTCCACTGGATCGCCCCTGCAGAATTTTTCTCGACGACGGGCGCGACGTGTTTGGTGGCGGCGTCACGACGGAAGAATGTTTTGTGTGTGACCAATACACGCTGCAAGGCGACGCCTTCTCGCGGGCTGTGCTGGAGGGCAGTGAAGTGCCAGGTACGCTCGAGGATGCCATCAAGAACATGGCAGTCATCGAAGCCATTTTTCGATCGGTGGAAACGGGTAAATGGGAGAAGCCGTAGAGGACAGGAAGTGCGATGGAATACCTGATTGGGTTGATACTGTCCGTGGCCACGGCCGGCTTTGCGACGGCGATTGGCTTGGACCGTGAGCGCGGGTTTTATCCCCCCGTGATCATCGTGATCGCCACCTACTATGTACTGTTTGCGGTCATGGGAGGTTCATCACGGGCGCTCTTGCTTGAAATTCTTGTCGCCGCTGGATTCCTGCTACTGGCGGTGCTCGGCTTTAAAATCAGTCTTTGGTTTGCGGCCGCCGCCATAGTGGGCCACGGAGTTTTCGATCTTGTTCATCACTGGTTTATTGACAATGCGGGAATGCCGCATTGGTGGCCTGGTTTCTGCGCAACCTTCGATGTCGTTTTTGGTGCTTGGCTGGCGGTACGCCTGATGACTTCTTTCAAATCCCAACCGGGATAGGTCCGTGGACTCCCACCCTCTCGCAAAGTGCGCGAGAAGGGTAGGGCACCCGCGCGTCTCTCTGCTTAACCCAGTATTTGGCGGGTATCGTGATATTCTTGTAAGAGAAGCTGCGTCCTCGCCTTTGGGCAATTTTCCCGCAGTTCCCTTAAATAACATGATTTCAGTAAGTAATGTTTCGATGCGCTACGGCGCCAAAGTTCTATTTGACGAGGTCTCCACCTCTTTCACGCCGGGGAAGCGCTATGGTTTAACCGGTCCCAACGGCGCCGGTAAATCTACGTTCATGAATCTTCTGACCGGCGAACTCGAGCCTCAGAAGGGGACTGTGGTGCGTCCTAAAAAGCTGGGAGTGTTGAGCCAGGACCAGTTTGCGTTCGACAAGTACCGCGTGCTCGACACCGTCATCATGGGCAACAAGCGGCTTTGGGCAGCCATGGAAGAGCGTGACCGGATCTACGAAAAACCGGAGATGACCGACGCGGACGGCATGAAGTTGGGCGAACTCGAAGGCGTAGTGGGCGAAGAAGACGGTTACACCGCCGAGAGCGATGCTGCCATTCTGCTCGAAGGTTTAGATATTCCCGATGCTCTGCACGAAAGAAAAATGGGCGAACTGCAGGGCGGACAGAAAGTGCGCGTGCTGCTGGCTCAGGCTCTCTTTGGACATCCTCAGGCCCTGCTGCTCGACGAACCTACGAACTATCTGGATCTGGACTCAATCCACTGGCTGCAGGGTTTCCTGAATGAATACGACGGCGTGGTGATCGTCATCTCGCACGATCGTCATTTTCTGAACAAGGTGTGTACGCACATAGCCGATATCGACTACCAGACCATCATCACTTATACCGGCACTTACGACGACATGGTGGTGGCGAAGACCCAGATCAGGTCGCAGATTGAATCGCAGAATGCGCAGCGGGAAAAGAAAATTTCTCAATTGAACGAGTTCATCGCGCGATTCTCGGCCGGTACACGTTCCAGCCAGGTGCAGTCGCGGCGTAAGGAAGTGGAGCGGTTGCAGGTAACGGAACTGGCGCGGTCTAACATCCAACGTCCTTATTTGAAGTTTGAGCAGAAGCGGCCTTCCGGCAAACACATCCTGGAGTTGGAAGGTGTGACCAAATCATACGGCGATACTGAAGTCGTCAAGAGCTTTACCGCGAGCATCGTACGTGGAGAAAAAATCGCGTTGATGGGGCGGAACGGCGCGGGCAAGACTACACTGCTCAACGCTATTTTGGCGAATTCTCCTACGGTTCCGGACGCTGAACTGCGCAAGACCAGTGGTTATGACGGGCCATTCCTGACTGCGGGCAAAGTCATTTGGGGACATGAAGCTGCAGTAGGATATTTTGCCCAGGACCATAAAGCACTCATCCAGCCTGGTATGACGGCTTTCGAATGGCTGCATCAATGGGACCCCGGTGCGTCCAACGAAGAGATTCGCGGATTGCTGGGACAGATGTTATTTCCCCGCGAGGACGGCGACAAGAAAACCGAAGTTCTTTCCGGGGGCGAGGCCGCTCGCCTGATTTTCTGCAAACTGATGTTGCAGAAACCGAACGTTCTCGTGTTCGATGAGCCGACGAATCACTTGGACCTGGAATCTATCAACGCGCTCAATATTGCTCTGCAGCGCTACCAGGGAACCGCCCTGCTTTGCACCCATGACGAAGACCTGATCGACGAGGTGGCGACCAGGGTTTGGCACTTTGAGGGAGACCACCAGATCACCGACTTCAAGGGCGCGTACGCGGAGTACCAGGCTGCACTCGTCTAAGATCACTCGAACAAACTAAGCCGTTGTTTGTGCGCCAAAGGAAATCCTGTTGCGCGAGCCAACGCCCGCTTTGCGAAACTAAAGTCATCTTTATCTAATATCGCATTTAATATCCAATTCAGGTTTGCCCCATTTAAATGGTTCGCGCTGTTTTTCGGCCCGTAGAATCGAGTCGCGATGAACCCATTCGACACATCGATCCTGCAGTTTCTAAACCGGTTCGCACAACGGTCCCCTGGTTTCGACCAGTTTGTGGTCTTCTTGAGCGACTTCAATTTACTCAAGGGAGGGATCGTTGTTGGGCTGATCTGGTGGCTGTGGTTCGACCGAGCGGATGTGAAGCGCAAACGCGAAGTGCTTTTGGCGACACTGATCGCCAGCGTTCCGGCCCTGATTATCGCAAAGGCTTTGACGGTCATCACCTTTCGTCCGCGGCCGCTGAACGAGGCCCGCCTGGTGTTTCGCCTCCCGTATTCCGTGACGTCGGCGGAATGGAAACAGCTAAGTTCGTTTCCCAGCGACCATGCCGTGTTGTTTTTTGCCATGGCCGCCGGAATATTCGTCGCCTCAAGACGAATAGGATGGTTCGCCCTCTTCTATGTTTCGGCCTTTATTTGCCTGCCGCGGATGTATCTGGGGGAGCACTACGCTACCGACATTCTTGCCGGCGCAGCTATTGGCATCATCCCGGTGTACGTGGCAAACCTGCCTCGGATCCGCCAACCTCTGACCAACTGGGGGATGAAATTGCTGGACGCAAATCCGCCGTTCTTCTACTTCATGGCATCCCTTGTGCTGTATCTGGTCGTGGAGTTATTCGAGCCCTTGATCAAAGTGGGGAAATTGATGTACTACCTTGCCTGATCGAAGGCAAGGCATATTGGACGGCTATCTCAGGCTGTTCTGACTCCCGCTGATGCCCGCAAAAAGCTGAGCAACTTTCTTGCTTCCCGAACATCTCAATAGTCTGCCATTACCGGCTTGTTCGATTTCGCCAGTCCATCGGGAGGAAAGAATGCTCGCTGTCCACGCCGGAACAGAAATCAAGCCAGAGCTTATGGCGCGTCTCCGCGAGGCTCGCGCCGAGACGGACCGTCTATTTGATCACGTCAAGCCCGAGTTCCTTTATGAGCGGCCGATCCCGGAGAGGCACAGAATCGTTTTCTACGTCGGACACCTGGAAGCTTTTGATTGGAACTTGTTGCGTGAACGAGTCCTGGGGCGAACCAGTTTTCATTCAGAATTCGACAATCTTTTTGCATTCGGCATCGACCCGGTCGACGGAGGGCTACCCACAGACCAGCCGTCCGATTGGCCTACGCTCGAACAAGTGCGTGAATACGTGAGTCAGGTCCGGCAGGCGCTTGATGATGGTCTGGCTGCAGCAGCGTCGTCACAACAAGCGGGGCAGGAGAAAATTGACGCGAACCAACTGCTGAATGTTGCGACCGAACATCGCTTGATGCACGCGGAGACGCTGGCCTACATGCTGCACCAGTTGCCTTTCGATCACAAAGTCTCCAAACCGCATGTGCCTGACTTGGCCGTGCCGCCGGTTCAACCACGCATGATCGAGATTCCGGCGGGATCGGCGACTCTCGGATTGGCGCGCTGTCATACCAAACTGTTTGGCTGGGATAACGAATACGACGAGCACGAGATTGCTGTTCCTGCCTTTGCTATCGATCAATACGAAGTTACCAATCGTGAGTATTTACAGTTCGTAAATGCCGGCGGCTACGAAAATCCGGCTCTTTGGAGCGATGCAGATTGGAAGTGGAAGACCGAAAGCAATATTTCTCATCCAGTCTTTTGGAATCGCGTTGAAGGCAAATGGCAGTACCGAACTATGTTTGAGAATGTTCCATTACCGCTCGACTGGCCGGTTTATGCAAGTCACGCGGAAGCCAGTGCGTATGCGCGGTGGGCAGGGAAGGCGTTGCCCACCGAAGCGCAATGGCATCGGGCCGCTCATGGCACGCCAGAGGGAACGGAGCGTCCCTATCCGTGGGGGAATGAAGAACCCGACCCAAGATTTGGAAACTTCAATTTCGAGAGTTGGGATCCAACACCAGTCGGAGCGTTTCGACAGGGAGAGAGCGCATTTGGCGTTGCCGATCTGGCCGGAAACGGATGGGAATGGACCTCGACATTGTTCGCGCCATTTTCAGGTTTTCAGGCGTTTGAGTTTTATCCGGGATACTCCGCCAATTTTTTCGACGGTGCGCACTATGTGATGAAAGGCGGAAGCGCCCGCACCGCGAGTTCGATGCTGCGCCGATCGTTCCGAAACTGGTTCCAGCCGCATTACCAGTATGTCTATGCAGGATTTCGTTGTGTGAGGAATTAGATGAATCAAAATGGGCATTTCATGTTGACGCACGCCATTACAGCCGATCCGGTGCTGGAGTTTGCTTCGGAAGTACGCGCCGGACTCACCAAAGGCGGGCAAAAGGAATTGCCTTCCAAGTATCTTTACGACGATGTCGGGTCTGCGTTGTTCGAAGTCATCAGTGTCCTGCCGGAATACGGTCTCACCCGTGCGGACGAGCGTCTGCTGCAGCGGCATGCGCATGACATCGTGCAACAGGTGCCCGGGCCTGTGGCGGTGGCGGAACTGGGCAGCGGAAGCGGCAAGAAAACGCGCTGGCTGCTGAAAGCGTTGTGCCGCAGGCAACATGTTTCTTATTTTCCCATCGAGATTTCTCCGACCGCTCTGGCCATGTGCGAACGCGAGCTGGGTGACATCGATTGCATGAGCATCGTGGGTTTCGAACGCGAATATCTCGATGGTCTGGTCGAGGTGGCGGCGCGACGGCGCGAAGGCCAGAATTTGCTGGTGCTGTTTCTGGGAAGTACGATCGGAAACTTCGACCGGCCCGCGGCAGCGAAGTTTCTCCGGGAGGTGCGCCACACTTTACAGCCGGGCGATTCACTGTTGCTGGGCACCGATCTGGAGAAACCCATTCCACAATTGCTGTCAGCCTACGATGATCCGGTGGGAGTGACGGCTGCGTTCAATCTGAACCTGCTGGCGCGCATCAACCGGGAGCTCGATGCAGATTTCGTTTTAGAACAATTTGAGCATGTGGCCAAATTCAATCCTGATGCCCGCAGCGTCGAAATGCACTTACGTTCGCGCCACAACCAACTAGTCACGATTCCCCGGGCAGCGATGACGGTCACTTTTCGCGCAGGGGAAACGATCTGGACCGAAAGCAGCCACAAATATTGCAGGGAAGAGATTTCTCAGATTGCCAATGACTCGGGCTTTTTCTGCAAAGCGCAGTGGATTGACCAGGAATGGCCCTTTGCAGAGAACCTGTTCGTGGCTGAATAGGGTTGTGGTGTGGGGCGGACACTCCTGTCCGCCGCTTTTGACTTGGATTTCGCAGGAGTGTCCTCACTGCGTTGTGGTGAAACCAGGACTGTAGAATCGGAACCCGAGTCCTCCAGGTCATCAAAGTCAAAATCAAAAACAACGTCAAAGGCGGGGGACAGGAGTGTCCGCCCCCCACCTACCGGGCTGGCCGGAGGCCGGCGCTACCTTGAGGCCGCGTTTTCAGTGGTTTCCCCTACTTGTAAAAAGATTGTCAACACTGGCTTTACATATCCTGGACATTCGTCTGGAGGTAGTAAGCTTTACCAGACTGTCGGGGAGGCGGAGCAAGAACTATGATCAGAGTGGAAAGCAGTCGCAGTCCGGTTGGGCAGCGGGACGAAGCAATGCCCGGCTTTGGCGTTTCTTATTCCGGGGGTCCGATGGAACGGATTCTGGTGGTGGAAGATGACCGAGCGGTGCAGAAGGCGCTGAAGCGGCTATTTGAAGCGGAAGGATTCGCCGTCGAAATCAGTTCGGACGGGAAGTCAGCGCTGGAAGCCTACCGGGCTGCCACTCCGTCCGCTGTGGTACTCGATCTGCGATTGCCGGCCGTATCGGGCCGGGATGTTTGCCGGGAAATCAAACAAGAGGCACCGGCACTCCCGGTGATCATTCTGAGTGCGGCGAGCGACGTTTCCGACAAAGTGTTGCTGCTGGAGTTGGGCGCCGATGACTATGTAACCAAGCCGTTCAGCCCGCGGGAATTGTTGGCGCGGGTTCGCGCCGCATTGCGGCGCAGCACCCGGTCCGCGACCACCGAGGTCAATGCATTCGACGGCATTTCGGTGGATTTCACCAAGATGGAAGTCATGCGCGAGGGGCAGCCCATCGCACTCACGGCCCAGGAATTCAAGACCCTCAAATTCATGATGCACAACGCGGAGCGCGTAATCTCGCGCGATGAACTGTTGAATGAAGTGTGGGGATATCAGAATTATCCTTCAACGCGCACCGTGGACAATCACATACTCAAGCTGCGACAGAAGCTGGAGAAGGACCCCGCCAATCCGGTACACTTCCGTACGGTTCACGGCATGGGCTACAAGTTTGTGCGCTAGTTCCAACCGGCGCCCGGCCGGCGGCAGTGGAGAACCCTCATGCTGAAACTGCGGATGCGTACCAAGTTTCTGCTCTCCATGCTGCTGATCTCCGCCGGGCTCACTTGCACCAGCCTTCTGCTCGTGCGGCACAGCGTGCAAAAGCAGGTGCGGCGGGAGATCTTCGCTGATCTGCGCAATTCGGTCAGCACCTTCCAGAATTTCCAGCGCGAACGCGAACTTACTTTGACCCATTCCGCCGAACTCCTGGCGGACTTGCCCGACCTGCGGGCGTTGATGACGACACAGCACGAGGCCACTATCCAGGACGCATCGAGCGGTCTGTGGCGGCTGGAGGGCAGCGATCTTTTTCTACTGGCGGACCGGAGCGGCCGGGTTGTTGCTCTGCACACCGCGTCGCCGGGCCTGACACGCGAGATGGCGCAGCAGTCACTTGGGACTACCCTGAATGACGAAAGCGCAGGGCAGTGGTGGTCCGGTGGCCAGCACCTCTATGAAGTTTTCCTACGGCCAATTTATTTTGGCCCGGCTGAGGCCAACCGATTACTTGGGTTTCTGGTGATCGGGTACGAAATTGACGACCGGACAACCTCTCAGGTGGGCCGGATTGCGGCCAGCCAGGTC
>Ga0163162_10000642_pt1 | contig 32380 bp, 24 predicted proteins | sample S55metaG_FD_115310 | JGI IMG/M metagenome (GOLD analysis project Ga0163162, IMG submission 115310) | Switchgrass rhizosphere microbial communities from Kellogg Biological Station, Michigan, USA - S5-5 metaG | ecosystem: Host-associated > Plants > Roots > Rhizosphere > Soil | place: USA... | reverse complement strand
GCCGATAATGTCTTCGATCTGCTCCGGATCGACGATGTCGTCGGGCAGGTGATCGTTGACTTCGGCGTAGGTCAGGTAGCCCTGTTCCTTGCCCTTGATGATCAGGGTCTTGATTTCGGATTGCTGCTGGCTATGGGTTTCGGCGTTCATGAATCGGGATCTTGAGGGCAAAGAGTCAAAAGTATAGGCGGGGTGTCAAGGAAGCGCCCTGACGTTGCGGTCGAAGTGCCGGCAACCCCTTGGAGTGCCGTACAAAAGACGCGGTTCCAGCGGTCTGACGTCGCACAAGCGAAGCGCCCGGGACCGCGACGCTTCGAACCACCGGCCGTCCACGCCTTCGCGGCGAAAGGCAGGCCTAGCGCGCCTCGAGCCAGAACGTCACGGGTCCGTCGTTGACGAGACTGACCTTCATATGGGCGCCGAACCGGCCGATTTCCACGGGGGCGTGGCGTTCCTTTGCGAGTTGGACCAGACGGTTGAACCATCGTTCACCCTCGGCCGGCGTCGCCGCCGTGCTGAAACCGGGCCGCATGCCCTGTTTCGTGTCCGCGGCGAGCGTGAACTGCGAGACGAGCAGCAGGCCGCCGCCGGTCTGCGCGAGCGAGCGATTCATGCGCCCCTCCTCGTCGGCGAAGATGCGATAGCCGAGCAGCCGTTCGAGCAGGCGCTGGGCCTGGGTTTCGCCGTCGCCCGGCTGGATCGCGACAAGCGCGAGCAAGCCCGCGCCAATCTGCCCGACGGTATCGCCGTCGACCTCGACCCGCGCCTCGGCGACCCGCTGAATCAGGGCAATCATCGCTCACTCTGCACCGGGCGCCTGGGCGGCGCGGGGCGATCATCGTCGCGTCAGCGCGTGCGCAGGTCAACGAGGCGTTGCCGTCGTTACGCACAAACGCTTTCGCGTACGCCGCCGCGACAGGTGCGACCGGGACCGCTTCGGTCTGAGCTGGTCGGTGCGGATACAATCGATCGTCCTCCTCATCATCGTCTTCCGTGCGCTGGTATATAGCGATCCTCTACGGCTTCCTGCGCGTGGCCGGTCTCTTGCCGCTGGGCGCGCTGCACGCGTGCGGCGCGGCGATCGGCTGGGTGCTCGGCCGTGTCGACAATCCGCTGCGGCGCAAGGCCGAGCAAACCCTTGCCTGTGTTAATACGCATTTCGGCGCGGAAAAGCGTCAAGTCTTCTTGCGCGAGGCGCTGATCGAGGCCGGCAAGTCGTTCACCGAGATCGCGCGCGTCTGGACCGGCGATCCGCAACGGCGCCTCGACCTGATCCGCGAGATGCGCGGCGGAGAGCACTTCGAGGCCGCGCTCGCCGCGAAACGCGGCCTCATCATCGCCGCGCCGCATCTCGGCTGCTGGGAACTGCTCAACTACTGGCTCTGCAGCCGCACCCCGATTGCCATCGCCTATCGGCCGCCGCGGCAGGCCGATCTCGAGCCATTGCTCGTGCGCGCGCGCGGCGGCCTCGATGCGGAGCAGGTGCGTGCCGAGGGCACGAGTGGCGTGCGCAGGCTCTTGAAGCGCCTCGCCGACGGTGGCGTCGTCGGCATCCTGCCCGACCAGCAACCAAAGCAGGGCGAGGGCGAGTTCGCACCCTTCTTCGGCACGCAGGCGCTCACGATGGTGCTGCTGCCACGCTTGGCCGCGCGTACCGGCGCGACCGTGCTGTTCGCGTTCGTCGAGCGCCTGCCGCGCGCAGAAGGCTTCCGGCTGCATTTCCTGCCCGCACCACCCGAGATTGCCTCGACAGATCTCCCGACGGCGGTGGCCGCGCTCAATCGCGGCGTTGAGGCATGCGTCGAGCTCGCGCCGACGCAGTATCAGTGGCACTACAAGCGTTATTCGATCCGGCCGCCCTCGGAAAATCGCGATACGACCACCGCTGAAGTGCCGTCGGCGGATCGAGATTTCGGGTCTGGCCGGCAGCGCTAGCGATCGAGCCGGCGCAGGAACACCGTCATCTCCTTCTCCGCCTGTTTGTCACCGCGCTTGACCGCCGCGGCGATGCCGGCGCGATAAGCCGCGCGCGCCGCATCGGCGTCGGCAGACGCCGCGAGCGTCTTGCCGAGCAGCTTCCATGCTGCCGAATAGTCTGGATCGAAGTGCAACGCGGCGCGCAATTCCTCGACCGCCGCGTCGTTGTCGGCGCGCGCGAGCAATGTGCTCGCGATCGACATGCGCAGCAGCGCGCCGTCGCGCGGGCCGCCGCAGAGGCTACGCAGTTGCGCGAGTTTGTCGACGTCGGCGCTCATCTCTCTCGGCTCTGCGCCGGCATCAGCGATGCACGTCGTGCGTCACCGCGCCGACGCGGCGCGACGGCGGCACGAAGAACTCCGGGTGTGCGAGCGTGCGGCGCATGTCGGCGAGGCCCGCGCTCCAGTGCTCGCGCATCGTGCTCGGCGCGAACGCGTAGTCCTTGTACTGCTCCTCGAACGGCTTCGTCTGGTAGATCAGATGGATGATGTTGAAGACGCGGTCGGACAACCACGGTTCGAGCAGCGCGCGCATCTCGGCGGTGACGTGGTCGGGCGGGATTTCCTTGAGCAGCGCGTTGAGCGTCGTGCGCATGTCCTGCCAGTCCTTGATCACCTTCGTGTTGAAGCGCGTGCGGCTCGAGTACTGGATGTCCTTCTGTCGCTCGAACACTTCCATGAGGTTGCGCGGCAGCACGCCCTGGGCGCGCCACAGATCGACCTGGAACACGAGGCTGTCGCGACGCGGGAAAGAACCGAGCACGTGGTCGAGCGGCGTGTTCGAGACGACGCCTCCGTCCCAGTAGTGTTCGCCATCGATCTCGACGGCAGGGAAGGCTGGCGGCAGCGAGCCCGACGCGATCACGTGTTCTGCGCGAATCTTGTCCTTCGTGTTGTCGAAATTGACGAAGTTGCCGCTGCGCACATTGACCGCGCCGACCGACAGGCGCACGCCGGACGCATTGATGCGATCGAAGTCGACGAATTCCTCGAGCGTCGTCTTGAGTGCCGACGTGTCGTAGAAGCTCGTCTCCGCCGGTCCGTCGCCGATCTGCGGCCACGGCGGCGGGAAGCGCGGCTTGAAGAAGCCCTCCTGGCCGTAGAACAGCGCCGCGAGCGCGCCCTGCGAGTTGGTCAGCGAGAGTGACGACTTGTGCATCGGCAGCTCGTCGAGCCACTTCTGCTGCCATGCGAGCAAATGCTGCGCGAACGGCAACGCCGGAATCGAAATGCGATCCCAGAACCCGTGCAGCTTCTCGAGACGCTGCTCGGGCGCGTTGCCGGCGAGGATCGCCGCGTTGAGCGCGCCGATCGAAATGCCGGCGAACCAGTTCGGCCGGATGCCGGCCTTGTGCAAGCCCTCGTAGACGCCGCACTGGTACGAGCCGAGCGCACCGCCGCCCTGCAGCACAAGCGCGATCGTCTCGTAGCGCTTCGCGGACTCCGCGGGTGCCGGCGCCTTCTTTCCGGCGGCCGGCGTTTTCGCCGCCGCCTTCGCGGTGTCGCTCCTGATCGCCTCGACCGCCTTCCTGACTTTCGCCGTAGTGGTCTTCGTCTTCCTGGCGTCGCTCGTCAGGCGTGCCGAACGCGTCGGCGCACGGCGCGCGCTCATTGCATGAACCAGCCGTGGCTCACGACGAGCGACTGCCCGGTCAGCGCGTTGGTCTCGAAGCCGGCGAGGAACAGCGCGCAGTTGGCGACGTCGTCGACCGTCGTGAATTCGCCGTCGACCGTTTCCTTGAGCATGATGTTCTTGATCACGTCGGCCTCGGAGATGCCGAGCTCCTTCGCCTGCTCGGGAATCTGCTTGTCGACGAGCGGCGTGCGCACGAAGCCCGGACAGATGACGTTCGCGCGTACATTGTGTGCGGCGCCTTCCTTCGCAACGACCTTCGCGAGACCGATCAGCGCGTGCTTGGCGGCCACATACGGCGCCTTGAGCTTGGATGCTTCCTTCGAATGCACCGAGCCCATGTAGATGATCGCGCCGCCCTTGCCGGCCGCATACATGTGCCTGATCGCCGCACGCGTCGTCAGGAACGCGCCGTCGAGGTGGATCGCCATGAGCTTCTTCCAGTCGGCGTAGCCGAAGTTCTCGATCGGATTGACGATCTGGATGCCCGCGTTCGAAACGAGGATGTCGATGCTGCCGAGTTCCTTGACGCACTGCTCGATGCCCGCGTTCACCGCGTTCTCGTCGGTGACGTCCATGATGACCGTCGTCGCCTTGACGCCGCGCGCGCGGATTTCGGCGGCGGCCGCGTCGGCCGCATCCTTGTTGATGTCCGCGACCGCGATGTGTGCGCCGTTGTCGGCATAGACCTCGGCGATGCGCTTGCCGATGCCGCTCGCTGCGCCCGTGACGAGGGCGACCTTGCCTTTCACGCTCATGTCTGACTCCTTCGGTTTGATGCAATCGTGGGGGTGGGTGATTGCGTTTGCATGACGGATTCTGCCGTCCGTCTCGTTAGCGTCTTCTGCAACGCGGCGTGCGCGCCGGCAGTGCCGGCGCCTGCGCACGCACCGATCTATTCTTCCTTCGGCGCGTTGCGCACGTCGACGCCGAGATCGCGCAGCTTGCGGTAGAGATGCGTGCGCTCCATGCCGACGATCTTCGCAAGCTTGCCGACGCTGCCGCCGGCATCCTGCAACTGGCGCAGCAGATACGCGCGCTCGAACTGCTCGCGCGCCTCGCGCAGCGGCAGGCTGAAGTCGATGCCCGCGGGAGCGGGCGCTTGCACGGTGGCCTCGTCGCGCGCGGCACGCGTGGTCGTCTGGCCGAGCGCCGCTTCGATCTCTTCGAGCGCCACCTCGTCGCCGTTACCCATCACGAGCAGGCGTTGGACGAGGTTGCGCAGTTCGCGGACGTTGCCGGGCCAGTCGTGATTGCGCAGCCGGTTCTGCACGGCGACCGGAAAGTGCCGATACGCGAGCTTGTCGCGCGTCGCGAAGAAGTCGCTGTACAGGCGCAGCAGCTCGGGAACGTCTTCGTTGCGCTTGCGCAGCGGTGGCACCGAGAGCGGCACGACGTTGAGCAGGTAGTAGAGCTCCTCGCGGAACGCGCCGGCCTTGACCTGCGCCTCGAGGTTCTGCGCGGTCGCCGCGATCAAGCGCAGGTCGAGCACGACGTTGCTCGCGCCACCCGAGCGCACGAGCGCGCGGCGCTCGAGCACGCTGAACAGGCGCTGCTGCAGCTCGGGATCGAGTTCGGCGACCTCGTCGAGGAACAGCGTGCCGCCGTTCGCGCGCTCGATGAGGCCCTGCTGCACGCCGTTGGCGTCCTCGGCACCGAACAGCGCCGTCACGAGGTGTTCGCGCGGCACGCTGCCGGGCGCCACGGCGACGAACGGGCCGCCGCGCCGCGCCGAGCGCGCGTGCAGCCAGCGCGCGAGCGTCTCCTTGCCGGTGCCACCCTCGCCCTGGATCAGGATCGAAGTGTCGTGCTGCGCGAGTTTGTCGAGCTGCGCGCGCAGCGCGGTCATGACCTTGCTCGAACCCACCGGCTCGAGCGGCAACGCGAGCTGTTCGCGCAACCCCTCGTTTTCACGCTTGAGGCGGCTCGCTTCACGCGCGCGCTCGATCGTCAGGAGCAGCTTGGCGAGAGAAATGGGTTTTTCGACGAAGTCGTAGGCGCCGAGGCGCGTTGCCTCGACCGCGGTCTCGACGTTGCCATGACCCGACATCATGATGACTGGCGAGGTGAGCGAGCCCGATGACGCCCACTCGCGCAGCAGGCTGATGCCGTCGGTGTCGGGCATCCAGATGTCGAGCAGGATCACGTCCGGTCGCACCTGCGTGCGTGCCTCGCGCGCCGCCACGGCGCCCGCGGCGAGCGTGACCTGGTAGCCCTCGTCCTCGAGGATTTCCTTTACCGTCGTGCGAATATCCGGCTCGTCGTCGACGACCAGTACGCGTCCCGAAGCCATCTGCGCACCTTTGTTGCGAAAAAGCGACGCTCAGCATAGCGCAAGCGGCCGCCGGGGTGCGCCCGTGGCGAGGCCTGCCGACGAGACGGTGTCGGATCCGTTCAGGTCTGCGCCAGCAGCGCCTCGACGCGTTCGAGCACGGCGTCGACGAAGCCGTCGCCCTTCGACTTGGCGACGAGGCTGCGGTATTCGGGGAAGATGCCGCGTAGTTCCTCGGGGCTGTAGCAGCGCTCGAGTTTCAGCGTGAAACGGAACGCGCTGATGCTGCCGAGCACGCCGAGCGAACCGACGGCCGTATCGTTGAGCAGTTGCCGCGCCTGCTGCAGCGGCATCACGCCCTCGGCTGAAACAGGCTGCGGCGTCTTCGCAGGGCCGCGTTGCCAGGCGATCAGTTCGAGCCCGAGCAGTTCCTGCACGGCCTGCTCGAGCGCCTCGGGCGTCTTGAAGAGTCCGCCGAGCTCGGCTACGGTCTTGTCGCCATTGATCGAGACGAGCAGCGCACGCGTCTGCCACGATATCTTGCGCGTACGCGTGCCGATTTCCTGCCTGCCCGCTTCGGTCTTGATCGGAACCGCACTCGTATCCATTTCCCCTCCCGTTCGCAAACACCACGACGTCGCTCGACATCCCGGTCCTCGCGTCACGCTCATCGAAGGTACTCGTCCCCCATCATGTCCGAGTCAACGCCCCTCTCCGCGTGCATTATTACGCTCAATGAAGCGCGGAACATAGAAGCCTGTCTCGACTCGCTCGCTTTCTGCGACGACGTGGTGGTGGTCGACTCGGGCTCCGTCGACGGTACGCGCGAGCTCGCCGCCGCAAAGGGTGCGCGCGTGATCGAGCACACGTTCGCCGGCTATCGCGCGCAGAAGGACTTTGCCGTGCGCGCGGCGCGCCACGACTGGGTGCTCTGTCTCGATGCCGACGAACGCGTGACGCCCGCGCTGCGCGCATCGATCGAGGGCGTGCGCGCCGGCGGCTTTGCCGCTGCGTCCGGCTACCGCTTCGCACGCGCGACCGAGTATTTCGGCGCCTTCCTGCGCCACGGCAACGCCTATCCCGATCGAGTGCTGCGCCTGTTCGACCGCCGTCGGGGCGGTTTCCGCGGCACGCGCGAGATCCACGAGCACGCGAGTGTCGACGGCGCCGTTGTCACGCTCGGCGGCGACCTCGAACATTACGCATACGCTTCGCTCGGCGATCAGCTCGGCCGCCTCGAGCGCTACGCGCGGCTCATGGCGCAGCACATGCAGCAATCGGGAAAACGCGCCCGCCTGCATAAGATACTGATCAATCCGTTCTGGCGGTTCCTGCGCGGCTATGTGCTTCGCGGCGGATTCCTCGACGGCTGGCGCGGCCTCGTCTACGCCTACGTCGAAGCGAACTACGTACGCCAGAAGTTCATCATGCACTGGCTGCTCGCGCGCGGCCAGAAACCCTGAACCCGCGGCCGCTCAGTCCGAATTCGGGTCAGAAGAATCCTCGCCGCCGGTCTCAGGCACCTTGCCGCCCGCACAGGCCGGCTTGATCGCGTCGGCGCGGAACAGCCACCATTCGCGCCGATTGGCGTGGCCGACATAGGTCGCCTTCGCGCGATCGACGCAGGGTGTCATCGGCTCTGCGAGGATGAACACCCAGCGGCGCGCGGGCGCGGCCTCGAGCCAGCGGATCGCATCGCCGAGCTGCGTGTGCCACGGTCGTACGAAGCCGAAGTCGGTCGCGGGCCGGTCCGCATGCAGCAGGTTCTGCTCCTTCCACGCGACCATGCCGAGTTCCGCGTCGGAGCCGATGATTTCGCCGACGCGATGCATGAGACCCGACGCCGAGCTCGAATCATTGAGCAACGGATAGGCCCAGAAGCTCCAGAGCAGCCACAGCCCCGCGATGCCGACAAGCAGACCCTGCACGCCGCGGCGCACGCGGAACCAGGCCGCGGCGAGCAGCAGCGACGCCGCTAGCGCGACGAACAGCCACCACAGCGCGGTGCTGCCATCGCCGAAGCCACGCTGCTGCACGAGATCGCGTGCGTACTGTGGCTGCGCGATCAGCGCGTAGAGCCCGATCGCGAGGAAGCCGAGGCCGAGAACGAGCGAAACCGTGAAGGCCGTGCGCCGCGCCCACGCTCGCAGCAGCACGTCCTGCAGATACGGCGCGGCGACGAGAGCGAACATCGGCAGCGCCGGCATGATGTAGACGTCGCGCTTGCCTTTGGGGAACGTAAAGAAAACGATGATGAGCACGACCCACGCGAGCGGCAGCAAGATGCGCGCGTCGCGCGCTCGCAATGCGTCGCGCCAGCGCGGCAAGACGCCGGGCAGTACGAGCACGAGCGGCAGCCAACTCGTGATGATCACGCCGCCGTAGTACCAGAACGGGTGCTGGTGATCCCAGGAATCGGTGTAACGGCCGGCGGTCTGGCGGAACAGGATGTCGTGCGCGTAGGCCGCGTACTCGGGCGCAGCGTTGTTACGCACCGCGAGCAGCATCGGCACGAGCCAGAGTGCCGCAGCACCCGCGAACGCGACGCCACCGGCGAGCCAGCGCCAGGTCGCGCGGGTCGTCGTCGACGCATGTTGCCAGTGCGCGAAGCGCGCGAACACGTACGGCGCGAACATGAAGAGCGCGAGGACGCCCACGCCCTTCGTGATCACGCCGAGACCGGCCGCGAAGCAACCGAGCCAGTACGCGCGCCAGTCCGGGCCTAGCAGGAAGTGCCGCAACAGGCCGTAGTTTGCGAGCGTGATGAAGAACATCACGCTCGGGTCGATCTGCGCTCGCTTGGCCTGATAGACGAACTGGAACGCGGAAAGCAGCGCGCCGGCGGCATAGAGCCCCGTCCGGTGGTCCCAGAGCCGGCGCGCGAGGTCGTAGACGAGCCAAAGCGTCGCCAGCGCGGCGAGCAGCGACGGCAACAGGAACGCTATGCGCCAACTGCCGAGCACCGTGTAGGCCGCGGCCTGGGCTGCCATGAACGCGGGCGGCTTGTCGGAATAGAGCTCGCTGCCACGATGGGGGATCAGCCAGTTGCCGCTCGCGACCATCTGCTTCGCGGACAGCGCGAAGCGCGGCTCGTCGGCCGGCCACGGGTCGCGCAAGCCGATGCCCGCGCCGATCAGCACGAGCGCGAAGAGCAGAAACAGCCACAGTTCGCGGCGGTGTTGCGCCGTCATCGGCGACGAGATCGAATTCATGCGCGGATGCTAACGCAGAAGCGGGTGCTTCGCGGCGCCGTGCTCACCGTTCGATCGCCATGCGGCTGCGCACGCGAGTGCGCGCAATGCAACGCCTGCGCGCGCACGCGCGCCCGAACTCATTCGCGGCGCAGCGCGGTCGTGCGCACGCTCATGCCGCATCACGCGGCAACCACAGCGTGAACACGGCGCCGCCGCTCGGCCGGTTTTCCGCGCGAATGCTGCCACCGTGTTCCTCGGCGATCTTCTTCGCAACGGCGAGACCGAGCCCGGTACCTTTGACCTTGCTCGTCGTGTACGGCTCGAACCAGCGATCGCCGAAACCTTCGGGCAGGCCCGGGCCGTTGTCCGCGACCGCGAGTTCGACGAACGCGCGGCCGCCGATCTCGCCCTCGGTCGTGCTCACCTCGATGTGCGGCTTGCGCTCGCCACTCATCGCCTCGAGCGAATTCTTGATCAGGTTATGCAGCAGCTGGCGCAGGCGCACCGCATCGGCGCGCAGCATCGGGTCGCTCGCCGCGAAGTTGCGCGTCAGCTGGATGCGCTGGTCGTTCTCGTACAGATCGAGGACCTCGCTCGTGAGCGCGTTGATCGACAACGCACGCGCATCGATCATCGGCGGTCGCGCGTAGTCGCCGAATGCGTTGACCATCGCCTTGAGCGCCTCGACCTGGTTGACGATCGTATGCGTCGCACGATCGAGTACTTCGGTTTCGTCGGGCGGCAGGCGGCCGATGAAACGCCTGCGCAGGCGCTCGGCGGCGAGTTGGATCGGCGTGAGCGGATTCTTCACTTCGTGCGCGAGCCGGCGCGCAACCTCAGCCCAGGCCGCGTCGCGCTGCGCGCGGTTGAGGATTGTGAGATCGTCGAACACGACGACGATGCCGGCGTCGTCGCCGGCGCTGCCGAGTTCGGCGCCACGCAACATCAGCACACGCCGCTCGCTGCCGCCGGCCTCGAGTACGACCTCCTCGCGCCACTCGCGCGCGCCTTCGCGCATGTGAGCGAGGATCGGATCGATCATCGGCTGCAGGTCCGCACGCTGGCTGCGCACGACCGTGAGATGCTGACCGACGTAGCGTGACAGCGGCGCCTCGAGAATCGTCTCGGCAGCATGGTTCGCCGTGCGCAACACGCCCTCTCGATCGAGACCGAGCACGCCGGTCGACAGCCGCTCGAGTACCGCCTTGAGATAGGTACGCTGGCTGTCAGTCTCGAGCGCGCTGCGCGACAGGCGTCCGCTCGCAAGCTCGAGTTCGCGTTGCATCTGATTGAACGAGTTGAGCAGGAACCCGAGTTCGTCGTCGCTCGCGACCGGCAGCGGCGTGTCGTAGCGGCCCGCGCCGACGGCTTGCGTCGCCGTCGCGAGGCGACTGATCGGCGCCGTCAGCCGGCGCGCGACGCCGAACGCCGTGAGCACGCCGAACAGCGCGGAGAGCAGCAGCACGAACGTCAGCACGAGCGAGAAGGTGAGCTTGAGCGAGTCGCGCAGAAACTTGAGCCGCTGGAAATCGAAATTCGCCTGCTCGACCGCGGCGGTGAGCGGCTGGATCTGCTGCGGCACGGGAAACAACGCGAGCAACATGCGCTCGCGACCGGCCGTCGCGTCGCCGAGCGGCATCGCCACGCGCAGGATCAAGCCGTTGTCGCCGCCGAGATGATCGGCCGCCGCATAACGGCCCGAGTCCTTGATTTGTAGCAGCGCGTTCGCGTCGGGGTAGACCGGGTTGAGGAAGCGCGGATCGGCGCTCTGCGTCGCGAGTACCTTGCGATCGTTGCCGAACACCGTGAGTTGGGTCGCCCCGCGCGTATCGATCGCGCTGTCGAGGTGCGATTGCAGCTCGGTGTCGCTCAGGTCGGCGAGATCGTGTGCGAGCTGGGTCGAATTTCCCTCTGCGGCCCGCAGGCGCTCGCCGAGGTACGCGCTGCCGATCTCGAGCGCGTCGTTAAGGCCCTTCTCGAGGCGGACGTTGAACCATGTGTCGATCGTGGCGTTGAGGAAGAACAGCGAGAAGCCGTAAACCACGAGCACGGGCGGCACCGCGAGGCCGATCAGCATCAGCAGCATGCGCCGCGTCAGCCGTGCGCCGGGGATACGGCGCTGCAACTCGCGCGACAATCTCAGCAGACGCTGGGCGATGATGAGGATGAGAACGCCCAGCGAGATCGCGGACGCAACGAGAATCCAGGAATAGTAGGCGCCGAAACGGTTGCTCCCACCCGCCGCATCGCGCGCGAGCAACAGCGCCGCGGCGAGCAGCGTCAATATCGCGAGCGCCGGCAGCACGCGGCGCACGCCGAAGCTCAACCAGCGTTTCGCGACGCGGGCCATGCGTAGATTCCTGTCGAAAGGCGCCAGTCCGCATCGATCAATGCGGGGAGGCGCAACGCGCCCGGCAGATTGTCGCGTTGCAGGTCTATGCGCAAGGTGTAGCGATCGACTGCGGTGGAGTTGTTGCCGCCGAGCCAGCCGGCCGGCAGCGGTAGACGCAGGTCGCTGATGGCCGCGATCAGCGATGCGCGTGCCGGATAGCTGCGCGTTTCGCTCGTTCCGGACGGATTTTCCGGGTCGCGCATCTGATACTGCCGCGTCAATGGAAAATAGCGCAGTTCGCGCCGCCAGCGGGCCTTGCCGATCGTCGTGCGCCAGCCCAGCCATGACGTTCCTTGCGCCTCCACCGTGACCTCGAAATCGAGCGCAATGCCGTGATCGAGCGCATCGAGCATGAGGGCGCTCGGGCGCCAGTCGAGCTGCGCGCCCAGCGAGCCGCGTTCGACGCTCGCGCTGCGCACAGCGAACGCGGCCGGCGAACCGCGCGAACAGGCACTCGCCGCGAGCACGACGATCGCCGTGAAAATCAGCTTATGCGTGCTTTTCGAAAACGGCATAGAAGAATCCGTCCATGTCGCGCTCGCCCGGCAGGTTTTGCGCGCCCCCGCCCGGTACGGGCCGCCAATCGCGCGGCGTCGCGGCGAGAGATTTCGCGTCAGCATGGCGCTCCATGAACCGGGCAGCCTGCCGCGCGTTTTCGCCGATACCCACCGAGCACGTCGCATAGACTAAGCGTCCGCCCGGCGCCAGCAAAGGCCAGAGCGCGTCAAGCAGCAGCGCTTGTGTTGCCATGAGCGCTGGCAGGTCGCTCGCGCGACGATGCAACTTGATGTCGGGTTGGCGCCGAATGATGCCGGTAGCCGAACACGGTGCGTCGAGCAGAATGCGGTCGAACGGCCGGCCGTCCCACCAGCCCGCGGGCTCCGCCGCATCGCCGGCCTCGACTCGCGCTGCGAGCCCGAGGCGCGCGAGGTTCTCACGCACGCGCGGCAACCGCAGCGGATCGCGGTCGAGCGCGAGCAGGTCGACGTCAGCCATTTCGAGGATGTGCGCGCTCTTGCCGCCGGGTGCCGCACAGGCGTCGAGCACGCGCTGTCCGTCGTGCAGATCGAGCAGTTCGGCGGCGTACTGCGCGGCGCCGTCCTGAACCGAAAAATGCCCCTCGGCGTAGCCCGGCAAACGAGTCACGTCGGTGCTCGCTTCGAGTACGATCGCGCAGTCGCTGCCGTCGACGACGCGTGTCGAGTGCCCGGCCCCGGCGAGGCGGGCGCACAGGTCGTCGCGCTGCGCGCGCCGTCGATTGACGCGTAGCCATAGCGGCGCCTGCTGATTGTTCGCAGCGACGACTGTCTCGGCTTGTCCCGGCCAGTCGCTGGCGAGACTGTCGATCAACCAGCGCGGATGCGCGCTGCGTGTGACGATATCTGCATCGAGCCCGGCGATGAGTGCGTCGCGCTCGCGCAGCCAGCGTCGCAGCACCGCGTTGACGAGTCCGGCGAACTTCGGCTTGCGCAACGCGCGCGCGGCTTCCACCGTGGCGGCCACCGCCGCGTATTCCGCCATGCGCAGCACGTCGAGCTGGACGATGCCGAGCACGAGCAAGGCGTGCAGTTGCGATTCGCGCTCACGCAGCGGGCGCTCGAGCAGGCGGTCTATCGCTGCGTCGTAGCGCAGCCACCAGCGCGCGCCTTCATGCAGCAGGCTCGACAGAAGTGCGCGATCGCGCGCATCGCGCAATTTCGCGGAAGACGCGCCGAACGCGTTGCGCAGCGACTCGCCGGCAACGACGCGTGCGAGCGCCTGCGCAGCGAGCGCGCGCACGTCAGTGGACTTCGTCTCAGCGTTCACCGCGACGCCGTCGCCGTCGCCCGACCGGCCGCAAGCCCCAGTAGCTGCGGCCGCGCATTCAGATAGTCGGCGACGGCCATGCGCCGACCACCCGCGCGCTGAATGTCGAGCACGCGCAACGCGCCGCGGCCGCACGCGACATCGATGCCGTCGCGGCCCGCGCTCACGACCGTCCCTGGCGTCGCTTCGCCCGCCAGCGAGCGAGCCTGCGCGCGCCAGATGCGCAGTGCTTCGCCCGCGATGTCGGCCTCGGCAACGGGCCACGGATCGAACGCGCGCACCTTGCGTTCGATCGCTACCGCGTCTTCAGTCCAATCGATGCGCGCCTCGGCCTTGTCGAGCTTGTGTGCGTAGGTGACGCCTTCAGCGGACTGAGCCATTGCGACGAGCGCGTCGCCGCGTACGAGTCGATCGAGGCCGGCGCCGAGGATCTCCGCGCCGAGTTCGGCGAGCCGGTCGTGCAACGTTCCGCCGGTCTCTTCGTTTGCGATCGGCAACGATCGGCGCAAGAGAACGGGGCCGGTGTCGAGGCCGGCTTCCATTTGCATGAGGCAGACACCGCTTTCGTGATCGCCCGCGAGGATCGCGCGCTGGATCGGCGCGGCGCCGCGCCAGCGCGGCAGCAGCGACGCGTGCACGTTCCAGCAGCCCAGACGCGGAATCGCGAGGACCTTGCGCGGCAGGATCAGTCCGTAGGCGACGACGACGACGAGATCCGGCGCGTAGGCGGCCAGGCGCGCGCGTGCGGCCGCGTCCTTGAAGTTCTCCGGTTGCTCGACGGCGATGCCGGCTGCGAGCGCGGCGGCCTTCACCGGGCTCGCAGCGAGCTTGCGCCCGCGCCCGGCCGGACGATCGGGTTGCGTATACACCGCGGCAATTTCCACGCGGTCGCGCCGGCATGCCGCGAGGTGCGGCACCGCGAACTCTGGTGTTCCGGCGAATACGAGACGCAGCGGCTGCTTCATGGCGACTTCAAAGACGACAAATCACGTGCAATGCGACGAGGGGCGGCGCCGCGCGCGAGATAAAAGCCGGCGCGGAATCGCGCATCGGCGCGAGATCAAGAATGGGTCAACGCGACGGACACCGAGCCGCAATGCCCGCGGCCCGGTCGATTCAGCCAGCCTCGGCGGCGCGACGCTGCTTTGCTAGCTTCTTGCGGACGAGTTCGCGCTTGAGCGGCGAAAGATAGTCGACAAACAATTTTCCCGCGAGGTGATCCATTTCGTGCTGGATACACACGGCGAGCAGGCCTTCCGCCTCGAAACGCTGTGCCGCTCCGTGCCGGTCGAGGGATTCGACCGTAATGCGATCGGCGCGATCCACGTCGGCGAAGATGCCCGGCACCGACAGGCAACCCTCCTGATACGTCTGCTTGCCCTCGCTCGCCACGATGCGCGGATTGATCAGCACCATCGGCGCATTCTTTTCCTCCGACACGTCGAGCACGAGAAGCTGCTTGTGCACGTTGACCTGGGTCGCAGCGAGGCCGATACCCGGTGCAGCGTACATACTCTCGAACATGTCGTCGATCAGGGTCTGCAGCGCCGGATCGAAGGCGCGAACGGGCTGCGCCTGCGTGCGCAGGCGGGGGTCGGGGTATTCGAGAATGGTCAGTTGGCTCATCGTGGCATCGTCTCGCGCATGACGAATTGTAAGCGAAAACAAGGAGTAGTGGCGGTTTTTGGTGTAAGGGTTTGCCCCTTGGCAGAGGCAATCTGGGGGCAAATGTTGATGAATTCGACGGATTTAACAAAATTTGCACGAGTGGGTGGTTTGCAACGCCATTTTTCTACTACACTTGGGACCAGTCGTTGGGGAAAATCAGGTGTTTAGCCGCCATGCTTAAAAGACTACCTGCGATATTCATCGGCCTCCTCGTCACGCTCGCGGCGTACGCTGCCACGGTCGAGCTCAAGCCCGGTCATCCCGATACCTACGTCGTGCGCCGCGGCGACACGCTCTGGGGTATCGCGAACAAATTCCTCAAGCGGCCCTGGCAATGGCCCGAGGTCTGGCAGGCGAACGGCCAGATCCGCAATCCGCATCTGATCTTCCCGGGCGACGTGATCAACCTCGCCTATCTCGATGGCGGCGCGCCGCATCTGGTCAATGGCGGCGGCCCGCACGTCCGCGCCGACCAGCTCGAAGACGCCATCAAGCCCATTCCGCTCGCGTCGATCGAAAAATTCCTCTATCGCACGCGTCTCGTCGGCGACGACGACTTCAGGAACGCGCCGCATATCGTGGGCGTCGAAGACGCGCACCTGCGCGGAACGCCCGGTGAGCTCATCTATGTTCGCGGGCTCGCCGCGCAGACGGGTCTGCAGTTCGCCATCGTGCGACCGATGGGTCGCTACGTCGAGATCGTCCCGCGCGACGGCTCGCCGCAGCGCTTCTATCGTGACTCGACGGATTCGGCGGATCGTTCGCATGAATTCCGTCCCGACCTGCTGTGGAGCCACGGCCCACATGAATGGAGCCTCGAGGGCCATCTGAGCTTCCTCGGCTATGAGGGCCTGCAGATCGGCACCGTGCGCGTGACGCGTGCCGGCGATCCGGCATCGGTACTCGTGCTCTCCTCGGACGTGGAAATCCGGCCCGGCGATCTCGTGATGCCGCTGGACGACAAGCCCTACGACTCCCAATACGTGCCGCATCCGCCCAAGCAGCTGCCAGCCGGCATGCGCATTCTCGCGGGCACGGGTCCGCTCGATCCGAGCGGCGCGATGGTGCAGGGTCGCGACTCCGTCGTTGCGCTCTCGCACGGCGCCGTGGACGGCGTCGAGAACGGCCAGGTCTACTCGATCTATCATCCGGGCGACGTCGTCCGCGACTACTCCGAGTACACCGACGGCAGTTACAAGAAGTTCTTCCATCCCAATGACGCGCACGTGCAACTGCCCGAAGAATACGTCGGTCACGTCATGATCTTCCGCACGTTCGAGCACGTGAGCTACGGCCTGATCGTCGACGGCATCCGGCCCGTGCACCTGCAGGATGTGCTGTACGAACCCGACCACATCTGATTTCCACGTGACACGCCCGAAGGATCGAGGCGATCGATGTCCAGCAAAGGAACTGCTCGTGCGTGGCTCATCCTTCTGCGTGCGCCTTCTCTCGGCGCCGCAGCGATTCGCGCTGCCGTGTCGCGATATGGCGACGCCACGAAAGCGCTGACCGCAATCAGCCACGAAGCGAACCTCTCCGCGGAATGCCGGCAATGGCTGGCCGCGCCAGACGAACGCCGTCTCGACCTTGACGAATCCTGGCTCGCTGCCGATGGGCACCACCTGCTCACGTTCGACGACGAGGACTTCCCCACGTTGCTGCACGGCATTCCGAACGCACCCGCAGCACTATTCGTCGTAGGCGATCCCGGCACGTTATGGCTGCCGCAGATCGCCGTCGTCGGCGCGCGCAAGGCGAGCGCGGGAGGCATCGCCAACGCGCGGGCATTTGCGGCTGCCTTCGCTGGCGCCGGACTCGCCGTGACGAGCGGACTCGCGGAAGGTATCGACGGCGCCGCCCACACGGGCGCACTCGCTGCTGGCGGCAAGACGATCGCGGTTCTAGGCACTGGCATCGACATCGTCTATCCGCAACGACACGTTGCGCTCGCCACGCACATTGCCGCAGAGGGTGCCCTTGTCAGCGAATTCGCTCCCGGCACGCCGGGCCAGCCGGGCTTCTTCCCGCGACGAAACCGCATCATTTCCGGGCTGAGTCTCGGCACGCTCGTCGTCGAGGCGGGCATGAAGTCGGGTTCACTGACGACCGCCCGCTACGCTGCAGATCAGGGCCGCGACGTGTTCGCCATCCCCGGCTCGATCCACAATCCTTTCGCACGCGGTTGTCATCGCCTGATCCGCGACGGAGCCAAACTCGTCGAAACGGCGCTGGACGTCCTCGAAGACCTGCCCGCGCTCGGTGGAGCATTGGCGGACGGGCTGCGCGCGCGCCTCGCCATCAGCGACGCCCACGACCGTTCCTTGCCGCATCGGTCAGACCGCGGAAACGACCCCGCGAAAGACCCCGATTACGCGCGTCTGCTCGATGCGCTCGATGACGCACCCGCGGCGCTCGACGACCTCGTCGACCGCTGCGGAATGCCCGTGGCGGTGCTTTCTTCGATGCTGCTCGTGCTGGAGCTCGACGGCGCGGTCGCTGCGGAAAATGGGCGCTACTCGCGCACATTTGCCTGAGCCCGGCCATGCCATTTCGGGGCCCCGAGAGACGATTAGGCTTGACACGCACCCCGTTTGCGGTTTTGACTGAAGTAAGGCGCAGCGTCGGCCGCGCCGCATTTCGCAATGAATTTCCTGATATTTAGCCGACCTTGGGCCGCGTCGCATGCGGTCGCAGTGTCGTGCGACACGCTCCACACACAGTTGACCCCATGGCCAAAAACCTCCTCATAGTCGAATCGCCTGCGAAGGCCAAGACGATCAACAAATACCTCGGCAGCGACTTCCAGGTCCTGGCGTCGTACGGTCATGTGCGCGATCTCAAACCGAAGGAAGGCGCGGTCGATCCCGACGCCGACTTCGCCATGGCCTACGAGCTCATCGAGCGCAACGAAAAGCACGTCGACGCCATCGCCAAGGCAGCAGCCAAGGCGAGCGCGCTCTACCTCGCGACCGACTTGGATCGCGAAGGCGAGGCGATCTCCTGGCACATCGCCGAGATCCTCAAACAGCGCAAGCTGCTCGACGGCAAGGAACTGCACCGCGTTGTGTTCTCCGAGATCACGCCGCATGCGATCCAGGAGGCCGTGGCGAACCCGCGCCCGCTGTCGCTCGACCTCGTCAACGCGCAGCAGGCACGCCGCGCGCTCGACTATCTCGTCGGCTTCAATCTCTCGCCGGTGCTCTGGCGCAAGGTGCAGCGCGGCCTCTCGGCCGGGCGCGTGCAATCGCCGGCGCTGCGCATGATCGTCGAGCGCGAGGAAGAGATCGAGGCGTTCAAGGCGCGCGAATACTGGACCGTCGAGGCCGACTGCGCACATCCCGATCAGCGTTTCAGCGCGCGCCTGATCCGCCTGCGCGGCAAGAAGTTCGAACAGTTCGATCTCACCAACGAAAGCGAAGCGCACGGCGCGCGCGATGCGTTGATCAAGTCGGCGCAGGGTCGCCTCGTCGTCAGCGAAGTACAGTCGAAGGAGCGCAAGCGCCGGCCCTCGCCGCCGTTCACGACCTCGACGCTGCAGCAGGAAGCAGCACGCAAGCTCGGCTTCTCGACGAGCCGCACGATGCGCATCGCGCAAGGGCTCTACGAGGGCGTCGCGATCGGCAGCGAGGGCACCGTCGGTCTCATCACCTACATGCGTACCGACTCCGTGACGCTCGGCAACGATGCGATCGCGGAGATCCGCAAGGTCATCGCCCGCGATTTCGGCGCGAAGGCCCTGCCCGAAGCGCCGATCCTCTATCGCAGCAAATCCAAGAACGCGCAGGAAGCGCACGAGGCGATCAGGCCGACCTCGGCACTGCACACGCCGACCGCGATGGCGGCTTACCTCAACGACGACCAGCGCAAACTCTACGATCTCATCTGGAAGCGTGCGGTCGCGAGCCAGATGCAGTACGCGACGCTCAACACCGTGTCGGTCGATTTCGACGCCGGCGGCGACTCGGCCTTCCGTGCGAGCGGCACGACCGTCGTCGATCCCGGCTTCCTCGCGGTTTATGAGGAAGGGCGCGATCAGAAGAGCGCCGAGGACGATGACGAGAACCGTAAGTTGCCCGCGATGCAGATCGGCGAAGCCGTGCCGCTCGCCGCCGTTCTCGCCGACCAGCACTTCACGGAGCCGCCGCCACGCTTTTCCGAAGCGAGCCTCGTCAAGACGCTCGAGGAATATGGCATCGGCCGACCGTCGACTTACGCGAGCATCATCCAGGTGCTGCTCAATCGCGAATATGCGGTACTCGACAGCCGCCGCTTCCGTCCGACCGACGTCGGCCGCGCGGTCGCGAAATTCCTCTCCGGTCACTTTACCCAGTACGTCGACTATGACTTCACCGCCAAGCTCGAGGACGAACTCGATGCGGTCAGTCGTGGCGAGGAAGACTGGGTGCCGTTGCTGCGGAAATTCTGGACGCCGTTCAAGACGCTGGTCGAGGAGAAGACCGAGAGCGTCGACCGCGCGGAAGCGACCGGCGCACGCGAGCTCGGCACCGACCCGGCATCGGGTAAGCCGATTTCCGTTCGCCTCGGCCGCTACGGGCCGATGGCGCAGATCGGCACGAAGGACGACGAGGACAAGCCACGCTTCGCTTCGCTGCGTCCCGGCCAGAGCATCCACACGATCACGCTCGAAGACGCGTTGCAGCTGTTCCGCTTGCCGCGCGACCTCGGTACCGCGGACGACGGCGAGACGATCAGCGTCGGCGTCGGCCGCTTCGGCCCGTTCGTCAAGCACGGCAAGGTGTACGCCTCGATCAAGCCGCCGGATGATCCGTACACGATCGAGCTCGAACGTGCGAAAGAGGTGCTGCACGAAAAGGCCGAGGCGATCCGCAACCGCGTGATCGCGAGTTTCCGCGACGGGGCGATCCAGATCCTGCGCGGCCAATACGGTCCGTACATCACCGACGGGCAGAAGAACGCACGCATCCCGAAAGATCGCGAGCCCACCTCGCTGACCGAAACGGAATGCGTCGAGCTCATCGCCGCGGCGCCGGAAAAGAAACGCGGCGGACGCTTCGGTCGCGGCGCGAAGAGCGCGCCCGCGAAGACCGCCACGCCGGCGGCCGAAAAGGCACCGGCAAAGAAGGCGCCCGCGAAGAAGACCGCCGCAAAGAAGGCCGCGAAGAAGAAGGCCCCGGCCAAGAAGGCCGCCGCGAAGAAGACTGCGGCGAAGAAGGCGACCGCGAAGGTCGCGGCGAAGAAGCAGGTTTCCGAGGCCTGATCGCGCGATGACCGATGCGCTCGCCGCGGCCGCCGCCGCCCTGCGCGATGGCGCAGTCGTCGCCTATCCAACCGAGGCCGTCTATGGTCTCGGTTGCGACCCGCTCGACGAGTCCGCGGTATCCCGCCTGTTCAGACTCAAGCAGCGGCCGCCCACCCAGGGCGTGCTGCTCATCGCGGACGACTTCTCGCAGGTGCAGGCATTCATCGACCTCGCCGCCATGCCCGCCGAGGCGCTCGCGCGCGCGCGTGCGACCTGGCCGGGTCCGCATACCTGGATTTTCCCGCGCTCGCAGAACACCCCCGCGTGGCTGACGGGTGCGCACTCGGGCATCGCCGTGCGCGTCACCGCCCATGCGCGGGCGGCGGCGCTCTGCCGGGCATTCGGCGGCGCTCTCGTTTCGACCAGTGCGAACCGGCACGGCGAACCGCCTGCCCGGAGCGCGGACGAGGTGCGCGCGATGTTCGGCTCCGAGCTCGGTTTCATCCTCGACGGCGCCACGGGGGGACTTGAGCGCCCGACGCCAATAAGAGACGCTATGAGCGGAGAAGCAATAAGAAATTAAGGGGAAAAATGTCGGCAGTCGTCGATCCGGATCGTGCAAGGGGAGAACAGAAGCGCCTGCCGCTGCTCGCAGCGGACGATTTTGCGCGCGCGTTTTCCTGGCGCGAGGGCCGGGAAACAAGTGCAGGCGAGTTCCTCGCCGATGTCTTCGCGCTCGCGGAACGCTTGCCAGACGCGCGCCACGTCTTGAACCTGTGCGAACAGCGCTACGACTTCCTCGTTGCCTTCTGCGCCGCCATCGTCGTGGGACAGACGAACCTTCTGCCGGTTGCGCGAGCGCCGCAGGCGATCGACGACGTGCTGCGCGCGTATCCCGGCGCCTATGCCCTCGGCGATACCAAACCGGCATTGCCGGCGAATCTGCGCTACGTGCATGTGCCGGACGCGATCGGCGGCAGCGGCGATGCGTTCTTCAGCAACCTGTCGATTCCCGCGGATCATGTCGTCGCGATCGGCTTCACCTCGGGCTCGACCGGCACGCCGAAAGCGAACATGAAGACCTGGGGCAGCGTCTGCGCGAGCAGCGCGCTCAATGCCGGCGCGCTCGCCGCCGTCGCGGACGCGCCGCACATTCTCGCGACCGTCCCGCCGCAGCACATGTATGGTCTCGAACTGTCGGTGCTCCTGCCGTTGCGTTCACGCGCGGCAATTCACGCGTCGCAGCCGCTGTTTCCGGCCGAAATCGCCTCGGCACTCGCCGAGCTGCCCGCACCGCGGATACTCGTGACGACGCCATTCCATTTGCGCACGCTGCTCGACTCCGGCGTCGCGTTGCCGCAGATCGCGGGCATCGTCACGGCGACGGCGCCGCTGTCGAGCGAGCTCGCGGCCGAGACGGAAAAACGTTATGCGACGCAGGTCCTCGAGTTGTTCGGTTCGACCGAGACTTGCGTGATCGCCCAACGCCGCACAGCCAACGACGAAGCCTGGACGCTGTACGACGGGGTCGAAACCCAGCCACAACCCGACGGCACGCTCGTCACGGCGCCCTATTTCATTGAGCCGACGCTGTTGCAGGACATCGTCGAATTGTTGCCTGGCCGCCGCTTCCGGCTGCGCGGTCGCAACAACGACCTGCTCGAGATCGCGGGCAAGCGCGCATCGCTCGGCGACCTCACGCGGCGCCTGCTCGCCATCCCGGGCGTCGTGGACGGCGTGATCTTCCAGCTCGATGAGGAAGCGTGCGGGGGTGTGCGCCGACTCGCCGCGCTCGCGGTCGCGCCAGAGCGCAGCGAGGCAGACATCCTCGCCGCGTTGCGTGCGTCGGTAGATCCGGTATTCCTGCCGCGGCCGTTGCGTCTCGTCGCGGCGCTGCCGCGCAACGCGACGGGCAAGCTACCGCGCGCCGAACTACTCGCGGCGCTCAAGCGTTGAACTGAAGCAAATCGCGACTACCCGAGTCTGCGGTCGGAAAGGCCTGTTCGGCTCAATGCGGTGCAAGCCCTAACCGGGGCGGGCTCGTCGAAGATCGGGCTCGTCGAAGATCGGTCTCTTCGAAGATCGGGCCTTCGAAGATCGAGCCTTCGAAGATCAGCGCAGCGCTAGTTGCCCCACTCGAAAACCTTGTACTCGACCGGCGCGACGTGGCCGGAAACGCCCGCGGCAGGATCGGCCGGCATCGGCCCCTTGTAGCGTTGGTCGACATACCACTTCGTGTCGCCAGAATCCTGTGAGCTGATGCGCTCGGCAAACAGCTTGCCGCGTTTGCGGTATTCCGTGATGGTCTGGTTACCTTCCTGGCGAACCGTGATGACCGGCAATTCGGTTGCCTCCGCCGCCTTCTGTACTTCAGGCGGCAGGCCCGGGCTGCTGAGCTGCTTTTCGGGTTCGGGTGGCAGCACCGGCACCGGCGTCGCCGCGCGCTTCTTCGCCTCGGCAGCGGCGGCCGCAGCTTCGGCATCCGAGTTGCCTAGCGGAACGGTTTTCTGCTGCGAAGGTTTCTGCTGCGAATCGGTCTGCGTGGCCCGCGCCTTGGTGGCGGGAGGTGGAGTCGTCGCGGGTTTTGCGGCGGGCTGTGCGTCATCCATTGCCGGCGGCGGTTGCACCGGAGGAATCGGATCGTTGGCGCCGCGCTCCTGTGCGGAGGCGAGGGCAGATATCAAAGCCGCCGCGATCGAAGTCAGAAACAACCGATTCTTCATGGCACGCTCCTCTCTCCTGAGGTGTCGGTAACATAGCAGAATTTCCGTGAAGTACGCATGAAGGTCGTGGTGTCTGCAGGATTCTTTCGTGTGATTTCCTGCGCTCTTCGTGGTCATTGAAACGTTGCAAATCGCAGGCGCGTGGCCCAAGCTCGTCGGCCCACGGCGCAGTGGTTTCGTCCCGCATGTCTCGTCCGACTCTCGTCCTCATCGATGGCTCCGGCTATCTGTATCGCGCGTTCCATGCGCTGCCACCGCTGACCAATCGCCTCGGCGAGCCGACGGGCGCGCTGTTCGGCGTCTTCAACATGCTGCGACTCGAGCTCAAGGCCAAGCCCGATTACATCGCGTTCGTCGTCGATGCCCCGGGCAAGACGTTCCGCGATGACCTCTACGCCGAGTACAAGGCGCATCGCGCACCGATGCCCGACGATCTCGTCGCGCAGATCGCGCCGATGCGCCAGCTCGTCGACGCACTCGGCTTTCCGCAGTTGTGCATCGAGGGCATCGAGGCCGACGACGTCATCGGCACGCTCGCACTGCAGGCCGCCGCGAACGGCATCGACGTGATCGTTTCGACTGGCGACAAGGATCTCGCGCAGCTCGTCGGGCCGCACGTCACGCTCGTCAACACGATGACCAACTCGCGCCTCGATCCTGACGGCGTCGTGCAGAAGTTTGGCGTGCGCCCCGACCAGATCGTCGACTACCTCGCGCTCGTCGGCGATAGCGTCGACAACATCCCGGGCGTCGAGAAGTGCGGACCGAAGACGGCTGCGAAGTGGCTCAATGAATATGGCTCCCTCGACGCGATCGTCGCCAACGCCGACAAGGTCAGCGGCAAGATCGGCGAAAACCTGCGCGCAGCGCTGCCGCAGTTGCCGCTGTCGCGCCAGCTCGCGACGATCAAGACCGACGTGACGCTCGCCGTGCAACCGACCGAGTTGCACCTGCGCGAGCAGGACACGACGCTGCTGCGCGAGCTCTACCAGCGCTACGAATTCAAGGCGGCGCTGCGCGAACTCGATGCGCGCGACGCTACGGCCGACGCGCCAGCGGAAGCGAAGCCCGTGGAAGCAGTCGCGGCAACGGTGGTCGCGGCAGCGGCGACGCCGCCACCCACCGTCACAGGCAACTACGAACTCGTGCTGACGGCGGTGCAGTTCGACGAATGGCTCGCGCGGCTGCGGCATGCCGAGCTGATCGCTTTCGATTGCGAGACGACAAGCTGGGATCCGATGCGTGCCGAAATCGTCGGCATCTCGCTCGCGGTGGCGTCGGGCCACGCAGCCTACATCCCGCTCGCGCACGACTATCCAGGCGCGCCGCAGCAGCTCGACCGCGCGACCGTGCTCGCGGCGCTCAGGCCGCTGCTCGAGGACGAGAAGAAGGCCAAGCTCGGGCAGCACTTCAAGTTCGACATGAACGTTCTGTCGACCTACGGCATCACCGCGCGCGGCGTGCGCTTCGACTCGATGCTCGAGTCGTACGTGCTCAACTCGAGCGGCAACCGCCACGACATGGATACGCTCGCGAAGAAGTATCTCGGCGTCGACACGCTGACCTATGAAGACGTGGTCGGCAAGGGCGCCAAGCAGATTCCGTTCTCGCAACTCGACGTGCAGCGTGCGGCCGACTACGCGGCCGAAGACGCCGACGTCACGCTGCGTCTGCACCACGCATTGTGGCCGAAGCTCGAAACCGAGCCGAAGCTGCTCGAGGTGTTCACGGCGATCGAAATGCCGCTCGTGCCCGTCCTCGCACGCATGGAGCAGACCGGCGTGTTGATCGACATGGCCAAGCTGAAGACGCAGAGCCAGGAACTCGGCCGGCGCATGCTCGACCTGCAGCAGCGCGCTTTCGAACTCGCGGGACGACATTTCAGCCTCGATTCGCCGAAGCAATTGCAGCAGTTGCTCTACGACGAGCTCAAGCTGCCGGTCGCGTTCAAGACCCCCTCGGGGCAGCCGTCGACGAACGAGGAAGCGCTCGAAGCGCTTACGGAGCAGCACGAGTTGCCGCGCCTCATCCTCGACTATCGCACGCTCGCGAAACTGCGTTCGACCTACACGGACAAATTGTCCGAGCACGTGAATCCGCGCAGCGGCCGCGTGCACACGAGCTACCACCAGGCGGTTGCGGCGACGGGACGGCTGTCGTCGAATGAGCCCAACCTGCAGAACATTCCGATTCGCACCGAAGAAGGACGACGCATCCGCCAGGCATTCGTCGCGCCGCCGGGGCAGCGCATCCTCGCCGCAGACTATTCGCAGATCGAGTTGCGCATCATGGCGCACCTCTCGGGCGACGCAGGCTTGCTCGCTGCGTTTCACGGCAATCAGGATGTGCATCGCGCGACGGCGGCCGAGGTGTTCGGCGTGCCGCCCGATCTCATCGACGGCAATCAGCGCCGCGCGGCGAAGGCGATCAACTTCGGCCTCATGTACGGCATGAGCGCGTTCGGCCTCGCGCGCCAGCTCGGCATCGACCGCGGCGAAGCGGGCGGCTACATGAAGCGCTATTTCGAGCGCTATCCGGGCGTGCAGGCTTTCATGAATGCGACGCGCGAACAGGCGCACCGCGATGGTTACGTCGAAACCCTGTTCGGGCGCCGGCTGTATCTGTACGAGATCAATTCGCGCAACGCGGGTCTGCGCGCGGGCGCGGAACGCGCAGCGATCAACGCGCCGATGCAGGGTACTGCGGCCGACATCATCAAGCGCGCGATGATCTCCGTCGACGCCTGGTTGCAGGAACAGGCAGGCAAGGCGCGCATGATCATGCAGGTGCACGACGAACTCGTTTTCGAGGTGCGCGAGGATGCGATCGAAGAGATTCGCGACGGCGTCCGCGCACGCATGACCGGCGCCGCGAACTTGAACGTGCCGTTGCTGGTCGATGTAGGCGTCGGCGAAAACTGGGACGAGGCGCATTGAGGGGCGAATGCCGTCGCAACCCTTGCGAAGTCCGATCGAGCGCCCAAGTTCGTTGCGACGCTTTCGCATGCCCGCGCGTCTTGATCGAGCAGTTTGTCTACGAAGGAAATGTTTTGTTAGCGTTTCGCAAAAATCGTGTAAAGCTTTTGCGGCGCGCTCGCGCAAATAATTGATTCAAAAGCCGATGAATGCTTTCTGAACCAGATCGATCAATCTCACCAGGCGCCTTGAACTTTTCCCCCTCGAACACAAACTAAGCTACAGGTGCACGCAACGGCACCTCAGCTGGGCCCACCTCCCTGGGGCCAGCACCTGAAGTCCGATCACTCCCCAGATCGGCCTTCGGACCCGGCCCCGAGAGTTCCCCCCTAAACTCTCGGGGCTTTTCTTTTTCCGACGAAAAAATTGCCGTGCGATCGCGCGAGCCGACTGCTCGCAGAACGGCAAAGTATTTTTGTTCGTATTTCGGTTCGTTCGTATGCGGCGCCTGAGCGCCGCGCATCGCTTCTATCGCCCGGCCGGCGGCGCGCGCATGATCGCGTCGCGTCGCGCATGATCGCGGTCGTCGCGCGGATGACCGTCGCGGTCGACGCCGAGGCCGGCGAGTACGCTCGTCGTATCCGGAAAGGCACGCTGCGCGGCGAATTCACGATAGCGCTTCGCGATCAATGTCGTGCCGGCGAGCTTGTCGAGGCGCGCGATGAAATCCTCCGGTTGCCACTCGGCGTAGGCGGGAAGGCAGCAGGCGCCGAAGCGGCCGAGCACCGTATCGAGTCCGATCTTGTCGCCGCTCTCGCGACGCAGGTCGTCGTCGACCGTCAGCCAGAACGCTGCGCCTGCCCAATAGATGCGCTGAAACGCGTGTGTGCGATGCATCTTCGCCGCGGCGTCATCGAGCGTGTCGGTGGATTGCTTCGACGCGCCGCGTGCGAAGCCGTCGGCGAGTTCGCCCCACGCCTGCGCGGGCGCGAGCAGGCCCGCGCGCGCGCGCAGGACGTTCTGGTAGTAAGTGGCGAGTCCCTCGGCAAGCCACGCGCCGCGATCGCCGAGATATGGATGCATGAGGTGGCTGAGTTCGTGCACCGCCATCCAGTCGCCGTCGAAATCACTCGCAGGGCGGCTAGGGTCGACGAGCAGCTGCAGCGAATTGCCCTGACCGCGTACCGACTGGCCGAACAACACGCCGCCGTGGCCATGGTCATTGCGTTGGATCGGAATCATCAGCACCTGCACATCCGGCAACGGCAGCTTGCCGTACGCGCTGAGGATCGCCTGTGAAATGTGGTCGAACCATCTGTGCAACATCGCGCGCTGTGTCGCGTCGCCGCCGTGCAGAATCGTCAGCCGCAACACGCCACCGGGCAATGCGATGCGCTCTTCGTTGAAGCGACCGAATGCGACTGCGGCCGACCAATCGGCCGGCGTCGGCGGAATGCTGAAGCGGCGCGTGTTCGCATCGTTCGTCGCGACGCGTCTGGCCGACGACGCCGGTGCGTCATCGACGGCGCGCCATGGCGTGGAAATGGACCAGCCCGCGGGCAGCGAGACGTCTACCCGCGCCTCACCGGCATCACCGTCAACGCGCAGCAACCACAATTGCGGCGCCGCGACGAGATCATCGCCCATCTTCCAGCCGACATCGATCTTGTCGGAACGTGCGATCGCGCCGATGTCGGCCTTGTACGCAAGGCATTCGCCCGCGCGCCAGCGCGGCGCACGCCAGCCATCGCCGTCGATCTCGACGCCGCCCGCACCGCTGCGCGAGACGCCATCGACGAAGCGCATCGCCCAGCCCGAGTCGGCCGCGAAGCGCGCGACATCATGGGCCTGCCCGAGGCATAGCTTCACGGCGACGCGGCTTGTCTGCGCGTCAAACGTCGCGCTGTATTGCGGCGTTTCCGCAACGCTTGCGACCGCCGGGCCGGAAAGCAGCACGACGAGTGCCGGCAACGCGACGAGCGGAAACGCCAGCAACGGGGAATGAATCGCGCGTGGGTGCATGGTGTACCGAGAATAGCGGGTGTGCGACAGGATGCGTGCGACGGCAGCTGAATCGCATGTGCAAAAACGCATGCATCGATGACCCGAATCCGCGCGCGACCATTACAATTCGCACATGGATGTTTCCCACCTGCTGGATGGTCTCAATCCGGCGCAACGCGAGGCGGTCAGCGCACCGCCCGGCCACTACCTCGTTCTCGCTGGCGCCGGCTCGGGCAAGACGCGCGTGCTCACGCATCGCATCGGCTGGCTGCTCGAGGTCGAGCGCGCTTCGCCGTGGTCGATCCTCGCGGTCACGTTCACGAACAAGGCCGCGGGCGAGATGCGCACGCGCTGTGCCGACCTGATCCGCGACGGCGCGCGCGGGCTCACGGTCGGCACGTTTCACGGCATCGCCCATCGCCTGTTGCGCCAGCACTGGCGCGAGGCGCGACTGCCGGAGACGTTCCAGATCCTCGACACCGACGACCAGCAGCGCCTGCTCAAGCGCACGATCGCCGCGCTCGGGCTCGACGAGTCGCGCTTCCCGGCGCGACAGGCCGCCTGGTTCATCAACAGCGCGAAGGACGAGGGCAAGCGCCCGGATGCGTTCAACGATGGCGGCAACCCGCTGACGCGCAGCTTGCTCGACATCTACCGCGCCTACGACGAGACCTGCCAGCGCTCCGGACTCGTCGACTTCGCCGAACTGCTGTTGCGTTCGCACGAGCTCTGGCTCACCGACGACCGCCTGCTCGCGCATTATCGCGAACGCTATCGACATCTCCTCGTCGACGAATTCCAGGACACGAACACGATCCAGTACGCGTGGATCCGCGTACTTTCGGGGCAGGGTCAGACCGGTTCGGGACATACCGGTCCGGGGCACGTCGCTAGCGGACAGGTATTCGTCGTCGGCGACGACGACCAGGCGATCTACGGCTGGCGCGGGGCGCGCGTCGAGAACGTGCAGCACTTCCTGCGCGACTTCCCGGGCGCGACGACGATCCGTCTCGAACAGAACTATCGTTCCACCGGCAATATCCTCAAGGCCGCCAACGCAATTATCGCGAACAATCCGCAGCGCCTCGGCAAGGAGCTGTGGACCGCCGGCGCGCCGGGCGAGCCGATCGCTCTGTACGCCGCGTACAACGAGCAGGACGAGGCGCGCTTTGCGATCGAGCGCATCCGCGAGCACATCCTGCACGGCGGCCGCGCCGACGACTGCGCGATCCTCTATCGCTCGAACGCGCAATCGCGCAACTTCGAAGAACAGCTGATCCAGCACGACATCCGCTATCGCGTCTACGGCGGACTGCGCTTCTTCGACCGCGCCGAGATCAAGGACACGCTCGCCTCCCTGCGCCTCGTCGCGAACCGCCACGACGATGCGGCCTTCGAACGCACGGTCAACACGCCGCCGCGCGGCATCGGCGAACGCACGCTCGACGCGCTGCGCCAGCGCGCGCGTGCCGAACGCTGCTCGCTCTGGGACGCCGCGCTGCACGAACTGACCGCGGCGAGCCTCGCCGGGCGGGCCAAGAACGCGCTCAAGGGGTTCATGTTGTTGCTGGACGAGCTGACTCGGGCTTGTGCGGGACTCGGGACGCGGGACGCGGGACTCGGGGAAGGGCCCAGAGCCGGTTCGCAGCGTGCCGGCGACGCAACTGCGCCGGGTCTGCTCGACGACTTGCCGCGCGACGAGGCGCGCGCGAGTCCCGCGTCCCGAGTTCCGAGTCCCGTCGCTCTGTCGGAACAAATCGATCACGCGATCCAGCGCAGCGGACTGCGCGACTACTACGAGGCCGATTCGCGCGGCAGCGCCGAATCCCGCGTCGAGAACCTCGACGAGCTCGTCAACGTCGCGAGCCGTTTCGAGCGCACGCCAGAGGACGTCGAGGCCGGGTTCTCGGAACTCGTCGCGTTCCTCTCGCACGCGGCGCTCGAGGCGAGCGAGACCCAGGGCGAGGCCTGGGAAGACTGCGTGCAGCTCATGACCCTGCATTCGGCCAAGGGGCTCGAATTCCCGCTCGTGCTGCTCGTCGGCCTCGAGGACGGCCTCTTTCCGAGCCAGCGCTCGCTCGAGGAAGCCGGCCGGCTCGAAGAGGAACGCCGCCTCGCCTACGTCGGCATCACGCGCGCGCGCGAAACGCTGATCCTGACCTATGCCGAGTCGCGGCGCCTGCACGGCGTCGAGACCTACAACCGCCCCTCGCGCTTCCTGCACGAGCTGCCACGCGAGCTCTTGCACGAGGTGCGCCCGCGCGTTCAGGTGTCGCGGCCGCTCTACAGTCCGCGCCACGACGTCGGCGACGAAAGCGCGATCGTCTTCAAGCTCGGCCAGCGCGTGCGCCACGCGAGCTTCGGCGAGGGCATCGTGGTCGACGCGGAAGGGTCGGGCAGTCACGCCCGGGTGCAGGTGAACTTCGAGGATGCCGGCGCCAAGTGGCTCGTGCTCGCCTACGCGAACCTGACGTCGCTGTAGCCCGGCGCCGCGCGGACCGGCGGGATCCGAAATTCTCCCAACCCCGTGCGGAACCTTCGAACGTTGCAACCGGTCACAGCACGATTGCATCCCATTCATCACTGAACTCGCAGCGGAGCCGCTGACTCGCCATGACCAAACCGAACCAAGCCCTCGTCTGGATGGGCGGCTTCCTCATCGCCGTAGGCCTGCTCGCCGCTGCGGTCGCGCCGCGCCTGCTCGAAAACTTCCAGGCGAACCCGTTCTTAAACGCCGTCATCCTCGCGGTGCTCGTGTTCGGTATCCTCGTCAATCTGCGCCAGGTGCTCATGCTTTCGCGCGAGGTCGAGTGGATCGACACGTTCCGCCGCTCCGACCCTTCGCGCCCGTTGGCGCCGCCGAAGCTGCTCGCGCCGATGGCGCGCATGTTCTCGGGTCGCGAACGCGCGACGTTCTCGCTTTCCGCGCCTTCGCTGCGCTCGATCCTCGACAGCGTCTACCTGCGCCTCGAGGAATCGCGCGACCTCTCGCGCTACCTCGTCGGCGTCGCGATCTTCCTCGGCCTGCTCGGCACGTTCTGGGGTCTGCTCGTGACGATCCGCTCGGTCGCGGAGATCATCGGCTCGCTCGGCGTCGGCAACGACCCCGTCGCGACGTTCAACGCGCTCAAGGAGCAGCTCAAGCAGCCGCTCGCCGGCATGTCGACGAGCTTCTCCACCTCGCTGTTCGGTCTCGCGAGCTCGCTCGTGCTCGGCTTCCTCGACCTGCAGGCCGGCCACGCGCAAAACCGCTTCTACAACGAGCTCGAGGAATGGCTGTCGGGCATGACGAAGCTGTCGTCGGGCGGCATGCACGGCGACGGCGAGACGAACGTCCCGGCGTACGTGCAGGCGCTGCTCGAGCAGACCGCCGACGGCCTCGAACACATGCAGCGCGCGATCGCCGACTCCGACCGGGACCGCCGTTCTGCGAGCGAGCAGCTCGGCGAACTCAACAAGCAGATCGCCCGGCTCGCCGACCTGCTCGGGCGCGAGTCGCGCGAGATGCGCGCGATGGCCGAGACGCAGGAAGAACTCCGCAACGTCCTCAAGACGCTCGCGGCCGCGCCGAACGGCAGCGCGCGGCTCAGCGAGGACCTGCGCGGCGAGTTCCGCCTGCTCTCGCGCACGATCGCGGCGGCCGTCGACGGCAAGCGCACGTGACGCGGCGCGTCGAAATCAAGAAGCGCTGCACGCGGATTTGCACGGATCGAAAGCGATGATCGCGGATAGAGAAATTCCTTCTGAAATCGTTCGGCCAAAAGCGGATTTTTTCGTCCGTATTCTTTCTGTCCATACGAATCCGATCTCATCCGTGAAATCCGTGTCTGACTATTTTTCCCGCCCGGCCGCCGTCCTGCGAGGTCCCGACTCATGAATTCGCTGGCCCGCCGCCGCCGCGGCCTCGACATCTGGCCCGGTTTCGTCGACGCGCTGACGAGCCTCATCCTCGTCATGATCTTCGTGCTGCTGCTGTTCGCGATCGGCCAGTTCGTGCTGTCGCAGACGCTCGCCGGCAAGAACCAGGCGCTCGCCGACCTCAACGCGCAGATCGCGCAACTCGCGCAGACGCTGTCGCTCGCGCAGGACGCGAAGGTCAAGGCCGACAGCAAGGTCAACGAACTCTCGGCGTCGCTCGGCAGCATGACGAGCGAGCGCGACGCGGCGAAGGCCGAGCCGCGAAGATCGCGGCCGACATCGCCGCGCTCAGCGAACTCAAGGCGCAGCTCGAACAGCAGGTCGCGCAGATGTCCGCGCAACTCGACCAGTCGAAAAAGGACCTCGTCGCCGCGACCGACCTCAACGCGAAATCCGCCGCGCAGGTCGAGCTGCTCAACCGCCAGCTCGCTGCCGTGCAGGATCAGTTGAAGCAGATTTCCGCCGCGCTCGAGATCTCCAACAAGAACATCAAGGACAAGGACAAGAAGATCGCCGACCTCGGCGCGCAGCTCAACCTCGCGCTCGCGAACAAGGTCGGCGAGCTCGAGAAATACCGCTCGGAATTCTTCGGCAAGCTGCGTGCAGCGCTCGGCAATCGCGCGGACGTGCAGATCGTCGGTGACCGCTTCGTCGT
>Ga0163162_10000641_pt1 | contig 32394 bp, 39 predicted proteins | sample S55metaG_FD_115310 | JGI IMG/M metagenome (GOLD analysis project Ga0163162, IMG submission 115310) | Switchgrass rhizosphere microbial communities from Kellogg Biological Station, Michigan, USA - S5-5 metaG | ecosystem: Host-associated > Plants > Roots > Rhizosphere > Soil | place: USA... | reverse complement strand
GTCGATGAAGCCGCAGGTGTTGACCACCACGACATCGGCGTCCTCGTAAGTGGACACAACGTCATAGCCTTCCATGCGCAGCTGGGTAAGGATGCGCTCGGAGTCGACCAGTGCTTTGGGGCACCCTAGCGATACAAACCCTACACGTGGATTATTACTCATATACTTACTACCTGCAGGGTTCGCCCTGGCCGAATTTCGTGGCGCGCGATTCTAAGCGTTGATCAAAAAATGCGCAAAAACAATTGTCGCGAACAAGTATTGTTCTCATGTTTAAGGAGTGTCAGGGAGTGTCCGCTATTGAAGCACTGGAAGGACGAAAGGACGTCTCTGGATGTGGTAGCAATGCTGGTGTTTCACCATGAAAATGACCGGGCAAGTTTATAGCTATCTGCGATTCTCGGATCCGCGCCAAGCAGTAGGGAGCAGTGCCGATCGCCAACTTGCCTACGCTGCGTCCTGGGCCGCAGAACGAGGCATGGCATTGGACGCCACGCTGACACTGAAAGACGAAGGGTTGTCTGCCTACCACCAGCGTCATGTGAAACAAGGGGCATTGGGGGTTTTCCTTCGGGCGATCGAGGACGGCCGGATTGCTAGTGGATCAGTTCTGGTGGTGGAAGGCCTGGACCGCTTGAGTCGAGCAGAGCCTATTCAAGCTCAGGCTCAATTGGCCCAGATTATCAATGCAGGTATTACCGTCGTTACCGCAAGCGACGGCCGCGAGTACAACAGGGCTGGTTTGAAAGCTCAGCCTATGGACTTGGTTTATTCGCTCCTGGTGATGATAAGGGCGCATGAAGAGTCCGACACCAAGAGCAAGAGAGTTAAAGCCGCAATCCGTCGTCAATGTGAAGGGTGGTTGTCGGGTTCGTTCCGTGGCGTGATCCGCAACGGTAAAGACCCACAGTGGGTACGCTTGACCAATGATGGGTGGGAGTTGATCCCAGAGCGTGTCGCTGCTGTGAAGCGGGCTCTTGAGCTTTACCGTTTGGGTCTCGGTGCCGGCCGTGCTGCAAACATCATGCATGAAGAAGGATTTCAACTGACGGAGGGAGGAATCTCCGGACTACAGATTTACCGGACGATCAAGCTGCCTGCGTTGCGCGGTGTCAAAAGACTGAGTCTGGAGGGCGAGGATTACGAGCTCGAAGAGTACTACCCGCGAATCCTGTCAGATGAAGAATGGAATGATCTGCAGCACCTTGCGGGTCAACGGTTGCGTCGTCGAGGAGCCGGGGAGATACCAGGCATCATAACCGGGGTCGGATTGGCCTACTGTGGCTACTGCGGCACAGCGCTAGTGGCGCAAAACATAATGAAGCGTAGGCGTGTTGATGGAAGCATTGCAGATGGCAATCGCAGGTTGCACTGCACTTCTTACAGCAAAAACGGCGGTTGCTCTGCCGGCGGCAGCTGCAGCGTTGTCCCAATTGAGCAAGCATTACTCAAGTTCTGCACGGATCAGCTCAACCTGCAGCGACTGATGCAGCCAAGCGATGACGGTCAGGCTGTCCATCGTGAACTTGTGAATGCAAGGGCGGCTGTTGTGAAGATCACGAGTCAGTTGGGCAAGGTGACTGATGCGCTTTTAGCAGACGAGAGTGGCGCCGCCCCTCTAGCCTTTGTCCGTAAGGCAAGGGAGTTGGAATCACAGCTTAGAGATGCTGAGCAAAGCGTTTCAACATTGGAATACGAAGTGAGTTCAATGTCGGCAGGGGCCGCTCAACCAGCCCAGGCTGAGCGATGGGCGGATCTGGCTGCCCAGGTGGAGACGGGAGATTACGGAGCAAGAGATAGTGTCAGGCAGTTGGTTATGGACACATTCAGTCGCATCGTTATTTTCATGCGGGGTGTGGACGCAACCGACCGAGAGGGTCTATTCATCGATGTGCAACTATTCTCGCGCACGGGACAGCACCGGTTGCTTCGGATCCATAGGAAATCAGGCGACTGGGTGGCGAGTGAGGACTGGGGCTAGGCCAAATATTGGGAATGTTATATTTCCTATATACTGTCTGAATATACAGTAGTAGCAGGATGCTTTTGTGCTTGAGCAAAACCGCGTTTTTCCAATGCAGCCGTCCACTCCATTCGACCAGCTTGCCTGCCGTATCTATCGACAGGTCAACAGTGCCTCCGCCCAGGTGCTGAGGCGAACGTTAATACAGCGATTATCGGGCGAGCGCTCCGATGATTGGGATCGACTTCTTGAGCAATTGAATAACGAGGAAAGCGTGCGCTTGAAGCCTCTGGGTGATGGTGTCGCGCAATTGAGCTGGACCAACCATCATCCCTTCTGATTATCCAGCGGCTAATAAAAATCAAAAAATATGCCGCAGGTGTTTGACATAGAATTAGCCTGAGGCTAATTTACTTCCATCAGTTCAGGGTATCGCGCTGCGGTGCCCTGATCGCTTTGGAGGTTTACATGATGTACGCCCTTTGCCTTTCGCCGGATGCGCGCTCTCAGTTATTAGACCAGGTCACTCAGAACGGCATTTTTTCGCACCATTTTTTTGCAGAAGACGGGCGCTGCTCCGCGACGGCCATTGTTGCCATTGAGCAGGGCCTAGACGATGTATCAATTCAGGTCAGACTGGGTAGTTCAGTTAACAGTCTGACCATCCCAAAAACTGATTACGTTGCCGAAAGAATTGCCGCCTTTCTCGAGGAGCTTGCTATTTGCAACGATCAGAGAATCCCGCCAGAGGCCGATGCGCAGCTAACCATTTCCATCCTGGAGCTAAATGCGAAACGACTGTTTAGTCAAAGCATTGAGGGATATAGGAGTGCAAACGCTGAACTCGATACAGCAATTGAAAAAGAAAATTGGAGCGCGATACACACAGCCCAAAGTCGCCGTGATCTCCACGCCGCCACCATCGCTCTGATCGTGAACAAGTGCTCTGTAGGTGTTGAAGTAGGGGGAAGACAATGATCGGAATCCCGAAGACGGGCACGTTGGAATTAGGCCGTATCAGTGCCAATGTCAGCAGCGGTTACGAGTTCAGCACTGCCGATGGGCGTCCTGCACGTCTAGCTATTATCGATGACCAGGGCAATGTGGTCGAAGCCGGCGATGCTGTTGCAAGAGAGGCGTGGAACGTGTGCATCGCTGTGATGAAAAACTTCAAGATTGGCCAAGGCCATATCGTGGTGCACAGTGCCCCGCCCGGATCAGCCCAAGGCCGTGCAGACAAGCTATGTCCACGAAAGGCTAGAGGATGAGCTGCGAAGCTGGACGGAATGTTTCAAAGCACGCCGGCTGGTTTCAACCACGTTACATGCCGGTGATCTTCGCATCGATCGCACGGCCGATAATTTCCCAAGTACCGTCCAGAGCTACTGCCTTGTACTCTGGATTGAGTGGCACCAGGTAGCCCACCCCAGCATCAAGATTGTATTGCTTGAAGGTGGTTTCGCCGCTGACAGTGTGGCGGGCAATGTAGAACTTGCCGCTGATGAGGTCAAAGCCTTCAGGGCGAATCAATATCGGAGTGCCTTCCGGGAAGCTAGGCGGCGTGTCCGATGTCATCGACTTTCCCTTCACCTTGAGCCAATACCCACGTGGCCCTGCATTCTCCGTAGACGACAGCCAATCGTCTGCAATTCCGGTCGGATAGCAGACGGAAGATTCAATCTGCTCGCCGGCGGCAACCCATGAAATCAAAGGGTATTCTCGGGCCTCTCTGTGAGGTTGCAGCATTGGGGAAATGTTGGAGTGACTGCTTGTAGCTGCCATGCCCTCGATCTCGGCAGCAAGGCGTGGACTGAAGCTCTCGACCGGCTCGTTTAGCAGCTTTGCCAGTACCGAGGCAAAGCGGGCATTGAGCGCATTTATACCCTTCAAATAATGGTTCACCGAAACCGGTGTTATGCCTGCGGCATCGGCAATTTTCCGTTGATTCAGCTTGAGAGCGTTCTTCTTGGAAAGATAGAGCTCATGAGCTGCTTGGCATTCCGCGAACAGGGCAGGGGCGATCGGCTTTTTTTTAGTCATTGTCGAAGTATAAGCCGCTGGCTAACCTTAAAGATTAGCCGTAGGCATTGATAATAAATATGTTAGCGGTTAATCTTTCGGTCATTCATCAGTCTTAGGTGTATGACATGGAAAAGATGTCCCTTAGTGATCTAGTCCAGCGGATGGGTCAGGCTCCTGTCGCGCGGGCGCTGGGTGTAAAACCTGCGTCTATCGCGAAAGCTATAAGAACTCATCGCAACATCACCGTGACAATTGGTGACGATGGTGCTTGTGCAGCTCAGGAAACTCGCCCGTTCCCTTCTCAGGATCATGCGGGGTCTTCCGATGGCGCTAAATCCAGCCATGGGAAAGCGTTGGGGCAGCCTAAGTGCGGTGAACTTCCTTGACCACGTCCATACACGGACAGTTGTCCATTTCTCGCGATCAAGTGCTCGTCGCTCATGCCGCCGAGATGATTGCCCGCACAGGTTTGAGCCAGGACGATTTCGCCCAGGCGCTGAGTTGCAACCTGCATCGTCAGATCCCCGCCAAGGCTGTCATTAAGGACGTGCCCGACTTCGAGAAGCTTGCCCAGAGCAACGACAGCGCGTCGTTCCTTAGAGCATCAGGCGCCTGGCTACGCCGCGTCGGGCGCTGGCTCAGTGGTGAGGTCGATCTGCCGAGTTGGATCGAGGAGTCATGGGTAGGTGCGTTGGAAGGTGACTTCAAAGATTGTTGCATCAACGAGCTGGCTCATCGTCATGGTCTTACTGGAGCGCGTGAGCTGAACGGCGATGGCAACCCGGTAGGGGCGTTCGGCCAGCTAGTGGCTCGACTGGGAAATACTGTTGCTCTCGGCAGCGAGATCCTAGCGGACGGGCGCATCGACATCGAGGATCTGGACAAGCTGCCTGAGTTTGTCGATCGCCTACGTTCGGTCGAGGCTCGTTGCAGTGAACTGCGCACGCGCGCCGAGAATGTTCTGCTTGAGCAGCCTCAAATGCCCCACCTGTCCCAGGTGAACTAGCCTCTGTGACTCATCAGGACAAGGACATCCAGTCGCGATCGGCAAGCAGCCGAAAGGTCGGACCTAACAAAGGCCGGCCTGTTGTCGTTCATCGCGACAAGAAAGATCCCCACGCGGCTCTACGAGCGCCTGCTCGAACACCAAGGTATTCCGCTCCGCGACGGCTGACTGGCCAGCAGCTTAAAAACCCCCTACTGCGGATGGCGTTCAAGCGTCTTAGTCAAATCGGCGACCTGCGCGGTATGTACTTACGCGATCTGGACACTATCCACGGTGGCCGCCGTACACGGTCCGAGAAATTCGACGCGCTGGCCAAAGTTGCAGAGCAGATGCTGTTGCGTCTGGATCTGGCCACGGGCGTTATGGGATGGCTCGACGTCGAGCGGGGGCAGTTTTTTCTCAACACCCAGTGCGGTGTCGCAGAGGATAGCGGCGTTTCTGCTGCATCCTTCAATCGTCTGCTGCACAGCATGGAGCTGGCTGACTATGTTTACCGGCGTGTCGAGAAAATCCGTCTGGAGGAAAAGGACGAAGCTGGGCTTAACCTGGTGCGAACTCGTGTCCTGGTGCGATTCACTGAAAAGTTCTTTGCTGACCTCGGTGTACGGTACCTCTGGTATCGGGCCAAAAAGGCAGCACTGAAGAAGCGTGAAAAGGAGCTCCGTAACATTAGCGGGCTTCGCCTGGCGCGTCAGGAGAAGGCGTCCTTGGAAGCCCTGCGCCGCGAGCAGTCACGTACCAACTGGGAGCGTAGTGAGGCACGCAAGGTGGCTCACAGCCAAGGTGAGATGCCAGAGCAGGGCAATTCTCCTGGTCGCAGTAGGGCTCCTCAGGAGCCCGATAGTAGGCCTGGTGGCGTGGACGAATCCCTGGCACGCCTGCTGCGCAACGTCCAGGTAAAGAAAGACACCTAACCCCCCGAAGCGATCGCATCCCCTGCGAGGCCAGGCTACGTCTGGCAGTCAAGAAAACACTCTATCTCAGCCCCCAACCTTCCGCCTAGCATCGCCACGGCGGCAATTCGCCATGTGTACGTCTCCGTTACAGCGCAATTTAGCCGCGCCGCCGGCGCGCAAGCGGGGCAACCAGAAAGCCTTTGAATTAAATGGAATTTTATACCCCCCTCAGCACCCCCGTTGGGTATAAAAAGAGGCTTTCGAGGTGTCCACAGGGGCGGTGTGTTGGGTACAAGATGATGCCTTCGCCCAAAGGCTCAGTTCGCTGCGCTCAGCTTTTTATGAGGATCGCGGGCTACGCGCCCGCCCAGCGGCAGGGCAGTGCCCTGCACCCATGCTGGATGCCCGGCACTTCGTGCCAGCCATTCAGCGGGCACAAAGCGGCAATTGGGCGCGCCGAGGTGAGCTGCAAATTTCACGGGCAGCGCTCGCGGGCAGGATCGGCCGGCGCTGCTGAGAGTTTCTGGTGCGAATTTGTCCGACAACCGGCCGCTACGCGGGTTCCGCCGCACTAAGATTGTCGGTATCAGCTGAGGTTGGGTTTGCGGCTTATATGCCTGCGCTGCAGGCATTCCGGTGTGTATGTCGAGAGATGTGCACTGGGGGCACTGGAACGGAGGGGCTTGGTCGCGTCGGGGAGGTTGCGAACAGGGTACTGCGCTCAGCCTGGTTGCGAGGAGCTGACCTGCAGGAACAGTTCTTGCTGCTGCTCCGCTGGCAAATTTCTGATCCTCTCTAGTAGGAGCGTGTCGATGCGTTGTCCCGGTGGCCGCAATGAATGTTTGAAAGTCAGTTCGGATACCCAGGTGTGCCCGCACTGCGCGTCCAAGCACTGGCAGTAAAGCTTCACATAGCCCCGAGTAATTTCTTCCCGAGAACTGATGCGCCCTTTGTGGTCGCAGGCCGTGCAGTAAATTCGCATGTTTCCCTCCCCAGGGTTTTAGAGCCATCATTATGCCGTCACCTGCGGTGATAATCACTAGATACTGTCCATTTATTCAGTGGTATTGGCTTCTTCATTTGGCGTTTTCCAGCTAATTCTCCTGTCTTCGCGCAAAGTGTCATTGACCTGGTTGAACAACTGGCAGATCGGCCGAATCTCATTGCTGGTGTACACCCGATCGATCTTTTCAATATCGCCAAAGCCGGCGCTGTTTTCAGGAATGATGCCGGCAAGTGCGGGGTTCATTCGCCATGCGGCGATCACGTCGTTGCGGGTGATGTTCTTGACCTTCTCCAGCTCGTCCTTGGCCTGGAAATCTCCCACGGGGATGATCTGAATTGCCTTCTCTGCACCGCCTGGGATGTTCACGAACATCGATCTGAAGTTACCCACACCCTTGCTCGCGCTTATCTGATCACGCAGGGACTCTTCGTCCTCCTCGGTCAGGTTTGGGTCGTTGGTGTAGAAGATGTAACCCGCATGTGCACCGTTGCTGTAGTAGCGGCGGCGAAAGAGGGTAGCGGCCTCATTGAGCAACAGCGCCTGCATACCGCCGAGGTAGTCGGGCACGCCGTAGATGTTCTGTTCCACGTCGTAATTCATTACGTGCTCGACTTCATCTTCTTCGAACTCCACTTCCTTGCCGTCCGGCAGCAGCATCACAAACCCGCCACCAACCCTGACCCGCATGTTGATCGTCGGCAGGTGTTCGATTTGCAGCACCTGGCCGAACGCATTGCGATTGCGCAGAAAGTACGCCTCGCCAAAAACCATGAAGTCCAACCCTGCTCGGCTCATGGTCTGGACCGAACAGCCTTCTGAGGGAATGAACTCACGCAGCAGCAAGTTGCGTTTGAATCCGGGAATGGCCCCGTGGTGAGCATTGGCGCGCAGCAGCTTTGCCAGGCCTTGGCGTGACACTGGCGGCGTGTATGTCTTGCCGTCGTGGGTGGCGAACACGCCCAGGTAGTGCCCGATGTTCTCGGTAAGAACCTGTTCCGGTGCGCCGAATGAAAACGCCCGCATCGGACCTGGTTCCGGTTTTTGCTGCTGGTTTTTTGCTGGTTTGCCCATGGCTGCTTGGTCCGCTGAGTGTGTAGCGGCTGCGCCGCTGTTTGTTGGTGTTGAGAGGTTCGTGGGCCAGGGCGTGCATGATTGCCCAGGCGATATCGGCATGGCCGGAGGCGTCGGTGCGCGACGCGCTGTAGGTAACCTGGCCACCGCCAGTAGTGCCCCGCTTGATCGTCAGGAAGGCCTGAGCGATGTCGTTCCATCCAGCGTCCCACTCGATCCGGCTGCCCTGAATCGTGTCCTGCGCTTTGAGCACCAATGTGTTTTTGGTTTCGAGGCTGTAGTGGATCGAGGTCGCACGCGGGTAGAAGTCGCGCACCAGGTCGAACACGCCGTAACCGATTCCCGTGGTATCGATGCCGATGTGCTGGACGTTGAAACGCTCGGTGAGCTTCTTGACTTGCTCGGCTTGGTACTTGAACGACTGCCCACGCCAGCTGTGCTTTTCCAAAATCCGAAACTTCCCGCCGTCCTCGAGCGGCGGGGCGATGACCACGCAGCTGGCATCGTCGCGGGTGCGGCTTGGGTCGTAGCCAATCCACACCGGGCTGTTGCCGAATGGACGCGGGTCATCCGGGTCGTAGTCGGTCCACAACGACAGGTCGGAGTAACAGCGCTCGAGGTCGACCAAGGAGAAAGCGCTTTGCGTGCTGTCGATGAACTTGCACATGAACAGCTGCTGGAATTTGTCCTCGTCGTACTCCAGCTGCAACTGCTCGAGGTCGAACAGATCGCAGCCGCCGGCAATGGCGTCGAGGATGGTGATGACCTTGCGCCATTGCCCGTCCGGACACAGCGAGCCAGCTGCGGCTTGCGCTTCGCTCGGCCAAGGATCCTTGGCGTTTTTGCGTTTGCTGTTGCGGAATTTCTCGCCGGTCCAGAACGGGTAAGCCTGGTGCGACACGGCGCTGGGCGTTGAGAAGTAGGTTTTGCGCCACTTTTTGTGTGTGGCCATGGCACTGGCGACGGTGTTCAGTTTCTCGAAGTCGCGGATCCAGAAGTACTCGTCGACGTAGACGTGACCATGGTGACCCTGAGCGGTGCTGCTATTGGTGCTGAGAAAGCGCAGCTCGGCCCATGGCTTGCCGTCTTTGCTGAGCACGATGGGGTTACCGGTCAGCTCGAGGCCGAACCACTCTTGGGCGAACGACACGATGTAGCTACGGAAAATCTCCGACTGGGCGCGGCTGGCCGATAGGAATATCTGGTTGTCACCGGTGAGGACGGCGTCCATGAACGCTTCGCCGGCAAAGTAATAAGTGAGGCCCACCTGACGGCTTTTCAGGATGTTGCGGATCCGCGCTGTCAGCGGGTTCTGTTTTGCAGCGAACAGCTCCTTCTGGTAGCCGTACATCTTGCTGATGAACTTGTCGAGAAAGTCGACTTCCGTCAGGTCGCCGACTTCGTTTTTGGCTTTCTTATCGCGTTTCTTGCCGCCCTTGTCGCCTCGGTCCCGGCGCTCATTGCGCTGGGTGTCTCGGCGCGGGCCATCATCCGCCGGCGGATCTCCGATCGGCGCCGGTGCCGGTTTCGCCGATTGCTTCAACAGGCGTTCGCGAACGGTGGTCAGTCGATCGAGCTCGTCCAAGTCGGACTTGGTCAGTGACGTGGCTTTGTCCAGGAGGAGGGTGATTCGCCGGCCGACGGCGGTCAGCGGCTCTTCGTCCGACAGCATGTCGTCCCATTCACCCTGGCGGATCCAGTAGTAAACGATCCGGATGTTGGGCAGGGACAGTTGCGCCTGAATTTCACGCGGCTTGCAGCGGCGTAAATAAAGGCGTTTGGCGGCTTCTTTAAGTTCGGGGGCGTATGGCATGGCCGCAGTCTATGCGGCGAAAACTGTGAAAACGCGAGGTTAAATTCCGCTCTTCACCTAGATCGCGGATATAGGAGAAACGCGCAGTTGAACCGTTTGTTTGGGATGGATCAGCTCCCTATCGTGGCGGCTCAAATCACCGATTGAGCGCAGTTATCGCCCATGCCCCGTTCCCTTGTTTCGTTCTGGAAACGTGTCGCCACCAGCGGCCCGACCGTAGATGGTCGCGAGATCCTTCCCCAGGAACTGCGTGATATCGCTGAGACCTATAAAGCCGCCACTTATACGGCGGTGATCTGGTGCGAACACGAACGCTGGTACGGCTCCCACGGCACCGTTTATGCGGTACGTCTTGTGGAAGAGGGCGACGACCTGGTTCCGGGGCAAATCGCCCTTGAGGCTCAGTTGAAGCCCAACGACAAACTGCTTTGGCTCAACGACCAAGGCGAAAAGCTGTTCACCAGCATCGAGATCACCCCCAACTTCGCGAACACCGGCAAAGCCTACCTGACCGGCCTCGCGGTGACTGACGAACCCGCCAGTCTGGGCACCCAAGAACTCTACTTCTCGAAGAAGACCAGTAAGGCCGCGTATTTCGCCGCCTCCCTTGAGCTTGGCCCTCTACGTGACGACCAGCCGCAAAGCGAATTGACCAAGCTCCTGGGCATGTTCACCGGGCTGTTCAAGCGCTTTGGTATCGAAGAACCCCCAGCAGACCCGCAAACCCCCACCGAGAGCAAACCCCCAATGGATGAAGCTACAGCCAAGGCTGTGAAGGCCCTGATCGAGCAATTGATGATTGTGGCCGCCGGCCTGCAAGTATTGATTGAGCCGATCGTTACCGAAGAAGAGCGGGATCCGGAGCCGATCGATGACGTTCAGGCAGCGGTCGATGCGATTGTGAATACGGCCGAGGAGGAGAAAAATCTCAGCCGCCAGAAGACCGGCAACAAAGCCGTGCTTGCCAGCGTTGCTGCACTGCAGAAGCAATTCAACACGCTGTTGAACACTCCGCAAGGCCGTCAGCTGCCGCGCTCCACCGGCCCTGCCGGCACCAAAGCGCGGGTGCTGTGATATGAGCCAACAATCTCTGTCCAATCGTGCTTTGAAGCAGTACGCCGCTCTGCGTGAAGCGATCGGCGAAACCTACAGCGTCGACGTCACTCGTCAGTTCAACGTCGAGCCGAGCATCGCTCAAGAACTGAACGACAAGATCACCGAGCGCGCCGATTTCCTCGAGCGCATCAACGTCGTGCCGGTGACCGAAATCAAGGGCCAGAAGGTCATGTTCGGTGTTAACGGTCCGGTGACTAGCCGTACCAACACCAAGACCACCGATCGCGAAGCCAAGGACGTTTCAGATCTCAACGGTCTGGGCTACGAGCTGTACGCCACCGAATCTGATGTTGGCTTGCCGTTCGCCAAGATCGACAGCTGGGCCAAGTTCCCAGACTTCGCCGATCGCTACTCGGCGGCGGTGCAAAAGCAGATCGCCTTGGACCGCATCATGATCGGCTGGCACGGTGTTACCGCTGCAATCCAGACTGACCTGGCCACCCACCCGATGCTGCAGGACGTTAACAAGGGCTGGCTTCAAATCGCCCGTGAGCAGATTGCTGAACAGGTGCTGCACGAAGGCGCGACCGAAGGAAAAATCACCCTCGGCGCTGGCGGCGATTACGAAAACCTCGACGCCCTGGTGCATGACACCAAGCAAATGATCAGCTCCGTGTTTCGTGATGGCGGTGACTTGGTGGCGATCGTCGGCAGTGATCTGCTGGCGGCCGATAAGGCCAAGCTGTATTCCAGCCAGGCGGGTAAGCCTACTGAGAAAGAACGCATCGAAAGCGCCCAGGTGATCGCCACTTACGGCGGCCTGCCGACCTTCACCGTGCCGCACTTCCCGGTTAATGCCGTGGTTGTCACCAGTTGGGACAACTTGTCGATCTACTTCCAGGACAGCAGCTGGCGTCGTCACCTGCTCGAGAACCCGAAACGCTCGCGCGTCGAGGATTACAACGGCCGTAACGAAGGCTATGTGATCGAGCAACTGGAGAAATTCGCGGCCGCTGAAAACGTGGAGTTGATCTGATGAGCCTGGCACTGGCGCACAAGCGCCGCGTTCAAGCCAAAGGCCCAGCCGCTGCTGTACGCGCCGGTGCCGAAGCGGTGGCGTATTCATCCGCCACCGCGCTGTCCAGCCCAGCCAACGCGAAGAAACACCTGAAGCTGATGGAAGACGCATTGGCCCAGGATCTGGAGCGCGTGAGCGCGATCAACAGCCGCGAACTGCGGCAGCAACTCAAGCGTGACGAGCTGCTGCCCAAGTATCTGGACTATGTGCAGCGCTACCGCGATTCCGGATTGAGCTTCCCGAACTCGGTGGTGATGCAGGTTCTGGTTTGGCTGTTCGACACGGTGCAATTCGAAGCGGGCTTGGACCTGGCGAACTTTGCCATGGAGCAAAACCAGCCGATGCCTGAGCGCTTCAGACGCGATGTGCCGACGTTTGTTGCGGATGCGGTGATCGAGTGGGCCGAGGCTGAGCAGAAGGCCGGTCGCAGCCCGGAGCCGTATGTGTCCGATCTGCTGCCGCGTGTCGATGGCGATTGGCAACTCACCGAGCAGATCCCAGCGAAGTACCACAAGTTGCTCGGGATCCGTGCGCTCGACGCCAGGGAGTGGACTAAGGCTATCACGCACTTTGAACGTGCCACTGAGCTGCACGCCGCTGTTGGTGTGGGTACTCGCTTGGAAGGCGCTCGCAAGGCGCTGGCAAAAGAACTGGCTACCCAAGCCGCCGAATAACCCGACTCCCCCCCCGGCGAGAAACTGTGAATGTGAGCCAACCATTTATGGCCCTGACCCACTGAAGCAGTTTTCCCGCCCCTAATTGAGTGCCCAGCAATGAGCTTTTCCGGGAAACCCACGACCCTTGTGGATCAGGCGATCGAGAGCGACGGCTTTTGGCCTGGCCTCTCTGTGACTGAGTTCCAGAAGGGTTACCGCCTGCCGGCGGAATACCTGGTAGACATGCTGGTCACTGATTTGACCACGGCGATGATCGAGGTAAACACCGACCTGGCTAACGTGAAAACCATCCTGCAGGTCGCGGGTGTGTCGAATCTGGAAGCTGCAGCAGGCGCGGATACCCCTGCGCAGTGGAGTTATGCCTACAAGGTCATGCTCTACAAGCGCGCTGTCTACACCCGAGCGAAAGCGAGCCTTCTCACTCAGTTCGCCACGGTCATCCGCCGCGACAGCGCCGAGAACCTGGGCAAGGAAGCCCCTGAACGCAAAGAAACGTTTCTTGAGTTCAGTCAGCAGGCCGTCCGCTCGCTGCAGGGGCGTGGCCGCATCACGGTGGCACTGCTATGAACAAGCTTCGCGCCCTGACCACCTACCTGATCAGCCTCAACTTGGTGCTGCCGGAGCAGATCGACAGCTGGGCCGAGCAGGTCAACCTCGATCTGATCTGGAAACCGGGCATCCAAGGCCTGCACATGGGCGACATGCGTTACCGCGCCGTAATCCAGATCGAGCGATTCGCGGGCAACCCGGCGTTGCTTATGGCGCTGCTCGGCGGCTGGCTGGAATCCAACGATCCCGACCGCGACGACGACCTGCCGGCGCCGATCTTTGCTGTCGACCAGATCACCCCCGACGAAGCCGACTTGGAACTGACGCTGGAGTTCGTCGAGGCCCAGCACCTGGCCGAGGATCCTGACGGCCTGGTCGATGCGTTTGGCAAAAAGTGGGGTCTGGTGCCGTTTGATCTTTGGACGGCCGAGCGCGGCGAGGTGCGTAACCGTGGCGAGTAGTGCTCTTGAACTCGACCTGCAGGGGCAGTTGGGCGTGGACGCGCAACTGGCCTTGTTGAGTCTTGCGCCGCAGTTGCGCCGGCGACTGCTGAACAACGTCAGCAAGCGAGTCCGGACCATAAGCCGCAAGCGGATCCGCGAACAGCAGAACCTGGACGGCTCACCGTTCGATGCTCGCAAAGGCGACAGCAAGGGCAAAAAGAAGATGGAGGCCGGCCTGGGCAAGTTGCTCCAGGTCACCAACCTGACCCCCGACAGCGCGACCTTGGGCTGGCGTAACGGCTTGACCAGTTGGGTCGCCGCCCAGCAACACCACGGTGCGTCTGAGCGCCGAACCGCCGCGCAGATGCGCCAGTGGAACCGGGTGCCGGAAGGTTTGGCAGCAACCGACAAGCAGGCCAAGCGCTTACGAAATCTGGGGTTCAAGGTGCGCCAGGCCGGCAAAAAAACCGCGAAGCGGCCGGCCGTAGCCTGGATTCAGCAGCACGTGAGTTATGCCAAGGCGGGGCTTCTGATCCGCATTTTGTCAGGCGAAAAAGCTGACGGCGCCGGCAAGCAGAGCTGGGAAATCATCCTGCCCAAGCGCCAGTTCCTGGGCGTCAGCACCGGACAGGAAACCAGTCAGCTGGTTAACCAGGTGTTTGAACAAATTCTTAACACATCCCGCTAACGAGGCACTGCATGGCACTTGGCAAAGTCAGCGTAAACAATCTCAACCTCGGCCAGGGCGCCGTGACCGAGATCGAGCGCTATTTCCTATTCATCGGGCCTGGCGCGAAAAGCGTCGGTAGCCTGATTCCTTTGAATACCGACAGCGATCTGGACTTGATGCTGGGCGCTCCGTCGAGCGATCTGAAAACCCAGATCACCGCAGCACGCCAGAACGGCGGTGACCGTTGGGCTTGCCTGGCGGCTCCGATCGCGGCAGACGGCGAATGGGCCGATGCCCTCGAGTTGGCCCAGCAGAAAGGCTTCTCCGTTGAAGCGGTGGCAATCACCAAACCGGTGACAGCCGGTGCACAGCTTTCGGTCATGCATGACGCTGCCGTGGCGCTGAACAACAAATACGGCCGTCGTGTCTTCGTCATGGCCTGCAGTGCAGGTATCACCGGGCAGCAGACCTGGTCGGACTACCTGCTCGAGCAGAAGGCAATCACAGAGGGCCTGGCAGCGCCGCGTGTCCTGGTTGTGCCGCAACTGCACGGTAACGACCAAGGCGTACTGGCGGGCCGACTGGCAGACGCCGCTGTCAGCATTGCAGACAGCCCTATGCGCGTTGCTTCGGGTGCATTGCTCGGTTTGGGGCCGGTTCCGGTCGACAAAGACGACGTTCCGCTGCCGTCCTCGATCCGCGCCGAGCTGGATAGCGCTCGTTTCTCCGTGTCGCAGACCTATCCCGACTATCCGGGTGTTTTCTGGGGGGACGGCAACATGCTCGACGCGCCGGCGAGCGACTACCTGGTGGTCGAGTACCTGCGTCTTGCCGATAAGGCCGCTCGCCAGATTCGCCCGCTGTTGATCCGTCGCGTCGGTGATCGCCGCCTGAACAATTCGCCCAACAGCATGGCCGCCGCCGTCAGCGCATTCATGAAGCCACTGCGCCAGATGGCCAAGTCCACCACGTTCGCGGGTCAGGTGTTCCCAGGTGAAATCGAGTCCCCCAAGGACGGCGATATCGTCCTGACCTGGACCAGCAAAACCAAGGTCGAGATCTACATCAAGATCCGCCCGCTCAACTGCCCTAAAGATCTTACGGCGAACATCGCCCTGGATCTTTCCAACGACGATTCGGAGTAACCCCTATGTCCCGTATTGGCGGAAAAAACTTCGACATCAACCTGGGTGATCGACAGATCCATATCGAAAGCTGCAGCTTGGACATCACCGACAACACCGCCGTAGCGCAATCGCGTGGCGTACCCAACGGCCACGTCGACGGTGACGTAGCCGCCAGCGGCGAGTTCGAGTTCGACAGCGGCAACTTCAATCTGCTGATCGAATCGGCGCGCTCTGCTGGCAGCTATCGCCAGCTCGAACCTTTCGATGTGGTGTTTTTTGCAAAAGCTGGAGACGAGGAACTGCGTATTGAGGCCTTCGGCTGCAAGTTGAAGGTGTCCAGCTTGCTCAGTATCGACCCTAAAGGCGGGGAAAAAACCAAGCACAAAGTGCCTTTCGAGGTCACCAGTCCAGACTTTATCCGCATCAACGGCGTGCCATATCTGGCTGCGGCCGAGATCGAGGGCCTGCGCTGATGGTTTGCCCGTTCGATCGTGCCCAGGCGCTGGAGCAACGTCAGCGTGACCAGGCGATTGCCGCCCAGCTCGCCCAAGCGCGGCCGAGCGGGCCCAGCCTGACTCATTGTGAAGACTGCGATAACCCGATCCCGGATAAACGCCAGGCGCTGGGCGGCATCACCCGCTGCGTGCCGTGCCAAACCGTTGTTGAACAAGGACAGCGCCGATGAACGCTCGCGCCACGCCCAAAGCCAGTCTGGAAAGCCGTTTCGCTGTGCTCGAGCACCGTGTGAGCGATCTGGAAGATCGTCATGAAACCGTGCCGACGCGCGTCACGCGATTGGAAGGCGAGTTTGAACACATGGCCGTCCAGCTCTCGGATCTGAATGACGGCCAGCGCGAGCTCACAGCCACGGTGTCCGACATCGGCACCAAGGTGACCCGCATGCTCGCAGTTTTGACCGTGCTGGGCGTCGTGGCGCAGATGGTTGGGCCGGCCTTGCTGCGGGTGCTGTTCCCATGAGCCTGCGTAACAAGATCGCCACCGGTGCGATCGTACTGGCCAGCGCTCCGCTGCTAGCGTTCCTGGGCAATTGGGAAGGCGACGGCCAGAACGTTGTGTACGCCGATAAGTTGGCCCGTGGTCTGCCTACGGTGTGCAAGGGCATCACCCGTTACACCAGCCCTTATCCGTTGGTGGTGGGTGACTACTGGTCGCCGGCGCGCTGCGCCGAGGTGGAACAGCTGGTGGTCGAGAAGGGTCAGTTGGCTCTTGCCGACTGCCTGACCAATCCTGCGATCGGGCAGAACACATTCGACGCGCTGAGCAGCCATGGTCACAACTTCGGCCTGCCAAGAACCTGCGCCAGTCGGGCCGTCGGCCTGATCAACGACGGCCGGATTGCCGAGGGCTGCAAGGCGCTCGCGTGGGGGCCTGATGGCAAGACACCGGTCTGGTCCTCCGTCACCGATGCCCAGGGCCGCAAAAAGTTTGTGCCAGGGCTGCACGCTCGCCGGCGTGCCGAAGCGGCTATGTGCGCGGAGGGTCTTTGATGTTGCGCGAGATCCTGTTTCCGCTGCTGCTGTGCCTCGCGGCCTTCGTTGGATTCGACATCCTGCAAGGCCAGCGCGACACCGCACGCGACGAACGTGATGCCGCCCAGTACGAAGCCAGCGGCCTGCGTGAAGCCGCCCGGATCAGCGGCGAAATGCTCGCCGCCCGCGATGAGATCGATCGAGCCCGCACCCAGGAACTGAACCATGCACGCACTGAAATCGACACTTTGCGCCTTGATGTTGCCGATGGCCGTCAGCGGCTGCGCTTCAAAGGCACCTGCAGCACCACCACGCCAGACGCCACCGGCGCCGGCGGCTTGGCTGATGCAGGCACCGCCGAACTCGCAGCAGACGCTCGACCGGATTATTTCACCCTCAGAGACCAGCTTGCCCTCAGCCGGCAAATGATCCTGGGGCTGCAGGACTACGTGCGCCAGGTGTGCCTGCGCTAACCCGAATCACCCTTCAATCAACCACCACAACGGACACGAACATGAGCCAGATCCAATCCCGTGAAATCACCCTGGAAGTCGGCAGCAAAGAATTCACTTTCACCCTGACGCCTCAGGACGTCACCAAGTACTTCAACGCCATGACCGCCACCAACAAGGTTGCACCGTCCTTCAACTTGCTGAGCGGCACCGTACTGCCTGCACAGAAAGCGGAACTGCGCGAAACCATGTTGAACCCGGTGATGACCATGCAGATCGTCGGTGCGCTGCTCGAGGAGTACGCGCCTGACGTCGAGATCATCGTAAAAAAGCCCTCGAATACGCCGAGCGCCTGACCGAGGACGGTCTGGGCCAGTTGATGGCCCTGACCATGCGCTGGCTACCCGGTGCCGAGCCCAGCATTGAAAACATGGGCACGGCCAAGTGGCTGGATGACGAACACTGGAAGCGCATGGAATTTGCCGTAGCCAACGGCATTGCCCATGCGTTGAACGGATAGGAAACACATGGCCGACCGTAGCGCCCGCCTGGACTTCATCCTGGCCCTGACCGACAAGGTCACCGCACCACTGGGCAAGGTGAAAATGAGCTTTTCCGAGCTGACCGAGCAAAGCGAAAAGAACATCAAGACGATGGGCATGGGCTTGGCGGGCGTTACCGGTGCGTTCGTCGGTATCAACGAATCGTTGCAGCCAGCGCTGGAGATGAACCGCGCCCTGGGCGAGGTCAAATCCCTGGGCGTGGCAGAAGACGCGCTGACGGCGCTGAATCAGAAGGCCCTTGAGTTCTCGATGAACTACGGCGAGAACGCCCGGGATTTTGTCGCCTCGGCGTACAGCATCGAGGGCGCGATCAAGGGCCTGACCGGCAGCCAGTTGGCCACCTTCACCAACACCAGCAACCTGCTGGCCAAGGCCACCAAATCCGACGCTGAAACCATGGGCTCCTACGTGGGCACCATGTACAACTTGTTCAAGGGCCAGGCAGACGCGATGGGCAAAGGCGAGTGGGTCGAAAAGTTGGGCGGCCAGACTGCTCTCGCGGTGCAGCTGTTCCGCACTGACGGCGCCCAGCTTAAAGACGCCTTCAAGGAAGTGGGGGCCATTGCTACGGCCAGCGGCGTGGATATTGCCGAGCAGTTCGCGGTGATCGGTTCGCTGTCCAGCACCATGGAGGGCGGCGACGCCGGCGGACGCTACAAGGCTTTCTTTGAAAACCTCGGCGCGGCGTCCGAGAAGATGGGCATGAAGTTCACCGACGACCAGGGCAAGGCCCTGCCGATGTTGGACATCATGTCCAAGCTGGAAGGCAAGTTGGGCGATCTGACCACCGCGTCCGCCAGCGCAAAACTGGTGGAAGCGTTCGGTGGTGAAGGCGCCCAGGTGATCGGTGCCTTGTCCAAGGACAGCGATCGCTTGCGCAACAGCCTGGACAAACTGGGCAAGGTGCGCGGGCTCGAAGACGCCAAGAACATGGCTGATGCGATGGTCGATCCTTGGCAGCAGTTCACTGCCGCTGTTGAAGCGCTGCGCATCGTGTTCGGCCAGGTGTTGCTGCCGATACTCACGCCACTGATGGCCAAACTCAGCGGCATTGCCAGCACCATGGCTCGCTGGGCGCAGATCTTTCCCAACATCGCTCGCGTGATCGGCATCGTCACGCTGACCATTCTGGCGATCATTGCCGCCATGTCTTTGCTGACCTTAGCCGTCGGTATCAGCCGCATGGCCTGGCTCGCGATGGTGACTGTCTGGAAAGTCGTTCAACTGCTCAACCTGCGGGCGATTGCAGGCTTTCTGCTGCAGGCGACAGTGATCGCCTTGTTGGTCGCGGGCCTGGTGGTGATGTACACAACGATGGGCGTTATTCGAGCCGGCATGATGCTGTGGCAAGCCGCAATCTGGCTGGTCAACGCCGCGATGTTGGCCAACCCGGTGTTGTTGATCGTCGCGGGGATTGTGGCGTTGATCGCCGTGATCACTCTGGCGGTCGTGTACTGGGACGAATGGACGTCCGCGCTGATGAACAGTGAGGCCTTCAAGTGGGTCAGCGATCAATTGTCGGCACTGTCTGACTGGTTCACGTCGATGGGCGGCTGGAGTGGCATGGCCAAGGCCGCTTGGGACGGCATCGTCGCGATCTTTCACACCTCGATCAACAACCTGATCGAGATGCTGAACAAGATCCCAGGCGTCAACATCGAGACCAAATTCGGCGCCATGCCCGAGGTGCCCGGCACTGACATCGGCGTGAACAACGCCGACAGCGCTGCCGCCGCGCAGAAGGCTCAAAACACCATCAATGCAGCCATCCCGAGTTTGTCACCTGTGCGGCCGAGTGCGGTACCGCAGGGCGGCCTGCTGACCAGCATTCAGAACAACAACAGCAGCCAGAACCGGGGCATGCACGTGGAGAAAGTCGAGATCCACAACAGCAAGCCTATGACTCAGCTGGAGATGGAAAACATGGTGAACATGGCGGTACCGGGATGAGCGAATACATCGATCTGCTGATTCAGAACAACGACCTGGTGCTGGATCTTTCCCGCCAGCCGCTGCTCGTCGATGACCGGGCCAGCATCGCCCAGGACATCGCTCACATGATCCGCGACAGCGGCCTGCTCGTGACGCTGGTCGCGGAGCGCGATCGGCTTAAACAACGCGACTGCATCCAGCAGATGGAACTGCTGGTGGAGGCAGACGAACGCCTGGTACCGGGCACCGCGTTGATCACGCAGCTGCAGCCGGGTCAGTACCTGGTTACGGCGACCACCCTGAAATTCGGCAAGATCGAGGTAACGTTGTGAGCGACGTAGATTTCAAACAGGCCCTCGCGGATGCCGGCATCCCAACCACCGACGCGGGTCTGCGCCAGGCGTGGGAAGCCGAGGTGAGTGCCCAGGGCAGCAAGCTGAGCAACACCAGCGCGTACTCACCGTTCTGGCGGGTTGTCACCGCACTGGTGACCAAGCCCGTGCTGTGGATCCTCGACTTTTTCGTCGCCACGGTGCTGCCGAACTTCTTTGTGAAAACCGCCGTGGACAGCTGGCTCGACATGTTGGCCTGGGCGGTCAATGTCGAGCGCAAGGGCGCAACCAAAGCACAGGGCGTTTTGCTGTTCACTCGAACGGCCCCAGGCGGGGCAATGGAGGTGCCTGCCCGCACGGTCGTGCAGTCCGCCGCGATCAATGGACACATCTATCAACTGGTGACGACGGCGCCGGGATTGTTCACGGACGGCCTGATGCAGCTGCAGATCCCCGTTGAGGCGATCGAAAGCGGCTCAGGTTTCAACCTGGCGCCTGGTTATTACGCGATCCTGCCGGAGCCGCTGCCGGGCATTGCCCAAGTGGTGAATGCTGACGGCTGGTTGACCAAGCCAGGCGCAGATCCGGAGCCGAATGAGGATCTGCGCTTGCGTACCCGCAACCAGTTCTCAGCGGTCAACCAGTGGCACACCGACGCGGTGTATCGAGCCATGATCTCCGCATTCCCGGGTGTGAGCCCGGACGGTGTGTATTTCGAGCATGGCGCACCACGCGGCCCAGGCAGTGCCAACGCGTACGTGTTGTTTGAGGCCGATGTGCCGGCGGCCACGTACCTGGAGCAAATCAACGCGCACATTCGAGACTCTGGCAATCATGGCCATGGCGACGATCTGCTGGTGATGGTGATGCCCGAAACCCAGCACGATGTGAGCGTCCAGATCTGGCCGCGCTCCTACCTGACAGCGGAGCAGCTGCAGGCGCTGGAGGAGGGTGTAACCCAGTTCATCCGTGCCGCGTTTCGCGAGAGTTCGACCAGCGACTATCAGCCGACGCGAACCCATCCGCAGTCGCGCTTTTCGTTCAGTCGCCTGGGCGAAGAACTCCATCTGCAGTTCGCTGGCATTGAGTCGTTGGACTTCGCCAACGCGGACATCGTCTCCGAGTTGAACATTCCCCGGATCCGCAGCCTGCAGGTACACCTGCATGATTAAGCTGAACCTCAAGTTCTGGCTGGCCGGTACCGAGCTGACCAAACTCAAAGATGCCGCGCAAAGCTGGTGGGAAAAGGTTGAGGGCTGGTTGCGCTGGCCGTTGCTGCAGATGGATGCCGACACCTGCCACTTGATCGTGCTCGATCTGCTGGCTTGGCAGCGCGACATCACCCGGTTCAAGGGCGAGCCCGAAGCGCTCTACCGGCTGCGCGTGAAGTTCGCCTTCATCAACGCGGTCGACGCTGGCAGCACGGCCGGCATGAAACGCATTCTGGTACGCCTGGGCGTGGGTTATGTCGAGATCGAGGAGCGCATGCCCGACCGGGATTGGGATGTCGTGCTGCTGCGGTTCTCCGACACCCAACTGTCCCAAAACCCCGAACTGCTGCGCGTATTGATCCAGCAATACGGCCGCACCTGCCGCCGTTATGACTTCGTGACCATCACGTCGGTGCCAATGGGCATTGCGCTGGTCGACTTCAACGACGACCAGCAAACGCTGGTTGCCAGCCTCTAGGAGCCCCGTCAATGGGAGCCAGTATTACCCTCGCCGGCGAAAGCCTGATTGCGCAAAAACTTGCAGCCCTGCAGGGGCTGGAAGTGCGTCGGTTCATCTTTGCCAAAGTTCCAGGACTTGACCCGAACAGTCCGGTCAATCGCTCGGCGCCGAAACCCGCCGCGGCTCAGATTGTGTATGTGCACGAAATTCCGGGGGATCACGCCGGCTATGTAAACCCCAACCAGGTGGTGTACAGCGCACAGATCGGGTCCGACGTGGGTGATTGGGATTTCAACTGGATCGGTCTGGAGTCGGCTGAGGGCATTCTGTTCGCGGTCGCCTACGTGCCTCTGCAGCAGAAGCGCCGGAACATCCCGCCGCTGCAGATCGGCAACAACCTGACTCGAAACTTCCTGGTGGCCTTTGACGGTGCCCAGGCAATCACTGGTATCACCATTGATGCCAAGACCTGGCAACACGACTTCACCGTGCGCCTGGCCGGCATCGATGAGCGTGAGCGGATGAGCAACCGCGATGTGTTTGGCCGTGCATGTTTTTTCGGCACGTCGCTGCAGTTGGAGAAAGTGGGGGCGACCTATCAACTCAAACCCGGAACCGGTTATCTGGAAGGCATCCGGATTGAGCGTTCCTCGGTATTGGCCGTGGTGCCGCCGGCGTTTCCGACCACGGCGTGGCTGGATGTGTGCCTGCAACGCGAGCTGAACGATGTCGTGGCCAGTTGGAAAGTGGTGTTTGGTCCGGACAAGGCCGATTACACCGACAGTGCCGGGGTCCGTCATTACTGTGTGGCGATCGCGGATCTGCCGAACTCAAACACCGTGACTGATCGCCGGCCGGTGGAGCCGATCGGCGGACCACTGGTGAAGCACTTCGCGATTCGCAATGTGGTCACCAGTTTGGCGGCGGACACGACGTTGACCGGACTCAACCGGGGGCTGGTACTGATCGATGCGGCCGCATCCAATCGCACGGTGACGTTGCCGGTCGCTGATGCCGCCCTGGGCGTCATGGACATTCTTGTTCGGCGTGTAGATAACGCCGGAAACCGTCTGGTGATTGCTGCCCAAGGCACCGACAAGATCAAGTTTCACACCCACCTCAACGCGGCCGGGTATTCGTTCTTTGTGCTCATGGGCGCGGGTGATTTTTGGCACCTGCGCAGTGACGGCGCCGGCAGTTGGTGGCCGATCGCGCGGCACGACAACACGCCACTCGGTCGACCGGTTTTCGAGACCACAACGCTGTTCAATCCGGGAGGCTACGGGCCGCTCAACGGTCGAGAGCTGGTCCGTGCCGAATGGCCATGGTTGTGGGATCACGCACAACAATCGGGAATGTTGACCACCGAGGCGGCGCGCATCGGTAAGGAAGGCGGCTGGACGAGCGGCACCGGTGCGTTGACCTTCCGTGGCCCTGAGGGTCGCGGTGAGTTTCTTCGTGTGCTGGATGAAAGCCGGGCTGTGGATCTCAACCGCGTGGCCGGCAGCTCTCAAGGATCTGCACTGCAGCATCACCAACACTACCTGCCTACATCGGCCGGCGCCGACGGCGGTACCGCCCTGATCCTCGACACCGCCTGGGCATTCGCCCTGCCGAACAAATGGGCGAACGACACCATTCCCGCGCAGACGTTTTTTGACGGTTATCCAAGCGGCACATTTGCCACGGAAACCCGTCCGCGCAACATCGCCTATCCCGGCCGAATCAAACTGATCTGAGGTCACCATGTTTAGCTATTTGATCGACAGCGCCGGTGCCTTGCAGGGGCCGGTAGAGTTTCCAGTTATTCCAGGTCTTGGCGATTCGCTGCCGAGCAACGCGATCCAGTTGGCCAAACCGCTGTCGGCACCACCGATAGGCTTTGCCTGGGCGTTGGTGGGAAGCAAGCCGAAGCAGATCGTTGATCGGCGCGGTTTGGTCTACAGCACCGTCGATGGATCCGAGCAGCAGCATCTCGACCTGGGAGAGCTGCCTGCAGGACTGACAGCTACCCCGCGACCGTCGCCGGCTCACCATTGGCAGAGCGGCGAGTGGGTGGCTGATATCGGGCGAGTGTATGAGGTGAAAGTTGCCGAAGTGAACAAGGCCTGCGCCGTCGCGATCACCAAAGGTTTCTGGTCGTCGGCCTTGGGTGAGCCCCATCAATACACCAGTGAGTTCAGCGATCAACTGAACCTCACCGGCATGATCCTGCGCGGGATCGATGGCCCGTATGTAAGCCGGGACGAGCAGGGCATGCGAGACTTTCGCCTGCACACCGTGGCCCAGTTGCGTCAGGTCGGCGACGATCTCACGGACTACAAACTCAAGATGCTGCAGCAAGGCAACCGCTTGAAGCAGCAGCTGGATGAGGCACTGGCGGCGGGCGATCTTGCGACGCTTCAGGCAATGACCTGGGCAGATCCTCAATGACGACTTGGGCGCCTGTGACCATGCAATGGCCGGAGCAGGCCACGCACTGGATGGGCGAGCTATCGGCTGCCAAAGATCTTGCCGGTGGTGAGCTGGCCAGTACCGCGCAACGATTGGCGGGACTGGACGGGATGACCAGCACCAACCCTGGGCCGGTCGGTGCTGCCGCTGAAAGCGCGATCGCTGCCGGTCGCGCCGCGCTTGCCGGGCAGATGGGCGAAGTCCCGGCCTGTTTGACGGTTACGCCGTTTCAAAGCGGTGTCGGCCAGGGACGCGGTCAGCAACGTTTTCTTTCGGCGCCGAACTTGCTGCAGCAGCTGGCCAGCAAACTGGTCGACGCCGGTGATACCGGGCGCCCAACAGGACCCCAATTTGCGCTGTCGCTGATGTTTCTGGGCACGCGCTACGACCAGTTCGCCGAAACCCTAGCGCGCTTCAATGCGCTGCTGCCTATCCCCGACCTGGTACGCACCGAGCGCCGGGCTCGCAACCTGTCGCGTCTCGAAACGGAAAAGTGGGTAATTCCCAGCGCCGGACCGTTGCCGCGTTGGCAGACCTTGCCCCTCGAGCGCTGCACCTTGGTGAAAGCCGCCAAACAAACCATGTCCGGCCAGCTCGCCGTTCTGGAGAGCTATGCGGCCGACAGCTCGCCGATGGGTGAACTGGCGGCATTGGCCAGCCGCAAGGCTGCCCAGCAGTTGGGCCGCGACCAGCAGTTGAATGATCTGAAAGCGCTGCTGGCCGGCGGAAACGCAGACACCAGCATGCGCGCAAGGATCGTTGGCCCCGGCGACAGCAGCGAGTTGCGCCGGCTTCTGCTCGAGGGCGAAGCACCAGGTCATGAATGGGTGTTGTCTGCTGGGGTGCTGCTGGTCGGTTCTCAGCAGGGTTTGAGCTTTGTTCGGGAGCTGGTCGGCCTATGACGCTACTTCTCGACGGCGAGCAGATCCTGGGCAAGAAGATGAAGGTCACCGGCAACCTGCGGATCGAGGCCGCTGATATGTCTGGGCAGACCAGCAACACTCAGACCGCGCACAAAGGTTTCAAGCCAAAAACCTTGGCGGTATCGCTGATGATTCCCTTCGTCGACCAGGTGCAGCTGCGCACGATCATGCGCCTGGCGGAAGCCACCGCTGGCGGTGGCCAATTGAAGATGTACCGGATCGTCAACGACACAGCCGCCGCGTTCGGCATTCGTGAGGTGCAGTTCTCCGAAGGTATCAGTGCGCGGGAAGACGACACCCTGGCAGCGTGGCTGGTGCAGTTCACGCTGTCGGAAAAGGAATCGAACCCCGAGAAGGTCGAGCAGCGGCGAGCGGCCAATGGTGTCAGCTCGCAGTCAGCACCTGGTCAAGCAGTGGGTGGCTCTGGTGGTGCTGCCGGCGCCGGCGGCGAAGCCGGAAACGGCCAGGAGTTGAGCGGTTTCGAAAAAACCCTGAAAAAACTGGATGACTACCTGGCGCCGAAAACATGAAGTTGCATAAGGTTTTGACGATCGCCGGCCGCGTGTATCCGCTGATCACAGATGAAGTCCGCCTGGACATCAAAAGTCCCGGGCGTGCGACATTCTCCGTGCAAGCCAGCGAGGCCCTGAAGGGGCTGGTGACGCTCGATATTGGCTACAACGACAGCACGCTGCAGCGTCACTTTATCGGCTACGTCGAGCGATCGACTGCCGCCAACAGCACTCAGCAGCTGGTCGCCTGCCGTGAGCTGTCCTCAATCCTGGCCAATCCCTTGCCGCTGAACCTGCGGCATGTCGACCTGCAGGCGGTGTTGGCCGAGATCAGCAACAAGACCGGGCTCGGCTTCCGGATCCCTGACAAGGCTTACACCAAGGTCAAAGCACCGTTTTTCTACAGCCTGGCGGCGGGCTATTTGGCCATGGACAGCTTGGCCGGCGTATTCGGCATTCCCGATTTTATCTGGCAGCAGCAGGGTGACGGTGAAGTGTTCGTGGGCAGTTGGGCTGACAGCTTTTTCGGAGTCCGTCCCGCCCTGCAGTTGCCCGTTGAACTGTTCGACGGCTACCAGGGCAATCAGAGCGCCATGATCGCGCCCCTTCCAGGGCTTCGACCAGGTGCAACCATCAACCAGGGCGAGCGGATCACCAGTGTGACCCTTGCCGGCAATCAAATGGCGATCAAATGGACGACGCAATCAAGCGCAGCGTAGCGCGCCAATTCCCTGAACTGAGCGGCGGTTATCACTTGCCGCGCTTTGGCCGCGTGGTCGCGGTTCCGGACGCGCCTGCAGTGTCCAGTTTGTGCGATGACTTCCGACCGCGCTTCAGCGTCGACGTCGAGGTGCTACGCGAGGACGGCGAACCGGATCCGGATCTACCGATTCTGACCGGCCTGCCGCTGCCGGCGCCGATGGGCGGGCAAGAAGCCGGCATGTTTGGCTTTCCGGAGGAGGGCACTACCGTGGTGGTCAGCTTTGCCTACGGCAAGCCTCACAAACCCTTCATCACGCAGATTCTGCCTCACGGGTTGAGCTTGCCCCGCGTGCCAAAGGGCGACCAGGTGTGGCAGCACAGTGAAGCCTGCCAGCAGCGTGTCGACGCAGACGGCAACTGGCTGCGCCAGACCGATGGCAAGATCCAGGACAAGGCGATCGAGCGCGAGGTTGAAGCCCTGGGCAACACCGAGACGTTCCAGAATCACACCAGGACGGTGGACGACCATTCGACGGAGACAGTGGGTGGTATCAAGAAGATTGAGGCGCTGGGCGCGCTCAAGCTGCTGTCGGGAGGATCCGCGAGCCTGGCGGCGGTAGATGATCTGCACCAGGCTACTGGCCGGGATCTCAACCTGGTCGTGGGGCAAAAGCACAACGCTACGGTGGGTGGCGATATGGAAGAAAGGATTCAAGGCCTGCGCAAAAGCGTGGCCAGTGTCAGTCAGCAGCTGCAAGCGCCGAAAAATTGGATCGGGTCTGAAACGGTCAATTTATTCAAGGTTGTGTGCGACATGCTCGATCTGCTGCACCAGATGAACACGCAACTGGCTGCACATACCCACGTGCCAGGCCCAACGCCGGCGCCGGCAGATGCAGCGGCATTTCAGGCGAAAGCGACAACGGCCCTACAGTTAAGTATGAAACTTAAACCAATTACGCTTTGAGAATTTTCGCAAACGTTCTATGTTTTAGGCCATTCACTGGTCTCGATAACTGCCTGGCTAAAAGCGTCGCCTATAGCCTGAAGTGCATCAGTTGCATCAACTACTTCGTGCTTCAAAGCATCGTGCCACATCCACAATATCGATATTGTCATTAGAGACTCATCATTTGGAAATGCTCTGATTAACGCTTCTGTTGCATAGATCAAAGATAGGCTAGTGCACTGTATCGGCTCTATAAGTCCTTCATTTGACGGCCCTGTCAACAGAAGATCTTTGTTAGACATTGACGTCCCCAGCTTGTAGCCAATACTGTCTATGCCGGCGTGTACATACTGGTTGGCGAAGCTGAAGTGATTCCTTAATAAGTCCAGTTTCACAAATGTTTCAATCGCTGGAAAAGTTAAGTTATCTTTTGATGTATCACCTAGCGCTTTTCGTGCCCATCCAAATTTTCTTCCGAAGGGCGCGCCGTACTGTTTTAAAATTTCATCCTTTTTCGCCCTGAACTCCTCCAGCTGTTCAGCCGGGATTGGTTCAAAATTCAGCAGGTTTTTATCGTTGTACTTCATTGCCCCTTCAAAGCGGATGATGCTTTGATAGTCAAGGAATCTGGTCGATAGGTCTTCATCGCCTTCGCAAATAAATTTGGTGGTTGTCGACGTCTCGTGAAGCGTTCTCCACCTGGCGAAGGCGCCATCCGCAAAACCACCATGCAATAAGTGGGAGATTTCGTTACCGATTTGAACGCAACGTGCCTGCAACCTTGTTGCGACATTGAATTTTTTATTCTTGGTGAGTGGCAAGTAGGTTTCGTCTTTTCTAAGGTCACTGACGATTTCCATACATATATAAATAAGACTATCCAGTCTTTTCAGTGGCGTCCCCCAAGTGTCAAATAGCCGCTTTCTGAATTCCTCAAGAAGCTCATAGTGCTCAAGCAGTAGTTCATCTTTTCCGGAGTCTAGAGACTCGAACAGGTCGCGAGAAAAAAAATGGGTTAACTCATCTGAGTGTTGCTCATAAAACTTTGTGATGTTTTCAATCTCATCTGCATTTAAATTCAACCCATCCACTAGCTTGCGGAATAATCCTGTATTCGAGTCTTCTTTGCTTGCATCAGCGCTCACTGCGTCGCTCCTTCTCATAACAGAAGTGTGAGCGTAGAAGGAGCGAGTCAGCTTCGCAACCGACCGGGTTGTCAGGTGGATTTTACAACCCATAGCTGATCAAGTTTCGTGGTGAAGCTTTGACTCATCATCTCCCTCCGCATCCCCCAATCAGGCGTCGCTGGCACCCCTCCGGTGCGAAGTGTTCCCCGGCCCCATCGTTGATTGATCTCATCTAGCACACTCATTACTTTTTCAGCCGCTTGCGGTTGCGACTGGGCGAAAAGGTCGTCTGTGAATTCCCCAGGCTGCCGCAGATCCATCAACAGCACTTCAGCCTTGCTGTATTTGAAGCCAGGCCGGAATAGGCGGTGAATCGCCTCGGTCGCCGCCTTGGTCAATACCCTCACGTCATTCGTCGGGTAGGGTAGTTCAACCAGCGCACCGTTGGCGTACTTGGCTTCCTCCGGACTGAACATGCCGGTGCGGATGCTGACGCGCAGTTTCTTGCACAGCGAGTTCTGCGCCCGCAGCTTTTCCGCCGCACGCTGCACGTAGGTGGCGACCGCTTCTTTGATCGGCTCTATGGTCGTCAGACGCTTGCCGAACATGCGACTGCTGCAGATCTCCTGCTTGGCCGGTTCGGCCTCGGTAAGCTCGAGGCACGACGTTCCAGTGAGCTCGCGCGCGGTCTTCTCGATCACCACGCTGAATTTCTGCCGGAGCGTCCATGGGTCGGCTTTCGCTAGATCCATCGCTGATTTGATTTGCATGGTTTCGAGATGCGCTTTCATGCGACGGCCGACGCCCCACACTTCGCCTACGTCTGTGTTTCGCAGCACCCAGTCGCGTTTGACCGGGTCGCAGATATCCACGACGCCGCCCGTCTCCGCCTGCAAGCGTTTCGCTGTGTGGTTGGCGAGTTTGGCCAAGGTTTTTGTGGGAGCAATGCCTACGCCTACCGGAATGCCCGTTCCTTTGTAGACGGCGGCGCGGATCGTTCGCCCAAATGCGGTCAGGTCGCCGGGTATGCCTGTCAGGTCAGCGAAGGCCTCGTCGATGCTGTACACCTCGACGGTGGGCACCATGGATTCGATGATACTCATGACCCGTTCGCTCATGTCGCCGTACAGTGCATAGTTGCTGCTGAACACCTGCACACCGTGCTTGCGCAGCACGTCTTTGATCTGAAAGTACGGGGCGCCCATTTTCACGAAAGGTTTGGCGTCGTAGCTGCGCGCGATGACGCAACCGTCGTTGTTGCTCAGAACGACGATTGGCGTCTTGGCAAGGTCAGGCCGGAACACGCGCTCGCAGCTGGCATAGAAGCTGTTGCAGTCAATCAGGGCAAAGACCGGCTCACGACTTGGCATGGTCGCGCACGCTGTAAGTCACCACGCCCCAGATCAACAGCTCGTCGCCCTCCATCACATAGCGCGGCGGATACTTAGTATTCGCAGACATCAGGATGATGGTGTTATCGCGTATGTGCAGGCGCTTGCAGATCGGCTCGGCATTGAGGCCAGCGATCACGATATCGCCGTGCTCGGCGGTCAGGCTGCGATTGACCACCACCATGTCCCCGCAAAAAATGCCGGCACCTTCCATGCTGTCGCCCTCGATCTTTGCCAAATAAACGTGCGGGGCTCGGATCTCGAACAGCTCGTCCAGGGAGATGTGCTTTTCGATGTGATCGGCCGCCGGCGACGGGAACCCGGCCGGAATTTGGAAAGAATAGAACGGAAGCTTTGCGCCTCCCTCTGACAGCGGACCAAGGATGGTGACACTCATGATGCAAACCCAATAAGAAATTGCTGTATGTACATACAGTAAACGCGGCGGACAAGTCGCGGTCAATCTTGTGCGTAAGACATTTCGACGGGTGACACAATTTCGCTCAATCAATTGGTGTTGCGCGTCATTACAAAAAAATGCCTCGGCAAAAAAAAAATCAATAAAAAAGCACTTATCCCCCTCCCGCCGACGGGCTTTGTGTCCTTTTTTTGTGCAAAACCGGATGTAGTGCAAACGAACCGGCAGCCCAGGCGGGCCGCAGGGTTCCGCAGGCGATCGGCAATTTCATTTTGTGCAAGGTTTTGAAACGAAATGCAGCGCGGTTGCGCAGCGGTGCTGCCGGGCGATTGAGGAGGGGTAGCACTGGAAACCCCTGTTTCATTGAGCGAAAAAATTAAAAATGTGGTTTTCGGTGTGTATTCGAATTCTGAAGTGGTCGTCTTGGTGTGCTTTTCGGCTTAGTCGGAGGATCCGCAAAAACAACTGGAAGTCTTGGCGGGCGGGCCTTTCAGGGTGTTCGTCTCATTTCACACGCTAACAAGCTAAGGCGAAGGGAATCCTCGTTATCAGCCTGGAAGGTGATAACGAGACGACGCCTTCTAGAGTCCAACGCGCATAGGCAATTTAGATCCAGCAATGTCGACATGCGGATACTGCTTTGCTCTGAGCAGCTTTTCTAACGCAAAGCGCGCATTGGCTGGATCTGAAACTGGACCATGGGTGATACGCGAGATTGGCAGTCGATTGTGGTTTATGCCGGCCATTGGGCTAGGATCCAGACAAACATAGGGCGTCAGCCCATAAGGGCCATCGCGAAACAGAACATGATCCTCCTGGTACCTAGAAACGATATGGCAAAGCCTCCACTCGTTTTCCACATCGAAAGCTGGATGCTTAAAACTAACGAGATAGTCAGCAATATTGTTGCGTACAAAGCCGCAACAGTAGGCAATCAGGTTATTGGACTCTTCAATTGTTGCACCTTCAGTCGCCTCATCAAGCGCTTGCACAGTTGAGTCTATGATTTCGCAAATGAGTCTTTTCTGCTCCACCTCGTCATAAATCACCTTTCGCAGTACAAAGTCTTGTATCGGATCAAGGTCACCCCACCTACGTCCAATCTCCTTGCTTTTTAAACCAATGGCAAAGCCTCCCCCCGAACCAGCGTAGACGCGCCATTGATTTAGCAAATCGTCACGTTCGCAGAAACACGCGATATAGAAATCAAACATACCGTCGAAGGCGTTTGCCGTCCGTAAGGTACGTTCCAAAAACACTGAAATCACATCCTTTTCCGTATCTGCGAGGCGCTCTTTAACCACCGATTCGAACAACCCGACGCCGTAGGCCACCTCTGAAGCATCATTTAGAAATCTGAAATTAGTAGCCCAAAGACGCGATGAGTTAAGAATTCCGAGCAAACCGCCTGAATTTGTATAGTGAAACAACAATTCAGGAGGTTCTGGCTGTGTAGCCTTCAGTGAGGTGGCAATGGACTCCCTCAATGTTGCAAGAGTCGCCTCCAGACTAGCCAAATCGCGCGGCATCTTTAGTCCCTAATGGGTGCGTATCACCCTGGTATGGTTTAGTGAACGTCCTCCACGAACGAGCGAGTACCGTTGTTGTGGAGTGCGGCTTTTGCATTCCGTTTTAGCTGAACCCGAGATTAGCGCAAAGAGCGCCTAACCGCTTTTTTCAGGAGCGAAACAGAAGGGAATTCAGGAAGGCCGTCAAAAGTGGAATCTGTCCGGGCGGGAAGGGTATCTGACGGCCGAGGCTCTCACGTTCCGACCATGCTGCTTGTTCGTGTAAGCATGGGGGGAGGTGGGCTCTTAGAAACTGTCACTGAAACTCTCACCAGACGCGATTGGATGTCCGTGGACTGCGCTGGATGCCTCGAAAATAGTGGACCGGGTGAAGGGAATAGAATCCTCATTATCAGCTTGAGAAGCTCCCTAGGAGCACTGGCACCATGTGTATATTTTAAATATCTTTAGGGCAACCCAGGGATACGAAGCCAACCTTTGGATTGGCCGGCGCAGGAGTGGTGGACATGTCTAACCTCGGTATTTGTGACGCCTCCAGCCGAAGACGGCAAGGCGACAAACGGGCACTTGGC
>Ga0163162_10000640_pt1 | contig 32403 bp, 23 predicted proteins | sample S55metaG_FD_115310 | JGI IMG/M metagenome (GOLD analysis project Ga0163162, IMG submission 115310) | Switchgrass rhizosphere microbial communities from Kellogg Biological Station, Michigan, USA - S5-5 metaG | ecosystem: Host-associated > Plants > Roots > Rhizosphere > Soil | place: USA... | reverse complement strand
CTATTCTGGCCAGTCGGGCAGTCCTTATTCGGTTATTTATACAAACGCGCCGTTTGGCAATGCGTCTAATGCACCGTTGCCATACATACCGGCAAATTCTGGTGATATTCGTTTGGCAGATTATAAACGTTCTGATGGATCAACATATAGTGCTCAACAACAGGCCGCTGATTTGGACATGTTCATTGGGCACGATTCTTATTTGCAATCGCGTCGCGGAAAATATGCTGAAAGAAATGGATTGCGCACTCCGTGGAATCACGAAGTGGATATGAAACTCGCACATGAGTTCAAATTCAAAGGAAACAACAAGCAACATGGTTTGATCGTGAGCTTCGATGTATTCAACATATTGAATTTGCTGAACAATAGTTGGGGTCATATAACATTCGTTACTAACGTCAACAACTATACGGTGAATTTCCTGAAGTTTGCGAGCGATGCAAATGGAAAAGCTCCAGGATCTCCATCATCAGGATATCTTCCAACATTCAACTACTTACCGCCACCAGCAGGCCAGGATCATTACTACACGAACGATCCGATCAATTCGCGTTGGCAGGGTCAGTTGGGGTTGAAGTATACGTTCTAGTATTAGAATGTGAAAATGTGGAAATGTGGAAATGTGAAAATGAATCGCGGATTTGCGGATTAGAACGGATTTCGCGGATTTTCCAGTTGAATATCATTGTTGAATATTGATTGTTTCTTCAGCGAAAAAAGCTAAAGTTGTTAATCAATTTTCAACAGGAAAATCCGCGATTCATTTTCACATTTTCATATTCTCACATTCTCACACTTTCACATTACTTAATGTTATCATAACCTTCTTGTAAAACGAACGTAACATTATCGTTTTACCTTGTGCCCGATTTTATAACGCAATACATTATTGAGTTAGTAAATGGTTTTATAGAGTTAGAATAGCATTTTCTCATGCAGTAGCCACCTCATTTCTATGGAGTGGCTCTTTTGTTTTATGAATAAATGACCTATGATGGCCTAGGCGTTCTTCCTTTGCGCCTTTGCGCCTTTGCGAGAAATATATCGCACGCAAAGGCGCAAAGGCGCAAAGGAAGAACGGATTAATTATTTGTGCTTTCGTGTGAAACAAAACCTACCAATCTTAATTAATAACAAGTTCAGGATACAAGTAATCCAGATCGCTTTTGGATTGTCTTGAGCAGCTGTGCATGAGAAAACTGATGATTGCTTCAGTGGAGTGATCGGGCACGAGGTGGATTTCTTTTTTGTCGTTCATCCAATTTTCGAAAATCCCTTCGAAGCGGTGATCGAGTTTTTCGATTGATGTAACGCCTAATTTTTCCAGGGCTGCGGCATTGCACAATTGTTCGTATTGAAGCCTGATTGGAATCACCAACAATTTTTTTCCGAGGTAAAGCGCTTCAGCAGGTGTTTCAAATCCGGCTCCGCAAATGATGCCTTTGCAATTGATCATACTTTTATTAAAAGCATTTTTATCAACCGGGATAAACAAAATATTCCCGGATTGTGTCGGTTGTTTTACTTCCTTCGAAAAAACCTGGAAGCGGAAATCTTTGAGTGGCGAAAAATATTTGACAAGTTCTGCATCGCTGTAGGATGGAAGATATACGGTGATATGACCTTTGTCCAGCGGCTCCGCCAGGATAATTTCTTTCTTGATTACGGGAGGTAAAATAAAATCGTCATAAGAAGTAAAATGCAAACCGATGTACTGAGAAGCACGGCCATAATTCTTCAATATCCATTCTCCCATAAAATCTTTTTTTGCAGGCCTTGGTGTCTTTTCGGATTGAAAACTCGCCTGGTGCCCAAAATTGACTGAAGGAACTTTTTTGAACGCACACGCCAGAGCAGTGATAGATTCAAAATCGTTCAATACGAGATCGTATTTTTCAACAGGCAGATCATGTGCTTCTTTAATCAAACGAAGTGGAGCAAATTGTTTGACTGTTTTTGGATAGCTGACGCTACCTGTTTTATTATAAAAAATGCAGAGCCCGTTACTCCGGTATTTTACAGGACCATCGAGTTGGAGACTGCTATTTGAACCACTGAGAAAAATATCTACATCTCCATATCGTTGCAGGAATGGCAATATCTCCATCGCCCTGCTGATATGACCGTTTCCGGTTGCCTGAACTGCATAAAAGATTTTCATGGTGTATGATTTAAATCGCGAGTGAATTAATGTATAAATTGATTTCGTCTGTTATAACATTGACTGATTGCCTGACGTCTTTTGTATCAACCGCCGGAAAATCTTTTGCGTTGTACTCAAAAATCTTCCATTCATTTTGGTGATATTCCAATGCAGTGAGATGTTCAACCCAATCCCCGGAATTCAGGTAAGTGACTTTGCCTTCACTGGTTTCGACAATTCTTTTTTGTGGTTGGTGAATATGCCCGCAAATCACGTAGTCATATTTTTTTTCTATTGCGAGCTCCGCAGCGATTTGTTCGAAGTCATTGATTTTTGTTACGGCCTTATTGACACTCTGCATAATTTTTTTCGAAATAGAAATTCTTTCCTGTCCCGCGAGTTTTAAAAAATAATTGATAAAGCGATTGAAAAGGATCAGCATACCGTAACCGGTGCTTCCCAACTTGGCGATGATCTTGGCGCTTCCCTTGGTTGTGTTGTCGAATACATCTCCATGAAACACCCAAGTCATTTTATTATCGATTTCCAAAACGAGCTTATCAGTCAGAGTTAAATTTCCAACCTGGATATCCGCGTAGCGGCGAAGTATTTCATCGTGATTGCCGGTAATATAAAAGACTCTCGTCCCGCCGGTAATAAACTGCATGATTTCTTTAATCACCAACATGTGAGCGGTTGGGAAATATCTTTTACTGAATTGCCATCCGTCGATGATGTCCCCGTTGAGGATTAGAATATTCGGGGCGATGCTTTTGAGATAGTGGACGAGTTCTTTGGCGCGGCAACCGTAGGTGCCAAGATGAACGTCAGAGATAACTGCTACATCCAGAGGTCTACGTTCCATGTAATGTGGTTTTTCAAAGGTCTAAATCAAGTATTACTTCACTTTTATCCCCATGTTAACAAATTGTACAGTTTATATGATCAAAATGTTAAGCATGGGCTCTCACACAATAAGACCTGTTTTCTATTGGGAAAACGTTCCCTATTATTGCGTCCGAATAACCAACAACAACCTGTATGTATGAAGAATTGATCCTGTTATTAGGAGACAAGGTCAAGTCAAAGCGGTCGCAAAAAAATGTAACACTGGAAGAGCTTGCTGCAAAGGCCGGTGTGAGCAAAGGTTTGATTTCACAAATCGAGAATAACCGGACAGTACCTTCATTGCCCGTACTTTTCAGTATTATTCATTCTCTCGATGAAGATTTAAAAACTTTTTTTGAAGACATGCACGAAGACCTGAGCAATGGAAAAGTATTGATTGTTAGAAAAGGAGAAGAAAAACAATTTGAGAAGGAGCCTGTGAGGGGATTTTCATACAAGCGGATCTTAACAAAAGGCATTGCGAGTGAAGCAGTCGATATGGTACTACTCGAATTGAAAAAAGGTGCGAACCGAAAGCAGATGATTTCAACGGACGCATTCGAGTTGAAATATCTTTTAAAGGGAAAAATTGAATATCAAATCCAGAAAGAAAAATTTATTCTCAACGAAGGCGACAGTATGTTTTTTGATGGTCGCATGGAGCATCGATTGAAAAATATTGGCAAAGCAAACGCCTTGATACTGGCCATTTATTTGTTTTAATTTCCCTCCGGTCGCAGACCCCGGATAATCGCCGTATATACTAAATAATGTTCTAACACCAGACTTTTTGCGGAAAATACGGTTTTATAAATACTGAAAATTTGTTTAGTATTTATTAACATCTAATAATATTTACTTAAGATTTCGTTAACTTTCTCTTGATATTGCTGGTATATTTTCGATTCAAATTTCTGCTTAACAAAACCAAAACGACTTTTTATGACTAAAAGGAAACTAACGCCTGTAACCGTGGTTTTGATGGCAATCCTTATGTTGCCTGTATTTTCAATTGCACAAAAAACTATCACGGGACGCGTGATCTCGGGCGCCGACCAAACACCCATTCCGGGTGCCACAGTTACTGTAAAAGGTTCTAAGACCGGTACAGCAACATCAGTCGACGGAACATTTTCACTCAAAGCAAATGTTGGAGACGTACTTGTTATTACGGGGGTTGGAGTTACACCCCAGAATTACACAGTTGGGACAGATAATAACATCGTCATTTCTGTGGTCGCGAGCACAAAAGATCTCAATGAAGTGGTGGTAACTGCATTGGGTATTAAAAAAGAGGCGAAGCGATTAGGATACTCTATACAAGAGGTCAAGGGGAGCGAGCTGTTAAAAGCCAGGGAACCGAATCCTATTAATGGTCTGGCTGGTAAAGTTGCTGGCTTGAACGTTGGGATAAACCAGGAATTACTTGCTACTCCTACGCTTCTATTACGGGGATCAGCGCTGAACTTTTTTGTTGTTGACGGTATTCCAATCAACTCTGACACGTGGAATATCAGCCCAGACGATATCGAATCCTACACAGTCTTAAAGGGTCCAACTGCTGCAGCGTTGTATGGAAGCAGGGGTATCAATGGAGCGATATTAATTACAACCAAAAGAGGCGCGAAAAACAAGAAAGGCTTTACTGTAGAGTTCAACACCAGCAACCAGTTCAATAAAGGATTTATTGCAAATCCAAAAGTGCAAAACGAATATGGTGGTGGTGAAAGACAGCAATACGCTTTTGGGGACTATAATAGTAATGGTAATTCAGTGGATGGTATCAACGATGAAGATTATGATGTCTGGGGTCCGAGATTAGATATTGGTTTGATGCTTCCGCAATTCGATGGTCAATATGATGCGACACAATATTTTCCTTACGAACTTGGCGACGGAAATCCTCATCAAAGCCATATCAAACCAACCCCATGGGTTTCCCGGGGAAAAGATAATCTCAACCATTTTCTAAAGACAGGTTTTCTCACGAAGAATAATATCAGTTTTTCGTCTGTTACTGACAAGTCTAATTTGAGAATGTCTGTATCAAATTCCTACCAACAGGGAATCGTTCCAAATACAAGCTTGAATACCATCAATTTGAATTTGATTGAAAGTTTTGAAGTATCTGACAAATTTAAAATTGAAGGAAATATAAATTACAACCGTCAGTTTACAGATAACATACCAGATGTGGTGTATGGACCGAACAGCATCATTTATGATGTTGATATCTGGACCGGCTCAGATTGGGATGTCAAGGATCCAAAAATCACTGCCATCTGGCAGCCAGGTAAAGAAGGAATACAATCCATGTTTGTCGAATACAAACGTTACCAAAACCCATATTTCATGAGCTACGAATGGTTGAGAGGGCACTATAAAAACGATCTTTATGGATGGCTCGCCTTTACCTATAAGTTCAACAGGAATTTCAGCGCGATGTTGCGTTCCAATATCACTACTTATAATGTGTTAAGAAATGAAAAGGAACCCTGGTCCGCGCACCCGTATGGAGACGAACATAATCGCGGAAACTATCGCGAAGACCGTCGTGATCTTTGGGAAAATAATACCGATTTGTTATTGACATATAACAAAGACAACATCGGGAACTCGGGTTTTGCAATCACTGCGAATGCTGGGGGAACGGTCAGGAATATGAAATATGGTTCAAGCTATACCAGTACGAACCAATTGATTGTTCCGGAAGTGTATACTTTCGCAAATTCCGTTTTGCCAATCAGGTCTTATTCATATGGGTCAAATCTCCTGATGCTTAGTGCCTACTATTCTGTTGACGTTTCTTACAAGCATTTTCTTACTCTTTCGACAACAGGACGCGTAGATAAAACTTCAGCGTTGCCCACAGGACACAATGCTTATTTTTATCCATCAGTAGCTTTGAGCTCAGTTATCTCAGACTATGTTGAAATGCCGGGCGCAATCTCTTTCTTGAAAGTAAGAGGTAGTTTTGCCAATGTAAAAGACGGCGGAACGGATCCTTATATTGGTGCATCTTTCCAAGCGTTGGGGGCAACAAGTCCGATTGGTTACGGTAATAGTTATTACACCACTTATGACGGTCCGAACTATGGATTGGCGACTCCGTTTTATTCAACACAAATCACCTATAACAATCAGACTGGCGCGTCGGCTCCTAACTATGCCATCGACAAAAATATCAAACCTTCATCTCGCAGCAACTTCGAGTTTGGTCTGGACGTCAGGTTCCTGAAAAATAGATTGGGTTTAAGCGCGACTTATTTCCAGTATAAGGATGGTCCAAAAATCGGCAACCAACCAATTTCAGAGGCAAGCGGTCTGTATAACTTCACTACAAATGGTATCACAACAAAAAGAACAGGCGGAGAAATATCACTCACTGGTACCGCAATTCAATCCAAGGATTTTTCATGGAATGTGATGGTGAACTAGTCGACATACAAGGAAGTTTTTACAGCATTTTCCGGCGGAGCCAAAGAGCTAAACAACGGAACGGGATATCCATATCAAATCGGCGATCGAGTAGATCAACTTTATGCGACTGTTGAAGCAAAATCGTCTGATGGAAAAGTGATTCATGATGAATCCGGATTCCCAATTTATTTGCCAAAGCAACAAAAATTTGGACACACCGATCCAGATTGGGCGTGGGCTATTAATAACAAGTTTTCGTATAAATCATTTAGTCTTTCTTTCCAATTTGACGGAATGGTTGGTGGAATTATTGGTGATTATGTAAGACGGAAAATGACAGAGGGCGGTCGCGGAATAAATACCGTCACCGGTGAGATTGGTAAAGCGCGTTTATATGAATCACAACATTGGGGTGAATCAGGCTATGCGGGTGCGATTGAAAATGGAAAACCGATCATGAGTGGAAACCAGGTACAGGTTGTAGGTGGTCCTGGCAATATTGCTTATGATCCGGTTACAGGGGTGATCACTAACATGAAGGATCTTTCATTCACGCCGAATGGCACCGCAACTCAGTGGATCCAAGATTATGTGAGCAGTTTTTATAATGATGCGGAACACACCAGCATTAGTAAAACATATGCAAAACTTCGCGAGGTGGTGATCTCTTATACTTTGCCTTCGAAATTATTTGCGAAAACGTTTATAAGCAAAATTGATGTTTCAATCGTGGGCAGAAACCTGCTTTACTTCTTCCCGAGTGATTTTCACGATATCGATGTCGATCAATTCCCAGGAAGAAATCAATTTAATCAGATTGCAAGAGAACAATCATTGCAGACGCCCACTACAAGAAGTTATGGCTTTAACATCAATGTCGTATTCTAAATATCTGTTGTGAAATTAAATGACATCAACAATAAAATTATTTATATGAAATTTTTTAGATTTCCCATACTAGTGTCAATAACCGTGATGGTTATTGCAACCAGTTGCCAGAAAAAATTCGAGGATTATTCGCAAAATCCGAATCAGCCACTGCCAGGCAAAACGCCTCCCGGTATCGTACTAAAAACGATTTTGAATGACATGATCGTGTTCCCCGGCGGAGATGCAGATAAGCAATGTCAATTTATTTGTTCAAACTACGTCTACTATGGAGACAACAAGTATTGGACTGGTAGTGCAACTTTAAATTACACATCTGCTAATGCTGGTGATCCCAATAATGATCTCAACAATACGCTTGCTATGGAAGCAGAGGCACGCCGATTAGCTGGATCGGATAACAATCCATATCATGCATTGGGACTTTTTTTCAGGGCCTTTTTCTTTGTAAGCATGTCGGAAAAAGTAGGAGATCTGCCAATGACGGACGCGTTGCAGGGGTTAAATAATATCTCTCCGAAATACGATACGCAAAAAGATATATTCAAACAGAGCTTACTTTGGCTTGATTCGGCTAATACCTTGCTTGCAGGATTTATTCAAAATGGTTTTCTGGAATTTTCGGGCGATTTCTATTACGCTGAAAGAATTAGTGCCCCATTGGGCGCTCGTGACGCACTGATCGAATGGCAAAAAGTGGTGAATAGTTTTAGACTCCGTGTATTGATCGAATTGAGCAAACAAGCGGCAGATGCGGATTTGAATGTGCCTGGACAATTTGCCACCATTTATAATAACCCAGCTCAGTACCCGATTTTTACAAGCGCTGCAGACAATTTGCAGTATGTCTATAATAGCAGTTTTAACTATTATCCGGATAATGTCACTAATTACGGCAACAATCAAATACGTTTGAATCTTGCAGCGACTCTCGAGACAACTCTGGGTCAGCTAAATGATATACGGGCAATGTACCTTGGTGAGCCCGCACGTGGCTTGGGATTTAATGATACATCCTATCAATCCTTTGTTGGAGCACCATCGGGTATGGACTTGAGTACAATGTCCGAACTTATTGGGTCGGGACTTGCCGATTCAAAATTGTCTCTCTATAACCGGAATCGCTTTTACTCTGGGTATACCGGAGAGAACACTTACATTTTGAGCTATCCTGAAGTATGTTTTTGTATAGCTGAAGCTATCAATCGTGGATGGATCACCGGAGATGCGGAACAATGGTACCTAACTGGAGTAAAGGCTCAATTCGCATTTTATGGAATCGTCGATGGTGCTAACACCGTAACATTGATGAATGCCGCCGGTACCGAAATTTCATATACAAAACATTTTTATTTCAGTGACTATTTTAATCAACCTGCAGTTAAGTATGCCGGTGACAATGCAACGGGTTTGAATCAAATTCTTTTGCAAAAATATTTGGCCTACGCGCGTAACTCTGGATACCAGGCATATTACCAATGGCGCAGGACCGGTGTTCCTGCTTTTGATGCGGGACCCGGAACGGGCAATGGAGGCGTGATACCATTGAGATGGCAGTATCCTTCCAATGAAATAATTGTAAACGACGCAAACTACCAAGCGGCATTACAAAGTCAATATGGAGGTAGCGATGACATTAACGCAAAAATGTGGCTGATAAAATAATTAGTCACCGACATAATTTAATAAATGGCGAAACTTCCAAGGTTTCGCCATTTATTAAACCAACCTTTAATAACAACCAACTAATTTCCTGCAGCAGAAAACAATTATTTGAAAAGGAATTTTATTATAATACTGTTTTCTGCTGCTTTTTTTAAATCTTATGCGCAGGACTCCGTGTCGACATTGCCAAAAGCCCGACATGCTTTTATAGTTGTTGCGCACCGCGGAGATCACACTGAGGCTCCTGAAAACACATTACGCGCTTTTGAAAACGCCATTCGCAACGATGTGGACTATGTCGAAATCGATTTGCGAACAACAAAAGATAGTCAGCTTATCATCATGCACGACGCCTCGGTTGATAGGATGACAAACGGGAAAGGCCTCGTACGTGACCTGACTCTGGCAGAAATTCGAAAACTTAAAGTAAAAGACAAATCACATCCTGAATGGGGTGAATTTGCAATTCCGATGTTTCGTGAAGTGATGGAATTGTGTAAGGATAAAATCAATATTTATCTCGACTTTAAAAATGCTGATGTCGCAGAAACATACAAACAGCTGCTTGAATTTCAAATGGAAAAACAGGTTCTTGTTTACATCAATGAAGAAAAACAATTTTACCAGTGGCGAAAGATTGAACCGAAAATTCCGCTAATGGTAAGTTTGCCGGCATCAGTTAAAGACAATAAATCTTTAAAAACTTTTTTAAGTAAGGATAGGGTCGAAGTGTTGGATGGAAGTTACAGGGAGTATACATCTGAAATGGTAAAGGCAGCTACAGAAATGGGATGTGCAGTGTTGCCAGATATTCAGCAACCGAACGAAAATGCGGAGCTATGGGAACCCGTGATACAAATGGCAGTATATGGATTGCAGACCGATCATCCGGCTTCATTAGTCCGGTATTTAAAGGAAAAAAAACTCAGATAGAACTTAACTCAAAAAAGAAGTCATGAAAAAATTATTCTTTGCATTTCTTTTCTCGGCGGCGATGTCTGGAAATGCGCAATCTCACAAAACAGAAAACGTAATCATCTTCACATTGGATGGGATGCGTTGGCAGGAAGTATTTGGTGGTATAGACTCAGCGCTCGTTGTTGATAAAAGGTTTACACGCGATTCGGAACAAGTGGTAAAGGATTTTAGCGCGAAGGATATTGAAGAAAAGAGAAAAAAATTATTTCCATTCTTATGGAACACAATTGCGCAGCATGGTCAACTTTATGGGAACCGGAATATCGGTAGTGATGTAAATAATGCAAACCCGTATTGGTTTTCATATCCCGGCTACAATGAAATTTTTACCGGCTTTCCGGATACTGCCGTTAATTCAAACGATAAAATAAAAAATAAGAATACGAACGTTCTCGAGTTTTTGAACAAGCAAAAAGAATTTAATGGCAAGATTGCAGTCTTCTCCACATGGGATGTCTTTCCATATATTTTAAACAAATGGAGAAGTGGAATTTATGTCAATGCAGATGATACCTTGAACTTTGACAATGCCAATTTAAAACTCGTCAACGATCTACAATTTTTGACAACGCGACCGATTGATGTCAGGCCGGATGTGCTGACATATATCGCTGGTCGCGAATATTTGAAAGCGTATAAACCAAAAGTGTTGTACATCGCATTTGATGAAACGGATGATTTTGCGCATGGGGGAGCATATGATCAATATTTAAAAGCCGCGCATGCTGAAGACGGCATGATAGCGGACATGTGGAGAACCGTGCAATCGATGCCGGAATACAAAGACAAAACTACGTTGATCATTACATGTGATCATGGACGCGGCGATAAAATCAAAGAACAATGGAGAGATCATGGACAAAAAGTTGAAGACGCCGGTCATATTTGGATCGCTGTAATGGGACCTGATACAAAATCTGGCGGCGAAGTAAAAACTATGAAACCATTATATCAAAAACAAATTGCTCCAACGATTGCCGCATTGTTAGGTTACACATTTGTCCCGGACCAAGGTAATGCAGAACCGATTTCTACAATTATTAAAAACTAAAAATATTGTTTAAAGTTCCAATCTTTCGAAAACTATTGTACTTTGAAAAACAAAATCGCGAATTTGCGGATTGGACGAATTTCGCGGACGGAGCTTACGTTTTTCCTTTTGCATTTGTATAAGCAAAAAGATTTTCCGCATAGTTAACTACCAAATAAAGAGAATGTATGAACAAAGAAAAAGCAGAAAAGATCACCGATGAAATCATGCAGTATTATGAACATCACGGCGGCGAAGAATATGCGGGAGAAAAAGTAACGCAACTCGAGCATATGGTGCAGGCAGCGCAGTTAGCCGAAGAACAAGGATATGATGAAGAAGTTATCCTGGCGGCGTTTCTTCACGATATCGGTCATCTATGTGAAGAAGGCCGCGGTGAAAATCAAATGGGCGAATTTGGAATAAAGAATCATGAAGAAATCGGCGCAGAGTTTCTTGCAAAAAAAGGTTTTTCAAAAAAAGTAGCGCGACTCGTCGAATCTCATGTAGAAGCAAAAAGATATCTTACTTACAAAGATCCGGAGTATTACGATCAACTCTCTGATGCAAGCAAGAAAACCCTGGAATACCAGGGAGGACGAATGGAAAAAGACGAAGCGGAAGCATTTGAAAAATATCCATTGTTTGATCTGATCATAAAAATGCGCAGATGGGATGAGCAGGCAAAGGTTGAGCATAAAGCATTACCCAATCTGGATCATTATAGGAAAATGATTTTGCATCATTTGGAACGGCAGTAGGGTAAGGGATTGAGAGATGAGAGACACTCCCTACATACTATACCTTAAGGCCCATACTGCATACCTGGCTCAAAAAATAAATTTCAATCTTCTTTCATGAGCAAATCCATCGCGAAAGTTCAAAGTCGAAGCCAGATGTTAGTCGCGCTATACGCGGCTATCATCACTTTCCTGACATATGCAACGGTGTATGGATTTCGTAAGGGATTTACGGTGTGCACATTTGATGGAATGAGCTATGCAGGAATTGGATATAAAACCTGGCTCGTCGTTAGCCAGGTACTGGGATATGCATGCAGCAAATTTTATGGCATCCGGTACATTGCAGAATTAAAAAAAATTGGACGAGGAAGACTGATTTTGATTTTAACCGGGGTATCGTGGTTAGCGTTATTCCTATTTGCGATTATTCCTGCTCCATATAATATTGTCTTTATGTTTATCAACGGATTTCCGTTGGGAATGATCTGGGGAGTTGTATTTTCTTATGTGGAGGGACGGAGCGCTACAGATTTTATCGGGGCGGCCTTATCTGTAAGTTTTATTTTCTCGTCGGGATTTGTAAAACAGGTAGCAGAAACGCTGCGAATCAATTTTAATTTAAGTGAGTGGTGGGTGCCCTTCGTAACAGGACTTGCATTTGCGGTGCCATTAATACTTTTTATTTATTTGCTGGAGAGAATTCCCCCACCGGCCGAAGAAGACATTGAATTGCGAAGTAAACGTGTTCCCATGACGAAAGAAAACCGGAGACAATTTATTCGCATATTCTTCACCGGTATAGTGGCGGTCATTTGTATTTATGTTTTTTCAACTTTGTTCAGGGATATCCGTGACAATTTTATTGCTGATATGTGGAAGGAAATGGGTTACACCAATCAACCTTCTCTTTTTACAAAAACCGAAACGCCTACTACGATTATTATTCTTGCGTTGATTGGAAGCATGATTTTGGTAAAGAATAATTTCAAGGCACTCGTGTATTCACATTATTTTATTCTTGCGGGATTTTTAATAACAGGAATCAGTACGCTGGGATTTGTTCAACATTCGTTGTCACCACTGTGGTGGATGACATTGGTGGGACTTGGCTTGTACATGACCTACATTCCTTTCAACTGCATTTTTTTCGACAGGCTTATTGCGACATTCCGATATCCGGGTAATGTTGGGTTTTTAATTTATGTCGCCGATGCATTTGGATATCTTGCGAGCGTAGGCGTGCTTGTGACAAAAGAAATTTTACATGTGAAATTGCAATGGGTTTCTTTTTATTCCGGAGGTGTGATTATTCTCTCGATTGCCGGGATTGCGGGAACTCTTGTATCACTAATTTATTTTTCCAATAAATATAAAAGGAGCAAAAAAGAATGGACAAGAGATCTGCCATTGTGATTGGAGCCGGTATTTTGGGACTGGCTATGGCGAGGGCACTGGCACAAAAAGGATTTGCAGTCACAGTTTTCGAACGGTCGGATAAAGCCGTGGGCGCATCAATAAGAAATTTTGGAATGATATGGCCCGTTGGACAACCGGAAGGGAAACAATATAACCGTGCAATTCGAACCAGGGATATCTGGAAAGAAGTAAATAATGAAGCAAATATTTGGTATGACCCGGTAGGAAGCCTGCATGTTGCATATCGTGCGGATGAGTGGATCGTATTGCAGGAATTGTACGAAGCGTTTAAACGGCAGGGTCGCAATGTTTCTTTGTTGACTCCAAATCAAGTCGCAGAAAAATCAGAAGCCGTTGTTCAAAAAAATTTATTAGGCGGATTGTATAGCGACGATGAATTGATTGTGGATCCACGCGAAGCAATTGCTGCGTTGCCGGAGTATTTAAATGAAAAATGGAATGTCACTTTTCATTGGGGGAAGTGCGTTTCCTATATTTCTGATCAAACTGTATATATAGGGAATAAGGAAGAATATGCAGCCGATATCATTTTTATTTGCAGCGGCGCGGATTTTGAAACGTTGTATCCGGAACATTTCGCAAAATTTCCATTTAGCAAATGCAAATTGCAAATGATGCGGTTGGTCTCTCAACCGGATAAATGGAGAATAGGACCTGCATTGTGCGGAGGTCTTTCCCTGATTCACTACAATAGCTTCAAAGCCGCATCGTCGCTATCCAAACTAAAGCAGCGTTATGAAAATGAGATGAAAGAATATTTGGATTGGGGCATTCATGTTATGGTATCGCAAAACGGAAAAGGTGAGTTGACGGTTGGAGACTCTCACGAATATGCATTGACGCACGATCCATTTGATAAGAAATTTATCAATGAAATGATATTGGATTATCTAAAAGGATTTGCGCAGTTTAAGGACTGGGGATTCGTGCAAACCTGGAACGGAATTTATCCAAAATTAATGAATGGTGATTCGGAGCTGTTCTATTCACCCGAACCATATGTTTATATCGTTAACGGAGTAGGAGGAGCGGGAATGACGTTGTCATTTGGATTTGCGGAGGAGTTGGTCAAGGGGATATGATCGATACGATACTTCGGTAAGTTTTGTTTCACACAAAGACACAAAGGAGCCAAGAGTCGCGAAATGTTTGCGAACCTTGGTTCCTTTGTGTCTTTGTGTGAAACAAAACTTGCCCACTTCTCAGCCTCTTTTGCTAACAATCCGTTATTAAATTGTTAGCGATGCCCGTTTCGATTGCCAGCCCCGGAATATAGGTTTATTTTGTTGCATTGAATTGCTACACCTCTACCTCTGGTCATGGAAAACATTAGAAACATAATCCTGCGAAACAGGTTTTTTTTATTTGGCTTCCTATTCTTTTTCTTCGTTGGATTTGCTTTTCTTCTCTATACGTCAAAGTCAGCAAGTTTCCTTTATCTCAACGGGTATCATAATGGCGCGCTAAATACTTTTTTTATTTTGTATACGAACCTTGGTGACGGCGTATTTACGATTCTTTTAGTTCTTTTTTTGCTGGGAACAAAACGCCATGAAATGGCGTGGCAATTACTTGCAGCATTTATTATTTCCGGGTTGATCGCGCAGGTTTTCAAGAACTGCATTTACAGCCCCCGGCCGAAATTATTTTTCGCTGAAAGGGAACACATATACTTAATTCAAGGTGTAACGCGTACCGGGACCAGCAGTTTCCCTTCTGGTCACACCGCATCTATTTTTGCACTTGTTACGGTACTCGCATTGTTTGCGAAAAATAAAAAACTGTGTCCTGTCTATTTACTGCCGGCGATTTTAGTTGCTTATTCAAGGATCTATTTGTCGCAACATTTTCTTACTGATGTACTGGCGGGATCCTTAATCGGTGTTTTGGTAGCATTGTTTGTATATTATTTGTTCAATGTTCAAACTATGCTCAGAAAGAGAAAAGCAATGGAACTCGAAACAGAAATCTACATCGATACGTCTACTTTGGAGCCAGCCCGTTAGCAAATTAAAACGCCGTTACTTCAGATGTATTTTCACGCAAAGACGCAAAGGAGATTGCTGCGCAAGAATCCCGAAGATTTTGAAACTGTAAATAAAAGCCTGGCGCATTTATTTTCTTTGCGCTTTTGCGTCAAAAATTTCAATTAACGATCTACTTATATTTGCTTCCTAATATTTCCCTCCTCATAATGGATTTTCGAAAAAAAGTTTTGTGGCTGATTTTAGTTTCCTCGCTGGTGCGTTGTTGCATTGCTCTGTTCCTCGAATTCGGCAATGATGAAGTTTATTATTGGACGTATGCGCAACATCTTGCATGGAACTATTTTGATCATCCCCCGTTGATTGCATTGCTGATCAGGCTGACCACATTCAATCTTCATTTCCAATCAGAATTCTTCGTGCGTCTCGGTCCGATATTATGCGCTGCCGTCAACACCTGGCTAATGTTTTTGATTGGATGTAAAATTAAAGATGAGAGGGCCGGTTGGTACGCCGCGTTGTTATATGTTTCATCATTTTACTGTAGTGTGATCGCCGGTACATTTATTTTGCCGGATTCACCGCAACTATTTTGGTGGATTTGGAGCATTTACCTGATGACTTCAATCATCGACAACCCAACAGCAGAAAAAAAGACAAATTTGTTGCTATTGGGAATTGCCATCGGGCTATCCACGATGAGTAAAGTCCATGGAATTTTTCTTTGGTTTGGTTTCGGAGTGTATCTGCTATTTTTTAGAAGAGATCTTCTCAAATCGGCTTATTTGTATGTCGCGATCCTTGTAACCCTCATCATTATTTCGCCGATATTTTTTTGGAACTTTCAAAATCATTTTATCACTTACACGTACCATGGAAACCGCGTTGGTTTTTTTGGAAAGCATCTTGATATTGATAGTTTTTTGCAGCAGGTCTTTGGTTCTATTTTTTATAATAACGCGGTCAATATTGTTTTATACATCGTTGCTCTTATGGCCATTACAAGAAAGAGAATAGACGTTCCTTCACGTTATATTCGACTTTATCTTCTGCTGGCGTTACCGTTGATTATCGTGTTGCTGATCATGTCGTTGTTCAATGAAACGTTGCCGCATTGGTCAGGTCCGGCGTATATCAGTATTATGTTGCTCACGGCATTTTATTTTTCTAAGAAAAATAAAGATTCAAAAAAGATTCCGACAGGGATATCTATTGCATTGGGTTTATCTTTTGGAATAATCATTTTGGCGGTCCCACTAATCAAATTTCTTCCCATGCAGATTGGAAGTAAAGAAGAAAGGCGTTTAGGAAAAGGAGATGTTAGTTTAGACATGACGGGATGGGAAGAATTCGCGCATCAATTTGACTCATTGTATCGAACTGATAAAAGTTCAGGTACTATGAAAGGAAATGCGATGATTATTTCCGATTTCTGGTATCCTGCCGCACATCTCGATTATTACATTGCGAGGCCATCACATATGAATATTATGGCGATCGGAAAATTGACGGATATTCATCATTACGCATGGTTGAATAAAGAAAGGCCGATGTTACAAAATGGAGAAGATGCTTATTTCATTTTCCCTTCTAATTATTATGGTCCGCCACGTGAGGAGTTGAAGAATTGCTTTGAACATGTAGACGATAGTATTATAGTAAAGCAATACCGATCAAATTTTCCTGTTCGAAATTTTGTGGTGTATAGGATGCATGGATATAAACGCGGGATTGGTATTGACGGACTGATGGAATGATGAGCGAGCACATTGAAATCGACGAAGTCTCTTCTTTGCGCCTTTGCGGGAATAATTTTGCGCGCAAAGGGGCAAAGGCGCAAAGAAGTGAGCGTTTGGTTATTGATTCTTTATGTCAAATTTGTTGTTTCACGCACGCAAAGAAATGTGGGGTCATTCTCTTTTTGAATCCAGTGTAAATCCAATAGAAGTGCCCACATCAGGAGTGCTTCTCACATGAATCGATTGTCCATGTGCTTCGATAATATGTTTGCAAATTGCCAGACCTAATCCGGTACCGCCTTTATCGCGGCTGCGTGCCGCATCAGTTCTGTAGAATCTTTCGAATATTCGCTGAAGATGTTCTTCTTCAATTCCAATTCCATCATCACCAACTTCAACCAGTACGTGTCTCTCATCCGTCTTGTAAACACTCGCAGTGATGTTACCACCGGGCTTTCCATATTTACTTGCATTCTCAACGAGGTTGATCAGCACCATACGGATCTTCTCTTTGTCAGCAAAAACATTAATCGGGGACTCGCACCCTTTTTTAATCGTGGTTTTTATCCCCTTGTCGTGGATATTGATAGAAAGTGATTCAAATACCTCCCTGATCAGATCCTGGATAATGAAATTCTGTTTGTAAAGTAATTGCTCTCCTTTTTCCAGTTTTGATATTTCGTCTAAGTCATTTACAAGATTCACCAGGCGGTCGACATTCTTCCCCGTATTCTCGAGAAACTTTTTTCTGACAGCGTTATCATCCATCGCTCCGTTTAACAATGTATCGACGTATCCCTGGATGGCGAAGATGGGTGTTTTGATTTCGTGAGCGAGATTTTGTAAAAATTCTTTTCGGTAAGCTTCATTTTTCTTGAGTACTTCAATTTCCTCGTTCTGCCTTTCTCCCCAACTTTGCACATCTTCTCTTACTTCATCAATACTCTTTTTCGGAAGAATGTATTTGAAATACACTTCTTCTTTTTTTGTTGCCTTTGTTTGATGAATGAATTTGTAGATGAGCTTGATCTTCCTGTAAATAAATTTCTCGAGTGTAAAAAGTATCAATCCATAGCTACCCGCGAAAATTAACACGAAGGAAGCAATTCCCACTTTCCAATTATTGGTCAGTACATAAACGCCCGCCGAAATCGGAGCGGCCAACAGCAATGCGGTAAATGCAGATAATTGCCTGGGGGATAAATTTTTTGTCGAAAGCATTTTGAAATTAAGGTTGAGGCTAAGTTTGAGGGTGAGTGATGAGACTTCGATCAAAGACTCAACCTTAACCTCAATCTCAACCTTCTCTCATCTTCAAAGATCAAACTTATATCCGACTCCTTTAACGGTTCTGATGCAATCCAGTCCAAGTTTTTGCCGGATTTTCCGGATATGCACGTCAATCGTGCGGTCACCCACAATAACATCGTTGCCCCATACCTGGTTCAGTATCTCGTTTCTTAAAAATACTCTTCCGGATTTTGAAGCGAGCAGGTACAGCAACTCGAATTCCTTTTTTGCCAGGGTGATTTCTTTACCGTCAACGGTAACTTCAAATTTATCGGGATCGATAGTCAGATTTTCGATTTTTAGTGTTTTATCGGCCGGCTCCTTATGAATTCTACGGAACAGCGCATTCACACGGCTGACCAACACCTTTGGGCTAACAGGCTTATTGACATAGTCGTCGGCCCCGGTTTCAAGTCCTTTGACATGAAACCCTTCGTCGTTCAACGCGGTTAGAAATAGAATTAATGTATCCTTGAAGGAGGGTTGGGACCGGAGTATTTCACAAACCTCCACCCCTGTTTTTTTTGGCATCATGATATCGAGAATGATAAGGTCCGGGTGGCTGGCCTTTGCCTTAGTCAGGGCATCGTCGCCATCCTTGGAAGTAACTACCTCATAACCCTCTTTAACAAGGTTATATTGAATCACTTCAAGGATATCCGGCTCATCATCCGCAATCAATATCTTTTTGCCTTTTGGTTCCATTAACAAAAAATTTACGCAAACCTAATAGAAATAAAGCGTAGGGACGGTTTGGAGGCTCAAGTTTACAATTTTTTAATATTGGAAGCGATATGAAAATGTGGAAATGTGGAAATGTGAAAATGTGGAAATGCGAAAATGTGAAAAATTACCGCCCTAAATTCCTGAATTTCCACATTTCCACATTCTCACATGTTCACATTCTCAAATTCAAAGTTCACTGTTTTTCCCGAAAACTAATAAATGGTAGTATTTTTGCAGATGAATTTTGCCCAATACATCTTATGAAACGATTTACCCGAATCTTACCCCTTTTACCGTTGGCACTTGTGTGCATTGTAGTCAAGGCACAACCCAATTCACATCCCTTCAAAATACAGCAGGAACGACTTTTATGGCATGATAACATCGACAAGGAGCAAAAAAGACTGCTTGCACTCGATGGAAAGCCAGACGATAGCCTGCATATGTCGAAAGATGACAACATCAATCTTGAAATCGCCGATGCCATGATTCGCAGAGTTGATGATTTGCAGGAGAACATTGAGCTGGATTCGGTAATGACGGGTCAGGCGAAAATAAAATATTTGCGATCGGTCGAAAACATGGTAAAGGGGTACAATAATAATTACAGGAAAAGAGATTTTCCTCCTTCGATGGCTCCTAAGCTGGTTGATGCTTTTTTGAAAGCGATGGAATTGGATAAACACAATCAAAGTATCGAGCCGGTTATTGAAGAAAATAATTATGGAATCGGAAAAATCCTTGTTGAATGTTTCTTACTTCCCTCGGAAAATATCGGCGTAAAGCCATCAAGAATCATATTGATTCAGAAATATGCCGCACTTCATAAAGATGAGATATTTAATATACTGAATTCAAATCCGGATCTTCCAAATGCTGATAGCCTCATAATTATCGCGGGTCATCGCGATGTACGGAAACTGTATGATTTTGCTGCTGGTCGTACGGTACTGGCTACGCGCATTCGAAATAGTAACGATTCTTTGATCAAAACCGTCGGACGGATCGCCTCGAGTAAGAGCGGGCAACTTTACCTTCCTTTCCTGGATAATATCATGAGAGGGAAAATTACTTTGGCCGATATTAATAAAGTGAAAGAAAATAATCTGAATTATTACAGGCTTCTTGTCAAAACACGCATGGATTATTCAGAGCGTATGTTGCCTCCCGTTAGTGATACGGCAGTTGAGACAGAGGCGCTAACGAAAATGCTTGAGAGCAAAGGCAAAGATGTTTTTGTGCGTGAAATAAATGCACTGCACGATAAACCTGCATCGGTAAGATTTAAAATTCTTGCCCCACTTAAACCGGAAGAACTATACTATTTGATTGTCATGAGTGAGGACGAGATTTACACTTCCAGTTATCTCGGCGTGTACGACAGAATTTTTCAACGCATGAAAATTCCAAGAGGTGATAGCCTGATCATGCGTTTGCATGGCGACTATTTCCGGAAATTTATCAAAATGGCTGCGGCTTATAACAAACTCGACCATTTCCTCGCAACTATGGATCGCGATAATTCAAGTACCATAATGAAAGCATTTATCATTGGACTTGAGAAAGCACACGAAGAAGAAGCAGTTGACGTGGCCGATTCTTACAGCAGCATCTTCGAAAAGAATCACGACCTCGCCCAATTCGTTTTGAGTGAAGTGCAATGGAACTACAAACGGAACGTAGTGAACAATGATAAAAGAGGAACGATCATTTACAATTTACTGGAAACATTATTTGAATCTGCCGATACAGCTAATCAAATTGACCTGTCAGCCAAATTAGGGATACCTCCTGTTTATACCATTAATTATGATTCGTTGGTTGATGACAGTGGCCGGGTTGTACAACAGGTATTTTTTTACGGAGATGAGGATAAAGATGGTCAGCGCTCGTATGCCGACTTCCTGGCTTTGTTTCAAAAGAAATCAGAATGGAAAATTACCGAGAACCCGACGAAAGAGTGGGTGACCATCACATCTGTCAAAGGCAAGCCCATCTTGATTTTTGCGAATAAGCCTTTATATGGTGAAGACGATCCGGATGACAAGGCTCAACATCATCTCGACGACTATCTTTTCGATAATAAATTACGACCGACAATTTATATTCACCGCGGACATAGTTATCATGTCCGATACACATTAAAACAAATTGAGGCGTCAGCGAAAATCGTTTTGCTGGGATCGTGCGGAGGCTACAATAATTTGAGTGAAGTGTTAACGATCAGTAACGATGCACATATTATTTCTTCCAAACAGGTTGGAACAAAAACTGTCAATGAGCCGATCGTTCAGGCCATTGATAATATTTTGCTTGAAGGGAAAAATATTGATTGGATCACAATGTGGAAAGAGCTTGGTACCAGATTTCAAAAGGACCCAATTGCGAAAGAAAGATTTGACGACTATATTCCACCGTATAAAAACCTGGGTGTGATATTTATCAAGGCATATAGGAGGGCGATGGGCGAGGAGGAGTGAGTTGGTAAAAATTTTTCACGCAAAGGCGCAAAGAAAAACAAGGCGCAAGAGTCGCTGATATTTATGAATTCTACATTTATCAGCGACTCTTGCGCCTTGTTCTTCTTTGCGCCTTTGCGTGAAAATCCTTCCCAACTATTCAAGCTTTCAATCAATCAACTCAAACCGACAATAACTATCTTTGCACACCTATGTCCGATGAGATAAAGAAAAAAAGGATTTTTGACTTTGGATTATTGCGAAGAGTGTTCCAGTATGCCGCGCCCTATAAGGGACGATTGTATCTTTCAATTGCATTATCAATTCTACTCGCGGTTATTTCTCCGATACGTCCTTTTCTAATTCAGATTACGGTCAACAATTACATAAAAAATGGTGTTGGTGCATCCTTTTTGGTAAAGAACAAGATGATTGAAATGGTGATATGGCTTACCATCATTCAAATTGTTTTACTCTTATTGGAAACTGCTTTTCGATTTTATTTTTCTTTCATTACGGCATGGCTTGGACAAACAGTGGTAAAGGATTTGCGCGTGGCAGTGTACAAGCATGTACTGGGATTGAATCTTTCTCAGTATGACAAGACTCCAATCGGAACGTTAACGACGAGAACCATTAATGATATTGAAGCGATCAATGATATTTTTTCTGATGGATTAATACCAATCATTTCGGATTTACTATCGATACTTTCGATTCTATTGTTCATGTTTATTACGGATTGGAAATTGACGTTGGTTTGTCTTGCTCCGTTTCCTTTTCTGATATTGGCTACTTATGTTTTTAAGGAGACCGTAAATAAATCCTTTATTCGCGTGCGCAACGCTGTTGCCGCATTGAATGCATTTGTACAAGAGCACATCACCGGAATGCAAATTGTTCAGGCATTCGCGGCTGAAAGAAGAGAGTTTGAAAAATTTAAAAAAATAAATCGAGAACACCGAAACGCAAATATTCACGCCATCTTCGCCTATTCTGTTTTTTTTCCGGTTGTAGAAATTGTGCTGGCTGTTTCGACGGGATTGTTGGTCTGGTGGGGGGCAAGCCGGGTCATGACAATGCCCGAAAAAGAAGCCGGTGCCCTGACGGGAGAAGTGATTGCATTTTTCTTATACCTGAACCTGTTGTTCCGGCCTTTGAGAGTGATTGCAGATAAATTCAATGTCTTGCAAATGGGCATGGTAGCAAGTGAACGCGTTTTTCGCGTGATGGATAATGCTGATTCGGCAAACTCAGAAGGTACATTTGCACCGGAAAGGATCAAAGGAAAAATTGAATTTAACCATGTTTCATTTGCGTATGTAGATGATCGTTATGTGCTGAAGGACATTTCATTCCTGGTACAGCCGGGTGAAACGCTGGCAATCGTTGGACATACAGGCAGCGGCAAAACGTCCATCATCAGTTTGCTGAATCGATTGTATCATATACAAAAAGGTGAGATAAGAATTGACGACGTCAGGATTGAAGACTTTTCGTTGGACACGCTCCGTTCTGGGATCGGGGTCGTATTGCAGGATGTGTTTTTGTTTTCAGGTTCCGTCCTGGACAACATCACCTTGAGGAACACATCGATTCCCGAAGAAAAAGTGGTTGAAGCTGCGAAGCTGATCGGGGTTCACGATTTCATCATGCAACTTCCCGGAGGTTATCAATATAATGTAATGGAACGCGGAAGCAGCCTGTCTCTCGGCCAAAGGCAACTGTTATCGTTTATCAGGGCACTCCTCTACAATCCTGGAATACTGATCCTGGACGAAGCGACGTCTTCTGTGGACACTGAATCTGAATTGCTGATCCAGCAGGCGATTGACAAGTTAATTGCAGACAGAACATCAATAGTCATTGCGCATCGGTTATCAACCATCCGCAAGGCGCAAAAAATCATGGTGCTGGACAAAGGAGAAATCAAGGAGATGGGCACCCATGAAGAATTGATGGAAAGGCATGGCTTTTATTATAAGCTGCACCAGATGCAGTTCGAAGCGCGGATCGGATTTGAATCGCGGATTTCGCGGATATGAGCGGATTTCGCGGATTATTTTTGATATCATGCTTAACTTATTTTCAGAATTCAGCCTGGGTTATAAATCCAAAATTTCGAGAGTCCAGATGGTCAAAATCCGCGAAATCCGCTCATATCCGCGAAATCCGCGATTCATTTTATAGTTTCACCCCTCCCCCGTATCTTTGCGCAAAATTTCCGAAACGATATGTTCTCCAGAACGTTCAAATCTATAGTGGTAGCGGGTTTCAGCTTATTTATGACGTTTTTTTCAAATGTTTCCATGGCCCAACATGGAGAGGAAAAAAAGGAGTCTAAAAAGTTGGATCCGGCCAAGATTATTATGGAGCACGTTTCCGATGGCCATGAATTCCATTTTGCGACATTTAGGGGAAAGCATGCTACCATTCCTTTACCGGTCATATTATATTCACCGTCAAAAGGTTTTTCGGTTTTTATGTCTTCTGCGTTTGATCACGGAAAGGAAGTTCATGACGGTTACCGTTTGCTGGAAGAAGATTTTATCGAGGAGCACAAACTAAATGAGATTAAAGATGCCAAAGGGCGCCCAATATTTGCCGCGGGAAAAGTTTATGCGATTGATGCTGCGGGAATGCCGGATAAAAATGTCAAAGTATACGATTTTTCAATGACGAGAAATGTAGTACAGGTGCTTTTATCTTTATTATTATTGGTTTGGGTTATGACAAGTGTCGCCAGGCAATATCGTACTGGAAGAGGTGTAAAAACTGCACCGACCGGATTTCAGAATGCTATTGAACCGGTTATTACGTTTGTCCGCGATGAAGTAGCCAAACCAAATCTTGGTCATCATTATGAAAGATACATGCCCTATTTGCTGACCATTTTCTTTTTCATTTTGATCAACAATCTTATCGGTATGATTCCGGGAACGGCAAACGTTACGGGAAATATCGCGTTCACTGCGATGTTGGGAATTATCTCTTTCATTGTTATTTTACTCAGTTCAAATAAACATTACTGGGGACATATTGTAAATCCGCCCGTTCCATTTGCGATCAAATTCATTATGGTTCCAATCGAAATCATGGGAATTTTTACAAAGCCATTCGCGTTGATCATACGTCTTTTTGCAAACATGATTTCGGGGCACATCATTATCCTTAGCTTTATCATCCTGATATTTATTTTTGGTGCAATGAATACTTCGCTGGGATGGGGTACGTCACCATTGTTCGTTTTGTTTTCGGTATTTATTTATTTGTTGGAGGTGTTGGTGGCATTTATACAGGCATTCATTTTCGCGAATTTGACGGCTGTGTTTATCGGGCAGGCATTTGAGGGAGGACATGATCATAATGATGTTCCGGGGCATAAAGATGCGCTTGTTGTTTAAAAAAACTTTTTTTTCATAAAAACCAAGTATCATGACTTTGATGACTATTTTATTAGAGGTTCAGCCTGGTTATGGAGCGATTGGTGCAGGTCTTGCTGCAATCGGTGCCGGTATTGGTGTAGGCCAGATCGGTAAAGGTGCGGTAGAAGCTATCGCGCGCCAGCCAGAAGCATCGAACGACATTCGTGCGAACATGATCCTTGCAGCTGCTCTTGTTGAAGGGGTTGCTCTTCTCGCTGCAGTTGCTGGTTTGCTTGCTGTGTTCAGATAAGCAAAACGCACGTAAAAAAACTACTGCATCTGATGCACAGGGCAAAAGATGCAGTATTTCAAAAAAATGATTTGTTCTTGGTTATAAAAATCTTTTATGGAACTACTTACTCCCGACTTAGGTTTGTTTTTCTGGAATCTTCTTGCTTTCGTAATCGTATTTTTCTTATTGAGAAAATTTGCATGGAAGCCGATATTGGGCTCTTTAAAATCCAGGGAAGAAGGGATCGCCGATGCGTTGGCCACCGCTGAAAAAGTAAAAGCAGAGATGGCTCAATTGAAAAATGAAAATGAGGCGTTGCTTGCAAAAGCAAGGGAAGAAAGAGCGCTGATGTTGAAAGAAGCAAGAGATACGAAAGACAAAATCATCAATGAAGCAAAAGACCAGGCGAAACTGGAAGCCAACAAAATTATAACTGATGCGCAGGCTGCAATTGAGCAACAAAAAATGGCGGCACTGACTGATGTTAAGAACCAGGTTGGAAACATGGTGATAGAAATTTCTGAAAAAATACTACGTAGGGAATTGTCCGCTAAACCAGAACAGGAGAGTTACATCAAACAACTCGCAAACGAAGTCAAACTGAATTAATATTTTTAATAAAGTGCCGGACGCATGCAACGGCACATTATCAAATTCGCACAAAAAAATTATGCCCAATCCGCGTTTAGCAGGCAGGTACGCAAAATCACTAATCGATCTTGCGATAGAAAAAGGACAGCTTGATGCCGTTTATAACGATATGCTTTTCCTCGAGAGCTTGTGCAAACAAAATAAGGAGTTGGTAACTGTATTAAAGAGTCCAGTAATCAAGCCGGAAAAAAAAGAAAAGATCCTGGATGCAGTTACGAAGGACAAAGTGAGCGTCATCACATCAACCTTTAACAAACTACTTACACGAAAAGGTCGTGAAACTTACTTGCCTGAAATTATCACTGCATTCATTCAGCAGTTCAAAGATCATAAAGGGATTTATATTGTAAAGTTAACTACGGCTATGCCTGTTAGTGAGGACATTAAAAATGCAATCATCAGTAAAATAAAAGCCGATACCAAGATGCAGCTGGTTGAACTGCAAACGGAAGTAAAGGAAGACATTATTGGCGGTTTTATTTTAGAAGTAGGGAGCGAACTGGTAGATGCTAGTGTGGCTTTTGATCTCAACAATGTGAAAAAACAATTTGCTAACAACGACTTTATTTATAGAATTCGATAAACACTAAATTATTATGCCAGAAATTAAACCAGACGAAATATCAGCGATTTTACGCCAGCAGCTCAGCAACTTCAATGTGTCTGCCGAGCTGGAAGAGGTTGGAACTGTTTTACAGGTGGGTGATGGAATTGCCCGTGTGTATGGATTGAACAACGTCGGTAGCGGTGAGCTGGTTGAATTTGAAAATGGAGTCAGGGCAATCGCGCTGAATCTCGAAGAAGACAATGTGGGTGTCGTGTTGATGGGTGAAAGTGGAGATATTAAAGAAGGCGCTAAAGTTCGCCGTACAGGAAAAATTGCTTCGATCAGTGTGGGAGAAGGAATGCTCGGTCGAGTAGTGAATACATTGGGGCTGCCTATCGATGGCAAGGGACCTCTCGCTGGTGAAAAATTCGAAATGCCGCTTGAGAGAAAAGCACCTGGTGTAATATTCAGAGAGCCTGTGAAAGAACCTTTGCAAACCGGTATCAAGGCAATCGATGCGATGATTCCAATTGGACGCGGACAACGTGAGTTGATCATCGGTGATCGTCAAACAGGAAAAACTGCCATTGCAATCGATACGATCATCAATCAAAAAGAATTTTATAAAGCAGGAAAACCTGTTTTTTGTATATATGTAGCAATCGGACAAAAAGCATCTACCATTGCAGGTGTGATGAAGACTTTATCTGACAATGGCGCGATGGAATACACGGTGATCATTGCGGCATCTGCTTCAGATCCGGCTCCGTTACAATTCTATGCTCCATTTGCCGGTGCCGCTATCGGTGAATATTTCCGTGATACCGGAAGACCTGCATTGATTATTTATGATGATTTATCAAAGCAGGCTGTTGCTTACCGGGAAGTTTCATTGTTGCTTCGTCGTCCGCCCGGCCGTGAAGCATATCCAGGTGACGTATTCTATTTGCATAGCCGCTTATTAGAGCGCGCAGCAAAAATTATCGGTGATGATAGCGTTGCAAAAAACATGAATGATCTTCCTGAATCTTTAAAAGGTAAAGTAAAAGGTGGAGGATCTTTAACCGCATTACCAATTATCGAAACGCAGGCTGGTGATGTATCTGCATATATCCCTACGAATGTGATTTCTATTACTGATGGGCAAATCTTCTTGGAAAATAACCTGTTTAACGCAGGTATTCGTCCGGCGATTAACGTGGGTATTTCGGTTAGCCGTGTGGGTGGTAATGCGCAGATCAAGTCAATGAAAAAGGTAGCCGGTACATTGAAGCTTGACCAGGCATTGTATCGCGAAATGGAAGCCTTCGCAAAGTTTGGAGGTGATTTGGATCCTGCAACCAAGCTGGTATTGGACAAAGGTGCGCGCAACGTGGAAATTTTGAAGCAGCCCCAGTACTCACCTGCTGCAGTAGACAAACAAGTGGCTATCATCTACCTCGGAACACAGGGCCTATTGCGCGACGTGGCGGTTAGGCACGTGAAGGCGTTTGAGGAGCATTTCTTAATGGAAATGGACAACAAATTGCCTGATGTTATGGCCGAATTTAAGAAGGGTAACTTGCCAGAAGACGGTGTTAAAAAGATGGTGACGTTGGCAAGAGAGCTGATGCCGCAGTATAAGTAGACAGATGTCAGTCGGTTGAGTCGACGCATCAATAAATAGAAAAATTGATAGGTTGACTTGTTGAAGCGATTTTGGATTTCCAATAAGCGCATCAACCAGTCAACCTATCAACTTTTTAACTAATTCTGAATAGACCTTTCAACTTCATCCAACCCTTTTCAAAATCTTTTTTGCAAAACACTTGCATTATTCGAAAACGCTTGCAATATTTGTATCACAATCACAACACGTACCCAATCTCCTGATTAACTCCACCGTTCCAATTTTCCTCTAACAGTTATTAAGATTCTCGTTTTTATATTTTCATCTCCAATCTCCGGCGAAGAATATCGATTTGTTTACTCCAATAACTATGGGCTACTACAGTAACTACTAATCCCGACCCCGTAAAAGCGTCTTTATGATCGAACTGTACTTGCGCCCTGTTTTAAACAGACTATCGGCAGTCACCCGAACTGCAGGTTTATCTGTTGTCGTTCTGCTGATCTGTTTCACATCTTCATACGCACAAACATTAGTTCCCGAACTTGTATTTACTCATGCACAATTAAAAACTGGTTATGGTACAAAGCCTGTAGGTGCAGACGGTGCTATCTATATTTTTCAAAACGTGACCAGCGATGTAGATGCGATAGTAACGATAACTGGTAGAAGTAGTAACAAGGTTACACTTTCAAATATAGATCTGACTGGCCCCTCTGAAGATGTTGTGCACGGAACTGGTTATGACAATGCATGGCAACCTCGCGTGGCATATAATGGAGGGACTGCACCTGCCAATACAAGTTGGTGGATGGAGTTCCAGGTTTCTTTCGCACAACATACGGATCATGCACCTACTTCAGTGAGTCAATTTTATGTCACCGGTTTGGATGTCGACGGTGACGGACAAAATCTCCACGAATATCTCTGCTTTTACAAACAGCAATCATATACACTGGAACAAAATTCGGATATCAGTCCTGTTTCTTTCACTGGTTGTATTTCGGACGCGAGCGTAATCGGACGTGAGTACAATGGCCCGTGCAAAAATTATCCAAACATAACGCCGACCGCAACAGATGTGATGGTTACTAACTATTACTCGAATGTGAACAGTTTTGTAGTAAGGATCGGCGCAAAGACTGGTAACACGGCATCAAGTGCAACTGACCGGATGAATGCATTGTGGTTTAAGTCATTTACATATAATATCCCGGTTGTACAAACTCTTCCACTCACTCTGATGGCGTTCAATGCGCAAAAAAAGAATTCTGATGTAACACTTCAGTGGTCAACGACAATGGAAAGAAACGTGAGCCACTTTACGGTGCAGCGCAGTATTGATGGTGCAGCGTTTGACGATGATGCAATTGTATTTTCTGAGGGAAATAGTGAAATACGCAAGGACTATAGCTATACAGATAAAATCAATGGCTTACCTGGTCATCTTGTTTACTATCGTCTGAAAATGGTCAATCTCGATGCTAAATTCTATTACTCTAAAATGGTTGTAGTTCGATTGGGGGATGAGAAGCAGGCGAATGTGCTTGTTTTCCCAAACCCAACAGCACGTGAATTGCGCATAACCATTCCAGTGAATTGGCAAAATAGAACGATTGCTTACAATGTCTACAACGCAAACGGCATCCTGGTGAAACAAAAAATTAACAGTAATGCCGGTCAAACGGAAATCTTACAAGTCGCAGATTTGCCTGCAGGAATTTATATCATCAAAACGGGCAATGGGAGTGAAACGACGGTGCAGAAATTTGTGAAAGGATAATCACGGATTTGCGGATTTTTTCGGATTACGCGGATGACGATAAAAATGGAAATGACGATAAAAAAGATCTCGGTAAAAGGTGAATTGATAGCTTAAAATGTTACGCTGATAGATGAAGTTGAATGGAAATTTTCGATCGCCCTGTTGAAGGACTTTCAGATGATCTAGATTAAAATAGAAAAATATAAAGGTACTCGCGAAGAGCGCTAAGAGTTTAGTTTTAAAGGGTACGATCAACAACGGCCGGGCTTTTCTAAGCCTGGCTTCTATATCGCGGATTTAAGGATTTTAACGGATTACGCGGATCGTTTTTCAAAACAATTGTACGCAGACGATTCTAACATTACGTCATTATATAACCAGGTAAACTGGAACAATAAGAGTTTAGTTTTAAAGGGTACGATCAACAACGGCCGGGCTTTTCTAAGCCTGGCCTTTTATTTATCGCGGATTTGCGGATTAGAGCGGATTTCGAATCGCGGATTTCGCGGATTATTGCGGATTTCGCGGATTGCAGATGCGCCGCATATCGTTAGGTAGTGAATTGCGAATATTGAGTAATCATTCGATTAGAGAATGCTCAATATTCAATATTTAAAATACTCGATGTGATCTCCAATGCGCGAAATCCGCTCTAATCCGCGAAATCCGCAACTCCGCAATTATTTTTTGGTTTATATTATAAACTACTTTATATTTGAGACATAAATCGATCTTGTGAGAAAAATATCTGTGATACTGGCATTGCTGTGTGTTGTATCCTTTCATGTAAAAGTCTTTGGACAAACAGTGGTAAGTGGAAAAGTGAAAGACACAAAAGGACACCCGGTTCCAGGCGCAAGTATTGCTTTAAAAAATACGTATGATGGCGCCACCTCTGATTCTACGGGCGCTTATAAATTCACGACGACAGAAAAAGGCGCGCAATCACTTTTGATTACTTCAGTCGGCTATAAACTCTTGGAGCAAGCCATCGAATTAAAAGGTGGTGAAATGCATATTGATATCGCCCTGAAAGAAGAGCCAAGCGAACTGCGTGCAGTTACTATTACTGCGGGTTCCTTCGAGGCGGGAGATTCCAAGCGTGGTGCGGTGATGAGTTCACTCGACATTGCGACAACAGCGGGATCCAACGCAGATATTACTGCGGCACTTAAAACGCTTCCGGGAACGCAACAGGTCGGCGAACAAGAGGGATTGTTTGTTCGTGGTGGTGCAGGCTACGAAACGAAACAATATATTGATGGTACGGTCGTCAACAATCCATATTACACAAGTGTGCCGGACATTGCTCAGCGCGGCCGGTTTTCACCATTCTTATTTAAAGGAACGGTATTTAGTACCGGAGGTTATTCCGCATTATACGGACAAGCATTATCATCAGTTCTTTTGCTGGAATCGATTGATTTGCCCGAACGATCTGAAATCGACGCGAATATTTCTCCGTTAGTTGTTGGTGTAGGAACACAGCAGCTTGCGAAAAATAAGAAATCTTCATTCGGGATCACATACAATTATGTCAACGTTGGTTTATATTTCGACGTGGTAAAACAAAGACCCGATTATTTCAACATACCACAATTTCACTCGGGAGATGCAAACTTCAGGATCAGAACAAAGAGTGGTGGCATGATCAAGTATTACACAACATTCGGATATAGTGATCTTGGATTGCGCAGACCCGACGTTGACAGCCCGTATTTAAAAAATGCTTTTGATGTAGCAAACCATAACTGGTATAATAACCTTAGCTGGAAGGAATATTTGCCAAGAGGTTGGAAAATGAATATCGGGTTAAGCTATAGTACAAACCGCGACAATATTCAACAACAGGTACAGGATCAAAATAATCAACCAAAACAATTTGACAGTTCTGCGTATTGGATGCAGTTCAAAAATTTTACGCTGAATAGCAGGCAGGATTTGTCGCAAATAAAAACCGTTTTCGAAAAAAAGTTGGGTGGGCTCAGTGCAATTCGTTTTGGCGGCGAATATTGGTATGCGTACAATCCGGCAGTTTATAAGGACACACTACATAAGTTAATCGATAATTACACTGCTGCATTTGCGGAAACGGACATCTATATAACTAATGACCTCGCAGCGAAACTGGGTGCGCGGTTTGAACATTCTTCGTTGATCAATAAATCTGATGTCGTTCCGCGCGTGTCGCTTGCATATAAAACTGGAAGAAATGCGCAAGTCTCCATGGCTTATGGAATATTCTACCAGAAACCGGAAAATCAACAGTTGACATATGCAACTGGGCTTGGCTTTACAAAGGCGACGCATTTTATTATCAATTATCAAAAACTAACGCCAGAAAGAATATTTCGCGTTGAAGCATATTACAAAAAGTATAACGCGCTCGTCAGAACGCTCCCATATAATTATTTCTACGCAACCTACGATAATGGAGGAAGTGGTTATGCAACAGGAATCGATTTTTTCTGGCGAGATAAAAAAACCTTTAAGAATTTTGATTATTGGATCAGTTACTCATACATCGACACGAAACGGCAGTATTTAAATTACCCCTCTGAACTTATGCCAAATTATGCCGCTACGCATACTGCGTCGATTGTGATGAAACGATTCTTCACAGATCTGAAATCGGGATTTAATGTGACCTATAGTTTTGCGACGGGACGTCCTTACTATAATTTCCTGATTAATAACAGCAGCAAATACTATATCGCTGACCAGGGAAAGACGAAAGATTATAGTAGTTTAAATTTTAGCGCGGAATACATCCCAAGCCT